>Ga0163152_10002265_pt1 | contig 27927 bp, 22 predicted proteins | sample OliLakLV19MP8IB2_FD_148635 | JGI IMG/M metagenome (GOLD analysis project Ga0163152, IMG submission 148635) | Freshwater microbial mat bacterial communities from Lake Vanda, McMurdo Dry Valleys, Antarctica - Oligotrophic Lake LV.19.MP8.IB-2 | ecosystem: Environmental > Aquatic > Freshwater >...
CTTCCGGTTGCCTGGTTGGGCTTCACCGGTCAGGACTCTCACCTGAAGGATGCCATTCTGAGTTTCAGCTACTCCATCATTCGCCTCCTCTCAGACCAGCAGGGCCTGGTCGCACCCCACGTGGGCACTGCAAACGAAAACACAACCGGCGCGCGGACGACGAGCGCTGCGCGGTCGAAGGACGCGTGCTCGTGTTTCCTGCGAAAAAATATGTGCGACAAGCACGACCTCGACACCGTCGAAGCGAAGCTCACGGAGCTTGCAAGCACGCAGTCCGCACTCGACGTGGAGATTGGCGAGTGGCTCCTCGCGGCCGAACGCATCGAGCTCCACGTGAAGTTCGGCTACGCGTCGGTCTTCGAGTACGCCGCGCGCAAGTTCGGCTGGGATGGCCGCAGCACGTTCGAACGGCTGCGCGTCGCGCGAAAGCTCGAGACGCTCGCCGCGCTTCGCGAGGAGCTCAGCGCGGGCAGACTGACCTGGTCCGTCGTGCGCGAGATCTCGCGGATCGCCGAGACGCCCGACGTCGAGGCCGAGTGGATCGAAGCGGTGCAGAACAAGACCGTGCGCGAGGTCGAGCGCATGGTGGCGGACCACCACAAGAACGCGCGGCCGACCGACAAGAAGGACGAGCGCGTGAAGCGGCACACGGTGCTTCTCTCGTTCACGTCGGAGGAATACGCGCGCTTCCGGGAAGCGATCGAGAGCGAATGTACGCTGACCGGCGACACGATGAGCCAGGAACAGGCCGTCGTGTCGCGACTCACTCGCGGCGATAGGAGAGGGACGCGCGGGCCGCGGCCGCTGCTGCTGTGGCGTCACTTGGTTGCGAGCCATCGTCATCGCCGCATTGAAGACACGCGGCGGCGCCTTGGTCGCTCGCGAAAAGCCGGCCGCATACGGCGGCGCTGCCCACGTGGGCAGCGGGGCGTCGATCATCTGCGAGCCGGAGCCGACGTACGGCAGTCCCACGTGGGCACCGAGGAGTTCCCCGCGTGGCTCCAGGATTTCCTGCGCTGGGCAATGGCGGGAGATCGCACCATCACGGTCCCGATGCGGCGACCGCGCGTCGTCCCCCCTTGCGGTGGTACCGGTAGCGCTCGATGAGATTCATTTGCGAAATCGGAGCACGTCGCGGGCCGCGGCGTGTGGCGAAGTCGAGGCGGCGGCGTGGTAGGACGGGCCATGAGCTCGATCTGGCCGGACCACGTCGACGCGGCGTTCCTCGAAGGGCTACGAACGCTCGTGCGCGAGGTGGTGGCGCCCGCCGCGGACGAGATCGACAAGAAGGACATCTACCCGTCGGAGATCGTCCGGCGGCTCGCGAAGGACGGCTACACGTCGGTCTGCCTCCCGGAGTCGGAGGGTGGCCTCGGGAAGCCGTTCCCGTTCATGGCGGCGGCGTTCGAAGAGGTGGCGTATGCGAGCGCGGCCGTCGCGACCTCGATGATCACGATCTTCCAGGCGCAGCAGACGGTGCGCATGTTCGGATCGGAGAGCGTGAAGCGGAAGTTCCTCCCGCGCTTCCGCGAAGGGCTCCTGTGTTCGTTCGCGATGACGGAGGCGAAACACGGCAGCGACGTGAAGACGCTCGACACGAAGGCCACGCGCGACAACGACGGCTGGGTGATCGACGGCGAGAAGGCGTTCATCACGTCCTCGTCGGCAGCGGAGCTCTTCGTGATCCTCGCGCAAGCGCCGGCGGGCGTGTCCGCGTTCGTGCTCACGCGCGACATGGCGGGCGTGCGTCCGTATCTCTCCGCAACGTCGCAGACGATGGGCCTCCGCAACGGTCCGCACCTCAACGTCGAGCTGAAGGGGGTGCGGCTCGGGCACGAGATGTTGATGGGCGACGAAGGGAAGGGCGTGAAGGTCGCCGCAATGACGCTCGACCACTCGCGGGTCGCGGCCGCCGCGATCTCGTGCGGCATCGCGCGCGCCGCGGTCGACGGCGCGATCGCGTGGGCGAAGGAGCGCACCGCGTTCAACCAGAAGGTCATCGAGTTCCAGGGCATCCAGTGGTACGTCGCGGAGCTCGTCACGCAGATCGACGCGGCGCGCCTGCTCGTCTACGAGGCCGCGGAGAAGCTCGATCGCGGCGAGGACATCGCGCGGTGGGGCGCGGAAGCGAAGCTCTTCGCGTCGCGCGTCGCGGTGGAGGCCGCCGACAAGGCGATCCAGATCTGCGGCGCCTACGGCACGACGACGCACACGCCGTTCCCGCGCTACCTGCGCGACGCGAAGGTCTACGAGATCGGCGGCGGCAGCTCGGAGATCCTGCGCAACACGATCGCGAAACGGTTGCTCGCGTCGATCGGCTTCGTGCCCACGCCGCCAAAGACCTGATCAGCGCATGTTGCTCGCGGCGTTCTAGGCGGGAACTGCGGCAGAGGGCGCCGGCGCGGCCTTCTTCGCCGGCCGCCGCCACATCAACCCGTCCATCCAGAAGTGATGGAGGTTGATCACGGCGAGCAACAGCAGCATCCCGCGCAGCGAGTCGATCGGCAGGATCGCGGGCACGAGCGGGCGCGTCGCCTGGAAGAGGACGAAGCCGATCGCGACCAGCGCCGCACCGAGCCACACGGGCCGCACATTGCCGGTGGTGCGGCTTCGCCAGAAGGTGACCGCGAGGTACTGCGCGCAGTGGAAGAAGGGCGGGGCGCCGAGCAGGCAGACCGTCAGGGCTTCCGGCATCCACGGCGTTCCCGACGGCGTGCGCAGGTTGGGCACGACGAACCACGCGAACGTGGTGAGGAGGAGCATCCAGACCGCGATGTCGAGATGATGGCCGGTGCGTTTCTTGTACAGGGCATCCGCCCACGCAAAAGCCCCGAAGCTTGCGGCGACCATGCCGAGTCCCGGCCAGTAGATCCACGACGGGAAACCGACGGTGGGAATCGTCCCGCCGTTTTCGGCGAGGCCGACGACGCGGGCTGCGGTGGCCGGGTCTCCGCCGACCGCGTTCGCCATGAGGATCATGAACGCACCGGTGCCGACGAACGCCGCTTGCAGGAAGAGCTTCTCGCGATCGACGAGCGGGCGCCCGAAGCGGACGCCGTAGAGGACCGAGATGCCGTAGTTCTGCGCGGAGTAGTGATAGACGGACCACGTCAGGTAGAGCCGCACGAGCGGCGCGACGAGGAGATCCGGGAAGAACGCCGCGAGGACGAGCAGCCCGAGCATCAGCGGCGTGGACAGGATCAGCCACCGAAACGGCTGCGGCTTCGCGACGCGCTCGCGCACGATGATCTGGTACGTCGCCGCGTAATGCGGGTAGTTGCAGAGGATGGCGAGGTGCAGGAACGTCGCGGTGAGCGCGGCTCCGAGGCCGTCGACGTTCGCGATCGGGAGCACGACCAGCGCGACGACGAAGAACCCGCCGCCGGCGATCCAGAAGAGATCGAAGCGCCGGCCCCAGAGGTATTGGGTCTCGGCCGGCGTCGTCGCCGGAATCTCCACGGTGACGCCATACGCCATGCGGCCTCCGAGTGTACTCTCTCGGTCCCGATGACGTTCGACATCCTCACCATCTTTCCAGGCTACTTCGCCAGCGCGTTGGAGGAGACGATCCTCAAGCGCGCCCGCGAGAAAGGTCTGCTCGAAGTGCGCACGCGAGACGTGCGCTCGTTCGCGATCGACAAGCACACGAAGACCGACGACATCCCGTTCGGCGGCGGGCCGGGGATGGTGATGAAGCCGGAGCCCGTGGTGGCCGCCATCGAAGCGGCGCGAGCGGAAGGCGCGACGAAGGTCCTGCTGCTCGATCCGATCGGGCGCCGTTTCGATCAGTCCTTCGCGCGAGAGCTCGCGTCGGACGCGGGCGCCACCATTGCACTCGTATGCGGCCGCTACGAAGGGTTCGACGAGCGCGTACGCGAGTTCGCCGACGGGGAGCTCTCGATCGGAGACGTCGTGTTGTCGGGAGGCGAACCGGCGGCGCTGCTCGTCGTCGATGCGGTGGCGCGCCTGCTCGAAGGCGTGCTCGGGAACGAGGCCAGCACGGTGTCGGAGAGCTTCGCCGGCGACGTCCCGCTGCTCGAAGCCCCCAGCTTCACACGCCCGCGAAGCTTCCGAGGGAAAGACGTGCCGGACGTGTTAACGTCCGGGGATCACGAGGCCATCCGGCGATGGCGTCGCCGAGAGTCGCTCAAGAGGACCCTCCAGCGCCGCCCCGATCTCCTCGACCGTGCTCGCCAAAGCGGGCTCTTGTCGGGGGAGGACGAGAAGCTTCTTTACGAACTCACCAAATCGAAGTAAGAATCCCAGGCTTTACGGCCTCTTTTTCGAGAGGCCCGACTCCTACCCGAAGGAAGATGTGTGATGGCCGCCCAGGAAACCAAACCCGCTTCGAAGCGCCGCTCGCTCGACGAGCTCGTGCGCGCGGTGGACAAGAAGCAGCTCAAGTCCGCTGAACAGCTCGATTTCTCTCCCGGTGACACCGTCCGCGTCCACGTGAAGATCAAGGAAGGCGACAAAGAGCGCATCCAGGTCTTCCAGGGCGTCGTCATGCGCAAGCGTCGTGGTGGCGTGGGCGCGACGTTCACCGTCCGCAAGATCTCCTATGGCGTCGGCGTCGAGCGCGCGTTCCCGCTCTCGTCTCCGTACATCGATCGGATCGAAGTGATGAGCTCGGGCGGCGTTCGCCGCGCGCGTCTCTACTACGTCCGCGAGCTCAAGGGCAAAGCCGCCAAGATCCGCGAGAAGCAGCGCCTGATCGTCGAAGAAGGTGTCGACGAGCGTGCGGCCGAAGAGGGCGCCGTGAAGGGCTCCGCCGGCGAGCCTCAGGCCGCCAAGGCCTGACTGACGCGAAGGGACCTCATCGACGGAGCCGCGCGGGGAAACCCACGCGGCTCTTTTCGTGGATGGCGCAACGGCGGTAGTCTGTGAAGACGATGTCGGCGGCCGTCGCCTCCGCGAGCAACAGCCGCGGAGCGATCATCACGGAAGTAGTCCTTCAGGGCATTCGCCGATTCGGCGACGTTCGCCGTTTCACGTTCGGTCCCGGATACAACGTCGTGCACGGTCTCGCTTCGTCGGGGAAGTCCACGCTGCACGACGTGCTCCTGTCCCTGCTGTTCGCGACGCCGGCAGCGGGTGAGAAAGAGGCGTTCGCGTCGTTGCTTCCGCAGGGCAAAGTCGCGTGTCGTGCCGGCATGACGCTCTCGCTCGGTGGGGAGCTCTGGCGCGTGCTGAAGGATTACCAGCAGGGCGTGACGACGCTCTCTCGCTTCAACGCCGCGGAGAAGAGGTTCGACCTCGTGCTCTCGGATGTCGCCGCGATCCAGCGCTGGCTCGTGGAGACGGCGCGTCTTCCTGCGGGACCGGGATTCGCGCCCGTCGTCGAGATCACGCGGAAGGAGTTTCCGTCGGTTTCGGAGGGCAGCATCATCCTCGCGTCACGTCGCGACGCGCCGGATGACACGGCGTTCGGAGATCGAATTCGCAGCCTTTCGCTGACGGAGAGGAAGGCGTTGCTCACGCGCTTCCTCGACGAGTACCGGCGCTACGCGGACATCCGCACGACCGAGTACCTGCAGGACGGCCTGCGCGCGAAGCTGTTCGAGGTCGAGGAGGTCCAGCGCAAGCGTGCGGACGTGCAGAAGCTGATCGACGAGGTCGATCTCGAGTTCGGCCCGATGGCAAGCTTTCCCGCGCTTCCTGACGGGATCGAGGATCGCATCGAGGCGTTCAAGCGGCAGCAGAAGCAGCGTGAGGCCGACCTCGCCATGCTCGTGCCGCAGCAAGAGGCCGCGCGCAACGAACTGGAGATGGTGATCCCGTCGGGATACGACGAGAAGGTGTTCCGCAGCCTCAAGTCGCCGCTCGACATGGTTCTCGAGCCGCTCAAGCGCGACCGGATTCTCGATGCCGGCGTTGCGCTGGTGGTGGGAGGCGCAATCGCCGCCCTCCTGGGCTCCGCGGCGATGAAGGTCGGTGCGCTGCTCTTCGTGTGCGGAGTCGGACTGATCGTCTGGCGCGGCGTCTGGGTCTTCTACCGGAGTCTCGAGTCCTTCCAGGGGCTCCGTAAGCGCTCCGACCAGATCGACGAACAGCTTCGCGTCCTCGAGCGCAAGTGGGACATCGAGACGAGTGTCGTGCGCAACCTGATGAAGGCGTACGACGTCGACGATCCACGCGAGATGCGGGAGCTCGAGAAGAAGCGCAACGAGGGCGCCGTCCGGCGCGCCGAGCTGCGCGGGAAACTCGACGGCATCACTCTGGAGCGCAACCGCGACCCGGCGAAAGAGCACGCACGCATCATGCGGCAGATCGCGGATCTCGATGCCCGGTTGCAGGAGCTCTCGAAGGACATGACGAGCGATCCGAAGGAGCTCGAGCCGCAGATCGAGCGCCTCGACCGCGAGGTCATGCGCGCCGAGGGCAAGAAGCCGACATCGCGCGCGAAGCTCTTCCAGAATTCGGAGGAGGAGGCCACGGCCGACGGCGAGAAGCGCAGCGCCGCGCAGCGCCTGATCGAGAGCTGGTGCTCGGCGCGCCAGGCCGACTCCGGCCGCCTGCTCCGCGCGATCGCGGAATCGTTTAGCCGGAATCTTCGCGCGCTCTCCGGCGGCAAGCTCAGCGATGCGACGTTCGACACCGACGCGAACATCACGGTGCGCGAGGAAGGCCGCGGCTCGGTCCCGTGGGAAGTGCTCGACGGTCCGCTTCGCGACGCGGCGTACCTGGCACTGCGCATCACGCTCTTCCAGCTCGATTCGAAAGGCGAGGGCAAGGCGCTCATCGTTCTCGACGACCCGTTCGAATTCGAGGAGCCACGGTTGCTCGCGATCTCGCGTGCACTGCGCGCGCTCGCGCCGGGGGCCCAGGTGCTGCATCTGACGAGCCGGCCCGTTCACTCGCGCCTGGCTGACGTGAAGGTCGAAATCTGAGGTAGAGTCGGCCGCTAAAATGCGCCAGGTCGACTTCCTCTTCGGCATCCACGATCACCAACCCGTCGGCAACTTCGGGCACGTCTTCAAGGACGCGTTCGAGCGCTGTTACCGCCCCTTCCTCGACGTCTTCTCGCAGTTCCCGGCGGTGAAGTGCTCGATCCACACGTCCGGCCCGCTGCTCGAATGGCTCGCGGACAACGAGCCCGGTTATCTCGATTTGCTGCGTGCGATGGTCCAGGCGGGCCGCGTCGAGATCCTCGGCGGCGGCTTCTACGAGCCGATCCTCCCTGCGCTCCCCGAACGCGACGCGGTCGGCCAGATCAAGATGATGTCGGCCTGGTCGGAGAAGCGCTTCGGCGCGAAGCCGACCGGCATGTGGCTCGCGGAGCGCGTGTGGGACCCGTATCTGCCGCGCGTACTGCGGAAGGGCGACATCCGTTTCACCGTTCTCGACGACACGCATTTTCGCGCCGCCGGTTTGGCCGACGAGGAGATGGTCGGCTACTTCCTCACCGAGCGCGAAGGGGACGCCGTTGGCGTGTATCCGATCGACAAGAACCTGCGCTACAAGATCCCGTTCTCGCAGCCGGAGGAAGTGATCGAGTACCTCGCAAAGGTCGCGAAGGAGCCGTCCGAGGGTCAGCCGATCCCCGCGGTCACGTATGCCGACGACGGCGAGAAGTTCGGCCTGTGGCCCGACACGTACAAGTGGGTCTACGAAGAGCGCTGGCTCGCGAGGTTCTTCGAGGCGCTCACCGCAAACCAGGATTGGCTACACACGAAGACGCTCGGCGAGCACTTCGCCGCGAATCCGCCGACGGGCCGCCTGTATCTGCCGACGGCGTCGTACGACGAGATGATGGAGTGGGCGCTGCCGGCCGGTCGCATCAACGGCTACGAGAAGGCCCTGAAAGGGGCGGGTGACGCGAAGCCGTTCGTGCGCGGCGGGTTCTGGCCGAACTTCATGGTCAAGTATCCCGAGGCCAACTGGATGTCGAAGCGCGCGACGTTCGCGTCCGCGGCTGTCGCGAAGGCGATGGGTGGAGATGCCGCGGTCATCGCCGCTGCCACGGCGAATCCGCCCGAGATGTTGAAGAAGCTCTGGCGCTCGCAGTGCAACTGCGGCTACTGGCACGGGCTGTTCGGCGGCCTTTACCTCAACTACATCCGTCACGCGAACTACTCGAACCTCATCGAGGCAGAACGGATGGTCGAGCAGAAGATCCGCTCGCGCGAGGACCACCTCGAGCACGAGTTCGCCGACGTCGATCGCGACGGACGCGACGAGCTCGTCGTGACGGGCCGTTTCCTGAACGCCTTCCTCAAGCCCGACGCGGGCGGCGCCGTCGCCGAGATCGATTTCAAGCCGAAGGCGTTCCACGTGACGAGCGTGCTCGCGCGACGCTACGAGCCGTACCACGAGAAGCTGACGCATCCGCCGGCGTCCCCGGCCGCCGAGGGAAGCGGCGACGCGCCGAAGACGATCCACGACATCGTCCGCGTGAAAGAGCCCGGCCTCGAGAAGAAGCTCCAATACGATCGCTACCCGCGCTTCTCGTTCCTCGACCACTTTCTCGGGAACGAGGTGGACCTTGCCGCGTTCGCCGCGCAGACGTACCGCGAGACCGGCTGGTTCGCCGGCGCGCTGTACAAGACCGGCAAGCCCGACTTCTCCGGTTCACGGGAGTTTGCGACGGTGCCGCTGAGCCGGACGGCGGAGGTCGAGCACGCGCCGGGTCAGCGCGAACCGATCGAAATCGAAAAGACGTTCTCGTTCGACCGCAACACGCCGTCGATGACGGTGCGGTGGAAGATCACCAATCGCGGCGGCAAGACCGCGCGCGTGCGATTCACGAGCGAGGTGAACCTCTCGCTCCTCGCGGGCGACGCCGACGACCGCTTCTTCGAAGTGCCCGGAGCGACGCTCGCCGACAAGAAGCTCAAGAGCGCCGGCGAGAACGCGGACGCGACCGGAATCGACCTGGTCGATCGCTGGTCGGGCTTCCGGATCGCGCTGCGCTTCCCGAAGGCGTCGCTGTGGCGGTACCCGGTGGAGACCGTTTCGCAGTCCGAGGGCGGCTTCGAGGCGACCTACCAGGGCTCGTGCATTGCGCCGGTGTGGACGCTGGAGCTCGAGCCGGGCAAGACCGTCGAGCGAGAGATTTCCCTCTCGTTCGGCGACGCATGAGGGGACCGGCGCCGCTTCTCGCCCTCGCGTTGATCGTGGGCGCGGCTGCGTCGGGCGCGGTGGCCTCGGGGGCCTCGGGGGCGACGACGGCCTACAAGCCGCCGGTCGCGGTTCTTCCGTTCAAGAATCTCAACGCGGAATCCGCGAGCGACTGGCTGAAGCTTGGCGTCGCCGAGACGATGCTCACCGACCTGAAAAAGGCGAAGGTCCCGGTCGTCGAGCGCGACCAGATCGACAAGGCGCTGGGGGAACTGCTGCTTCGCGGCGACACGGGGAGTGAAGACGGGCAGGCCATCGCCGTCGGCAAGCTCGTCGGCGCGAAGACCGTCGTCGTCGGCAGCTTCCAGGCGGCGGGAAAGCAGCTGCGTTTCAACGCGCGTTTCGTCGAAGTAGAGACGGGCATCATCCTCGACACCGCGAAGACGACCGGGCCGATGGACCAGGTGTTCAGCCTGCAGGACCAGGTCGTCGACAAGCTGCTCGGCGGCGACGCGGCGAAGGCGGCGCGTCCCGCTCGGAAGACCGGCACGAAGACCGTCGAGGCGTACAAGCTGTATGCGATGAGCCTCGCGACGGCGTCGGATGCGGAGCGCGTCGGCCTCCTGAGGAAATCGCTCGCGCTCGATCCGGCGTTCGTCTACGCGACCGACGAGCTCGCGGCCCTCGAGAAGCGGCTCGGCGAATACGCGAAGGCCCGGGAGAGCGCCGGCTCGAAGCTCGACCAGCTCACGCTCGCGATGCTCGCCGATCCGAAGATCGATCCGCAGGAGAAGGCCTGGCGCTCGGCGCAGTTTCTCAATCGGCGTGCCGGCGAGCGGCGATGCCGCCAGGCGATCGGCGAGGCCGAGCAGATCCTGGCGATGGGCATCCCGGACCCGAAGGAATCCGTGATGGGCGCCGGGGAGTTCGCGCTCTTCACGATGTACTCGTGCTATCGGCAGCTGAATCAGGACGACCTCGCGATGCAGGCGGGCGAGAAGTTGCTCGCGCGTTATCCCACCGGCACGTGGTACCGCGCGGTGGAGCACGGAATCCAGGAGATCGTCGCGTGGCGGAAGGGCGAGGCGGAGCGGCACAAGACGCTCGCCGCGCGTTTCGTGAAGCTCGACGCGGAGCGAACGACGTACGAAGCCGCGCGGGCGAAAGCGGTCGATCGCGTCGCGGAAATCGATCGCTTGCTCTCGTCGACGGAGGAGTCGAAGCGTCGCGATCTCGCGAACGAGCGGGAAGTCGTCGAAGGGAGGATCGTGACGGCGGAGTCCCAACTCTTTGCGGAGAGATACGAACGGTGCTGGTTTCCGCGCGACCTCGACCCGGCCCGGGCTCTCGAAGGGTGTCGCGCGTTCGTCGCGACGTATCCGTCCCCGTCGAAGTCGTACGAGAAGGCCCACGTGCGCCAGGCGAAGTTGTGGGTCATCACGATGCTGGCGGAGCTGGCCCGCTGGGACGAGGCCATTCCCGGCGCGCGCACGTTCATCGCGGAACATCGCGAGCCCGACGACAAAAGCAACGTCGACGACCTGAAGAGTCTTCTGCAGTACACGTGGCCCCTCGACGCGGCGCCCTGACGTGGTCCTCGTCGCGATCCGCGATCTCTTCTTCTCCTCGAAGATCGACGCCGTCGTTGCGGCGGGAGGCCTCACGCCACCTGCACGCGCGAAGCGCGGTGAGAGCCTCGTGGAGCAGGTGCGTGCCTCGCGGCCCGCGCGCGTCGTGCTCGATCTCAGCGCTCCCGGCGCGATCGACGCGGTGCGCGCCATCAAAAGTGACACCGATCTCACGACGACCGAGCTCGTCGGCTTCTGCCGGCACACGGAGATCGAGCTCATCCGTGAGGCGAGGGCGGCCGGTTGCGATCGCGTCCTCACGCAGGGCGAGCTCGCGGATCGGCTTCCGACGCTGCTCTCGGGCGAGCCGCTGGTGTGATTGTCGTCACCGAAAGACCGGCCCTCTGTAGAGAAACGCCCACAAAAGCCCTTTAACAGCGCGATTTCAGGTGTTTACCGATTGCGTCGAGGGTGCGGCAGGCGTTGAATCGAGAGGGTCGTGGCGAAAGGTCAATCACTGCGAAGCTCGCCGTCATCCCGCGCGTCCGCGTCGAAAGCGGCTCCGGTGCGGGCGACTTTCTGGGGCGTGCGCGATTCGATCGCGTCCCCCGGCGGCGCGACGCTTCGCTACGGCGGAAACACCGCGTGCATCGAGGTGACGGCAGGTGACGCGACGTTCGTGCTCGAGACGGGCACCGGTGCGCGCGAGCTCGGCCGCGCGATGCTCGCGCGAGCGCCGCTCTCGTTTCATCTGCTCTTCTCGGACTACCGCTGGGATCACATCCAGGGCTTCCCGTTCTTCACGCCCGTCTACGTACCGACAAGCGAGATCCACGTGTACGGCCCGGTCGTCGGCGGTCTCGGTGTTCGCGAGAAGCTCGCCGCGCAGATGAAGTTCCCGGTGTTCCCGATACAGCTCGAGCACCTCAACGCGCGGTTCAGTTGGAACGACGTCTCGGGGCCGGCGCGCTTCCAGGTGGGTGACGCGACGCTCGAGGCGTTGCCGATCGGCGAGAGCGTCGCGTGGCGCATCGAGGCCGGCGGCCGCCGCCTCGTGTATCTCCCGGAACCGGCGCGCCGCCTTCCGTTCGCGGATCGCGCGAAGCTCTGCGATCGCGCGTCGCTCATCGTGTACGACGGCAGCGTGAAGGGCGGGCTCAACGGCCAGCACCTCGCGGCCGTCCGCAGCGCCTGGGACGACGCGCTCGCGCTTGCTCGCGCGGCGAAGGCGAAGCGGGTCGCCGTGTTCCATCACTCGCCCGAGGACGACGACCGGGCGATCGAAGCGCTGCAGCGTCGAGCGAAGAAGTCGTTCGCCGGCGCGATTGCCGCTTCGGAAGGCATGACGCTCCGACTCTGATCCGGGGGCGAAGCCCCTGGAAACCATGTAGCCTCCCGCTTCATGCAGATCGGCCCCTGGGAGGTCTTGAGCATCGAGACCGGGCGTTTCCGTCTCGACGGCGGCGCCATGTTCGGCGTCGTACCGAAGGTGCTGTGGGAGAAGGCGCATCCGGCCGACGCCGAGAATCGCGTGGAGTTGTCCCTGCGCTCGATGCTGCTCGAGGGCTTCGGGCGCCGCGTGCTCGTCGATACGGGGATGGGCGACAAGTGGGACGAAGCGGCGAAACGGCGCTACGACCTGCGGGTTCCGGAAGGCGGCGTTCGCGGCGCGCTCCTTGCGGCGAACGTCGATCCCGAAACGATCACCGACGTGATCCTCACGCATCTCCATTTCGATCACGCGGGCGGCGCGACGCGGCTCGAGAACGGCGAGACGGTTCCGTCGTTCCCGCACGCGCGTCATCACGTGCAGCGGCGCAATCTCGAATGGGCGAAGAAACCGAACGATCGCGAGCGCGCGAGCTACCGAATGGAAAGCTGGCGGGCGCTCGAGGACGCGGACGTGCTCGAGCTGCGCGACGGCACGTGCGATCTCTTGCCCGGCATATCGGCGGTCGTGTCCGACGGCCACACCGAGGGTCTGCAGATGATCCGCGTGACGGGCGAGAACGACTCGGGCCCGCGCGAGCTCTGGTACACCGCGGATCTCATCCCGATGGTTTCGCACGTCGCGCTGCCGTGGATCGCGGCATACGACATCTCGGCGCTTCGCTCGCTCGAGGAGAAGAGGGCGCTGCTCGACGGGATCGCGGGGCGCGATGCGTGGCTCTTCTTCGAGCACGATCCGGCCATCGCGGCGGCGCGCGTGGTTCGCGACAACGACAAGTACCGTGCGATCGACTCCCTGGAGACGCTCACGTGAAGCCGTCGGATCGCTCCCCGCGACACCTCGCTCGCTCCGCTCGTGGCGGAACGCCGGGAATTGCCGTACTTGGGTCTGGACGCGTCGGCTCGGCGCTCGGCCGTCTCTGGATGGACGCGGGCGAAGAGGTCGTGACGGTCGCAAGTCGTCGCGCCGCGCGCGCGAGATCCGCGGCGGAGTTCATCGGCATCAAGCGCTCGACGACGCGGTACGCGCAGGCGGCGCAAGAGGGACGCTGGGTGGTTCTCGCCGTCGTCGACGACGCGCTGCCGGTCGTGGTGTCGCGGCTCGCCGCGTCGAAGATCGACTGGCGTGGCAAGGTCGTCCTGCATACGAGCGGCTACCACACGGCGGACGCTCTGCAGGTCCTCGTACGGCGCGGCGCGGAGGTGGGCACGCTCCATCCGCTGATGGCGGTCGCGTCGCCGGAAGAGGGGGTGCGTCGCCTGCCCGGGGCGGCGTTCGCGGTCGACGGCGGCAAGAAGGCACTCGAAGTGGCGGGCCGGCTCGCTCGCGCAGCCGGCGGCTGGGCGCTGCGGGTGCCTCCCGATGCGCGGCCGGGCTACCACGCGGCGGCCGTGCTCGCGGCCAACTGTTCCGTCGCGCTGATCGACGCGGCCGCCGAAGTGATGCAACGCGCGGGCATCCCGCGCCGCCTCGCGCTCGCCGCGATCGCGCCGCTCGTTCGCGGATCCGTCGACAACGTTTCGCGGCTCGGTCCCTCGCGCGGACTCACCGGGCCGGTCGCACGCGGCGACGCGGCGACGGTGCAGGGCCACCTGCAGGTTCTCGATGGCGATGTCGAAGAGGTGTATCGCTGTCTCTCGCGCCGGATGATCTCGCTCGCGAACCGCGTCGACCCGCGCACCGACCGCCGTGCGGTGGCCACCGTCCTCGGGCCCTCGCTCCCCGAGCGCAAGCGCCGGTAACCCGCGCATATTCCCCGTCGGAAGAAACGTACCGGTTACTGGATGTCCCGGTCCGAATTCCGACAATCCGTTGACACGGCGGGGAAAAATCGGGTACGAAGCCTCTCTTCTCCGGACCCACCTCGGGCAATTGCTGCAGCCGACGGTGCACGGAGGGGAGTGAACGGTCTCTCGAAGCAGCGGACGGAATCGGAAACGCACAGTGGAGAAGAACCCGATGCGGATGCACCTCCAGAAGATCCTCTCATTCGTTGCCGGGCTCGGGCTCATGGCCTGCGCACTTCCCGATGACGGATTCGCCGAGCTCAGCGGAACGATCACGATCCCCGGCACGCTGATGCCGCTGGTGGTCATGCCCGCGGACGAAGACTCGGATTGCGACGCCGATGCGGCGACGTGGGGCGACTCGCCCGCGATTGGCGACATCACGCCGACGGTCTACGTCGGCCTCTTCACGCGCCCGATCCAGCCGCTCCGCCGCACGATCTACAGCGAAGAAAACCTCAACGCGTGGCGCCAGGGTTGCGGCGACATCGACCACGACGACGACCCGGTCACGCCGCCGATTCACAACGAGGGCTCGTGCCCCATCGGCGGAACGACGGCCGAGTTCGTCCAGCTCATCGCCGGAACGAACGGTGGCGCGACGTTCGAGTTCGAAGCGCTTCAGCTTGGGAAAGGCGACGCGTTCCTGATCGCCTGGCTCGACAACAAGTGCCGCGACGACAACGGCCCGACCACGAACCTGGTCTGGGACATCGGCGGTCCTCCCGGGCCTCGCGACAGCGATGGCGCCGAGGAAGCCGGCGACGACAACGACATCACGATCACGGAAGCGATCCCCGTGTCGATCGGCAGTGGCGGCAACCGCCTCGACGATCCGCTGGTCCTGAACTCCGCGCTCACGCTTGCGGGCTCTCTCTAAGAAAGGCGAGGAATCCATCATGCTCAAGAGAATCGCTCGCTTCCTGGCCGTGTTTGCGGCCGCCGCTCTCCTCCCGACCACGGCGTTCGCGGTCGAGACCACCGGTTCGCTAAAGGGCGTCGTGCAGGACACCTCGGGCACCGCGCTCCCCGGCATCACGGTGACCGCGTCGTCCGACTCGATGATCGGCGGCGTCCGCACGGTCGTCACCGACGACCAGGGCCGTTTCCGTTTCGCCGCGCTTCCGGTCGGTAACTACGTCCTGAAGGCCGCGCACGAAGGCTTCCGCACCGCCGAGGCCAAGACGTACGTCGGTATCGGCTCGGACGTGGTGGTCGACTTCAACATGCAGCTTCCCACCGCCGAGGAGACGTTCGTCATCACCGACGTCCGTCCCGTCGTCGACGTGGAGAAGACGCAGTCCGGCTCGACCTACGACGACGAGTTCCTCGCGCGTATTCCGTCGGGACGCACCTACCAGGGCATGACCGCGTTCGTCGCCGGCGTCACCGGCGGTGCGAACCCGAACGTCCACGGCGAGACGCTCTACTCGAACAGCTACCTCCTCGACGGCGTGAACATCACCGACCCGGTGACCCACACCTTCTCGACGAACTTCAACTTCGACGCGATCGACGCCATCGAGATCATCACCGGCGGCTACGACGCAGAGTACGGCCAGGCGACGGGCGCCATCGTCAACATCGTCACGAAGTCCGGCGGCAACGAGCTCTCCGTCGACTCGAGCGTCTACTACACCGACTACAACTTCGCGTCGGGCGGCAAGAAGACGAACGGCGACTATCGGGACGCGCAGTACAACCTGAACATCGGTGGCCCGATCCTCAAGGACAAAGTCTGGTTTTTCGTGTCCTACGAGTTCAATCAGGTCCAGCGACAGCCGACCGAGAAGGTGAACCCGAACACGGGCATCACGGTGTCCAAGAAGCCGACGATCTTCCAGGGCAACTACCTTCTCGGAAAGATCACCTGGCAGATGAACCCCGCCCACAAGCTGACGTTCCAGACGCAGTCGGATCCGACGACGATCAGCAACATCGGTCCGAACGCGTCGCTGCCCTCCAACACGCGCTTCTCCGATGCGTACGGCCTCCGCGAGCAGGGCGGCGCCAACTACTCGACGTCGTGGGACTGGGTCATCAACGGCTCGACCCTGCTGCGCACGCAGGTCGGCTACGTCGACTCGATCCTCAACGAGCTTCCGGGAAGCGGCAACACGGGCCTCGCCGGACACTCCAACGCAAACGGCGACCGCACGGTCAACTTTTCGGACTACTACTGGGACCGCCGTCAACGGCTCGTCGCGTCCAGCAAGGTCACGCGCTTCGTCGACGACATGATGGGCTCGCACAAGTTCAAGGCGGGCTTCGACTTCAACCAGGATCGCTACCCGGTCACCAGCGGGTTCAACGGCGACTCGTTCTACTTCGACAACGGGTACCAGACGGACTCGAACGGCAACGTGGTGTTCGACGGCTCCGGCAACCCGGTCGGCAACCCCGACACGAAGTACGAGTTCGACGGCAAGACGTCGACGGTCACGAACGGCTACCTCGTCGGCCTGTTCTTCCAGGACGACTGGAAGCCGGTCGAGAACCTGACGCTGAAGCTCGGCCTCCGCTACGACCACTCCGAGTATTCGAACGACATCGGAAAGCAGATCATCAACTTCAACACCTTCGCGCCGCGCCTCTACCTCGCGTGGGATCCGACGAAGGACCAGAAGACGGTCCTCACCGCCGGCTACGCGCAGTCGTACGACAACGGCTCGCTGCTCGTTCCCGACTTCGTGAAGAGCCGGTCGACGACCGGCCGGATCTACGAGTGGGACGGCTCGCAGTACGCCTACGCCGGTGACTACGGCAACGCCGAAGGCTTCGAGCTGAAGAAGCTCCGCGCCCCGGTGAAGAACGAGGTGCAGTTCGGCGTGAATCGCGAGCTGGCTCCGAACCTCGCGCTCGGCGGCCGGTTCATCCTCTCGCGCACCCAGTATTACTTCGAGGACGACGAGTCGAACCTGATCTGGAACGCCGACGGCTCGGATGCCATCGGCTTCAAGGACGGCGTCGATCACTACATCTTTCGCCTCAAGACGCCGGCGAACGCCTACCGCGACTACCGTGGCATCGAGATCACGCTCAGCAAGGCGCTCTCGAACGGCTGGCTCGTCGACGGTTCCTACACGCTCGCCGACGCGCGCGGAACGAACGACGCGCCGATCACGGCGTTCGCCGGCGTCTTGGTCCAGAACAAGTATCTCGACGGTGGCGAGCTCCCGTACAACGTCGCCAACGCGCTGAAGATCCAGACCACCAAGGAGCTTCCGTACGGCTTCACGGTGGGCGCCGCGTACTTCTTCGAGACCGGCAATCCCTACGATCGCCTCTACTTCAATACCTACTACCAGTCGAACCAGGACTATCGCGACAAGCCCGGCCAGTTCCACTACGAGCCGTCGCAGTCGGTCGATCTGCGTGGGCAGTGGGCGCGGAAGTTCGGTCGCAACACGCTGAGCGTGTTTGCGGACGTCTTCAACGTGCTCGACAGCCGGACCGTCGAGCTGCGCCAGACCGAATACGATCCGGAGCTTTCCGACAGCGATCCCGAGCAGCCCTTCGGTCGCATTCTCCAGAAGCAGGATCCCCTGAGCGCTCGTCTTGGTGTTCGCTACAACTTCTAGGAGCCGCCGATGAAGACCTCCAATTACCTCCTCGTCGTTGCGGCCGCCGGATTCGGTGCGGTCATCAGTGGCTGTTTCGATGGCCCCAATGGCATCCCCGGAAACCACCGGAACAACGACGCCCCGATCGTCGTGACCGACACCCCGACGACGCTCGCGTCGCTGGAGTTCGATCTCACGTTCACCGTTTACGACCCGGATTCGGACTCGGTCATCCTCTGGGATGTCTGCCCGTACGACGTCGTCGGGCGTGCCCGCGACGCCGATCTCCTCAACGTCGGCTTCTCGACGGACAACGGCGGCACATTCAGCCCGATCGACTTTACCGACCTCCAGCTCAACGGCGAGGCGCTCGTGGTGCCCACGTGCTCGCAGGTCCGGAACTTCGACGAGAGCATCCGGATCGCGACGAGCACCTCCGGTGAGCAGCACACGATCACCTGGAACTCGATCCCGTACGTGCCCACGACGGCGGACGTGGTCTTCCGGATCGCGGCGACCGACAACTCGTTCACGAGCCTTCCCGGTGACACCGACGAGTTCGCGGTGGCGAATCTCCCCGGCTTCTCGATGTCGATCATGGGTGCGCGTCCGAACGAGTCCATCGTCGGCGTGGACTTCTTCGGCCTCCTCACCAACTGGGACGGAACGACGGTCATCGGCTCTTCCGACAACCTCACGCTCACGAACTTCGCGGTGGTCAGCACCTCGGCCGCAACGGCCGACGTGACGATGGGCCCGGACACCGACCAGGTGCTTCGCACCGTCGAGCTCATCACGCCCGGCGCCGGCATCCCGAGCGGCGACGAAGTTGCGGCAGCGTCGATCTGGACCTGCAACGAGCTGGGTCAGCCCGTCATCGAGTTCGATGGCGCGAGCAACCAGTTCATCTGCGACCAGGGCACGTTCGCCATCGAGGGCGACATCACCGAGGGCGACGCCGACATCTACCAGCTCGTCGCGAGTTCGAGCGGTGACTACGCGATCACCTTCGACTGGACGGTCGGCACCGACTACGACCTCGTGGTCCTCAACGAGGCGGGCACGGCGATCGTCGGCGCTCCCGGTCCGTTCAACTGCGGCGACTGCTGCTCGGAGGCAAAGCCCGAGGTCTGCCTCGCACCGCTCGAAGCGGGCACGTCCTATCTGATCCTCGTCCAGCACTACGCCGGCGGAGCCGGCACGTACGACGTCACGGTCACCGCGCCGTAAGTCGATGGCGCGCGCGAAAGCGAAGAAGCCCAGGAAGTGCGGCCCGTCGGATTCCGGCGGCGAAGAGGGGGAGGCGCAGACGCGCCTCCCTCCGTCTTCTTCCGGCGCGTCTGCGAAGTCCGGGAAGAAGCCGTCGGAGTCGGATGCCGCGCCAGCCGAATCGGCCACGCGTCCGAAGATCAACCTTGGCGTCGATCCGAAAAAGATCGACGAAGCGATCCGCGAGCTGCGCGCGCAGGTCGCCCGTTGGGTAAAGCGGGGCGTCGCGGACAAGGTGCGCATTTCCTACAAGGGGAAGCCGCTCGCACCCGACATCCCGGTCTATTACTTCCTCGCGGCCGAGGCGCTCACGTTCTGGGCGACCGGCTTCCTGCGCATTCTCATCGTGAACCTGGGCGCGAAGGCGTTCCTCGAGATCGAGTTCATCTCGAGCGCCGAGGAGCACCATGCCGAGGGCATGAAGAGCTACCTCGCCGGCGACATGGACTCCGCGATTTCCGCTTTCGCGGCTGGTGTCGCCGCTGACGACTACCACGCACCCTCCCACCTGATGCTCGGCGTCTGCCGCAAGGTGAAGGGCGACTGGACGACCGCGCGGAGGCACTTCCAGCGCGCAGCCGAGCTCGACGACAAAGGCGACATCGGCGCGAAGGCCCGCGAGCACCTGCGCGGCATGTCCCGCCGCCTCGAACCCGCGCCCAGCGACGACGCGGAGTAGCGCATGATGCGCACGCTCGTCGTTGCGCAGTAGGGTCGAGGGCGCGCGCGAATTCGAGGGCTCACCGCCGCGACGACGTCGAGTAGCGCCCGCGTTCCGCCGCGAAACGATCGTATCGCGTTCGTGGCGATCCGTCCGGAATTGCCCTCGAATTCCCGGCGGCGAAGTCGCTGTCTACTTCGCCTGGACCACGTGACCCAATTCCCACGGCGATCTTGATATCGCCGATGTGCGAAAACTGGCGTCACGTCTCCTCACATCCGCCGCCGTTTTCGTTCGGCGTGCCCGCGCCCCTGGGCAATCTACCAGGCGGATTTCTGCGTTCTGGCCGGTGCGCCACGGGAGCGGGGCGGCGGCGGGAGCGGAACTCGGCGGAAGCGCAAGCGCGCACGAAGACTTCGCGGATTCTGAGGCGCGAGAGCGTCGAGCGGTCGAGTATCTGGAGACGATCCACTCGCGCCGGAGAATCACAGAAGCGACGGCGTCGTCAGGAAACTTCCGACGACCGCCGTCGCCGTCTACTTCGTCTGGACCAAGTGGCGCTACGAGCGACGAACTTGAGCTCGCGGATGTCGGAAAGCCCGCAGTCGACAGGAGCGCAGCTCAAGCGACGCCTGCGGATAGAAAGCGATTCCGATCGTGTGGACGACGGCACCCGTGGACACCCGAGCGAGCGCTGCGAGGTCTTCGATGGGTATCGACGTCAGGGCGCGAGCGAATCGACCCAGCTCGAGAGCTCCGAGGGCAGGGGGCTCTCGAAAAGCATCACGGCCTTCGTCGCGGGGTGCGTGAAGCCGAGCTTTGCCGCGTGCAGCGCCATGCGCGGCGGCGGGCGCAGCCCTTCCGGCGCCGCGCGGCCGTGCTGCACGTCGCCGAGCACGGGATGTCCGATCGCGCGCGTGTGGATGCGGATCTGGTGCGTGCGGCCCGTCTCTAGACGCGCCCGCACGACGGTCGCGAGCGCCAGGCGCCGCGCCACCGTGAAATGCGTGACCGCACGTTTGCCGCCGATCGGCCGGTCGACGGTTGGCACGTCGTCGGGGAAACGCCCCTCGACGACCGCGAGATACTCGCGCTCGATGTCGTGCGTGCGGAAGAGCTCGGAAAGCGCGCGGTTCGCGTCGTCGGTCTTCGCGAAGACGAGCAGGCCGCTGGTGTCGAGGTCGACGCGATGCACGACGAAGATCGGCGAGGACTTGGAGCGTTCGGCGCCCTTCTTCGCAGCGGGATCACGCGGCGAGCCCTTCGACTCGCTTCGCTCGCTCAGGGTGAGGGGAGCGGCTGCGACGGGCCGCCGAGCAAGCAGATCGGCGAGGTTGTTCCGGTCGCTCTCCGGCGTCGGCGCCGTGAGCAGCCCCGCGGGCTTTTCCACGACGAGCAGGTGCTCGTCCTCGTGGACGATCCGGTATTCGGGCAGCTTCGCGGCTTCCTTCACACGCGCCGCGGTGCCCGCGCCCTCGGCGCGATGCAGCGCGCCGCCGAGCACGGCCTCGATCGTCTGGCCGCCGCGCACGAGGCGCCCCGCCTTCTTCACGCGCTCCTTGTCGACGTAGACGCCGCCGATGTCGAGCAGCACGCGCGCCTTGCGACGCGACAGACCCGGCACGTTCGCCGCGAGCACCAGGTCGAGCCGCTTGCCGGCGTCGGCGGCAACCACCGTGAAGCGGACGCGCTCGGGTCCCGAGGGCATCGTCAGCAGGGCTTCGGTTCGAACGACGCCGTGCGGTCGCCGGGCTTGCGGTCTTCGCGCGACGGACGCGTGCCCTTCGGCGCGGACTTCGCGGCCTTCACGCCGTCCTGCGCATCGACGTCGTCGGGATCCCGCGCGAGCGCGGCCTCGAACGCGCTGCGTGCAAGCACGCCTTCGCCCATCTCGAGATACGCCTTCCCGCGGACGGTCTGCACGCCGGCGTACTTCGGAACGATCGCTTCGACGCGCTCGTAGAGCGGCAGCGCGTCGGCCGGCCGGCCTTCGCGGCGCCGCACGTTGCCGAGACGCAGCCAGCCCCAGAAGTTCTTCGGCTCGCGACGCGTGAGCGCCTCGTAGACCCCCGCCGCCTTCGCGAGGTCGCCGTTCTCCTCGTGGTGCCAGCCTTCGTGCAGGTCCGTCGGGAACGCGTCGCCGCCGCGAGCGCGGTGCTGCGCGAAATCCGCCGGCGTGAACCGCGCCGTCCCGCCGATCCGCGAGACCGCGTCGAGCATCTTGCGCTGCGCCTTGTCGCCGAAGCCGTCCTCGCGCGCCCACACGCTGCCGCGGCGGTCCCGTTCCCAGAACGCGTCGTCGAGCCCGTGCGCCGTGCGGTATTCCTCCCACACGCCCGTGCCCGGATACACGGAAAGCTTCGACACGATGCCGTCGTTCGCGCGGATCTTCTCCAGAACGTCGAGCGTCTCGTCGACGTCTTCCCACGTCTCTCCCGGCACGCCCGTGATCAGGTAGATCGACGGGATCACGCCGACCGCGCGGCTGTCGGCGATCGCCTTCTGCACGCGCTCGACCGAGATGCCTTTCGCGAGCAGCCGGAGGATCTTCTGCGATCCCGACTCCACGCCGTATTGGATGTGGCCGCAGCCCGCGCGCCGGAGCGCCTGCAGGCGCGGCTCGTCGATGCAGTTCACCCGCGACTGGCAGTCCCAGAGGATGTGCAGCTCGCTCTCGCGGATCGCTTCGCAGATCTCGATTGCGCGCTCGGCGTCCGCCGTGAACGTGTCATCGCGGAAGCTCACATAGACGAGGCCCATCTCGTCCCGCAGGAACTTCAGTTCGCGCACGACGTCCTCGGCGCTGCGATAGCGCACCGAGCGCCCCCAGAACATCGGGGAGTCGCAGAACGAACACACCGCCGGACAGCCGCGGCTCGTCAGCACGTACTGGAGCTGCGCGGCGCGATCCACGCCGAACGCGGTGTAGTGCCGCGACGGGTGGGGCAGGGTGTCGAGATCCTCGATCGGCGCCCGCGGGATCGTCGTGACGGTGCCTTCCGGCGAGCGCCACACGATGCCGTCGACCGAGCTCCACGGCCTCCCCGTGCGCACCGCGTCCGCGAGATCGACCGCGGTGACTTCCCCCTCACCGAGCGCGACCACGTCGACCTCGGGGTGTGCCTGCAGGATCGTCGTCGCGAGCGGCGTCGCGTGTGGCCCGCCGACGACCACCACGCAGTCGGGCCGGATCTCCTTGGCGAGCTTCGCCAGCTTCCAGCACTCGAAGCGGTTGAACGTGTAGACCGTGATGCCGACGAGGTCGGGTTTTTCCTTCGCGAGCCAGTCGCGCACCGCGCCCCAGCTCTTGCCCGACATGTTGCCGATCGCGCAGTCGTAGCCGGCCGCGCGAAGGGACGCGTTGATGTAGCCCAGACCGAGCGGCGTCATCCGCGCGAAGAAGTCGCCCGCGGACGCGTCCTCGCAGCGATACAACAACCGGACGCGGACCTTCGACGGGTCCTTGCCAGCACGCACCTCACCCCGGCCCAAGCGGACCAGGGAGCCGGCCTCTGGCGCCTGCGCCACGACTTAGCCCGTGGCCGCGAGAGGGGGGACGACGTCCGAACGATCGCGATGGCGAAGCGGCGCCGGACGCGGGTCCGCGGCCTTCATCGTCACGGGGACGTCGAGCTCACGGAGAACTTCGTCGAGCATGTGATAGGCGGCGATCAGACGATCGTCGTCCACCGCTTCCGAAATCTGCTCGAGCTTCAGAATCAATCTCTGATCCGCGGTCATTGCCATCCCAGACTCGAAAGTTTCCCCTAAGCAGGGCCGGGGCATTCTGCAGCTTCCATGCCCCAGGACAAGGGGAATCGACGCCCTCCAAGGTGCGGAAAACCCTTGAGGAATCGGACGTTCGGGTCGGGTTTCACAGCCTACCCACAGAGTTATCCACAGCCTGTGTGTAGATTTTTTCGACGGAGTGTCCGAAGGTCGCGCAGCCGTCGAGGGAATGACGCAGCGTGCCAAGGCCTTGACTCCTGTGGTCTGCCCGCTAGAGTGCCCGCGCTTCGGGCCCCACGATCACCGTATTCTTACGGCGAATCACAGGGCGAGTACAGGGCGATGTAGCTCAGTTGGTTAGAGCACTGGTCTCATAAGCCGGGTGTCGGAGGTTCAAGTCCTCCCATCGCCACCAGCCCCAAATACGAAGGGCGGCCTCTCGGCCGCCCTTTCGTTCGCGCCCGATCGGGCTACGGCACGTACCACAAGCCGCCCGCCATCGAGCCGGCGCGCGCCTGCTGCACAGCCGCCTGGCCGATCGTCCGCGCCACTCCGCGGAAGAAGCCGCCGATCTTGCCGGCGACATCGGTCGCGCACTTGAGCATGCCCGCGCCGTCGAGCTTCACGTTCGCGCCGACGCCGAGCTTCACCGGGCCGATGCGTCCGCCACCGCCGACGGTGCCGACGCGCTGCACACCCACGCCGAGGCCGACGCCCGCGCCCGCGGTGACCACGCCGGAAGCCGTGACGCCGCAGCCGGAGATCGAGGGCGTCTCGTAGCTCACTTCACCGTAGATGAGGTCGGCCTTGAGCTCGGCCTTGCAGAGATTGATCGTCGCGCTCGCGCTGCCGGCGACCACACGACCGCCGATCGTGCCGGCCGCCGTTGCGCACTCGCCGTTCACGCTGACGAGCGAGCCTTCGATGCCGGCGCCGGCGGCCTGGCCGAGCGCGCCGCACTTGCCAGCGGTCCGGCCTTCGCGCCCCATTTCACGGCCGGTGTTCACGCCGTTGGTCGCGCGCGGGCCGGTGCCGGGAGCGGCGCGGTTGAAGCCGACGTTCACGTTCGCCGAGCCGGCGAGGACGGCCGCGCCACCTTCGCAGCCGCGGCGATCGTTGCCCTTGCCGGTGATCTCACCGATCTTGGGGTTGTAGACGCCGTCGTATTTGCCCTCGATCTTCACGCCGACCGTGATGTCCGCGTTGCGGGCTTCGTTGCCGACGCGGCGGGCCCCGTTGGCCGTGCTGGCGGCGGCACTGCGAGCCCCGTTGCCGAACGAGTTGCCCGCGCGGGAGAGGACGCTTCCACCGCGACCGGCGGCGTCCGCCTGGCTGGCGGCGAAGGTCATTCCGGCGAGAAGGGCGAGGGTAGAGATCCGCATGCGAGTGATTCCTGCATGCCTCATACCGCGTCCTGACCGACGCACGCCACTGCAATTCCAGCTACTTGGGACTCGCTTTCGGGGTCGGTTGCGGATTCGTTGTCGCGGCAGGAGGGGGCGCCGGAACCACCCCGCGCCCCTTTGTCTCGGTGAAGCGCCGAATGGCGTCCTTTTTCAACGCACCCTCCGGTAAATCCTTGATTTCCAGCTGTGCAATATCGCGCTCTCCGAGGTCGATGAGCGTCATGGCGAGGTTGTATCGCGCCGAGTGGTAATCCGCCTTCTCGATCAGGAGGCTGCGAAAGGTCGCCACAGCCTCCTCCTTGTCGCCCATCAAGCTCTGGACGACGCCGAGGTTCATCTTCGCCAACAGGTTCTCCGGCTTCAGCGTGAGCGCCTTTTCGTATTGCCCCTTCGCTTTCGCGTAGACCTGTTTCCGCTGCTGGAGGATGCCCATCTGCAGGTGGAGCTCGGAGCGCACGTCGATCGGCGCCTGCCCGGCGAGCTCGAACCCCGCGAGATACGCCTCCTCGGCTTCGGCGAGATCCTCGAGCTCGACGTAGACCTTGCCGATTTCGAGGAAGATCACCGGCTCGCTCGGCACGAGCTTTCCGGCTTCCACGAACGCCTGGCCCGCCGTCCGGAACTGGCCCGTGCGGAACCGCGCGCGCCCCAGCGCGAGCCACGGCTCCGGGTCGGTCGGCGCGAGGTACGCCGCCCGCTCGAGAAAGGGGATCGACTGCGCCCAGTCGCCACGGTCGAGGAGCTCGACGCCGAGCAGGTAGTTCGCACGCGCGTTCGTGTCGTCGACCTCGACCGCCTTCGCGATGAAGGGGATCGCGTCCTTCTTGTTGCCCTTGAGGAGGTGGAGCTCGCCGACACCGAGGTTGGCCTCGGTGTCGTTCGGGTTGAGGCTCATCGCGTAGTTGAACGCTTCGGCCGCGATCGTGATCTCCCCGTTGTTGAGCGCGACGCGGCCGTAGTTCGTCACGGTCTGGATGTTGCTCGGATCCTGCTGCATCGCGTATTCGAGCAGCTTGATGCCGTCGGCCTCTTTCCCGGTGTTCACGAGGATCAGCGCCTTCCCGTTGAGCGCCAGGATGTGCGCGGGGCTGATCTTCAGGACCGTTTCAAAAAACTCGAGCGCCTTCGGCAGATTTCCGTAGGCGGCGGTGATCGCGCCGAGTCCCGTCAGCGCTTCGAGATCCTTCGCGTCACGAGCGACACGCGCCTCGTAGCACTTCTGCTGCTTCGGGAAATCCTGCGAGTATTTCTTGCAGCTGTCCTCGATCGCCGCGACGCCCGTGCGTGCGGCGACCGACGCCACCACGAGCAGCATCGCGACGCGACGATTCACTTCGGTCCCTTCGGCGTCGCCGGAAGTGCCGGCGGGACATCGATCTGGTCGAGGAACGTGAAGAAGACCTTGAGGTCCTCGCCGTAGGACTGCGCGTCGGGCGCCTGGAGCGTCGCGACGAGCATCTGCCCGCGTGGCGTCTTGATCGTCGCTTGCGCGAAGAATCGCTTCCCCGGGCCGTCGGTGTATTCGGCGCGAGACGCGGGGTTGCCTTTCCACGTGAAGTCGCCGCTCTTCCGCACCTTGAACGCGTAGGGCGGCGCCTGGAGCACGTCGAGCGTGCGCTTCGCGTAGGCCGCCGGCGTCGGGAGGTCGGGTGTCCCGTCGACCGTGATGTTCAGGATGCTTCCGCTGTTGAGCCCGCGGGGCTTCGTGAACGCGACGCGGATGTTCGGCGCGTCGGGCACGACGGTCTGGACGTTCCAGGCCTCGCCGGGCGACTTCACACGGAGATCGCCGTCGGCGTACGCCCATTCGCTGACAGGCGCCGAGGGGCCGGCGGCGAGAACGAGGACTGCGAGAAGGGCACGCACGCACAGGAATCCAAGCGCGCCGCCGTGCTTTTGACAAGTGGCGCAACGAGTCCCCGAGTGGATACGATGCGGGGGTGTTGGTCGTCTTCTTCCTCCTGGTGTTCGGTGCATCGGCTCCGTCGGCTCCGAGCGTCGACCACCCGTGTCATCAGCTCGCGCGCAACGCGAAATGGCCCGAGGCCACGCGCTGCTACAAGACGTCCCTCGAGAAGAACGCGAACGATCTCGAAGCGCGCAACGGCCTCGCCGCCGTCCACGCGCAGCAGGGTCAGTTCAAGGAATCGCTTGCGCAGTTCGAGCTCGCGCTGAAGACGAACGCGGCCGACGGCGTCGCGCTCAACGGCCGCGCGATGATGCTGCTCGCGTTGAAGCGCGTGGACGAGGCGTTCGAGGCGCTGCAGAAGGCGCTCGAGGTCGACCCCGACAATCTCCAGGCGCTCTCGAACCTCGCGCTCATCAACCACGAATCGGGACACGACGAGATCGCGGTCCCCTTGTGGAAGCGCATCCTCGAGATCGAGCCCAGCGACGTCGACGCGCTGCTCGGTCTCGGCGAAGTGCGCATGGAAAAGGGCGACGTTGACGGCGCGTACAAGAACCACTTCCTCAAGGTGCTCGAGAAGAACCCGAAGAACGCGCGCGCGCAGTGGCTCGCCGGCAAAGCCGTCGCGCAGCAGCGGCCCGCGGACGCCGTGCCGTTCCTCGAGAACGCGGCCGCGCTCGCGCCGAAGGATCCCGAAGTTTGGTACGACCTGGGTGTCGCGCGCATGGCGGCCGGAGAGATGCGGCTCGGCGGCCAGGCGCTCACGCAGGCGATGGAGCTCGCGCCGAGCGATCCGCGGATCTACCTCGAGATGGGCAAGGTCCACCTCCACATGCGCGACTTCGAGGCGGCCGACGCGCACTTCGAAGCGGCGCTCGCGATGAAACCCTCGAACGAGATCAAGGCGACGATCCGCTACCACTCCGGCATTCTTCGCGAGCGGCAGGGCAACGCGCGGAAGGCGGAGGACGAGTATCGACTCGCGCTCAAGATCCTCCCCGAGCACGTCCCGTCGATGGTGAACCTCGCGGCCCTCCTCGTCGAAGAGAAGCGCTACGACGTCGCGCTGCCGCCGCTCCAGAAAGCGCTCGAGCTCGACCCGAAAAACGCGGCCGCGCGCTACAACCTCGGCCGGCTCTTGATCGAGCAAGGCAAGATCGAGGAAGGGAAGAAGCAGCTCGCACCGCTCCTCACGAGACCGAAGGGCGACCCGATCCGCGAGGGGGCGGAAAGTGTTCTTGCCAGAGTTGGCAAGTGATCGGCGAAACGTGATTTCGCGACATCAAATCCGCAGAGTTTCGAAACGTGCTGACAAAGTGGCGCATTCGGGTCGTAGCTTATTGATTTTATTGAGTCGAAGAATGGGTCTCGCCGACGTGGGTCCGGCGTGGACCATGCACCAAGAACCCACGGGGGTCGTCATGATGGTTCGTTCGTTGGCTTCGATGGTTGCGGCAGGTCTCCTCCTGGTCGGGGGAGTCGCGCACGCCGACATCAGCTCCGGCAATTCCGCACTCGGCAACAC
>Ga0163152_10002266_pt1 | contig 27917 bp, 30 predicted proteins | sample OliLakLV19MP8IB2_FD_148635 | JGI IMG/M metagenome (GOLD analysis project Ga0163152, IMG submission 148635) | Freshwater microbial mat bacterial communities from Lake Vanda, McMurdo Dry Valleys, Antarctica - Oligotrophic Lake LV.19.MP8.IB-2 | ecosystem: Environmental > Aquatic > Freshwater >...
CCGCAGTGTGGGATTGCTTTGCAGATGTTCACGCCGGCTGACTTGCCGCTGAGTTCTAGGGCACGCGCAACCAGGTTGCTTGTGTCGACGGGAGTGCCGCTGGCGAACGGGCCGTCGCACGTGATGCCTTCGTGATCCGGATCAATCGTCAGGGTGTCGGCGAGAGCGAGCGAAACCATCTCTGCATCGATGAGGTGATAGCCATCGGCGCGTACGCCAGTGACTCGCAATGTCAGCGTGAGTTTGGCGTGGGCAGCGACAGTGACACTCATTGCGCTGCTCGCCAACTGATCGCCAGGCGCCCCCATTCGTGCACGTCCAGCTCTTCTGGTCGCCGTGCCGCATCGATGCCAGCTTCGTCGAAGACCGCTGGCGACACGATGTCGGCGAGCGAGCGGCGCAACATCTTGCGGCGCTGGCCGAACGCGGTGCGCATCAGATGAAATAGGTCCGTGCTGTTTGCCTCGGTTGCTGGCTGCGGGCGGCGCCGGATGTCGGCGAGCGCAGACTCGACCTTCGGCCGCGGCAGGAATACGGCCGCTGGAACCATGCCAGCGATGCGGGCGGTTGCCCAGTAGGCGATTTTCACCGTCACTGCTCCGTACTGCGGTGTGCGCGGTGATGCGCAGAAGCGTTCCGCTGCTTCGCGCTGCACCATCACCAGCATGCGCTCAATCTGTGGCACGCCATCGAGCAGGTCGCACACCAGCGGTGTCGCCACGTTGTAAGGCAAATTGGCAACGAGCGTCCAGCCGGTCTTGTCGCCAAGCAACTCGCGCCAGTCGGTGCGCATCGCATCTGCCTCGACGACCGTCACGTTCTTGTGCGGCAACATCAGTTCGCGCAACAAAGGCACAATCCCACGGTCCACCTCGACGGCCAGAATCTCGGCACCCGTTTCGGCAAGCGCCAGCGTGAGGGATCCGAAGCCAGCGCCGACCTCGACGACGCGATCTCCGGGGCCGACTTCGGCGAGCCTGGCGATGCGTCGCACTGTGTTCGGGTCCGTGACGAAGTTCTGGCCAAGGTCGCGCCGCGGGCTCAACCCGCCGCGAGCGAGTAGTTCAGCAATCGTCGCCCCGTTGTGCACTAGTTGCCGGTGTCGTCCGTGGTGGTGGTGCTGCTGTCGTTGTTGTTGTTGTCGTCGTTGTTGTCGACGACTGCCGGTTCCCAACTCACGCGCACAGGCAGTGGTGAGTCGGAGAGATCGCCGATCTCGGCGAATATGTCGGTGTGTATCACCATTCCGATGCCGGGTGGCACGCCGATGCCCTGGGTGTTGGTGCATTTCGTCGACTGCCCATTGTCGACGTTGGTCACCGTCAGCAGCGCGCTCTCCGGCGCCAACATCGTGGAACACCTACGTACGGTGATGTCGCTATACCGAACGAACCCGGCGGTCGTCAAGAACTCGTTGGCGTTCGGCTCGGGCGCGGTGGCGATGGTGACCGGGTCGAGTGGTGTCACTTCGTTGTCGCCGCCGACGAACAGTGGCGGGTGAGGCTGGTATTCGGTCGTTGAGGGCGCCGAGTTGCCAGCGGAATCGGGGCAGCCGACGCACGTCGTCCCGCTTGCATCGTTGCCACTTGAGGAACCACTGCTGAAGACCCAGACGAGCGCCAGCACCGAAACCGTGATCAGCGAAACGACAGCGATGCGGCGGCGGTCGAAGGCGTTCATGGCGAGGCGTTCATGGCGAGGCGTTCATGGCGAGTCGTTCATGGGGAGTCGTTCATGGGGAGAGAGTCGTTCATGGGGAGAGAGTCGAACGCTACGGACGCAGCGCGGGGAAGGCAAGGCAGGCATTGTCGACGGTTGCCTGGCGGATGTCGTCGAGTGGTGCACCGCGCAGGTCGGCGAGCGTCTGCACAACGTGCGTGACGAATTCTGGCCGATTCGTGCTTCCCCGGTGTGGCACGGGTGCGAGGTATGGGCTATCCGTCTCGGCGAGCATTCGATCGATGGGGCACAACCGGGCGGCCTCCTGCAGATCAGTCGCAGCCTTGAACGTGACGATGCCACTGAAGCTCAAGTAGGCGCCAAGGTCGAGGCATCGACGGGCTTCTTGTGGACCGCCAGTGAAGCAATGGAAGATGGTGCGCTCAGGTGCGCCCTCGGCGGCGAAGACTTCGAACGTGTCGTCCCACGCGTCGCGCGCATGCACGACCAGCGGCAACTTCCGCTCGTGGGCGATCTGAATTTGTGCCGCGAAGGCGACGCGCTGCGCAGCGCGTGGCGAGTGCTCGTAGAAGTAATCGAGGCCTGCCTCGCCGACAGCAATCACGTTGGCGTCGTCGAAGAAGTGTCGGATTGTGTCGACCCCGTGCACGGCCTCGTGCGGATGTAGACCGGCAGTGGCGTAGACGCCCTCGTATCGGGCGGCAATGTCGATGGCGCTTTGTGTTGTCGTCGCATCGCAGCCGACTGTGATCATCTTCGTGACCCCAGCGGCGCGAGCGGCCTCGACGACCTCGTCGAGGTCGACGCCACGCGTGTCGTACAGGTGGCAATGACTGTCGATGTACTCCGAGGCGCTCAACATCAGCGTCGTGTGCCGTTCAGCGTCGCGGGAAGAGCGGTTCGCCCTTCGCCACAGGTAGCCCGCCGGGGTAGCCGCCCCATTTCGCTGCGGCGGGAAGTCGTTGATCGGTGACGTCGCCGGACAGCCCGAGCCGCTCCCAAACGATTTGACTGGTCGCGGGCACTGCGGGGCTGGCCAGCACGGCGACGATGCGCAGTGCCTCGAGGGCATCGCCCATCACGGCGTCGACACCCGGGCCAGGCTCGGATTTCCAGGGCTCGTTCGCTTCAAGGTACGCGTTGGTTGCGCGGATCAGTTGCCAGGTTGCATCGAGAGCGCGGCTCGGTTGCACCGCGTCCCACCCTTCGGCGGTCGCGTCGTACGCAGCTCTGGCCGCGGCCGCGAGTGGGGAATCCGCGCGCGGTGCTGGGCTGATGCCGTCGCACTTCTTATCTACCACGGTCGCGACGCGCGACAGCAGGTTGCCGAGGTTGTTGGCTAGGTCGCTGTTGTAACGCGAGATCAGTCCCTCGTAGGTGAAGTCGCCGTCCTGCCCATACGTAGTTTCGGCGAGCACGTAGTAGCGGAAGCCATCGACCCCAATGTCGTCGATCAGGTCAAGCGGGTTGACGACGTTGCCGCTGGTCTTGCTCATCTTTTCGCCACCCGACAGCAACCAGCCGCCAACAGCCCACTGGACGGGGAGTTCGATGCCAGCGCTCATCAGCATCGCCGGCCAGTACACGCAGTGGTGGCGAATGATGTCCTTGCCGATCAGGTGTCGTGCTGGCCACCACTTGTCGAACTCTGCCCTTCCACCGCTACTGGTTCCACCGCTACTGGTTCCACCGCTACTGGTTCCACCGCTACCGAAACCGATGGCGGTGATGTAGTTGGCGAGTGCGTCGAACCACACGTAGGCAACGTGCTTCGCGTCCCACGGAATTGGGATGCCCCACTTCAAGGTTGTGCGGCTCACACTGAAGTCGCGCAGCCCGCCGCGAATCAAGCCGAGCGCTTCGTTGCCGCGAAACTCCGGAACGATTGCGTTCGGATGCGTCGCGTACCAATCGAGCAAGCGCTGCTCGAAGCGGCTGAGTCGGAAGAAGTAGTTCTCTTCTTCGTAGTACTCGACAGGTCGCTTGTGGATCTTGCAGAGGTCGCCCGGATCGAGTTCGTCGTCGGTGTAGTACTCCTCGCACGCGACGCAGTACTTGCCCTTATAGACGTCGAGCTCGATATCGCCGGCGTCGTAACAGCGTTGCAGCAACTCCGCGACGCCAAGCTTGTGGCGCGCCTCGGTGGTGCGAATGAAATCGTCGTTACTGATGTTCAGCCGCTTCCACGCCTGCTCGTACAGCGGGGCGATCTCGTCGACAAAAGCTTGGGCGGTTTGGCCAGCGGCATCGGCGTAATCCTGCACCTTCTGGCCGTGCTCGTCGGTGCCGGTGAGGAAATGCACATCCTCACCGAGCAGTCGGTGCCAGCGAGCGAGCGCATCGCCGATGATGGTGGTGTACGCGTGGCCAAGGTGGGGCTTGGCGGTGACGTAATAGATGGGAGTGGTTAGGTAGTACGTGCTCACAACGTGCTCGTTTCTTTTCGAAGAATGGCAAACAATCGGCTGGTCAGGAGCCGGTGCGCATTCGACGGGTGAAGGCCACGTAGGTCACGGGTAAAGGTTACCCGCGGAGCTGCGTCGGGTGCGGCGGATTTTCGGCTCGGCCAGCGCTCTTCCCATCCGCAATGATGGCAGCGATGAGCGAATTCGATGATGCAACACGAGTGGCGGCCGATGGTGCGACTGCAATCGCCGACGGTTGGGATATCAACGGCAACGCGAACGGCGGCTATTTGCTCGCCCTAGCGGCGAATCACATGCGAGCGCTGAGTGGTCGTCCTGACCCATTGTCGGTGACGGGCCACTATCTCGCTCCCGGCACTCCCGGGCCGGTGCAAGTCGACGCAACGGTGGTGAAGTCGGGCCGTCGATTCAGCACGGTCACCGGCCAGATGCAGCGCGACGGCAAGCCGATCGTTCAAGTCGTCGGCACGTTCGGCGATCTAACGCAAGCGACCGACGAATTTGAACATCTCGCTAGTGGCCCGCCGGATCTACCGCCGATGGATGAGTGCGTCGCGCGATCGTCCGTCCAAGGTGTGGTGGAGGTTCCTCTGAACGCTCGCCTGAATGTGCGGCTGCGACCGGGCGACGATTCGTTCATACGCGGCGAGCGCAAAGGCTTCGCCGAGATGGCTGGCTGGTTCGCGTTCGCCGACGGGCGACCAATCGATCCGTTGGCGCTGCTGCTCACGTGTGACTGCTTTCCTCCGGCGGTGTTCCACATTGACCTTCCAGCCGGATGGGTACCGACGTTGGAGTACACGGTGCACGTGCGCGCACGGCCCGCGCCCGGACCATTGCGGTGTGTCTTCCGCAGTCAGTTCGTGCAAGGCGGCTTCTTCAACGAGGACGGCGAAGTCTGGGACAGCGCCGATCGATTGGTCGCGCACTCTCGCCAACTCGGATTGACCCCACTCGGCTGATATCGATCACCCCTTGAAATCAAGCGGGAATCCCGGTACGTAAACCTCGTCGCAGCTGCTTCGGTAGCAAACCCTCGGCTACTTGGACGGGTTAGCGGAAAAAGCTGGAGCGTGGTTTGGGGCGGGCGCAAGACTTGCCGCCGGCGAAGCCGCCGGCCACCAATCCGATGGCGCCGATCGTTTGTGTGGTGCGACGGATGACTGCCTTGGTGCGCTTGCTGAACACGACGATCGGCCAGCCTTCTTGGCCGGCAAAGCGTTCGAGCTTGGCGTCGGGATTGACGGCGACCGGATGCCCGACGCACTGCAGCATCGGTAAATCGCTCGCCGAGTCGCTGTACGCCCAGCAGCGCTCGAGGTCGAAGCCTTCCGCGCGCGCGAGTTCGACGATGGCTTCCACCTTGCCGGGGCCGTAGCAGAACGGACCGGCGAGTTCACCGGTGTACACGCCATCGATGATCTCGCTGCGCGTGCCGATGCCCGCGGTCATGCCGAGTGCCTTGGCAAGCGGCTCGACAAGTTCGATCGGCGACGCGGACACGATGTACGTCGCGCGCTCCGCATGACGATGCTGGTCGAGCAGGCGGCGTGCCTCGGGGCGCAGCTTGTCCATCAGCTTCGGGACGATGTCGGTGTTGAGCGCGATCAAGTCCTCAACGCGCACGCCCTTGACCGCGCCGAGGATTCGATCGCGGACACCGGTCGACGTGTCGTCGCTAGCGCCAGCAAACTTGAACGCAACTGCGCTGGCAGCATCGCGTACAAACTGATGCGTCGGCACCAGCTTGCCGCGCCATGCCGCAATCGCGAGCACGAACGCGCTGGAGCCAGAGATCAACGTGCGATCGAGGTCGAAGAACGCGGCACTCGGTCCGGCGGTGGGGTAGGTCTGATGCTCGGTCATAGTTCGCTCAGCAAATTTGTTCAGCGCGGAATCGTCAGCGCCAAGTCGTACACGCGACGCTTGCTGGCTCCGGTTGTGGCTGTCACCGTAGCGATTGCTGCCCGCCGATCGGCACCGCCCACGAGTGCCGTGCGTAACGCGCTGACAATGGAATCGTCGGTCGTGGCGACCGTTTCAACCGGCGCCCCCTCGACCACGACTACGTATTCGCCGCGTGGTGCCTGTTCGGCGACGTGCTGTGCCGCGTCGACAAGCGAGCCGCGCCACGTCTCCTCGTGCAGCTTGGTGAGTTCGCGCGCCAGAGCAATCTGACGATCGGGGCCACACGCGGCGAGCAAGTCGGCGACGGTGCGTTGCACGCGGTGCGGAGCTTCGTAGAGCACGATCGTGCGTCGTTCGCTTGCAACTTCGGCGATGCGCTGCGACCGATCCTTGCCCGAGCGCGGCAGGAAACCCTCGAACACGAATCGAGTGGTGTCGAAGCCGCTGAGCACCAGACCCATCACCAGTGCCGCCGGGCCAGGTACCGCGCTGACGCGATAGCCCGCATCGATCCCAGCACGCACGAGTCGCGCGCCGGGGTCGCTGATGCCAGGCGTACCAGCGTCGGTCAGCACGGCAACATCGCTGCCGGCGGCCAACAAGGCCAGCACCTCGGCCGAGCGTGCGTCTTCGGTGTGTTCGTTGGCGATCGCTAAACGGACACCTGCGATCCCTGCATACGACAGCAGCTTGCCGCTATGACGCGTGTCCTCGCAGCAGATCAGCGCGCAGGACTGCAACGTGTTCACCGCTCGCGGCGCTAGATCGCCAAGGTTCCCGATCGGAGTACTGACCAGCCACAACTGACCGGTCACTCGCGCAGCTCCACTTGTTGACCGAGCTGCAGCCCCCACCGGTCAAACGCGCCAGCTTCCGCTTCGACGACGGTCTTCGCCTTCCATACCGGCAAGCCGATTCGATTGCGGTGCATGTGCGCGACCTTGATGACGATGCCATTCGCGTCCAGGTACGCGACGTCGATTGCGAATCGCATCCCCAACGTGTGCACGCTGCGGCAGGGAGCGAGGACTAGCGCGCCGCCGATGCCGTCGCGGCCGAGCAGGCCGCGAGCTCTTGCCCCGCGGCTGTTGGCGCGCTCGGCGCTGGCGAGTACCTGGCCGCCGCAGACCAGCCAACATTCATCGGATGCCATACCGAAATGCTCGCAGGTTTCTCAGAGCAACGGGACGTCGGGTACAGCAACGAAACCGCGCCGTACGCCGTGGGTCGAATCAAACGCCGCCTTGCCGACGACGGCGCTGAAGATGATCGCCCCACCCACCAGCGTCCAGCCCTTGGGATGCAGGTTGAGTAACAGGATTCCCCATAGCGGCGCGAACGCCATCTCGGTTTGGGTGAAGACGGTCATTGGCACCGTCGGTACGTGCTTGCTCGCTTCGTTGAACATCAGCGTGCCGACCACGATCAGGACCGCGCCGTGCAGCAGCGCGTAAGTGATGTCGATAGCCGGAGGGACAAGCTCCCGACCGTTGGCCAGGGTGATAATCGAGCACACCACGACCATGAGCGCGCAATAGCCCGCAAGAACCGGCGACCAGTCGCGGCGGGTGTTGGTCCGAACGATCGTGGCATACAACGCAAACCCAATCGATGACGAGAAGGCAGCCAGGTTTCCCCTCATGTTGCCGGCATCGAGATCTCCAAAGACTGTGACGACGAGTCCGGCGATACCAATCGCGAGAGCGATGATCGTCGAGCGCTCCAGCTTCTCACCGAGAAAGCTCGCAAACACCATCGCCACCAGCGGGGTCAGCGAACTGAGGAACGCCGCGTTTGCAGGCGTCGTCGTCTTTACGGCATACACGAACGCGATGGATGCCAAAAAAATCCCGAAGTTGGCCGCCGCCATCGCACGGCCGCTGCGCCAGGCAAGAAGGGTGCGGCCGGGTTGACGCCGCCATAGCCCGATTGCCTCGATGACGATGACGACGCCGATCGAGCGCCAGATCAGATACTGGAAGGCATCGGTGTGCTCGGCCTTGCGGGCAGTGACGATGCCGAGGCTCCACACGACGCCGGAGCCGAGTGCGAGTAGCGATGCAACGACCGGCAGGCGAAGGTGTTCGTGTCGCTGATCGAATTGTTCTTCCCGCGCCATGACGTAGTCGAGATTAGCGGTGGTAGCAATGATCCCCATGGTGTCGACTCCGCATCCCCACGTGCGCAGCTTTCGGCTGCGTCGTCGACGCCTCTCGCCGGCGCGAATGGATCTCTACCGCGATCGAAGCGCGCGGTGGGCGTTGTCCGTGGATGGCGACATGTTGAATTGGGGCGAGGTTTTTCCGGCCTTGCCAACGCCGATCGATGTCGTGCTCGACATCGGCTTCGGCGGCGGCGACGCGCTGGTGGCGTTAGCTGCCCAGCGTCCGACGGAAGCGGTAGTCGGTGTCGACGTGCACACCAATGGCGTTGCTCATGTGCTGGAGGCGATCGACGAGAACGGTTGGCAACACGTGCGCGTTGTCGAGAACGACGTCATCGACCTGCTGCCCCGTGTGCCCGCCAATTCGTTGGCGGGCGTGCGCATGTTCTTTCCCGATCCGTGGCCGAAGACAGCACAACGAAATCGTCGACTTGCACGCACCGATGTCATCACGCAAATTGTCGATCGCTTGCGCATTGGCGGCCTGTTGCACATCGCAACCGACATTGCCGACTACGCAACGCAATCGGCGCAGGTGTGCGCGCTCGAGTCGCGATTACGCGGTGGCGTCGTCACGCGACCCGAGTGGCGACCGATCACACGCTTCGAAACACGCGGCCTCGCTGAAGGGCGCGACCCGATTGACTTGATCTACGAACGGATCAGCTGACCGACACGGGGTCGGGTCGGCGGCCGATGCCACCGTTGCGCAGCAGCATTCCTGTCAGCTGGCGATCGAGGTGTTGCTGGCGCCACACCAACATCTCCTGCGCCAACGGCAACACGACGGCCGGATCCGTCGTCTGTGTCTGCCACGTCGGACCGGCGGCAAGGTCGAAGCACAACCAATCTCCCTCGCCAAACTGCACGTAGGCGTGCGTCACCGTGCGCAGCACCGCCAGGTTCTTGCGTTCAAGTCGCCGGTCCCATGGCCACGGATGTTCGCGCTCGCCGATCAACGCATCGCGCCAGTCCCATTCGTAGTGCGCACTCGGTCGCCAGCGCGGTGGACGTTCGCCCCGCAGGAATGGTGTCAGTGGCAGTCCATCGCATTGCAGCGGCACCGGTATGCCCATCAGGTCGCACAGCGTGGGCATGATGTCGACGTTCTCGGTGAAGTCGTTGACGACCGCGCCATGCCCGCTCGGTTGGTTGGGGTCGCGCACGATGCCGATGATGTGGTAGCTGCTCTCGAAATAGCCACACTTCTGCTGCAGACCCTGATCTCCGAGTTGCTCGCCGTGATCTGCGGTGATCACGATGACGGTGTTCTCCCACTCCCCACGCCCCTTCAATGCTTCGACGATGCGGCCGAGGTGATGATCGACCTCGCTGATCATCCCGTAGTACTGCGTACGCAGGCGAGCGAGCTTGCCCGGGTCAGCGGGCGACGCCGTGACTTCCAACAACTGCTTGTGCAATCGATGTATCGGCTCGGGAATCGGCAGCGGCAGCGGGCAATCGGCAGGGGAGTACATCTTCGAGTATTCGCCGGCGGCTCGGTACGGAGGATGTGGTCGGATATACGACGTGTGCGCGAACCACGGCCCGTCTTGCTCGTCCAGCCAGTCGAGGAAATGGTCGGTGAGAAACTGCGTGACCGAATGTTCGGCGGGCCGCTTGTGCTCCGTCGACAACGCAAACTCGGGATCGGTGACGACCTCGTCGGAGTACCCGAGACTGTGTAGCCACTCGAGCCATGGTGCGTGTCGTTCGTCGAGGCAAAGCAATTCGTCAAAGCCGGGCAACACGCCTTCCCAGTTCGACAGGCGCGGATCGTGCGGGTCGGTGATGCGTCGCGGGTCGGCGGCCTGGTCGGTGTAGCCGAACATCACCGGGTGATAGCCAGCCCGCAACGCGGCTCGAGCAACGTTGTCGAGGCCGAAGTCGAGCGGCGTACCATTGGCAACAACGCGGTTGTTCATCTGGTACGTGCCCGTGTACAACGCGGCGCGACCTGGCGCGCACGGTGCGGCTTGCGCGTAGTGGCGAGCGAAGCGAACGCCGGCCGCCGCGATGGCATCGAGGTTCGGCGTCCGCACCAGTGGATGACCCGCCGCACCGTACGAGTCGCCTCGAAACTGATCGAGGGTGACGAAGAGAACGTTCGGACGCATTGCCGAAGCGTAGGTGAGCGGGGTCAGCTCGCGAGCAGCGCGTCGAGCGCGTTGTATCCGTCGACGACGCCACTCTCCATGCCAGTCGCCACGAACGCATCGCGATCTGCGAACGAGTCGACGAGTGAAGTCGCCGTCAACAGGGTGTGGCCGTTGCCGATCGGCTCCAGGCGGAGCTTCTCCAACGCCACGCCGTCGGGAAAGCCTTCGAACATAAATGTCTGCACAATCAGTTCGTTCTCTCGGACTTCATGGAAGCAGCCATGCGGAGTTGCTCAAGGCGCCTGATGTGGTCGCAACCAACGCGATTCACGCTGCCATCGCCGCGTCTGACGCGATCACATGCAACGCGCTCGGTGAGCAGTCGAGCGACGGCAACCATGCGGTCGCCATCGATCTGTTGCGGCAGGTCGATGCGAGTTTGGCGACGACGCTGAAGCGCGCGCTCGACCGCAAGAGTCAAGCTGGTTACGAGAGTGCTGACATCGGTTCGGTGGACGCTGACAGCTGTGTGAAGTGGGCGAAGCATCTCGTGGCTGCGGCCGAAGCTCGCCTAGAGACCTGAAGCGGAACTAGGTGCCGCACAACGACCCGGGCTACACGTTGAAGCGGAACGTCGGAGCGCGTGTGATTCATGCCATCTGACCTGCGACGCTGCAGGTCAGTGGCGTGGCCGAGTTCGCAGAAAGTACGCAGCTCGTTGACTCCGTGCCCTCAACGCCAGGCGCGGCCAAGGCAGGTAACCGGGCTGCGGCATGACAGGCCGAGCGTCGCCGTAGAGGCAGCCGAAGAAGGCCTGTGGTGTTCAGGCTGGCAGGCGCCAACCACGTGATCGTGGTTGAACATCCGCAGACGGCGGCGGGCCTGGCGCCTGGGCGGACGTTGCCTGGCGGTGCGGTTGGTGGCTCGGGCGTAGACGGCCGGGGACCAGCCTGGGGATGCATGTTGACTTCCTGGCCAGCCTTGCCGTGCGGTCGGCTCGTTGGTGGTCGAATGTTCGACGGAGTCCGCCGTGTCGCTAGCCGATCGCGAGCGTGACTACCTTCGTGCCGTCGGAGTTCGCGATTTTGAACGAGTGCTGCTGGGAATCGGTCACGGTGAACCAGAGATTCTGAGTTGGCTGGATGATCGTCGACCCCTCGCTGATCGAGCTGACGGCGTCGGGAACGATGCCGGCGACGAGAACACGCCCGCTCGCATCTCGGTCCAGCGCTATCGCGGCAGTTCCCAGAGCGATCATCTCAAGATCGAAGCAGCCGCTTCCGCTCACCTCGGCGATGCTTGCACTGATGCACAATTTGCCGGCGTCGTTTGATGCCTCGACAGTGACGTCCACGGGGGTGTTTGCCTTGATGGTCTCCCCCATAGCGAGCGAGTCAAGGGCCGAGACTGGGCTGCCTGCGAAGGAAGCTTGCTGCTCGGGGTAGGCGAGGGCAGCGAGTGGGGTCCAGCCGCCCACGACGCCTTGCTGGCCGGCGCTGATCAGGGACTCGGTGTAGGAGGCGGTTGGTGTTCTCCAAGCCCTGACCACAACCGATGGAGCGGACAGGTCAGCAATGTCGATCGACTGATCCGGAGGCGTTTCGGCATCCGGGGGGACCGGTGTGCCTGATCGGGTTGCCAAGACCGCGCCTGCGACATCGAGGACGGTGATCTGCGTCGTGCCCCATTCCGCAGCGAAGTTCCCGAGGAGGTGTCCGTCGATGTAGGACAGGTTCTTGATCTCCATCGATGCAACGGACGCCGCCGTGACCACCCAACCCGTTGAGCCGGTCGAATCTCGCACCTGCTCGACCTGCACGATGCCGTCACCGCTGTCCTCGTCGACTTCGAGGTTGAAGTTCACGAGAGCGTGCGATTCGTCGACCGTGACCACCTCTCCAGTGGTTGCCTTGGCGGTATAGCCCGTTGGGAGGTTCGCCCCAGATGTTCTGTCGGCGAGATAGGCGGTGGCGACCGATGCCGGCGTCTGATACGCCTGCGCAACAACCGCAGCGGCATCTCCGGCAGGAAACAGCCCGATGGTCGAGGCCGTCGCCGGCGGGCTGAGTTGCTCGCTGGGTTGTGTTGCTGCTGGGGTGTTGGACGGGGTGTCGCGCCCTTGGATGATTGCGAGCCCTCCGACAGTCACGGCGGCGACTGCAGCGGCAGCAACCCACCAGCTACCCCGGTGGCCGCGTGGCGAGGAAGTGATCGAGACCACGACTTCGCGGTCACCGTCTGCGAGCAGCTCCTCGAATTCAAGCGGTGGCAGGTAAAGCTTGTCAGCCTGCGAGACGTAATGGGAACGAAGTTGGTCTTCGAGGGCGGGCGTGTTCATTGAGGGATCTCCTTGCGTAGCTGGGCGAGGCTGCGATGGATGCGGCTGCGGACGGTGCCGGGGCGGATGTTGAGGATCTCGGCGATCTCGAAGTCATCCAGATCGCAGAAGTAGCGCAGCGCGAGCACGGCGCGGTGGTCGTAGGAGAGCTTGGCGAGGGCGTCGCTGATCTCGTCTGTCACCGAGATGGCAACGGCTTGCCGGGTAACCGGTGCCTTTCGCTCGACTGCCACGTGACGGTGGTAGGAGTGGCAGCCGTTGATCACTGCGGTGCGCAGGTAGGCGACGGGGTTGGCGATGTGTTCCCAGTTGCGGTGCATCTTCAAGAACGCGTCCTGAACGATCTCATCGGACACTTGCGAGTTCCCCGTCAACACGTAGGCCAGCCGCGCCATCGGCTCGCGCCGAGCACGAAACAAACCAGCGAGGTCCTCCGCGGCCACGGGCTGGGGAGCGTCTTCCGAGAGTTTGGGCATCACACCGCCAATGACGCCCGAGCAAGCAATGTTGTTCCGTCCGACCGAAACAATCTGACGTTCACGTCCCACGGGATCTTGGTCGCAGCGTAGGTGGCGAGAGCGCGCTCGGCGGCGTGGGACCAGCGGGCCGCGGTTGCCGGATAGAGCCCGATCAAATCGAGGCGATCGCTTCGCTGCCAAGCGCATCCCGGTATGTTCCGGGCGCGTCGAACGGGACGAGGCTTGTGTTCGGATGATCGACCACTTCGATACCTCAGCTCGCGGCGGACAGGTCGACGGTGATCTTGAGGTCGAGTGCGGCAGCGACCTTCTGGAGCGTCGTGAGCGTGGCGCCGACGCCGCCGGCCTCGAGGCGAGCAACGGCGGCCTGGCTCGTACCCATGCGAGCGGCGAGCTCGCGCTGACTGAGGCCGGCAGCCTCGCGGGCGTTGCGAACCTTCTCGCCGACATTGAGGGCGAGGCGGGTGGCCTCGTAGGTCTCATCAAAGACGGCGCGCTCGTCGGCCGTCATAGCAGCCAATCGGCTCTTCCTCATTTCGTCGATCGTCGTACGGGCCATCAGTCGTCCTCCTCGGCGGTGTGTCCTTCGGTGATGCAGCGGGTCATCGCCCAACGCGCTCGCTGCACCTCAGCGCGTTCGTTCTGTCGTTGCTTGTGGAACACGGTCAGCAGCACGATGCGCCGGCCGGTGGCGAAGTAGTAGGTGATCCGCCACGCCACTCGGAGCACGTCGAATCGCAGCTCGAACAAGCCGTCGCCCAGCGCACGTGACGCTGGCATGCGAAGCAGGTTGCCTCGATCGGCCAGGCGTTCGACATGAGGGAGCACCGACGCGAAGTCGTGCACGGTCAACCTGCTCATCCATTGCTCCACCTCCGGCTCTAGCTCGACCGACCACATGACACCAAAGATGATATCAAACTTCGAGCAGAGTGGCCAGCGATTCAGCCTTGCGCGCCTCGCAGGTCGTCTGGGCGGAACAGGGGGCCGATGGCGTCGCGGACGCGGTCTTCTTCGCCGGGCCAGAGGTGGCCGTAGATGTCGAGGGTGACCTTGGCGGACTTGTGACCGAGCGCCGCCTGCACCTGCTTCACGTTGCAACCTGCGTGGATCAGGGCGCTGGCGAAGAAGTGGCGCAGGTCGTGGAAGGTGATCGACTCGGGCAGCCCGGCCCGTCGACGACCAGCTCGAAGCTCGTAGCCGAACTTGGCCGAGTCGAACGGCACTCCGTTGCGATGGAGCAGCACGCCGTCGGCGCCGAGGCCGTGCTGTTGGATGTGCGCGGCGAGGTGGTCCAGCACCCACTGATCGGCCGGCACGATGCGCGTGCTCGCCTCGGTCTTCGGCGAGGTGAACGCTCCCGCCACCGAGCCTGTCGACTGCTGCCACTGGCGGTCGATCGTGACCGAGCGGCGGAGGAAGTCGACCCGATCAACGGTGAGGCCGGCCGCTTCGGACTGGCGCAGGCCAAGGCCGGCGCCGATCACGATGACCGCCTTGAACGGCTCGCTCGTCGCCGCAAGAAGCGCGTCGACCTGGTCGATCGACATCGGGAAGATCGGCGGCGCGTCGACTCGCGGCAGCCGCACGCCGTCGCACGGGTTGCGTCCGCCGAGGAGGCCGTCGTCGAGCGCCGTGTTGAACACGCCGGAGACGTTTTGCATCACGACCCGCACGGTGTTCGGCGCGAGCGGAAGCCCGCTGACGAACGACTGAATGTCGCCTTTGCGGATCGATGCGATCGGCCGGTCGCCGAAGTGTGCGATCGCGTAACGCAGCCGCTCCTCGACCGTGCGGTGCGTACGAGGCCGTCAGTTGCCCCGCTGCCGATAGCGCAGCGCGACTTCCGAGAACGGCGTGCGACCGAGCCGCGGCGGGGCGTACGTGCCCGTCAGCAGCCGGTGCTGCATGTCGACGAGGTGCCGCTCGGCGTCGGTCTTGCGCTCGAACGACCTCGACAGCTCCTTGCCCTGCGCGTGCTCGCGCCACATCGCGAGGTAGACGACGGTCTTGCCGTCCTTGAGGAGCCGTCGGCGAACGTACACCATGCCCTAGAGCCTTCCACGCGACCACGGGCTGTCGGGACGGCGACGGGGTCGAGGCTTGAGCATCTCGAGGAATGCCTCCCGCGGCACGAGCACTCGGCGGCCGATGTTGAACGACGGGATCTCGCCGCGGGTGATCGAGTCGTACGCGCCCGACCGGGAGACGCCAAGCAGCCGAGCCACCTCGTCGACCGTGAAGGTCAGCCGCTCGTTCATCGGGTCCATCGGTCCGTTCGTCGTTGCGTCGCTCCATGGGTGACCTCCTCGTCACCTACCTACAGAGGCAATCGCGCCCAAAGCGCATCACCGAAGGCCAGAGAAATCTCAGAGACCACACACATGCACCAAAGGTTCGTGCACCGAAGCGACGACAGGAGGACGCACTTGCATCTCGTGGGCGGCAAACGATCGCAGGCCGCGTCATCGGCTCGAATCCGTGCGTCTGAGCCCAAGGGTGACGTGCGAACATGCTTCCGTGTCGATGCGTGGAGGCTGGTTCGTTGGGGGCAGCAGCTCGACTCTGCGCTACCACCGCGCCGGCCGAGCTCAGGGGGTGTCCGCACTCGGATGCGCCACCGGCGCCTTCTCGATCGTCGACTTGCGGAGCTCACTGCTCGACCGCCTTCTGAGGGCTGAGAATCGCCCGAGATGCGTCAGTCGCGTGTTCTGCAACACGTCGCGAGTACGCAGAAAGTACGCAGCTTCTGCGGACTCAAGCCTACTCGGCGGACAGCAACAGACGAGAACGACCAGGTCAAAGCACTATCGACGCGATTGTCCAGATCACAAAACCCCTGTTATACGTTGAAGCGGAACTCCATTACGTCGCCGTCGATGGGGTGGTAGTCCTTGCCCTCGATGCGGAGCTTGCCGACGTCTTTGGCCTTGTTCCATGAACCGAGTTCGAGCAGGTCGTCCCAGTGGATGACTTCGGCCTTGATGAAGCCACGCTGGAAGTCGGTGTGGATGCGACCCGCACACTCGGGCGCTGAGGAACCGGCGTAGAACGTCCACGCCCTTGTCTCCTTCTCGCCGGTCGTGAAGTACGTGCGCAAACCGAGCAGGTGATACGCGGACCGCACCATGCGGAACAGCGCGCCTTCGCCGAGGCCAAAGCCCTCGAGCATTTCGGCGCGCTCGACAGGGTCCGTGATCGTCGCGGCTTCAGCCTCCAACTGCACGCACATGCCGATCACTTCTACGTTGTCGCCGGCCGATGTGAACTCGTCGCGCACGCGCTGCTCGACCTCGGCGACGCGGCCCAACTCGTCTTCACCCACATTGACGACGGCGAGGACCGAGCGATTGGTCAACAGGAAGTACGGGCGCAGCGTTTCCTTGAAGTCGGCTGGCAAGCCGGCGCGATAGAGCGGCTTGCCCTCGCTCAACGCGTCGTACGCGGCCTGTAGCGCGTCGAGTTCGGCGGCAGCGCCCTTATCGAGTTTCGCCTGACGCGTCGCTTGATTCAGTCGCTTCTCGACAGTCTCCAAGTCGGCAAGTGCCAGTTCGATCTCGACAACGCGCAAGTGCTCGATCGGATCCGATGGCCCGGTCACATCGTCGTCCTCAAACGCACGCAGCACGAACACGATTGCGTCGACCTCACGAATGTTGGCGAGGAACTTGTTGCCGAGACCCTCACCCTTCGAGGCACCCTCGACGAGCCCGCCGATGTCGACGACCTCGACCGACGCGTGCACCAGCGTCTTGGTCTTGCTCATCGCGCCCAACCGCTCGACACGTTCGTCGGGCACCCGCGCAACCCCAATGTTGGGGTCCTTGGTCGCAAACGGATACGGCGCGGCTAGCGCACCGCCACCGGTGAGTGCGTTGTACAACGAGCTCTTGCCCGCGTTGGGTAGACCGACCAGGCCGAAGCGTTCCATAGGAAGGGTGCAGGCTACCGGCGTCGTCGTTGAGACGAGATTGCCGCACCGGCGATGTCGCCGTGCCCAGTGCAGACGTGAAGCCCTATGCCTCTGCGACGATCGCCACCCTGGCCCTGACGACAACCTTGACCGGAACCTTGCTGCTCGGCCCGTCGGCAACGCCCATTGCAGCCGAGCCACTTGGCACGTCGATCCCTGGAAACTGCGTTGAACACACGACGTTCACCGATGGCCCGGACGCGAGTGGCGACTATCGCTGCGCCGGGCAAGCCATCCAATTTCACACTGCGGGTATCGGCAGTTCGCCATTTCTGATCTGGGCCGGTCAGTGGCTGTTCCGCGATCCGTCGGGCAACTTTCGAGTTGGCTCGTGCACTTTCAACCGCGGCATACACCCAACGATCAACTCAAACGCTCGTTGGATGCCGCAGTCGTTTCCCAAAGATCCGACTGGTGCCCTCGGCGCCTACCTCGCGTGGAAGTACGGCGACTCCACCGACAACCTCACCGCGGCTGCGCTGTGGACCGTGTTCCACTACTACGCGCAGGACGCCGCCGGTCCGAATCGATCCGCCGATGCGAACGAGCCACTGGTGCCGACGCTCGGCGGTATCGCGGCCGCGTCGGGCCGGTCCGATCTGCAGTCACGTGCGCTCGCATTGCACCACGAAGCCGAAGCCGTCGCTGAGGAGTGGACGCTGACGGTTTCGGTCGCCGCCGATGGAACGGCGACGGCCACGCTCTTGTCGGGCGCCAACCCAGTGCCCGACCAGCAAATCTCCGTACTCGTGAGCGGACTGGACGTCCCGCTGGTTGCGACCACGAGCGCGGATGGCACAGCCACGGTGACGGTGCCCCTCCCGCCTGGCACCGTCACCGTGGTTGCCACCGCTTCAGCGCCCGGCCCTGCCGACGTGTACCGCGGCGAGCCAGCTTTCGCTGATGGCCAAGGCGGGCAGAACCTGATCACCGGCGGCGCGTCGCGGAACCTGCGCGCGGAAACCTCGATCGAAGTCACGCCGCCGACCACCGAACCAGCAACGACCGAACCAGCGACCACCGAACCAGCTACCACCGTGCAAGTAGCGACAACCGAAGCGGCAACGACAACCACCGAGCCCATCACGACGACTATCGAGGCAACATCGTCGGCCGACACCGAACCCACAACGACGTTCATTGCCCTCGATGACACGACAACGTCGGTTCTGCCCGGTGGTCTCCCACGCACCGGCAACGATCGTGATGGCTCGGTCGCCTACATCGGCACCGCGTTCCTGGTGGGCGGCATCGGGCTGCTCGGCACCCTGCGCCGCCGACGACTCGTCGTCTAGCGAGGAACATACAATGGGTGCGTGACACCGGTTGCCGCCCTCGAACGTGTGGTGCATTGCCTCGATCGCGCACACGACACCGGCTTCAAGACGAAAGCCTTCGTGCGTGCGCTGGAAGTCACTCGTGGCATCCCGCCCGACGAACTCGCCCAGCGAGCCAAGGCCGACACGCTCACCGAACTCGATGGCATCGGCGACAGTTCTGCCACCGTCATCCAGCAAGCACTCGCCGGCGGCGAGGTGGCGTACCTCGCCGAACTCGAATCGAAGACGCAACTGCCAATGACTGCGCAAGGCACGGTCTACCGCAACGCACTACTCGGCGACCTGCACATGCACAGCCGCTGGAGCGACGGCGGCGCCCCCATCGAAGCGATGGCACGCACCGCGATTGCGATCGGTCATCAGTACATGGTGCTGACCGACCACTCGCCACGGCTGACCATTGCCCACGGCCTCAGCGAAGAACGGCTGCACCAACAACTCGCCGACGTCGCCGAGCTGAACCAGCAGCTAGCGCCGTTCCGCATACTCACCGGCATCGAAGTCGACATCCTCGAAGACGGCACGCTTGACCACGGCCCCGATGTGTTGTCGCAGCTGGATGTCGTCGTCGCCAGCGTGCACAGCAAGTTGCGCATGGGCAGCAAGGAAATGACCGAGCGGATGGTCCGTGCGGTCGCCAGCCCCGATGTCGACATCCTTGGCCATTGCACCGGCCGCATGATTGGCAAGCGCGAACCCAGCACCTTCGACCCCGATTACGTCTTCGCTGCCTGTGCCCAATTCCGCACGGCGGTCGAAATCAACTGCCGCCCGGAACGGCTCGACCCACCCCGACCCCTGCTCAAGATGGCCATCGACTACGGCTGCTACTTCGCCATCGACAGCGACGCGCATGCCACTGGCCAGCTGGAATGGCAGCCCCTTGGCTGCAACCGAGCCGCCGAAGTGGGCGTTCCGCTGGAACGGATCCTGAACACGTGGTCCGCAGACGATCTGCTCGCCTGGACGCGAAGCTGAACGGCCCAGATAGGATCGAAAGCTATGTCGAAGAAGACCAAGAAGCGCAAGGCGCGCATGCGCCGCAGCAAAGCAAATCACGGCAAGCGCCCAAACATGGGGCGTGGCTGACCTGCAGGTAGCCGCGGCGCCCGCATCTATGCGCGGCACCGTGGCCGACGTCTACCACGGCGTCGAAGTACGCGACCCCTATCGGTGGTTGGAAGACGGTGATTCGCCGGAGGTTGCCCAATGGGTGGCCACGCACAACGAGCGAACTCACCGAGCGCTGTCTACTCGCCCAGCGTGGAATCGCTGGCACGATCGTTTGTCGTCGCTCATTGCGTTACCGACGACGCTCTCGTTGTCGGTGCACGGTGAGCACCTGTTCGTCCTCGAACGTGCTGCCAGCGCGGATCAATACTCACTAGTTGTGCGCAGCGCGGTTGACGCCGCCGCGCCCCCTCGCACACTGCTCGACCCAGCTGCCCTCGCCGCCGACGGTGCCGTCGCGATCGATTGGTTTCAGCCGTCGCCCGACGGGTCGGTGGTGGCGTACGGCCTGAGCGAAGGCGGCAGCGAGAACAGCGTGCTGCATGTGATGGAAGTGGCCACCGGTGAGGTGTACCCGCTACGCATCCCGAACACTCGCGCTGCGAGCATTGCATGGCTGCCTGACACGTCCGGCTTTTGGTACGCGGTGTATCCCGAGGGCGACGAATACAACCGGCACATTCGTTTCCATCGCGGCGGCACCGATCCGTCAACCGACCCCGTTGTCTTCGACCGTTTGCCGACGCCAGAGTCGTGGCCTGACGTAGCGTCAAGCCGCGACGGCCGATATCTACTCGTGTATGTGATGGTCTCGTGGACGCAGATCGACATCCATCTGCTCGACACGAGCACCAACACGTGGACGGTTGTGGTCGAGGGAATCGTTGCGACGACCAGCCTGCAGTTTGACGGCGACTCGTTGGTTGGCGTCACCACACGGGACGCGCCAAACGGCCGGGTTGTGCGAGCGTCACTCACCGACCCGACCGCGTGGACGACCATCGTTCCCGAGCGTGCTGACTTTGTGCTGACACCCTTCGCCGGCTGCGCGCCGTTCGGCGACGGACTTCTGGTCACCGCCAGCAGCGTCGCGATTGATCGCGTCGAGCGGTGGCCGGGCGGCGAAGTGATCGATCTTGGTGCCGCGGGAGTTGCGGCGCTCGATGCCGACGATGGTCGCGCGTTCATCGCCGTTGCGACATTCGGTGCGCCGATCAGCGTGAAACGGTTCACCGACGGCGATGGCCTGCAAGCGTGGGGCGAAGCGATCGATCCGCGACTGCTGCCCGAGTTGAAAGTCGCCCAGGTGCGCTACCCGTCGCTCGACGGAACATCGATCCCGATGTTCGTGATTCACCGCGCCGACATCACTCCGTCGCCAACAACGCCGCTGATACTGAACGGCTACGGCGGCTTCGCGATCGCGGAGACTCCGACATGGAGTCCGAACCCTGTTGCATGGTGCGGAGCAGGTGGCGTGTATTGCATCGCCGGCTTGCGTGGTGGATACGAGTACGGCGAGGCATGGCATCATGCTGGCCGTCGCGCCAACAAGCAGCAAGTGTTCGACGACTTTCATGCCGCCGCCGACTGGCTGGTCGCGCAGGGCTACACCTCGCGCGAGATCTTGGGCTTGGTCGGTCGCAGCAACGGCGGCTTGTTGATGGGGGCCGCGATCACACAGCGGCCCGACTTGGCGCGCGCCGTCTGGTGCGGTGTGCCGCTGCTCGACATGATTCGATTTCCGCAGTTCCTGATCGCCCGCCTGTGGACCGACGAGTACGGCGACCCCGATGTCGCCGACGAGTTCGAGTGGCTGCACGCCTATTCGCCGTATCACCATGTGCAGCCCGGCGCCGCGTATCCGGCGGTGCTGTTCACGACGGCCGAGAGCGACACCCGGGTCGATCCGTGCCACGCCCGCAAGATGGCAGCACAGCTCACCTGGGCGAGCAGCAGCCAGGCTGACCAGCCGGTCCTGCTGTTGCAGCACGGACGTGCCGGGCATGGCGTCGGAAAGCCTGCCAGCATGGTGGTCAACGAAGGTGCCGACGCCCTTACCTTCTTCAGCTGGCAACTCGGCGTCGATTCCCTCGTGATGGAGGCAGCGCAGTGATCCACAATCAGTCGAGAGTGCTGGCCATCGCCGTTGTTGCGGTTGGCGCGGTGATGGGCGGCGTCGTGCTGCTCGATCGCAACGACGAGTCGAAGACGACGACGACGGTCGTCGCTGCCGAATCAATCGCCCCGTCGACCGTGCCGGTGACGACCGCCGGACCCACAACGATTGCTGCCACGACGATCCCACCGACTGCTCTCGCTGCAACAACCGTCCCTGCGCCGCGCGATGCTGGCTGCGCAGAGACTGGTCCGTCGGCTGCGCTCGATCGCGATCAGCAGCGCGCGTGGCTGTGCCTCGACGGCTACATCACCGCCGAGTTCCCGGTCAGCACCGCATGGTCGATGCCTGACCCCGGCGTGTATGAGATCTACGCAAAGGACCGCACGACTACCTCAACGTTTGGCGGACACATCAGCACCCTTCGCAACTTCGTCGCCTTCTCGTACGGCAAGAACACCGGCGCACGCGTCGCGTTCCACTCGATACCAGTTCTGGGAGACGGTTCACTGATGCAGCCAGTGGATTCCGTTGGCGATCTCAGCCGACGCGGCGAATCATCCGGTTGTATTCGCGTTGTGCCCGAGATGTCGCAACTGATCTGGGACACGCTGTCGATCGGTGACACCGTCACGGTACTGACCTGAACCGCTGACCTCTTACGGCCAGGCGTGGTTATGGCAGCAGGGCCAAGTTCTCGATTTCGCCGCGGAAGTAGTCGATGAGCGCAGTGCCGTTGGCAACTTTCGACTCCGAACTGGTGAGCACCGTGACGGCGTATCCATTCGGAAGCAGCAGTGAGAAACTGCGCACGCTTTCGATGGTGCCGGTGTGGCCGACGTACGTTCCCGGCGTCACCAGCATCAGTCCAAGTCCGTATTGATACTTGGCGGGTACGTCGGATTGGACTCCGCTCCACGCGCGCACGGCAGCGATCGTGTCGGCGTTCAGCACCAGTGGAGCGACTGTCGGATCGTACGCAGCCATCAACCGCGCCGCATCGGTCGCCGTCATCACCCATCCGCCAGCGGGCCCGAGCGCTTCCATGTACAACCGTCCTGGCAATACGACGTAACCCGGGTCGCCAGCAGGCTGCTCTTCCGTGTCGACCAGTTCCGGGGTGACGATGCCGAGCGGGTCGAGCACCAACTGGTGCACTGCTTGCTCGTAAGAAAGCCCCGACTTCTGCTCGACCAGCGCGCCAAGCAATACGAAGTTGGCATTGCTGTAGAAGAACTGCGTTCCCGGCTCGAAGTCCAACATGTCGCGGTCGTAGGCAACCTCGACGGCTTCGTGCCAATCGTCGACCGTGGCGCGAAAGAACGAGCCACGCAGCCCGGGCAGGGCAGAAGTGTGAGTGAGCAGCATTCGCACCGTGACTCGTGCGAAACGCGAATCATTGGCGGTGTCTTGCGAGACGTACTGGTCTGCGAAGGGAACGTCGAGCTGAATGAGGCCCTGCTCGACGAGCTTCATCACGGCGAGCCCCGTCAGCAGCTTCGACATGCTGGCGATGCGAAAGCGGGCCGTCAGATCGATGGGGTTTCCGTTGTTGGTCGACCCGACTGTCCACGATGCGACGAATTGGCCGTGGTGGCTGATCGACATCGCGATCGAGCGATTGCTGCCCGGCCAAATGCTACGACAACGAGAGATGAACTGCTCGACAGATGCGAGTTCCTGTGCTGTTGCATTGCTGGCAACAAGACCGACGTCGCTCTTGAGATTGCTATCGAGCGCAACCGGTGGCCCGATGGTCGTTGTGGTGGTGCTGGTCGAGGTCGAGGTACTCGTTGAGGAAGTGGCGGTAGTGGGAAGCGGGATAAATGCCGCAACCGTCGTAGTCGTTGCGCTACCCGGTGCGACGCTCGTCGTACTGGGATTGTTCGCGTTCGCCGATGAGCAGCCTGCGGCTGCAATCAGAATGAGACCTAGGAACGCGGCCCGCCAACCGCGGCCGGTCAAACGACCACGACCGGAGTGCCGATCTCCGCCCAATCCCACACGAAGTCGGCGTCGGCCGGTGCTTGCCGCTGGCAGCCACCGGACAGACGTGTTCCGAGTTCCGCCTCGGTCTGATACACAGAATTGTCCTCAACGTGCAAGGGAATCGAGTGCATTCCGATGGCACCAATATCGGTCTTCAACCAACGAACCATCTGCGGCAGATATGCCTTGCCATTCCACGCCGTCGATACTTCGGAGCGGCTGTAGACCTGATGTGTGCCGGGAGTCTCGTTGTTGTACTTGCTGCCCGACACCAGCCACGACCGCAGAATCTGCTCGTCCGCGTCGACAGCCCACATTCGCTGGCCAGCGCGGGAGTAAACCAGGCGGCGACCGGTGCCGGAGTCGGGGGGCAATGGTGGTGCATCGGCGCCTGCGCTGGAGACCGACGACATCGGGTGACCCGTCAGATCAACGGCGCCCTCCGCTGGAACGGGTGTGTGAACCACCAGCGAGGCTTCATCGGGCCAAATGCCGAGGAAGATTCCAGTCTCACGCCCAGCCAGGCCATCGACGAACAGATCTTCGCGAAGTTGCAGCGCCTTGACCGCGTCGTAGGTGGCCTGGTCGTAGAGGCCGCTGATGGCGCCGGAATAGATGCCGTCGGCGACCATGGCTTCTTGCAGACACGAGACGGTCGGCCCGGTGCTGCCGACGGTGACCGAGCGCTCGACCATCACACAGCCGTCTTCGTCGGCGCCACCGGCGGTGGCTTCGTCGCCAGCGACTGTGTCGACGACCGAGGAATCCGTAGTGAGGATGGAATCGGTGGTGATGACGTCGACGCCGGAGTCGTCGATGGAAACGGGAGTTGTGGTTTCGGCCGCGGCAACGGTGGAGTTGCTGTCGTTGCCGCCCACCAGCGACATCGCGCCGATAACAACGGTGGCGACCACCGCTACAGAAACTAACCCGCGCAGATCTTCTGTCCTCATCGGTCGTGAAGTTTAGCAGGCAGCTGGTTTCGTCAGCCGTCGCTCGCGTCGAGGTCGTCGTGACTCTTGTCGGCCACCGACTGCGGGCAGCCGTCGCTGAGGGGGCACCAACGGCAGTGTGTCCCGGGGCGCAGTACCGGCTCGCGGCCCTCAACGGTCAGTTCGATAAGCGCGTGCACGCCGTCGAGGGTGCGCCGCAGGGCCGACCGCAGCAGCCCCTCGGTGACGTCTTCCACGATTGGTTGTGCCGAATCCAGGTAGAACGTCGCCAACTTGCGAGGCGGGACATCGCGGACCAGGGTTTCTACAAGGGCATAGAACCGCAGGTCTTCGCGGTGCATGGGGCTGACCCGACCAGTTTTGAGGTCGATAATCAGCTTTCGGCTCTCTCGCCCCTCCGGCTTGCCCATCACCAGATCGACGCGAGAACTGAAGGTAATCGGGGCATCGACCGGCCATTTGGCCGCGGCCTCGGTCGCCGGATTACTGCGTGGGTCGAGCGGCGGAAACGTCTCGATGAACTTGTTCACGTGCTCGACGGCATGGCCACGCAATTCGGCTTCGTCGCCAGCTGAGAGACCCGCTACCCACCGGCCGAAGTCGTTTTCCTGGTCGGCCAAACGGGCCATTGCATCGTCGACCAGATCGCGTGGTGTCGGCTCGCCACGCCAATTGATCATTTGCTGGATGGCCTTGTGCGCGATCTGCCCACGAGCACGAGCCGGTGTCCACTCGAAGTCGTCGGGCGCCAAGAATTTCGCCTCGCACCCGTGAATGCTGCTGAGTTTGTGCTTGGTAACGAAGAGGGTCTGACCATCCAGTCGTGGCTGAAATTGGGCCAAAGCAGCGAGCGTTTCCTCGCGCATTTCGTTGACGAACGCCTCGCTAAACACGAGCGGTTCGTCGGTGCGCCGAAGCAGTGCCAATGTGCGCTCCTGAGCGGGGGTCAGGGTAGGGGAGGCCGGCACTTGCACCGTGCCGACACTACTTACTGGGTGTTACAGGTCTGCTTGGTTTCAAAAAGCTTTCAAGAACGCCGCGAGCAGTGACGAAGAACGTTTGCACAAGAATTGGTGCGGTGTAGATGGCTCTTGCAAGTGGTGGATAACGGCTGAGTGATTGGCAGACGTAGCGCAAGGTGTTAGCGGTATCAGAATGCCCCCCTAGCGGGGAGTGGATGGCGCTGGACGGAACTGGAAAGGTATGTCGGAAGCCGTGTAACAGCGGTGGATGGCAACTGGAACAGATCGGAAAGGTGTCGGGTCGCCACCCTTAACGGGGGGCGCGACGGTTCTGGCGTGCTGCGGGCTGCAGGTCACTGAAAGCAAGGTCGTTGAAGCCATGCGTGAGGGTCTCCTAGACCGCACCAATGATCGGCGCGGCCGTGAAGGGCAAAACGAGAGTGGATGGGCATGGAAGCAACTGAGGTCTTCTCACGGCGCAACTTCATGGCTGCGGCTGGCGGCAGTGTTGTTGCTGCGTTTGCAAACGCCTCGTCCGCGGCGGCGGACGGTTCGAATCACACGTTCTGGATGCTCAACCCCTCGTGGGGAACCCCGCTGACGACCGCGATGGGTTCCGACACCAAGTCGGAATGCCACGGTGCAGCGTGTCACAACGCGGCGCCGCACCGGTTCTTTCTTACGCGCGCCGATGCGATCGCCGGGCGGCTTCAAATCGGCTGCCTCGCGCAGCCCGAAGCAGTGACGGTCTGCGTCGATCTGAACGTGGTGATGCCGTACTACAACGCGCGCTTGGGCGGCGTTGATGGCCGCTGTCCGGTCCTTCCGGCCTCGCTGCGCACGGCCTTGCACGACGCGACTGCCTGCTCGGTTGTCGCTCCGGCCCCGCCGCCAGCAACACCACCGCCTGCAGTTGTCCCGCCAGAACTTCCGCGAACCGGCGAGGACGGTTCGTCGATCCTCGCGGCCGCCGCAGCGACCACCGCGTTGGGTGTTGTTGTGTGGGCAGCAACCTCTCGCGACAAGACCGTCAAGAGCTAATCGCCGACTACCACAACGGAGCCGTGCTCTCTTCGCGACCATGATTCGACGAGTACTGAGACCTGAACGACTGAGACCTGAACGACTGAGACCTGAACGACTGAGACCTGAACGACTGAGACCTGAACGACTGGCCCGGTCCAGGGCTACCGCATCAGACCCCTTTGCGATGATGTCGAATATGGCCGCGAATCAATCCGCTCTCGACTTCGCGAATGCCGCACGCATTATTGGGCGCGAGGCCCGCAAACGCGGCTTGGTCCCACCCAGCTATCGCTGTCCGCCGCGCATTGTCGGCGTGCAGCGGTCGCTGCGTCGTTACCGGGGCGGCGGCGCGGTGGTCGCGGTGCAATTGAAGGCTCGTCCATGGCTGGCCGTTTTGGGCGACATGATCGAAGGCGTGGTCGTGGTCAACTCACTGAAACCCCCGCACGCCGATCGGCTACGCAGCGATTTGTGGCAAGCGCTCGGCGGCGAGCCAGCAAGCGCGGTGGCCGTCGCCTAAGGCGGCATCTATGCGTGATGTAGCTACACTGGCAGCTATGAAAGTAGCTACATCGAGCCGAGTTGAAGTCGGCGTGCGCGATCTCAAGAACAATCTGAGCCGCTACCTCGCCCAGGTCGCAGCTGGTGCGGAGGTAGTGGTGACCGACCGCGGCCGACCTGTTGCTCGCCTCAGCGGCGTCGACGAGGGCGCCCTCGACAAGCTTGCCGTCTTGATTGATGCCGGTCTTGTTCGCCCACCGACATCAAAGGTGCGTCAGCGTCCGGCGCCAATCACTTCACGTGGTTCCGTGAGCGACTTGGTGGCTGAGCAACGTCGGTGATCACCTACGTCGACACTTCCACACTCATCAAGTTGCTGATCGACGAGGTCGGCACGATGGCAGCAGGACGAATCTGGGACGAGGCGGATGTGCTGGTGACGGCAAGGATTGGCCACATCGAGGCGCGGGCCGCCCTCGCTGCTGCTCGAAAGCAGGGTCGAATGGCTGCGGTCGCGCTTCGCGCCGCCGTCGCAGGACTGGAATTGTTGTGGTCGCAGATGTCTGTGGTGGAGATCGACCATGAACTCATGCGGTTCGCCGGGGATCTCGCAGAGAAGCACAGCCTGCGCGGATATGACGCTGTTCACTTGGCGGCGGCACACCTTGTCGGAGCTGACGTCTTCAGCAGCGCCGATCACCGCTTGTGCGCGGCGGCGACCGCATCCGGTTTCCATGTTGCTAATCCGCTCGCCGTCGCCTGACGCGGCGCTCACCACTAACGTGCTGCTGCGGCCCGGGTGGTGGAATTGGCAGACACGGGGGGCTTAAACCCCCCTCCTTGCAAGAGGGTGTGGGTTCGAGTCCCACCTCGGGCACAGCCGCTTAGGTCTGCACGCTCGCATCGACGACCCACCACGGGCCATCGATCGACGTTGATGTCACCGCGG
>Ga0163152_10002267_pt1 | contig 27899 bp, 24 predicted proteins | sample OliLakLV19MP8IB2_FD_148635 | JGI IMG/M metagenome (GOLD analysis project Ga0163152, IMG submission 148635) | Freshwater microbial mat bacterial communities from Lake Vanda, McMurdo Dry Valleys, Antarctica - Oligotrophic Lake LV.19.MP8.IB-2 | ecosystem: Environmental > Aquatic > Freshwater >...
CCTGAGACAGACTATAAAATCGACGAAAAAGCCCGTACTGCACATCTGACTGAGGAGGGGCTTACAAAAGTAGAAGAGCTTTTGGGGATTTCAAATATATATGAAACTGATTTTGATTCAGTATTCCATCTAGAAGCAGCTCTTAAGGCCCAGGTACTTTTTAAAAATAATAAAGATTACATCGTAAAAGATAATGAAGTGGTTATTGTTGATGAGTTTACTGGTCGACTATTGCAGGGTAGACGATTTTCAGAAGGGCTCCATCAAGCAATTGAAGCAAAGGAAAATGTCACAATAAAACGTGAGTCAAAAACGCTCGCAACAGTATCTCTACAAAACTATTTTAGAATGTACGAAAAATTGGCCGGTATGACAGGAACAGCTGCGACAGAAGCTGAAGAATTTAACAAAATATACAAACTCGAAGTTGTAGTTCTTCCCACTCATCGAGATAGCGTGCGTAAGGATCACTCTGATCTTATATATAAAACAGAGAAAGCCAAATTTGAAGCACTTGCTGAAGAAGTTGAAGAACAACATAAGACAGGACGCCCGGTACTTGTCGGCACAACATCTATCGAAAAAAATGAACTTTTATCTTCTTTTTTAAAGAAAAAAGGCATAAAGCATGAATTATTAAACGCTAAAAATCATGAACGGGAAGCGCATATCATCTCACAAGCAGGTATAAAGGACGCTGTTACAGTTGCGACCAATATGGCTGGTCGAGGAGTTGATATTATATTGGGAGGAGAACCACCAAATAAATATGAAAAGGGAAGTGAAAAAGAATATGAAAAAAAAGCAGGTGACTGGAGAAAAAAACATGATGAGGTAGTCGCGCTTGGTGGCTTGGCTGTGTATGGTACTGAGCGGCATGAATCACGGCGTATAGACAATCAACTTCGAGGTCGAGCAGGTCGACAAGGCGACCCGGGAGAGACTCGTTTTTTTGTATCTTTGCAGGATGACCTTATGCGTATTTTTGGAGGAGAGCAGGTATCCAAACTCATGACGTTTTTTAATATTCCTGAAAATCAACCTCTTGAACATAGCATGGTCTCACGGGCACTGGAACAAGCACAGGTGAAAGTCGAGGGATTTAACTTTGATATACGTAAACATTTAGTAGATTATGACGACGTGCTCAATAAGCAACGAGAAATCATCTATCGTCTGCGACGCAAAATGCTACCTGATGAATCAGTTGAAAAGAATTCTTTTAATGAAACTGTATATGAAGTATTTTCAGATGAAGTCGCCTCTCTTGTTAATAGCTATTTAAGTCTCGAAGACGATGAAGCTCGAAATAGATTTGTAGATGAAGTCGCTCTCCTTTTATCGCAAAACAGCGATATGATCAGAAAAGAAATTGATGGGAAAAGTGTTGAAGAAATACAAGAACATGTACAAAGCATGGTTGAGAGCGAATATAAAAAGAGAGAGAAAAAAGTAGGCAAGCAATTGTGGGAGAAGGCAATAAAAAGCATCTTTATTTCTACGATTGATAAATATTGGACAGAACACTTAACTGCGATCGACGATCTTCGTGAAGGAATTAATTTGCGTGGATATGCCCAACTTGACCCGTTGATCGAATATAAAAATGAGGCTTTTTCAATGTTTGAAAAGCTTGTAAATGATATAAACTATGAGTCAACACGTCGGGTATTGACGTCCGAGATTGTAACAGACGAAAATGATGTAACCCATATTCATAGTCACAAACCACTAGACGCAAATGTCTCATATAAGGAAGCGTCACGGGTAAATCCATATGAGCAGCAGCAAGCTAAGCCTCAGCAACACCAGCATCATAACCATCACCACCATGTACATCAAGCGCCTGAAGTGGAAGACGCAGAAATTGTAGATAGCCAAGAACAACTCCAAAATCCTGATCAAATAGAGGGTTTTCGAGTAATCCCGCCTGGAGGTTCAACAAATAAGCCAGGTAGAAATGATAATTGTTGGTGCGGGAGTGGTAAAAAGTACAAAAAATGTCACTTGATTAGTGATTTAGGTCGCTAAATCAATATAAAACATCATTTTAGGTACCACACATGAGAAAATCACTGGCCTGATGAAATCTTAAAATTTATGAGATTTTCGACTTCCTAAGAATTCCTATAAGCCTCAATGTATAATCATCAACTACCGTATGGTTTTAAACATTAGGGTTTCTCCTACCCAGTTGTCACAAGTCGTAACAAGATTAGCAAATGCTGACGGGATGAATAAAAGGTTTCCATATTGACTTCTAAATTGTTTGATGAAATAATAATGATGTAGGTTTACTAACCTACACACAATGTTTAAAAAGAAAAATATTCCTTTAATCCTTGGTTTTTCTATACCAATACTGATGATTCTTTTTGTTGCAGCAAGTATTTATATCCCGGTATTATTTCTTCACCCGAAATATAATTTTCTCTACAGCACAGACGGCGATTATTACGGCAGCAAGGTGTATTCTGTTAATAATGGTCGCCTCGTTGAGAATTCTCAACCTACGCCCATATATCCCGACCACAGACCGTACCAACGCCCTGAGCTATATATTCATAACGTTACGACAAATGAGAGCACACCTGCTTCTTTCCAGGAGGTTGCTAATCTTAAATTAGAGCCAAGTACAGAATCCCCAGATGGATACAAAATAGAAAGCGACAGTGATAGTAGAGGTTTTTTCCCATTCTTCTGGTATGATAGAGATTATGAAGCTAAGTATATCATTGGGCACAACGTAAGCAAAAAGCTCAAAATCAAGACAACTGGTTCAAGTTATTACAAATCGATACATTTCTTGGGGTGGATAGTTGAGTAAAATGTAATATGGACAAACAACAATTACTATCTTCTATTGCAGAATTATCATCACAAAATCTTATTACGAAAGATGAGGTTCTACAGGCATTTGAAAATGAAAAAGAGGAAAAATCCAATACGCTAGCACGAAAATTGGGAGTTTCTGAAGTTTTGTATTTCATTGGAGGTTTTATTGTTTTCATTGGTATTGCAATACTAATTGGACAAAATTGGAGCACATTAAACTCTTTTACAAGAATACTGGTAACACTTGGGTTTGGGATTGTTTCATATCTTATCGGCGTTCTTTTTAACAAAGAAGAAAAATACGGCGCAGTCGGATATGCTTTTCATCTGATAGCGGCACTTGTTATCCCTCTGGGACTTAGTATCGTATTAGATGAAGCTGGATACAATAACACAAGTAGTGTAGCACAAAGTTTTATCGCTGGCGTGCTTTTTGTAATGTACTTAGCCTCGTTTCTAGTATTTAAAAAACCAATCTTTACTTTTTTTACAATTGCGTATGCAACTTGGTTTTTCTTTAGTTTTACAAACTTCTTTATTGGTTCAAATCCATACTTTGCAGACATAAAATTCTATGAGTACCGTTTTCTTTTGATAGGTCTATCATACTTATTTCTTGGCTACTATTTTTCATCAACTGAACAAAGAGACTTGACTGGCGCTTTATATGGATTTGGTAATTTGTTTTTTCTTGGAGCAGCGCTTGCACTTGGAGGATGGAAGCCTTCTCAAAGCATATTCTGGGAGATGCTATTTCCAGGTCTGGTTTTTGCCGTATTACTTCTAAGTGTGCGGCTGAAAAGTAAGTCATTTTTAACTTTTGGAACAATTTTTCTGATGGTGTATATCTTAAAAATTACAGGAGAATACTTTAGCGGCACTTTGGGATGGCCTTTATCGTTGATGGTATGCGGAATTGTGCTAATAGGAATTGGATATTATGCCTTCACTCTAAATAGGAAATATCTATCTTCAATGTAGATAGAAATATACATCTCATGTGGTAACCTATAAAAAAGCATTATAAAAAATGCCACTATTCAAATTAACATATTCAAAAATTAATTAAAAACTTATGACTCAACCTATTCCACCTCCTGAAGGTGCGAGCATAGTAAGGACTAGAATAGCTGATATTTATGTTAATCACCTTTCATATGATGATGCTGTCCCTAGACCAAAAAAATTCCATCTAGATTATTTAAATGGAAATATGAGTGCGCAGCGTTATGCCGCAGAATTGGATAGCATGTTTGATGATTATGGTCAAGACGTGGTTACGAGTGAAGCAGAAAAGGGAGTTGATGAATTGGCAGACAAGCTAGAAACGTTTGGTCTCCAGCCTACAAATTGGTCTAGTAGTAAATCGTGGTTTCTTTGGCATAGTGCCAAAGAGCGCTATCTGGCAAATAACCCCACAGTACAGGCAGGCATGCCAAATTCTGATCAGTACGATCCTGTTGACCCTTTTTTATATAAAAAAGACAATATTCCAATATCTGATGCTGAAAAATCGAAAAATGCTAGAGATGCAATTATCTATACCCAGCTAGGTTGGGAATTGCACCCCACTGGAGTATCAAATCCTGACAATATAACTCAACATCTCGACCAAACTACTCCACCCAAAGTAAGAGAACGAATTATTCAACTAGCAACAGAATTGCCTCAAGAGGGTAGAGATACATTGTCTGCCTATAAATTACATCAACTTGGTGAACTTGTCTGGACACACAGAAAGGGAGCATCTGCTGAAGTTGTACCAGCGTCCCCAGTTGATGTCGCAGTCAGTCAAATAGAGTCAATATTAGCAAATCTTGACTCGGCAGCCAGAGCAGAAGTATTAGACAGAATGATTATTACTCAACAATCTGAAACATCAGAACCAGAAGGAGCGCAGTCGGATGATGTAGGTGGTGCGCCTCAAGTTGAAGATGTACCAACTCAGGTAGAAGATCCCACGCAGGAAGGTAGCGAGCTTGCTTATACTATTGACCAAATTGAAGCCTCTGTTGTTAGTAGAGGAATATTTGGAAAATTTCCCCCAGGCACAAGCATGAAAGACACGATTTTGGTAGAAAGCAATAGAGGATTAGATGAATATGGTGCTTATCCAGACGATATGAATATAGCGCAGGGCTCCAATATACTTCCTCCTAACAATAAGATTTATCGTGTAGCAAATATTATTCGAGAAGCTGTAAATGGGTGGCAATACCCACAATTAAAACCAGTTTCTGACAAACACATAATTGCATTTGGAGAAACTAATGACCCTAATCTATCTGTGGTTGATATGTTTTTCCTTACAGATGTAAGAGATAGAGCAGGTAGAGCAAGTGGTTATGCTCATACTTTATTTGTTTTACCAAATGATAATGCAAAGCAGTTAGAAACACTAATTCGGGCAAACCCTGATGCAGCTGAAATGTTCTTTCAAAAGGCAGCGGCTGGACTAGAGACAAAGGATCCGACTACGAGATCAGGGATCGGGAGAATTAAATCTAATCAGTTAGCTATAATTGACGATGTTGCTGCTCTATTTCCAGATGATTTAATTGCAGAAAGTACTGGCAAAGATTCAGCTTGGGGTCCAGATTATTTTAATGACAGTAGGTTTTCTAGACTCTTTAATGCACGGTTTAGTCAACAGCCTTTGTCGGTTACGACTCTAAATTACAATAGTGGGCCATATGGGACAGTCGATGGGAGCCCCTTTATCAATAGAAGATAATGCCAATAGAAATCATAATTGTGCGACACAAACAGATGGAATACTTTGCATAAAGGTAGCCTATTTGACCAATATTTCAAAAAAAATCACTATCAGAATTAATATGCCGCAGAAGATTACTATAATTCGCCATGGAGAGACAGATTATAATAAAGACGATATTCTTCAAGGACAACTTAATATTCCACTTAACAAACTTGGCGTAGAACAAGCTAAGAAAGTAGCTAAAAAACTAGAAGGGATTGTTTTTGATGTCTTTTTTTCTTCCGATCTACCTCGTACGGTACAAACTGCTCAAGCAATAAAAAAAGTTATAAAAAAAGAAATTATTGAGATAAATAATTTGCGAGAAAGAGGACTTGGTAAGTTAGAAGGTCTTCATAAAGATGAAGCATTCAAATTATTAGGTATAAAAAAAGGTACATTTCCTCTACATCATTTTTGGGATTTTGATGAGAAAAAAAGAGATACACATCTTTTGCTCGAAACAAAAAAAGACTTATATCGACGTGTCAATCAATTTATACAAAAACTTAAAAAAGATTATGCTGGAAAAAATGTACTACTTGTGAGTCACGGTGGGACAATGAGAGTATTGTTACATCGTTTAGGTTTTACAGATATTGATTATTTAAAAAAAATTCCTATTATAAATACTTCAATCATCAAGCTTGTAAAAAATGGCAGGAAATATGACATACATATTGACGACGAGCATGTAAGTAAATAAGCTAACTTGATGAACTTAATTGAAGATTTCCTAGTTTCCGTAGAGTTCTTCCTCTCCAAGAATATTTACTAAAAACCGCATAAGATGTTTGCCGTCTATGTGGCCAAGCCCACCAGTTTGTGCAGCTCGTTCTCCCATGTGTGTTACGCCGTCAACTCGTACGTCACTTCCTGCTACAAGAACTGGTACTTCGTCGGCTGTGTGAGCTTTTAACCTACTTGATGTCGAGTGATCTCCCGTTACAACTACAATTATTTTATTTTCATTAACCAGTTTTACCAAAGGCCCAAATTCTTTATCTACCTTTTCAATATATTCTTTTTTACCAGTGGGGTTGCCATCCTCGGCACAACTATCAGCTCCTTTAAAATGAATGAAGAAGAAATCATAACGCTCATAATTTTCTTCAAATGCTTTTATTTTTGCACGGGCATCTGTATTTGGTTTGCCTGTAGCTCCTGGTACGACAAGGACATCCATTCCAAGCGTCTTTGCAATACCTTTATATAAACCACCTCCTGCAATGCAGCATGCGTTAAGTCCATACCGATCTTTAAATGGTGGAAAATGACTCATCACCCCCGCACCTCTAAGTAGAATGCAGTTTGCCGGTGGTAATCCTTTCTCTTCTCGTTCATTATTTTCAGGTAAGTCTTTTATAAGGTCATTGACAAGTTGCATGAGAGAATTTAGTATATTTGCAGTTCTTTTGGCCGACTCTGTGTCGTCAGTAGCATATGACTCAAGAAATTTGGCATTATCATGGTGAGGGTCAGTATCTGTAACTTGATCAGAAAGATTTGGCCCACGAAGAACTATTGCAATGCGATGACCAATACCAGCTTTTGCAATGACTTTTACATCTTCGATATCCATCCCATCAATTGCCTTAGCGACAAAGGCTACATTGTCGATGCGACCCGCGCGACGATCTGTGATTATTCCATTATCATTTAGTGTGCCAATGTTTGCTCTAAATGCCACATCTCCTTCTTGCAGGTCAATGCCGATTCCAGTTGCTTCAAATACTCCACGACCTCTATAGTATTTTCGTGGGTCATATCCAAAAAGAGAGAGATGTGCCACATCGCTTCCCGGTCGTACGCTGCGTTCTATGGTGTGTATGAGTCCATTTATACCCACCTTTGCAAGTGCATCTAAATTAGGAGTGTTTGCAGCTTCAAGTGGAGTAAGATTGTTTAACTCTGGTATTGGCCTATCTCCAAGCCCGTCAAATACAATAAATACAATTTTATGTTTCATAATTCTCGCCTTTCAATTTCAATAAGTCTATTATACTTTGCTAGTCGATCTGACCGGCTCATAGAACCGGTTTTTATGTAGTCAGCTGCACATGCGTATGACAAATCGGCAATGAAGCTGTCTTCAGTTTCGCCCGACCGGTGAGAAATAATAGTTTTCCAATTATTTTTTTTGCACAAGTTTATTGCCTCAACTGTTTCATAGAGACTCCCTATTTGATTTACCTTAACAAGTACTGCATTTGCTGCTTTTTTTTCGATTCCAGTATTGATTCGTTTAGGATTTGTCACAAATAAATCATCTCCTACAACAAGCGTGTTTGGAGCAACCTGTGAAGTAAAAGAGACAAAACTATCCCAATCATCTTCAAAAAATGGATCTTCAAATGAAAACACATGATATTTCTCAATGAGCGTAAGATAGTAGGCGATAAGCTCTCTTCCTGACACTGATTTGTTTTGTTTTTTGAGAATGTACTGATTATTTTGTTTATCAAAAAACTCACTTGCAGCACAATCAAGAGCAATAGAAATATTTTGAGTTGTATATCCTGCCCTCTGGATTGCGTTTTGTAAATATTCAAAAACTTCCTCATTTGAAGAAAGCTTAGGGGAATATCCACCTTCATCGCCTACGAGTGTACCTAAATTTTTCTCTTTCAAAAGTTTCCCAAGCGAGTGAAATATTTCGCTTGCAATACGAACACTTTGCGATGGGCGAGACTCAAGTGGCGAGATAATAAATTCTTGTATATCAAAGTTCCAATCGGCGTGTTTACCACCATTTACCAAGTTTGCAAACAAACGTGGGAATGCGGGGGAAATGGACGGAAAATACTGTTCATGAATAATGTGCCAGAGATGTTTGTTTTGTGCTTGTGCACATGCACGGGCAGCAGAAAGAGACACTGCAAGTATCGCATTTGCTCCAAGTTTGGCTTTGTTTTCTGTCCCATCAAGTTCAAGTAGTTTTTCATCGATTTGTTGCAATGATTCAACGCTCATTCCTTTTAAGTGGGGAGAGATAATAGATTCGACATTTTCTACAGCCTTTTGAACTCCTTTTCCCATATAGCGAGAAACGTCTCCGTCACGAAGCTCAACTGCTTCGTGTGTGCCGGTTGATGCACCTGAGGGGACAGATGCACTAGTGACAATGCCATTTTCAAGCTCGACATATGCTTTCACGGTAGGATTACCTCGGGAGTCAAGTATTTCAACTGCCGAAATATTTTGTATTTTCATGGTTTTAAAATAAACTGTCTTGGCTTTCCTTTTTTATCTCAACCTTTTCGACAGGTCTTTTTGCTTTAGGAAAAAATCGACTTTCCAAACTTCTAAATTCATACTTTTCAAAAAAATCATGTAACGTCTCATTATAATTGGTAAACGCAGCATCATCAATAGAAAAACCCACCTCATTTTCAGTTATTATAGTTGCGAGTTTTTTGGAGAGTAGCGCATTATCTTTATACACAACAAGTGAATTTCTAATTCTTTGGGATTCTATTTTATCTAGATGGCTATATACGTTTTCGAGCGTTTTAAACTGATTTAAAAGTGCGACTGCACCCTTTGGACCAATCCCAGTAACACCTTTGTAGTTGTCAGAAGGATCACCGGCAATAGCTTTGTAATCGGCAATTTGCTTTGGATTTATCCCAAAAACTTTTTTTACCTCTTCTTTTGTGTAGAGTTTTCCTTTGCCAAATCCAATTTGTGGAGTAAGGACAAACACATGATCATCTATAAGCTGCATCATATCTTTGTCACCACTCAAAATTATTGTTTTAATCTTTTCGAGAGAGCACTTGGTTGCGATTATCCCGATTAAATCGTCGGCTTCAAGCCCATCTTTTTCTATCTTATATATGCCTGATGCATCTAAAAATTCCTTCACATATGGGAATTGGCTTTTGAGCTCTTCTCGTATCTGCGGCCGCTGAGTACGGTATTTTATATACAACTCATCACGAAAGGTCGGTGCTTTTGTGTCAAAACATACAGCTACGTATTTTGGTGCAAATTCTGTAATGGTTTTATGCAAAATAGATGCAAATCCAAACACTGCATTTGTGTGGAGTCCTGCTTTTGTAGTAAATTCGGGAAGGGCATGGAAAGCTCTGTGTATTAGTCCGTTTCCATCAATTATAAGAAACGTATCCATGTAGGGAAAAAAATTAGGTAGTAGGTTTTGCGGGTATTTTTTTGTCCCCGACTAGTTTGATAAATTCTACGTCGTCCAAACTTTCTTTTTTTATAAGCTCTTCAGCAACAGCATTTAGAGAAGATCTATTTTTTTGTATAAGATCTTTTGCTTTATCAAAACACAATTCTACTATTTTTTTTACCTCTGAGTCTATCTTGGCCATGACTTCATTAGATACAGTATTTTGTTCCCATGATCTGCCATAGTCGGTCACATCATTTGAAGGTCCATAATTTATTGGCCCAAGCGAGCTCATACCGTATTCAACAACCATGGCTTTTGCGATACGTGTTGCCTGATTGAAATCATTTGCAGCACCTGTTGTTGTCTCGTTAAATACTACTTCCTCAGCTGCGCGTCCTCCCATCATCGATGTTATTATTTGTAGCAAATGAGTTTTTGTCTCGTGGAGTCTATCATTTGAAGGAGGAATAAGTGTATATCCAAGCGCCATGCCCCGAGAGACAATAGATATTCTGTGTACTGGATCAGTGTTTGGTTGGAAGTATGTCGCAATAGCGTGTCCAGCTTCATGATATGCTGTAATTTTTTTGTCCAAGTCAGACTGCAAACGCTTTTTTTCAGGACCAAGTTTTACTTTTGTTGCTGAGTCTTCTACGTCAGCCATAATTATTTCTTTTCTGTTATTTCGAGCGGCTGAAATGGCAGCCTCATTAAGTACATTTTCAATATCTGCACCAGAATAGCCTACTGTTCTTTTGGCTATTTTTTCCCACGCAATATTTTTTTCAAATGGCTTTCCCTTTGCGTGAATTTGCAGTATTGCTTTTCTTCCCTCAAGATCGGGGTAGTCTAGCATAACTCGTCTATCAAACCTTCCAGGTCGAAGTAGTGCTGGGTCTAGTAGGTCGCCTCTATTTGTGGCGGCAATAACAATGACTCTGTCATTTGGTGTAAATCCATCCATTTCAACTAATATTTGATTAAGTGTTTGTTCACGTTCATCATGCGATGGCATAGCTGAAACTGAGCGGGCACGGCCAATAGCATCAATTTCATCAATAAATATTATTGAGGGTGCATTTTTTTTAGCGACAGCAAATAAGTCACGCGCTCGAGCAGCTCCAATACCTACAAGCATTTCCATGAACTCGCTTCCTGCAATTGAGAAAAATGGCACATTGGATTCACCAGCGACAGCCTTTGCAAGAAGTGTTTTACCAGCTCCAGCAGGACCAATGAGAATCACTCCCTTTGGAGGTCGAGCACCAAGTTTGCTATATTTCTTAGGATTTTTCAAAAAATCAACAATCTCTTCAAGTTCTTTTTTGGCTTCATCTACTCCTGCTACATCGGCAAATGTTATTTTAGACATTTCTTTTGAAAATCTCTTTCCTCGATTTTGACCAAATGAAAAAATAGAATCTTGTGCACCGCGAGCTTGTCTAAATATGAACACGAAGAATAAAATCATCAAAAGAGTAGGGATCATGTTTGAAAGAAAGCTAACTAAAGCCGATCCACTTTGAGTATCTTTGACATTAATAGTTACCTTGCTTGGATCGATATTTGAGTCTTTTAGAATTTCAAAAAAGCTCGACTGTGATTCTTTTGTAGTCGAAACAACTTTATCATTTTTATACTGAGCAACTATTTTATCTCCAGATATATCAACTTTTTTTACCTTGTCTTGTTTTATGTCCAAAATAAGCTGAGTGAGTGATTTTTCTGGAAATACTTTGTTTACGTCACGAAATGACATAAATAGAGAAATAAGGAAAAACCCAAGAAAGAGCAATATAAAGAGTGTCTTTATATTGAATTCAAATTTAAGTTCTGCGTATTTTGTTTTTTTTGGGTCAAGTGGGGAATTTTTTACTTTTTTATCTGTATATTCTTTCATAGCCCATCTATTGTATCAAATTTTGATAAACTATGGGAACAAATGAAGTACCCCAAACTAATGGATACCAAATCAAAACTATGATACCTACAATAGAGTGCACGAAAGACACAGTATTGATAGCTGTGCAAAAAGCCTTAGATGTATTGCAAAAAGGCGGTCTTGTTGTAGTTCCATCCGACACAGTGTACGGTTTATCAGTTGATGGCACAAACAAAAAGGCCGTTGAAAAACTGATTGCATTTAAATCAAGACCTACTGGTAAGCCTATTTCTGTTTTTGTACATGACATAGATCGAGCCCAACGCATAGTCGATATGAGCGATATTCAACGCACGATGCTTGACAATATGCTACCTGGAAGTTTTACGCTCATTTTACCTTCGAAGCACGTAGTTGATAAACATCTTGAGTCAGAAAAAGAAACACTAGGGATAAGAATAATTAATCATCCCTTTATCAGCCAGCTAACACATGTGTATAAAAATCCCATAACTGCAACCTCAGCCAATTTGTCGGGTGGCTCTCCTCATTATTCTATAGATTCACTACTCGACTCACTTTCAATTAAGAAAAAAGAAATGATTGACTTAGTAATTGATTATGGCCAACTTGCCTATAATAAACCATCAACTGTTATTGATATCAGTCAAGATGAAATAAGTGTATTACGAAAAGGAGACATGGGCGTTGGTGAAAAGAGAGAGTATGTTACAAGAAGTGAAGATGAAACAAAAAAAATTGCAGTTGATCTTATTGAAAGACTTCGACGAAATGAGAATAAAAAGCCATTAGTACTTGTTTTGCAAGGCGAGCTAGGAGTGGGTAAAACTCAATTTGTCAAAGGCATAGGGCACTTTCTAGGAATAAATGACATTATCTCACCTACTTTTGTTATCTATTATGAATATGATATTCCAAATGAAAAGAAATCTAAGTTTTATCATGTTGACCTGTACAATATCTCGCAAAAAGATGAATTTGAGCACTTAGGTTTTGACCAAATGCTTGCATTGGCAAATGTAATATGTATTGAATGGGGAGAAAAGAGTGGGGAAATTATTTCTATGTTGAAAAAAAAAGCGCAAATAGTTTTTGTACATTTCAGTAATATAAGTGAAAACGAGCGAGAAATAGTAGTTACTTCCTAAAAGATATGAATATACTAAGTATAGATACGTCGTGTGACGAAACATCAATTGCCATTACAAATGGAAGAAAAATTCTTTCGAACGAAATTTATTCACAAATTCTCATACACAAAAATTGGGGTGGTGTGGTACCTAGTTTAGCACGAAGAGCGCATGAAGAGAGAATAGATCTTGTTTTAGAGACAGCTTTAAAAAAGGCGGGTAACATGTCAATTCAAAATGATATTGAATATATTGCAGTCACACATGGACCTGGACTCGCACCAGCTCTTGAAGTAGGTATTCAAAAGTCATTGGAATTATCACGAAAGTTTGACAAAAAAATAATTCCCGTCAATCATATGGAGGGACATATTTACTCCTGTTTTGCACAAAACTCGAAAGGCAATCCACCACGTAATCATAAGTTTCCATATCTTTGTTTACTCGTTTCAGGCGGACATAGTGAGCTTGTTATTTTTTCTGATCACATAACATATAAAAAAATAGGGGCCACGGTAGATGACGCCGCAGGTGAAGCACTCGACAAGGCTGCCAAGATGCTCGGACTAGGGTATCCCGGTGGACCTGTTATTGAAACGCTTGCAATTGCCGGCGACAGTTCATTCCATCGCTTTCCACGACCCATGCGTCACCTAGACGGATATGATTTTTCTTTTTCTGGCCTTAAAACATCGTTTTACTATTTCCTTATGAAGATGTCGCAAGATGAAAAGAATGCACATATTAATGATCTTGCAGCTTCGTTTCAAGAAGCTGTATTTGATAGTCTTATTTTTAAACTTGAAAAGGCCCTCGATAGCACAAAAATAAACTCTCTTGTTGCTTCAGGAGGTGTTATGGCAAATAAATTGCTGAGAAGCAAATTGCAAAAAGTAATGAGAAAAAGATCTGGAGCTGTATTATTTCCTACATATAAAACTCTCTATGGAGATAATGCTGCAATGATAGGTGTGGCAGCCTATTATAAAGCTAAAAAAGGGATGTTTGTTGAGACACGTGAAACATTCCAAAGAGCTCCTCGCCTTAGTTTGTAGAGGGAGTTTCTTTATTGAGAGTACTTTCAACAATTGCCTTTTCCAGTTCATCTGCCGTTTTTATGTTTTCAAGTTTTGTGCCATTTAAATAAAAAGAAGGAGTAGAATTTACCCCAAATTGTACGCCGGACGCATAATCTCGATCTACCTTATCTTGTATGGAAAGTTCTTTAAGGTCTTTTTTAAATCTTTCTACATCGCCTTTTATGTTTTTTATATAAGCTTCAAATTTTTTGTTTGGATCGCTTTCCTTTTCCCAGTCTTGCTGGTTTTGAAATAGCATGTCATGCATTTCCCAAAATTTACCTTGTCTGGCTGCTGCTTCTGACGCATATGCGGCTTTTCTTGCATTTTTGTGAATTGATTCGAGTGGAAAGTGTCTATAAACAAGACGAACTGAGTCTTTATTTTTTTCGACAACTTGGCTGATTATTGGCTGAAATGCCTTACAAGCGGGGCATTGGAAATCACTATACTCAACGAGTGTGGTTTTTGCATCACTGTTACCTTTTATATGATCATGCTCATTGAGAACGATATCCACTTTTGTAGGAGTGGCGGGTTTTGATGTAAGCTTCCATACTCCAAACAGTGCAATAAATCCAATAACTACACCAGCAACGATCATTCCTATTTGCTTTTTTGAATAGTTTTCCATATCTACTGTAGTGTATGTTTTTTTACTAAAATGTCAATACTGTTTTAAATGAAGCGAACTAAATAATGTTTTTTGTGGCTGAGGAGAGAATTGAACTCTCGACCTAACGCTTATGAAACGTGTGCTCTACCACTGAGCTACTCAGCCAACTTGACTTGTATATTGTACCATGGAGGCACAAGATCTGCTATACTCGAAAAGATACCAGTTATGCAACTTAAACGAATCTTCACTATTTTAAATGATAAACGAATAGATTCCTGTGCATGGTTTATATCAGCTCTTTTTGCAATAGGTGGGATTATTCTCAATCTCAATAAATACTGGCAATACGATACTGGCCATTATGACCTGGGTATTTTTGACTCAGCTATCTGGAAAGTATCTCGATTCCAGTTGCCCATTATTGAACATATGGTAGCGGGGGGTCGTATTATCTGGGCAGACCATTTTCATCCGAGTATTTTTTTACTCAGCCCTCTATATTGGTTTACCGATAGGCCAGAAATTATTCTCATAGCGCAAGATGTGTTAGTAGGACTTAGTGGAGTTGTTTTGTATTACATAGGAGTGCGACTTTTAAAAGATCGATTCTTAGCATTGTGTGTAGTTATGGCGTATTTTCTCTTCACGGGCTTGCAAAATGCTGTGCTTTTTGACTTTCATGAGCTGACAATGTCAACAGTATTTATTATGCTTACGTATTGGGCTTTTTTTGCCGATAAAAAAAAGCTATTTTTTTTATTTTTTTTGATAACGATCGGGTTTAAAGAATCGTTGTTTTTGTTTGGAATGGGATTATCGATTTTTATGTTTTTCACAAAAAAAACATGGCGAAAGCAAGCAATCATGACAGGTATTTTTTCAGCAATGTATGGAGTTTTTACAGTAGGTTTTCTTATTCCTTTTTTCTCTCACAATCAATATCAATACGGCCCAGGAAAATATAACTCTATTTTTGAACTTATTCAGAGGCTGTATACACCGATTATTAAAGTTAAAACTCTTTTATGGAGCTCTCTTAGCTTTTCGTTTTTACCCCTACTTGTGCCAACACTCTTTCCACTCATAGCACTCCATTACACAGGTCGATTTCTCAACCCATTTGGCGAGAGATGGGACTTAGGTCTACATTATAATGCGGAAATTGCACCAACACTCGCCGTAGCGACAGTTTTAGGACTTGTTTTTTTGCTATCAAAATTTCAAAAAAAATATGTATACGTTGTAGGTCTTCTTCTTGTTTTAAACAGTCTTGTGTTATATCGATTTATTTTGCATGGGCCATATGGACTTGTATATAATCCGGCTTTTCATGCTCAGACAAAGAAATTTGGATTTATTGACGACATGATGAAAGTTGTGCCAAAAGATACATCAGTTTCTGTTATGTCTCAAAACAATTTATTAGGGCGATTTTCACACCATGACAAAATAAAGCTTTTGAGTCTTGATTATAAAAAACACAATGTAGATTACATTTTATTTGACTTGCGAGCTGGTCAAAATCCAAACAATTATTTATTTTTGACAGAAAGTCAATTTAAAAAGATATTTGAGATAGTTAAAAAAGACGAAGACTACGAAATGATTTATGGGAAAGGTGATCAATTTGCGTTTAGACGCAAGTAATAACCTCTTTCACTTTTTTTGCAATCGCGCTCGCATCAATCTCTTCAAATGCAAGCAACTCATCGGGAGTGCCGCTTTTGGGTAGTTTTGAAACAGACATTTGATAGAGTGGTTTTCTATTTTTGACACTTGAAAGAGCATCATTTACAGCAGAACCCATGCCTCCATGGGGATAGTGATCTTCAACTGTAATAATTGCATTTGTTTCGGCGTGTGCTTTTTCAAGTGTCTCAATATCAATGGGTTTTACGCTATAGAGGTCAATTACTCTGATTGAAATAGTGTCTTTTTGAAGCAGCTCATATGCTTTGAGCGTCTCATGAAGTGTGACTCCCGCTCCAATTACAGTTACCTGATCGTTACTTGAGGTTTTGAGTGTTTTGCTGCCACCTATAGGAAAATTTTCTGTGTCGGGGTATAAATGGTTGGAATCTTTGCGAGTGGTGCGAATATATACAAGTCCTGTATGATTTGCTGCTTCTTCTACAAGTTTTACTGTTGCTGTCGCATCTGATGGGTACAAAATAACACTATCCAAAACACTTGCTATCATGGAGATGTCTTCCAACCCCATTTGAGATGAGCCATCCTCACCGATTGATACTCCGCAATGTGAGCCACAGATTTTTATATTAGCATGTGAATATTGACTCATGCGAATTTGGTCAAATGCTCTTGTTAAAAATGCTGCAAACGTTGAAACAAATGGAATTTTATTTCTGGTTGAAAGTCCAATTGCAGCTCCCACCATATTTTGCTCGGCAATATACATCTCAAAAAAACGGTCCGGAAATGCCTTCATAAAACTTTCAGAAAACGTAGAATTTCTTGTTTCTGCATCAAGTGCTACGACATTATTATTTTTTTTGCCAAGAGCTACAAGTCCTATGCCATATGCTTTTCGTGTAGCAAGAGGTTTTGATCTATTTATTTCGTAATTTTCATCTGTTTGAACAGGTAAGTTTTGAGGTTTTGTATCGTTGGGCGTTGCAAGTTTTGAATCTATGACATCTATAATCTCTCCCAATTCTTCCAATGCTTTAGGAAGTTCATCTTTTGATAGTGGTTTACCGTGCCATCCTGGTTTATCTTCAATAAATGAAACACCTTTGCCTTTTTTCGTTTTGGCCAAAATAGCAGTTGGTTTGTCATTATTTTCAAGTGCCTTTGTGTAGGCTTGTTTTATCTCTTCAAAATTATGACCATCTATAACAATAGTGTTCCACCCAAAGCTTGTAAATTTATTCTCATAAGATGCAACATCCCATTCATGTATAGTTGGCCCCGACTGCCCTAATCTATTAATGTCGCAAATGGCAATTAAATTATCAAGTTTGTATTTGGCGGCTAGCTCTGCAGCTTCCCATACTTGTCCCTCGGCCATTTCACCATCTCCCAAAAGCACATATGTTTTGTAGGGGAGTTTGTCTAAATATTTGCCACTTAGCGCAATGCCAAATCCAATAGACAACCCCTGCCCTAGAGAGCCAGTCGCTGCCTCGGTATAGGGAAAAGCGCTTGTAGGGTGACCTTCGAGACGGCTGCCCAATTTTCGCAATGTTAAAAGTTCGCTCTTTTCAAATGCCCCAGTTGCTGACCAAAGCGCATAGTAAAGAGGAGAGCCATGTCCTTTTGAAAAAATAAGACGATCATTATTTGCGTGTTTGGGATTATCGATAAAAAACTTAAAAAACCCATCAAAAAAAAGAACGCTCATAAGGTCGGTTGCAGAAAGAGAGGTTGTAGGGTGTCCCGATCCAGCTTCAGTTGTAGACACTAATATCTGATAGCGAATCCATTTTGCTATTTTCTCAGGTGTATTTTTCATTTACTTAACAATTGTACCAGAGGCAACTTCATGTTCAGGATGCAACAAGACTGGCTTGCCATCTGAGTCGGCTGCGACAATCATCCCATGACTTGCTTGTCCTCGCAACGTGCGCGGCTCTATATTTACTAAAATTGGCATTTGTTTTCCAACTAATATAGAAGGATCAGGATAAAACTGCGCCATTCCAGCTAAAATTTGTCTTTTTTCCACGCCCAAATCAAATATAAATTTAAGCAATTTATCGGTGTCAGGTATCTTTTCAACAGAGAGAACCGTTGCTATTCGAATATCTAGTTTTTTGAATTCATCGAGTGTAATCATTTTTTGTTAAGTTTACGAATAAGTAGCATGAGAAATATCATCGAAAAGGCGGTCGAGGACATAAGGGGAATTGTGATGTATCCAAAGTGTGTAAAAAACTTTTCAGCACATGAAACGGAATAGCCTACAGTAGAACATGGCAAAAGCGGATTGTGGCTAAATTGCTGTGAATAATGATAAAACCCCAAGACAGCGCCAAGACCCGTCAGACTCAAAACATAATCTATTATTTCAGTCGACTTTTTTCGCAAGGCAATGCCCAAAAGAAGCACATTGGGATACATCAAAATACGCTGATACCAACAAAGTATACATGGAGCAAATCCTGCAATGTCTGAGAAAAATAAGCTTCCGGTCGTAGCGACAAGCGCTACTATAAAAGAATAGAGGAGTGCGTACTTTGAGACAAAAGATACAAGGTTTTTTACTATGGCGACTTTTCGAAGAGAACGAAATTTAAATGACAGTGCAAGAATTGCAAGTACTACTATTTCAATAGTGCCAATCAATGTAAGTATCGATAGCAGCTTGGTTATTGCATCAATTAGTGGTTTATTCATGACTTATGATTTAGATTCATGAAGGCCGACTTTGTTGCCCTCAGTGTCTATTATAATAGCTGAAAATCCATTATGACCAAGATCTTTTTTTTGTGCAAATATCGATCCACCAGCTTTTTCGACTTTCTCGACCACACTGTCAATTCCAAGTCCATTGACATTTATGTATATTATCACACCTGTTTTAGAGGGAGCGTAATGCACGCTTTTAACAAGTGCGCCTTGCACACCTTCACCTTCAAATGGTAAATTCGCAAAAGCAAGTTCGCCAAATTCCATTATTTCCAACTGTGCGTTTAAAATCGTATTATAAAAGGCTACTGCACGTTCAAAATCGATAGTGGGGATTTCAAACCAATTTATTGCGTTCCTATTCATGAGTGTAGATTATAATTGACTAAAGTATAGTGCATGTTTGAAGTTTAATAAAAGATTATGTGTAAAAAATGCCTTATCGGACTTGTTTTGGTAGTGGGTGCAGGATTGTTGATTGTAAACTATTTGAAACTACACAAAAAAAATATCGCCCAAGGAAAACGGATTGTAATTCAGGAAAATCAAACTGCAAATGATGTTACGAAGGAAGTTCCCTACACGCTCGAGGCATATGCTCGAGGATTATTTGTACCATGGTCAATTGTTTTTACATCAAAAAATAGGCTTCTTGTAACAGAACGAAATGGCAACATTCGGGTTATTGAAAACAATGTACTTCAGCAAAAACCTCTTCTTACATTTGATGAAAGCTCAAACAAATCAGAAGAAGGTCTTATGGGCATGACGTTGCACCCGCAGTACACTCAAAATAAACGATTGTATGTGTGTTTGGCATACGAAAAAAATGACAGTCTTTTTGACAAAGTAGTTGAATTAAAAGATGAGGGAAAAAGTATTTCTATTACAAGAATAATTTTGGATGAAATACCTGCTGCTCAGTTTCATGCGGGATGTCGTATCAAGTTTGGCCCAGATAACAAACTATATATTACAACAGGCGACGCAACTGAAAAAAATATCGCACAGGACAAATCTTCTCTTGGTGGGAAAATATTAAGAATAAATGATGATGGATCAGTCCCGTCAGACAACCCATTTCCCAAATCTCTTATTTGGAGTCTGGGTCATCGTAATCCACAAGGACTAGATTGGCATCCTATTACAAAACAGTTGGTAGTAACAGAGCACGGGCCGTCAGGTTTTGATGGACCAGGCGGGGGAGACGAGGTGAATGTTATTGTAAAGGGGGGTAATTACGGATGGCCAATTGTGTCGCATGAAAAATCACAGGATGGACTGATTTCGCCACTTTTAGTTTTCACCCCTGCAGAAGCTCCTGCGTCGGGTATGTTTTATAAAGGTTCAGCATTTCCTCAATTTACCAATAACTTCTTTTTTGGAGTACTCAAGGGTGAAGGTATAATAAGAGTGATTTTGGACGAAGCTGATGTAAATAAAGTCGTTTCATATGAAAAGATTGTGGGAGTTTCGGTAGGTCGAGTACGTGAAATAGTAGAAAGTCCTGATGGGGACATTTATTTTACTTCTTCAAATCGAGATGGGCGAGGCACTACTCTTGAAGGGGATGATAAGATATATCGAATTCATCCGTAAGCTACATATTCTTACTTGAAGTTTATTACCACCTCTGGATACTTTTGTTTATAGCTTTCACTAAAATCACACTTCATACATTCAGGTGTCCACCATTGTATTTGGTCATCTTTTTTAGAAATTAAAAAAGATAAATAACTACCACTTTTTTGTATTGCGTAGCCAGAATATGGATATTGGTCTTGGGACACTTGTGTGTTTTTATTTATAGTCAAACTCACAAGTTGAAACTCGCTAGTCTGTTCTGCGTAATAATCAAGAAGTGGGTTAACTACTCGCGCTTGTATGTCGTCGACACCTTGCTGTGACATAGATGCCTTGGCTTCAAGCACAACAACTACCTTTTGTACGCCAGGAGTAACAGTTGGAGTTGGTGTCTCAAATTCATATGTTGGAGCTACTATTTCAGTAGGCTCTGCTTCAACAATTGTTGGAGTAGGTTTTACACCCATAGTAAGTGCTTGGTTTTGCTGATAAAAGAAGAATGCGATGTAAACTGCGGCAATAACAAGGATTCCTGAAAGAATTATCAATACATTCCGCTCTGATGTCATATCCTATAATTATATCAAAGAAGGCCACAAAAAGCAAATTAGACTGATTTGAAAGGCTCCTATGTCGGGGTGGGGAGAATCGAACTCCCTCCTCACGGTCCCAAACCGCGCATTCTACCGGTATACTACACCCCGTATACTTGTATATTGTAATCTACAATAGCCATATTTACCATTGCAACTAGCGATGAGATATTTGGTAATATTTAAATGGTATAATGGCTTTTTTGTAGAATCAATCACAGCATGACACATACTAATACGACAAGTATATTTTCGGGCACGTCATACAATACATATATAAAAAGAATGGTAGATATCATTCTTTCACTTTTTCTTCTTCTATTATTTAGTCCCTTGTGTTTAATTTGTGTTCTGCTTATCAAATTGACTTCGAAGGGGCCGGTATTAGCTGATGTACCAGAGCGAGTAGGTCGTAACGGACAACTATTTAAAATGTATAAATTTCGTTCGATGATTGAAAATGCTCACTATATGTTGCGTAACGATCATCAGTTTAAAGAACTCTATGAAGAGTATAAAAAGGGGAGCTTCAAACTCAAAAAAGACCCACGTATTACTCCAATTGGTCGCTTTATTCGCAAGCATTCACTCGATGAAATTCCGCAGCTACTCAATGTATTAAAGGGAGAGATGTCACTAGTTGGTCCTCGCGCATATTACCCCGATGAACTTCGAGATCAACAAGAAAAATATCCACACACTAAAGCACTTGTCAAAACCGTGCTATCAGTAAAGCCTGGCATTTCTGGGCTATGGCAGGTATCAGGGAGGTCTGACGTAAATTTTGATAAGCGTATTGGGATTGATGCAGCCTATGTTGAGACAATTTCACTTGCTTCTGATATAATTATAATTCTAAAAACGCCGATGGCCATGTTAACAGGAAAAGGCGCGGTCTAGAGAGATATGCTACAAAGAAGAAAGAAGCTTCATCACGCTCGCAAAAAAAGAGGTTTGTTATTTAAATTACTTCTTATACTAGTTGTTTTTGTAGGAATTCTTGGGGTTTATAGCTTTATACAATATAGAAAAATAAACGCATCGGGACGAAAAGTTATAACTACAGCAAGAACGATGAAAGATTCACTCAAAAGCAATGATATTGATGTAGTTAATGCTAAAGTTGTTGAATTGAAAAACAATTTCGCAAGTTTTCAAAAAGATGCTCGAGGAATATATTTTATGCGCTATATCCCAATAGCTGGAGCGTATGTATCTGATTTTAGAGCTGGGGTTGAGGCAGGGGATGAAATGATGAAGGCGTCTCTGCTTGGTCTTGAAGCAATTACCCCATATGCCGATCTTATCGGCTTTAAAAAAGGGGGTACTTCGTTTGCTGACAAAAGTGCCGACGATCGTATTCAAACTGCTGTCTTAACACTCGATAAAGTTTTGGTAAAGGTAGATGATATTGCAGTACATGTTGATAAGGCTCAACAATATATTGACACAATTGATGCAAACAGGTACCCAGAAAAAATTGGAGATACATTTGTACGAGGTCGTATAACACAGGTAAAGGATCAGTTTGATACAATGGCGACCTTATTTGTAGATGCAAAACCTCTCATTAAACAGTTCCCTCAGATAATGGGATCAGAAAAAGAAAAAACATATATCGTCCTTTTTCAAAATGATGCAGAGCTAAGACCTACAGGTGGGTTTTTGACAGCATACGCTGTTTTTAAAATAAATAAGGGCAAAATTCAAGCTCTAAGATCAAAGGATATTTACGATCTTGATAGCACAATTTCAAAACGACCCAAAGTGCCCGAAAAAATACTGCAATATCACACAAATGTTAATCAATTCTTTATTCGTGATAGTAATCTCTCTCCTGATTTTGAAGAATCTATGAAATTATTTGATTCTTTGTATCAAAATAGTAGTGCAAAAATAGCCTACGATGGTATTTTTGCGGTCGACACAAAAGTTCTTGTTGATACACTCCAAGTACTCGGTGACACAGAGGTGCGTGGCACGACCTTTTCATCTCAAATTGATAAGCGCTGCGATTGTCCACAGGTGATATATAAGTTACTTGATGAGATTGATAGACCAGTAAATTACATAAAAGAAGATAGAAAAGGGATATTGGGTGATCTTTTATATGTCCTTATGCAAAAAGCACTTGGATTTTCACCATCTCAGTATTGGGGTCCTCTTTCGCAGGAGATGCTCAAAAATATGTCTGAAAAACATATTCTTGTTTACTTAAAAGATGAGAATATGCAAAAAGCAGTTGAAGCTATAAATTATGGGGGTAAAATAAGACAAACGGACGGTGATTATGTGCACGTAAATGATACTAATTTTGCTGGTGCTAAATCTAATCTATTTGTTGATCATACGATAAAGTCAGAGACTGATATTAAAAGCGATGGCACGGTTGAGCGTACACTTACTCTAACTTATAAAAATCCATTTAAACACTCAGATTGTAATTTGGAAAAAGGACTGCTGTGTATAAATGCGACACTTCCCAACTGGCTTCGCATTTATGTACCAAAAGGCTCAAAGCTCGTAGGCTTTCAGGGATCTGAAAAGAAAGTTCAGACATATGATGAGCTCGAAAAAACAGTTTATGAAGGATTCTTGAGAATTAATCCAAAGGGAACCGCGCGAGCAATAATAAAATATACCTTGCCGTTTAAAGTACAAAACCAGAAAGACTATTCACTGCTTATCCAAAAACAGCCTGGCACAAAGGGACATGCCATTGAAGTTGATGTGAATGGTAAAACACGCGCTCAATTTGACTTGACAGAGGACCGCTTGATTAAGTTACAATGAGAAGATGAGGAATTACGGACGTGATAGTGGCATCGTTTTCAAAAAACGTACTCTCCTAAAAGAAAACCAGGTTATTACTATTTTTACGAAAGATGCCGGAAAGATTGGTTTGTTTGGCTATGGCATACGCACCATAACGAGCAAGCGTTTGTCCCACCTTGAAACAGGCAACTTCATTAATTTTTCCTATACCAAAAGGGATTCGTATTACCATATTGGCGAAACGGAACTTGTATGGGGTTTTTCAAAAATAAGGATTTGTGAGTCCAAGCTAGGCCTTATGTATACTCTTTTCTTTATTCTCGATAAACTTATGCCTGAAGGTCAACCTGAACCGGTTATTTTTGAAAAAACACTTACCATTCTGACAAAGCTTAATAGTCGGCCCGATTTTCATTTTTCCCATCTTAAAGAATATATTTGCGAAGTACTAACAATTACCGGATTTATAGATGAAGAAAAAAGAGAGAACGCACTGTTTGATCCATTTTTATTTGTAGAAACACTTATTGATCGCAAAATATCCTGGGCATTTGCTACGAAATAGTTAAATGAGCTCTTCTTTGCCTGCGTCTTCAAGTTCTTGAACAAGTCCTTTTATCTTTCCTACAGACGATTTATTCGTGATTAAAAGGACGTCTTGAGTGTTAATAATAATTGCTTCAGACAAATCAATTCCTACAATTATCTTTTTTCCCTCGTAGTTATATACGAGATTATCTTGACTATCGCGTAACATTACAGATCCCTGAGTAACATTGTCACTCATATTTTTTTGGAGGGCGTCTTTGAGCGCTTCCCATGCTCCTACGTCGCTCCAGCCGATATCTTCACTTACTACATATGCACAAGTGCTATCAAGTTTCTCAAGAACGGCTGTGTCAAAACTTATCTCAGGCATCGTGGGATATAAAGATAAAACTGCATCTGAAAAATCTGGTTGTTCTATAATTTTTTGAGCAATATCATATATTTCTCGATTTGATTGGCTAAATTGTTTAAGAATAAAGAAAGGAGTGGTTACAAAATATCCCAAGTTCCAACAGTACTCATCACTGGTGAAATATTTTTGAGCTGTCTCCTTGTCAGGTCGATATTTAAACGAGTTAAATGCATAAAAATCAATACCGTTTTCTGTTTGCACTTTCTCGCCATATTTTATCCATCCAAGATTTTCAGATGCAAATCGAGGTTTTTGACCAATAAAAACCATTTTCTCGTTATTTTTGCGTACTACATTTTGAGCTGATAATATAATTTTCTTAAAAAGCTCATCATGTTTTACCAAGTGATCACTCCACAAAATAATCACCGGCTCATGCTCAAAGCCTTGTTTTTTTAGGTAAGACATCATTAGCGCAACGGCAGGGCCGACATCTTTTTTTACAGGTTCGCCAATAATATTTTCTTTTGGAAGGTCTGGGAGCTGCTGCGCTACAATATCAACATATACAGCACTCGTAGCTATATATATGTCCTCATAGCTAAATTCAGGGGTTAATCTGTCAACTGCTCTTTGAAGTGTAGATTTATCACCTACTAGTTTTTCAAACTGTTTAGGTGATTTTTTGCGAGACAATGGCCAAAGTCTCGTGCCTGCGCCTCCTGCAAAAATTACTGCTTTCATACTACATTACGTACTCAATATTTTATTAATAATTTCTGACAACTGTTTTATAAAAATACTTTTATCAAAAGAGTTTGTATGATACGGACCGTATTTTCGGGTAGTGTCATGCAATTTCTTCTCAATTTTAACATATTGATCTAGAGCATTTTTAAGAGAATAAATTGACTGCACTTCAAAAAAAATGCCTGTTTTATTTTCAAGTACTGTTTCGAGGTTGCCGCCTTTTTTAAATGCAACAATGGGGCAGCCAAAAAACTGTGCTTCAAGAGATACAAATCCAAAATCTTCTTCTTGCGGCATAATTAGAGCTTGCGCATTTTGATATAAAAACCCAAGTTCTGCGTCTGTAACATATGGAACAAATTGAATATTGCTTGATGCATGTTTTTGATATGCTTTAAGCAAAGATCCATCTCCCACGACTACTAAATTTTGCTTCGAAAGTTGCATAAATGTTTCAAGGACAAGATCAACTCTCTTATACGGTTCAAGACGGCTAACAACTAAAAAGTATTTTGTACTTAGTATTTTGTATTTAGTATCTAAAGCAGCAATTAGATTTCTAGTTTTTAGCTCTAAATTGATTTTTTTCCAATACTCGGTATCAAATGGTGGATATATAACGGTTGAATCTCTATCATAAATGTTTTTGACTCGCTCGTGGACGGTTTTTGAAATAGATAACATACTATCTGGTCTTTGAGCAGCAATCATATCCCATTTTTTTAGATGTGTAATGAAGGGCTTAGCAAAAAATCTTAATGATTTAGACGAATAGTTTTGAGGGAATAGCCATAAAAACCTCATAGGTGTAAGACAAATATTTACATGTTTTGTAGGAGAAAGAGTTATTACACTCTTTGCAAAACTAGATGATACAGATATAACAACATCGTATTTTTTAAAGTCAAATGATTCAAATGCAATGGGATAAAAAAGTAATGAAAGGACTCTATTATTTTTAATAAATGCTGGAAATCGTTGCAAAAAAGAAGTCTTAATGCGTAAGCTATTTGCCCATAGAGCTTTTTTTTCATCATAGACAGATGTATAAAAAGTCGCATCTGGGTACATTTTTGACAAAGTCATTAAAAGTCTCTCAACACCACCCCACTTGTCTATCCAGTCATAGCAAATCGCTATTTTTTTATCCTTCATAACTTTTATCAAGAGTGTTTTTATATAGTTGAACTGTTTGTTGGGCCATTTTTTCAAATGAAAGATTATTTAAAACGTTTAAATAATCAAAAACTCTTTTTTCCTGTAAAAAATGTGTTAAGGCAGTTGTAATAGATGTAGTGTCTTGAGGAGTAAAATAGTCAATACTCTCACCAAATAATTCTTTAATGGGCGCAATAGCTGAAGCGATAATGGGCAGGTTTGTATATGCTGCCTCAGCCAAAGTTAGGCCAAACCCTTCAGATAACGATGGGTGAACAAGAGCCCGTGCATGGCTGTAAAAATATAGTAGATCGTCCTTTGACTTGCTTGTTTCAAGAATAACAGCATTTTCAAGACCTTTTTGTTTTATAAGAGCATGTATTTTAGATGTGAAAAAATCATCAGGACCTACGAGTAGAAGTTTTACATTTGTTTTAACCTTTTCATACCCTTCGATGAGACGTGGAATATTTTTATGCGGATAAAAGTTTCCGATATACAAAAAATATTCAAAATTATACTTGTTGGCTAAATTACTTGGGGTGGCTTTCATAAGTTCAAAATCTACTCCTTCATATATGGGATTTATTTTTGTATTAAGTTTTGGATCGTAGTGATCTAGAATTTGGTTTTTCACAGAAAAAGTTGGTGTAATGATCGCCTTTGAGTTTTGAATTTGATTTTTTAAGATGTATGAAAATATTTGATATTTAAGCTCGTACATATATTTATTTTTTGTTGAAGCTTTACCAGTTTTGAAAAACAGTGGGGTTAGATCGTGAACTGTTGCGATAAATGGTTTTTTATACAAAACGGGATACGAGAAGTATGTAAAATGCATAAGGTCAATAGGCTCATTTTTTAACATAGCATAAAAACCTGTTTGCTCAGATAGTGAATGCCACCTAAAATTTGCTGGTTTTATCTCAAAATTATCAGTGTATTTTTTTGCAAGTGTCAAATCTTCAGGCAATACGTAGAGGTTAAATTTCAGGTCCTTGTCTTGCTTATTTTTTGATAAATAAAAGACAAGATTTTTGATATATGTTCCAACTCCCGTTTGACCAATTAGGCGACCGTCAATTCCAACAATTGAGCTCATGATAGCTTATTTTTTGTATCAATTAGAAAATATATTAGTTTATTGACAAGGGTGTGATTTTTTTTTGCATGGTGTTTGTTATAAAATAGCTTCATCGCGTCAAAAAAATGATCGCGAGTTTTATCTTGTGTTTCTCTCTGGTTTGTTTGTATTCCACTTTGATACTTGTGATGGATGACAGTGTATTTTGGATAGTAAAT
>Ga0163152_10002271_pt1 | contig 27886 bp, 22 predicted proteins | sample OliLakLV19MP8IB2_FD_148635 | JGI IMG/M metagenome (GOLD analysis project Ga0163152, IMG submission 148635) | Freshwater microbial mat bacterial communities from Lake Vanda, McMurdo Dry Valleys, Antarctica - Oligotrophic Lake LV.19.MP8.IB-2 | ecosystem: Environmental > Aquatic > Freshwater >...
CGTCATTGAATGCCCTGGTGGAGTGCCGGAAGAGCGCCGTCAAGGATATGGCTAAGACTGCCGATGACGGCTCTGGTTGGTTTAGCAAGCTCTACAACTCGGTGTCGGGAGATTTCACTGAGCACCAGAAGCGGTTTCTCACGAAGCAGTCGGCGCATATCCATAATATTCAGGGCTTGGAAGTTGCGATTCATAAGCAACAGCGAGAGGTTCAACTTGCGCAAGCGCGCGTGAGCTTGTTCGATATTGCTGAGGCTAATATGAACTTCGTTCGCGCCCAACGGGAAGGCAAAATTCGCGAAGCCGATTTGATCGCTGTGGCAACTTTCGGCAAATACGGACGTGAGATTTTCGCGCTTGCACCAGATATTGCCGCGGAGTTTCGGAAGAATGGACAGGGGATGGATGCCAATCCGTTCGTCAGGCTGAATCGCACCGGAGATACGCAGTACGCTAGTTTGCCGATTAACTTTGAAATCGGCAAGCCACCGATCAATGGCACGTTGCCGGAGCTCAACAAGGCTGCCACGCGCGGGCTGGAAATGCTCGCTGGAGTAAAGCTCAAAGCTGAACGTGGCTATGCAGGAGAGCCAGTGTTGTTTTCTGATGCTGCAATTGTGCGTCAGGAAGCATTCGCTGGAATTGCTGCCAGTCCTACGATGACCAAGTTCAACCGACTGGTGGGGGACATCCACACGAACTTGCAGACGTTGGATGAGCAAGTGCGGATCATGCAGAACGGGGGCGATCGGTACGAAGATTTTTTGAAGGACGCGAATGCGCGTGGCACCGCGATCCAGAAGGCGTTTGATGAACTAACTGGAGATGAGAAAAGGTATCTCTACGAAACGCGAGCGAGCTGGCGCAAAGCACTCCAAGACGGCAGCATCAAAGATCCTGAAGCGCGGGATGAATTGCAACGTCGCTGTGAGGGCTTGGAAAAGGGTCTTCAGTTATTTGATCGGGATGCTTGGGCGCAGTTCAATCCAGGCAAGCAAAAGACCCGTGTTGAGCTAGACAGGCAGTTAAAAGAAGAAATCCCGAAAATCGGTGGTGCAGATAAGCAGCCTCCAGATGATGCCCGCTACCGGTTCCTGGTAGAAAATAGATTTCGGGAAGGTCACCGTGAAATGACTGCCAGTGAAATCAACCATCAGTACTGGCGGTTGCGACGTGACGAAGCCACTAAACAGCTCATTGCGTTGAACGGAGAGGCCAATCAACGCGCAGGTATCGACAAGGTTTTGACGTATATGGCTTCTCCGGAAGCTCGCGATCCCTCGACCTTCCGCCGGTGGCTCAAGCACGACGGGCTTGAGCTAATGGCCACGATTGCAGGGGCCGTGCTGGCAACGGCGTTTGTCATTGCCACAGGCGGCTCCGGTGCACTGCTGATTGCTGCAGCCGCCACCGCAGGTGGTTTAGTATTCAGGGAGGGCATTAAGGAATTTCAACGCGAGGTCGGCATCCGCAACCAGGGTGCTTTGGTCATGGAATATCGTCGTGGTGCGATGGTGCCTGACGGATTTGGTGGCGAGCGAAAGATGGAGCTGGGACAAGATGTTGCCGAGGTATTGTTGGGAGACTTTGTTTCTGAGACTGCTATGTCCTTTGCTGGTGGCAAGGTGGGTCACTTCTTTGGCGGCTATCTTTCACGAGTCAATGGGTCGTTGCGAACCGCCGTTTTTGGAGAGAATAAGGAGGCGATTGCGCGATTGGCCAAGAACATGGCGGCGTTAAAGGCAGCCGCACAAAACGATGCATGGTCAATGACCTTCTTGAAGTCTACGGGACGGGGCTCTTTCAACCAGCCGGTGTTCGTCGGGGCCACCGTAGGCTCTGAGGAAGTGATGAAGCAGGCCGCTAAAGATTTGTCACTACAGATCAACAAGGACGACAAGACTACCGCGTTCCTGGCCATAGTCGTCACCAGTGCCGTCTTCCGCGGTATTAAGCCAACTTATCGCGCGCCCAAATTGGCGGCTGCTGGTGAAGGTGTGGTATCGAGAAATGGCGTCAATGAGCCCGACTTGAGGCTCAGTTACGAGGGAACGCCGCTTGAAGTAGATGCTTATATGAAGGGCGCGAAGCAGAGAAATTCTTTGATCGAAACGACTCCCGACGGGTTTATCGAGACTACGGCCAATGGTGCCCGCATTGAATGGAGTAAACGGTCATCAGTGGCACGTGAAACAGCAACTGTAGAGTTGACAGAGAAACCTATTGCGAAAATTGGTCACAATGGGCGGGCGACCGCCGAGGTTTCGCTTGGAGATCCGTCCGCTATAAGAGCGCAAATGCGGGAGATGTATAAGCCAATCGAAGCCAAAAGCGCTGAAGTGGCCAAACTGGAAGCCGATTTTGTCAAACGCGATAGCACCTATGAGACGCAACTGAGGGATTTGCCTGCCACCGGTGCCGGTGCATCGCAGGCCCGTGCACTTACGGCTCACCGTGCCGAGGCTCGCCGCGAGTATGACACCAATCGTGCTAAAGTCGAAGAGGATCTCATTCGCACACAACGCCAGGTTGAAGGTTCAGATCGTCATAAAAGCCTCGTGCTTGCGCTCTCGGTTGCACAGGGAGTTTTCCCGACAGGGGAATACCAGTTGCGTGTTCCTGGACAGGCGAAGACCGTTTTGCTCACTGTTGGATATATGCAACCGCTGCCGGGAGCAAAAGGAAATCCTCGCCACCCTTCTGACACTGATGTGCCTATTAAACATGTAAATGAGTTACTGAAATTAGTCGAATCAGTAGGTGTTGTTCCGGAGAGTATTTGCATTATGCATCGAGAAGGATTGGGGTGGGACGGGTCGTTGTGGACGCGAGGGCAGTTCTACCAAATCAATGTTAATACTGCCACCACTCAACCGCTTCGCTTTATCTACAACCATGAGTCTGGACACCTGTTCGATTACACGAGGTTCCAGAAGCTTGCATCGGCAGACCTCCAGAGCGCGGTTCTTGATGCATATAAAGCTGGCTTGGAGACCGGCAAGCCTGCGAAGAGTGCAGCCAAAGCTGCCGAAGTCGATTACAATGAGTCGTTTCGAGCCGAATTCGACAAATACATGCTTGATCCCGCCAACCGTTCTTTTCAATTTTTTCGCGTCAATGGCGTTGTAACGGCGGACGCACTGCAACAACCAGCGACTAGGGCGAAATATTACGCGTCGCGAAATGAGCTAATTGCTGAGATGTTCAAGATGTATCAGGAGCAAAAGAGTATTACAGGAAGCGGCGGGAAACCGCTTACTTACGATCAGCTACTCGATTGCTGCGTGAAACCTAGGTTTCCATTTCGGGCCAATGTGATGCGTGGCTTTGGCAAGATGTATGACGTGTTGGCAACGGAAGTTTTCCCGACGGTTGAACCGGTAAACTCCAATGCAGCCAAGCCGGCTCCGAATTCGCCTGTTGAACCAGCGAAGAAAGAGGGGGCAATCGGTCTTCCACCAGCAACCAAACCCTGAAGCCTGCGGCGTTTCAGCGTTCCTGTGATGCCTTTTTAGGTTCACACAATCTAAGATGCCCCAATCGTGACACATTTGGTCCACGCGGTCTTAACCGGCTCGCCTTACAGTGTGCTTATTCCAACTGGCGAGGGGCTGAGCATGACGAAACTTTCTAACTACAACGAGACATCACCTGTAGGGCTCGCAGTTGTCGCCCAAGCAGATAACATAGGTTACTTACGTCTTTCCGCGGACGCGGCACGTGATAGTTCACCGGCTGCGAAATCGATATTGGCTGACTTCGCGTTGATCCATGAGGCGATAGGTAATGTGGTTAGAGAAATCGCTGACGTTACGTATTATAAGGAACTGACGCGCAAGGAAGTTTTGTCGATTTACGGCAAAGGACCGAGACTCACGCTTGAGGAAAGAGCAGACCTTCGCAGTAAGTGGCAATTCCCGAGCCCTGACGATGAGCATTATCGGGCTCTTGCGCGAAAGGAAAGCCTGGCGATCGATGGTAAGGGACCAGAACTTACGCAGAAAGAGACCGAGGCGCTAAGTGCTGCACGCCGAGTTCAACAACTCAATTCACCATCATCTGGTAAGCCATCCAGGCGCGTTCGTGGACTAGGTGCAGTCAATCCCTTTCTTCTTCCAAGAAAATGAAATTCGTACTTCATGCATTGTTAGTGACATGGAAGTGTAAGTTTTTAAAAGTTCAGAGACGTTGATTAAATCTGCCGATTCGCCAACGTAAAACCTACTGAATCGTTCTCCGCAATACCTATATAGCTATATTCTTGCGTCAGGGGGACGCGAATATTGCAAGTTGGTGTTGTTGACTACCTGATCATTTTGATCTACTTCTGCTTTGTTCTTGGGATTGGCTTTGCGCTCAAGAAGCAGATGGTAAACACGGAAGAGTTTTTTCTTTCCGGAAGATCGATTCCGAGTTGGATTACCGGCCTTGCGTTCATCTCCGCAAACTTAGGAGCCATCGAAGTCATGGGCATGGCTGCGAACGGCGCGCAGTATGGCATTATGACTGCGCACTTCTATTGGGTTGGTGCAATTCCAGCCATGCTTTTCCTGGCCATTTTCATGATGCCGTTCTATTACGGATCACGAATACACAGCGTGCCTGAGTATCTGAAGCTTCGATTCAATGAACCAACGCGCGCTTTCAATGCCATTTCATTCGCCGTCATGACGGTACTGATGTCAGGGCTCAATATGTATGCGATGGCGCTCGTATTCAAACTCTTGCTGGACTGGGATATGACGGCGAGCATAATTGTGTCGGCTGTCGTGGTCTTGGCTTATACCGCTCTTGGTGGCTTGACTTCGTCAATCTATAACGAGGTTCTACAATTCTTTCTTGTCGTTCTCGGATTCTTGCCGTTGACGATTCTTGGGTTGATGCACGTTGGTGGCTGGGAAGGACTAGCTGCCAAGCTGCCTCCGGGCTACTCTCACTTGTGGGCACAGACCGGCGGTGTTCATAATCCGATGGGAGTTGATTGGATAGCTATCTTTTGCGGATTGGGATTTGTCCTTTCATTTGGTTATTGGTGCACCGACTTTCTCGTGATCCAAAGAGCTTTAGCGGCAGAAAGCCTACCGGCTGCGCAACGCACCCCGATAATCGCCGCTTTCCCAAAGGTTCTGTTTCCGGCAATTACGATATTGCCCGGAATGTTGGCACTGGTATTGGTGCCCGGCTTGGGAACGAATAATACAGACATGTCATTCAATCAAGCCTTACCGTTGATGCTGGCGAAGTTCTATCCGCCGGGAATGCTGGGCATCGGCCTGACGGCAATGCTGGCAAGTTTCATGTCCGGCATGGCTGGAAACATCACCGCATTTAATACGGTATGGACTTACGATATTTACAAGAGCTACATTGCCAAGAACAAAACTGATCAGCACTACCTGTTGGTTGGCCGGCTAGCGACCGGGATTGGAATCCTCATCAGCATTGGCACTGCGTACATCGTGATGGGCTTTGCGTCAATCATGGATTACATGCAAGCAATCTTTTCGTTCTTCAACGCCCCATTGTTTGCCACGTTTTTGTTAGGTATGTTTTGGACACGATGCAGTCCCTGGGGCGCGTTCACCGGCCTGGTGTTCGGTACTCTTGCTGCAGTCGTTCAATTCGGGCTGACCGAAGCCCATATACTCAGCTATCCATCAGCAATGGCCGGAAATTTCTGGCGCGCGACTGTGGCCTGGATTGTTTGCTTTATAGTGACGATATTAGTTTCGTTTTTCACTAAGCCCAAACCTATCGCGGAACTGGAAGGACTTGTCTGGGGCACTGGTTTGAAATCTACATTCGGTGGGGGAGTTTGGCACAAGAACCCACTTGTCCTAGCGGCCGTGGTTGTCGTTATGACTGTTGCCTGCAACCTCTACTTTTGGTGATCGCCAATGCTTGATCTACGCAATCCTATCGGTTACTTCTTTCTGATCAATGCGTTGCTCTTAGTCGGTTACGGATTAATGGAACCACATCTGGTGCCATTCGGGAGTCAGCAGATCAACCTGAATGTAATTTGGGGTCTGGTCATGGGCTCCTTCGGAGCGCTTATGCTTGCCCTGGCATGGCGAGACAAGCACGCGTCACCGGATGAAAAAGACTCCGAGTCCACGACGGACTAATTGCTTGGGCCGGGAGCAACTTGGTAAGTACCTGTGGCAAAATGGACTATTAGAGCGCGGGCAACGCAATGACGCGATCCCGAGAGTGGAACACCATCTCTGGTTTGGTGACCGCGAAGGAGATTCGGCCGCTATCAGGATTGCAAATGACCAAGAGCTTGAGGCGCTAATCTTTGAATGGCTGCAGAAAAAGCACAATGGCGTTTGCAGGCACACAAGTAAAGCTAACTGTCAAGAGCGGGCAACAGTTCATCAGGAAATTGGCCAAGTTCTATAGGACAATAAACGACGCTAATTAAATAGGAGACACTCTTGAAAAGATCCCCCAAATCCGTTTTGATCGTAGATGATGATCCCCGTTTTACATCTCTTCTCAAGGATGCGCTTGTTGCAGAAAATGTTTCGGTTACGATCGCTCCGACCGGTGCAGATGCCTCAGTTGAAGCCGAGCTGGGTTCCTTTCAACTTGTGGTGCTTGACGGGCAGTTACCGGATACCGACGGTTTGAGTTGGTTGGCGCTGATGAGGCCAAAACTGGAAGAAACGCCGGTCATGTTCGTATCGGCAACGTGGAGAGATACAGCGACGCATCAAAAACTTGTTCAGGAGCTGGGTGTTAATTGCATAGTGCATAAACCGGTATCCATTGAAGTCATTGTCGACGAGGTGTTGCGTTTGCTTCGTACTGATGCACGCAAGTTGGATCCAGCGGAGACAAAATTGTCCAGGCTGACCGCAAATTATGTCAGTGAAATAACGGCGGAGTTTCAGACAATCGAAGACATCGTCCGATATGCACCGGAAGATGTTTCTACTTACAAAATTGATTCACTGCAAAATGCGGCCCACAAAATTCATGGAACAGCAGCCATATACGGGTTTGATGAAATCGGGCGAATCGCAGCAGTGATCGAACAAGACCTGCAAGCAGTTCTAAGTACCGATATTTTAGATAGCTCGCGAAGGTCGAAGCTGCTTTTGTTATTGGGAAGAGCGGCAGAAGAGATTAAGCACTGGACGACAATAACTCGCGAAAGAGTTCTCGACATTGCTGAGGAGGAGCTTTATCAAGCTCGGCTTGTGGTGCCCGGTTCGAAAAAAGTTTTGATTGTGGATGACGATATATTTCTCCTAAAAAGATTGGAGCAATTGCTGGCAGCGGAGAATATTTTGCTAAACAGTTACTCCGATTCGAAACAAGTAGTACAAGGCATGCAGCACTTCAAACCGGATGTCGTCGTGCTCGATGTGAATATGCCTGACTTCGATGGATTCGAAGTCTGCGTGCAAATCAGATCGAAGGATCTGACCATACCAATAATTCTAATCTCGGCCGATGCATCAGCAGAAAGCAAAGCGAAAGCAAGCGGTGCTACAGTATTTGAAGCAAAGCCGATTAAGAATATGCGTTTCGTCGGCTTAATAAAGTCGCTTCTAGAACGCTAACCGCTGTCTTCAGAATGTGGAACAAGCCCGTTCAGCAACTGAATCACCGCACTCAAAAACTCAGTCTCGCTAGTTCTCGATTTCGTTAGGTGCGCGCTAAGTCCAAGTGTCAATCGCCGTTTTTCGTCGAGCGAAAGATCGCGGCCAGTGTGGACCAATAGCCGTGTTCTGCTCAAGTTTTCATGGCGCAGCACAGTCACCACGTCGAAACCGTCCGTAGTTGGCAATCCCAGATCAAGGATGATCAAATCTGGCTCTACTTGTCGCGCCAGATGAATGGCAGTGTCGCCATCTGCTGCTTCGAAATACTGCAGGTCACTATCGACAGTGCTTAGATACTGTTTGATCAATTCTCGTGCGTTTGCATCATCCTCTACAATCAAGACCCGTGCAGGACCTGGAGAACGGCTGGCGATCGCGACTTCCAACGCATGGAGCAGCCGACTTTCTTCGAGCGGTTTCGTGATCCAATCGATCAACAACGGATAGCCATAATCTTCTGAACCCTGCTGCGTTGCGCTCATAACAATGACGGGCACTAACTTTGTATCAGCAAACTGCCTCAGTTTGTCGAAAAGCTCGATTCCGTTTCCATCAGGCAATTTGATGTCTAGAATGATCGCGGAAAATTTCGATCGTTTCGAGAGAAGAACCTCAGCATCGGCGAGAGTACGTGCCGTCGTAACCTCAAAACGCTCATTTCCTAACGTCGCTGTGATTAAAGAAACGATGCTGTCGTCAGCTTCGACCAAGAGGATGCGATGAGTCGTGGTCGACGTTGCATTCTTCTGATGGTCTTTAACGGGCGGAGAAGCAGGTAACTGAAACCAAAACGTTGATCCTTCGTCAGTTTTTGATGTAAGTCCGATTTTGCCGGCGTGTTGCTCGACAATTGCCTTGCTTATAGCCAGACCGAGGCCACTTCCTCCCTTGTCGCGAGTGTCGGACGAGTCGATCTGCTGGAACATCCCAAAAAGTTTCTTTTGATCTTCCGCGCTTATTCCAGGGCCATGATCGGTAACAAAAAGCGCACGCCACCAGGAGCCCATGCTGTGCCAACAACAACTTCTGACATACGCGGAGAAAACTTTAGCGCGTTTGAGACGAGGTTAGTCAGGACTTGGGTGATCCGATCAGTGTCCACGGTCAGTGCCGGAGCCGCATCGATTTGTACAGATAAGTGGATTTCAGCTTGTTCGGCCAACGTTTTTAGCGACTCAACAGTTTTCAGGACCAGCTGATCGGCACTGGTCGATGAGAGGTTCAATTCGAATTTGCCGGCCTCGATTTTTCGAATATCGAGGATATCGTTGATTAGCCTGACCAGGCGCTCGGATTCCTCACGTCCCATCGACACAAGTTTCATTGCCTTAGGCGACAAATCACCGCCTTTGCCTCCTTCGAGCAGTCCAAAAGCACCACGTATCGACGTAAGTGGTGTTCGGAGCTCGTGTGACACTGTGGAATAAAATTCGGACAACCTGCGTTCAACTTCTTTCCTTTCGGTGATGTCTCTGAAACAAACCACTGCTCCGGTCAGATGCCCATTCTGGACAAGCGGTTCGGCTGCTACTTCTACCGGCAAGCGTAACCCTTGCTTTGTGATGAATATATCGTCGGATGTTCTGTAGGGTTGCTTGGTTTGTATAACGCTCATCAGAAGACAATGTTCAGCCGATCGATGGCTTCCATCCGGCGCCGTGTGATGAACTAGATCGTGCATGTTGTTTCCGCAAATTTCCGCTGAGCTGTAACCGAGCATTGTTTCGGCAGCGGCGTTGATAAACTTGCAAATACCGTATGAGTCAATCTGGTAAACGCCTTCTGCCATGGAGGACAGCAGTGCTTTTAGTCGTGAATTGGCGGCATTGGACTGCCCGAATGAGTACCAGACTACGCCGAGAAGAATTATCTGAAACAACAATGCGAAAATGTTTATGGCAGATACAAATGAAGCGGATCTGGCGGCATTTGCCTGCAAATCCGCCATGCGTCTTTTGAACAGTTGATCCTCCGCATTGCGCAGGTCATTGAGAATAGTTTCCGTTCGTGTCGATGGAGCAGGCAGAGTGGCCTCAAGTTCAGCACCACGCTTCGCCTGCATCGGGTCTACAACCATGGTGCGCAGTTCATTCGTAAGCCGGTTGGCTACGTATATATCGTTGTGGTCGATTGCTGATTTCAAACGTTCTAAGATCAACTTGACTTCGAGTGCGTGCACAACCCATTTCCGCGATTCGATCATGCGATCGAATTGCTTCTTATTTTCAAATCCAGCAACCGCAAACGCGACCATAACGACCATGATCGAGGTCATAATAAGTACGTGAGGAGAGCGCATGTTAGGCATCCATAAAACGCCTTATGTCGTCAGCCAGACTCATCGGGTTAAACGGTTTCGCTATAAGCCCTATCGCGCCTAGCTTCTCGTATTGGCTTACTTCGTGAGTTTGCACTTTTGCCGTCAGAAAAATCACGGGAGTCGATAATCCTGCCTCTCGTATGTGCTTCATAGTGGTTGGCCCATCCATTCCCGGCATCATCATGTCCAGCAAAATAAGGTCTGGGTGCTCTGCGCAAGCCACAGTAATTGCTTCAAAGCCCGAAGACGCAGTTAACACCGTCCAGTCATCCTCAAGGCACATCTGGGCGACCTCTCGAATGTTCTTGTCATCATCGACAAGCAACACCTTTTGCATTTTCATAAATTATGTTCTCAAAGCTGAAGACAAAATTATCGCAGCTTGAAAGCCGAGCGGTACGCAATCCGCCTATAATTTTCCCTTCCTACCCGCCGACCCGAGACGCTGAAAACTTGCAACGCGGTCGAAAGAACAAACATTTGCTAGCGTCCAGCTGTCGTTTTCTGCTGCGGCCGTTTTGACAATCAAGTAACTGCTAACAGCAATGCTGATTCACTAAGCCGATAAGGAGAATTCAAAGTTGAAAAGTCGACGCTCAGATATTGGCAGCCATCGATGGGCAATACAGCAATTTTATCGGCTGTAGATTTGGGACGCGAACGCGTTTTGCGGTGCTGGATAGGCTTGGCTGTATCAAATTCGCCACTTATGTGGATGGCACCTCTGGATCGCCTTCGACAACTGGGTTGACTCAAAATCGGCAGACCGGCACTCGGACTAAGTAGCGGCAGGTGCGATGACGACCGAGCTGTCGTCGCTTGCGGCTTCCGGTTTTTCTTGGCGAGTGGAGAAGTAGAAGGCTGCGCCGTAAAGTAGCGCTGCAACGATATTCAAAGCGCTGACACCAATGACCATCGAAAGATACTCGAGGGCACCGCCGATGAGCGTTCCTAGCAGATTCATGCCCAGAGCTTTATTTGGCTCCTTTACGGTGGAAAAAGTAGCGGCAAAAATCATCGCTGCAAAAAGAAGTGGTGCTCCGAGAATCAAGCTGCCGATGACCAGCCGTTCTGTTGGCGGCAAGCCGTTCAGCACAGATAGTTTGACGATCATATTGCCAGCTATAGCCGCGAACAATAGCCCGTACAGCACTGGCAAATTTTTGAATTGATAGCGCAGTTGAACCAGGTTGGCAAGGAGAATCATCATCAAAACACAAGCGATAACACAGGAATTCACGATCCAGGTGGTGCCGGCGAGCAAGCCCATCTGTGTGACACTCTTTGTTTCGATGAGCATGAAGGCCGCACCGAGGAAGAACATCGCACGACCTGTGGCAGCGCCCGTGAATTTGCCAAATGCTCTGCCTACAAGGCCGTAGCCGAGAAAGAGAGTGAATATTAGCCCAATGGCGTACATCCAGCTAACTCCAGGCTCACGTAAGAACAGGAATGGCCAGTCATCTGTCGTTGGGCAAACGTCGTTCCATTCCTGACGGGTGAACTTCCACTCTTTGCCAATATCGTCCAAAGAGAGCATCTTCAGTCCACTGTGGCGTACCGCTTCTTGATCCAGTCCTGGTCCGACAAGCAAGGTCGGTCCATTGCCCATCGGTGAAAATACTCCGATAGGTACTGTGCCGAATCCCTCTTCAAGGGAATGGTAGACACGGGCCAATTGCCACCAGGTCAAGAAGTAGAAGGTGACCGACATCACGCCGTCCTTCTTCAATAGTTTCGATGCGTCTGCAAAGCACTCTTTGGTATAAACGTAGTTGTCCAAACGCAGTGAGGACATTGAAGAAAACGCGGTGTGGCTGTCTAAATAGGCGAAGACAATTAAATCGTACTTCTTGTTCGTTCTTCGCAAGTATGCACGTGCATCATCTACGATCAGGTGTACGCGCGGATCTGAATAGGGTTGTTCCGGATGAATCTCACGACCGATCTTGGCAATAGTTGGGTCGATCTCGACAGCATCAACATCTGTGGCTCCGTGTCGCAGAGCCGCAGCTACGTCGTTGCCGGTTCCGGCGGCAAGAACAAGCACGCTGCGTGGTTTGTCTCCAAGCGCCATGTACGGTGTATCGTAATAGTCGGCCGTGTGTGCGAGCTGCTTCTTCGAAAGCTTAGCGAGCACCGCCGGATTGTTGTTGTAGGCCCCTTCGATAGAGTCGTAATTTACAGCTATGTTATAGCCATATTTGAATGGAGGAAAACCCGGGTCTGTGTAAATCATCTCGTGAACGGTAATTCTGTAATAAGGCGACCAGCGTACCGCAGCGTCCATGAAGGCAAACGCCACAATCAGCGAGCATGCCATGGCAACCAATTGATCAAGGCGCCTATAGTAAAAAACGCATGGTACCAGACCGATTACCAGCCACATTGTTGGTGGCAAAGAAAGGAAAGAGGCAATGGTAAACAATGCAATTCCGGCAAGGCTGGCAAAGACGTTGATGGTGTACCCGACTAAAGGCTCAAACTGTTGGAAAAGTCGACCGATGCGCTGTCCAATACCAACAAAGGTGAACACCATTAAGTAGAACACTGAAACGAGCACCAGCAAGCCGGGAACAAATAGTTGCAAACGTCCGAGCATGGAATCCAGGTTCATTTTGTCCGGAATGAAAGCACCGATCAGATAGTTTTCCAGCGGGTTGAGGAATGACACGTGCACCAAATTCAGTGGCGCTGCCAGGCAGATAATGAGCACAAGCGCCAGAATTCCCGCAGGAAACCAACGTGACCAATCCTTCTTAGATCCGGCAAGCGCCATCCCAAGACCTAGACCAAACAAACAAGCCATTAGCGGGATGTTCTTGAAGTACGCGAAAATACGAATCTCGGAAGATAGCCAGCGAATGACGACCAGCTCGAAGTAAAGCGACAACATGCTGATGACGAATAATTCGAGGGCCGGTCGGGATAGTAGTTTATTCATACTTTTCCGTTTAGCTTAGTAAATTTGGGACCTGGTCGGTTCCCCGTGAGTATATGCCCACTGACTTGGTGTCTATCATCGAGCGTCGACTTTTAGGTATGAGTGTAATCCACTTTATTTACAAATAGAGTATGGCAAGAAGGCATTTTAGGTGGTTCTGGACCGTCCAGAACCGGTGGAAACAATTGGAGACTCCCTCTGCAGGCTGAACGGCGAAATTTATGGTCTGTGACGACTAGAAACTGCAAAGGACATCCCTCGAATGGGACAACCCTTCCTGAGAAGGCTGATAAATGAGCCGGATTTAGATCGCTTGCATTGCGCCTGTCGATTTTGCCCGTTTACTTGTTCGCTGTGACAATGTCCAGACTGCCAGCCATCAGTTGCTTGATTTGCAGCGAAAACTTGTCGGGTTGCATTTGCGGCGGACGAGCATTGAATAGCGCTACCCACGTGATACCATCGGCGGTGTGCTCGACGAATGCGCGGGTGCCCGGCAACGTTCCATCTTTAAACAAGCTGTACTGACCGGACGCATCGCGGGTAACTTCCCAACCCATGGAAAAGTATTTTTTCTTCCCTTGCCAACAAGAAAGAGGTGGCTGGTTGAGTACTTCCCCTCGCACCGCCGGCGACAATAGTGCGTCGTCGCTGAGAATCTTGTCCATCAGCACAGCAAGCTGCGGTGCGGTGGAGACCCAACCAATCATCGGTAAGTCTGTTTCGATGTATGCTCGCGCATAGGGCGCCGCCACTCGCTTGCTGCTGGTTGGCAGAAAACTTTTAGCCTTGGATTCTAGCGGTGCGTAATAGACAACCTCATCCGGAAGCCTATCTTCCTCGCGAGTATGTCCTTGATAGAGCTGAACGCCGGCAGGATTGAATAGTGTTTCGCGAACGTAAGTCTGGTAATCCTTTTTAGTGGACTTTTCGATTATCTTTCCGAGCAGTCCATAGGTAAAGTTGGAGTAAGCAAATTTGGTGCCCGGCGAGAAGTCGAGCTTTCGTCCCATCATGTAGCGAACTGTGGTGTCAAAATCTGCTGGACCGGACTGCTTGAGGCGCTTGGCTGCCAGAGAAATATATGGCTGCAAGATGGGGTCGCCGCTGCGCTCCTTGTCCCATCCGGCCGACATATTTAGCAAATCGCGCACCGTGATGCTGTGCAGGCGCTTATCTACCTTGGCGCCAGGAGCCGGCTGGAAATCGTTCAATATATCAAAGGCTTTGTCGTCCAGGTTTAGTTTGCCTTCTTGAATCAGATGCAAGACTGCAGCGGCGGTAATTGGCTTTGAAACACTGGCGATACGAAACAAGCTGCGGGCAGGATCTATCACTTGTTGGTGGTTGATGTCTGCGTATCCATATCCGCGTGAAAAAATCAGGTGCCCATTGCGCATGACAGCAACGGCTGCACCTGGAACATTCCAGCGCGTAACTAGTGTCTGGACCGCCGTATCAAGTCGCCGCAGCTCTCGTGGCGGCATTGCACCGGAGACAGGTAGATCAGGCAGTTCACTTGCAAGGTTCGGCGGAGCCAGGCAAAGCAGTGCCATCCCCGCAAGGATGCATAATTCCGCCAGTGTTTTGGCATTGAATTTCATGTCACTCGTTCATGCGGTCCGCAGCATAAACCATCAATGTAACCGTTATACCGCATTGAGGTAATAATTGCGCATCTCAATGGATCTGGGATGAATGGGTTTGTTGTCCTCTATTAAATACTTCAGGCCCTCATTTGCCGCCACCAAAAGCGCGGCATCGAGATTGCAAGCGCCGTCTATATCGAGCGCCTTCCATATGGGGTGCGTATAAGACTTTGGACGACTCTCTTCCAGGCAATCGGCAAGGAAGACCACTTTTGATAACTGTGTCATTGGCACAGCGCCTAAAGTATGTTCTGCAATAGCGTTGTATAACTCTTCGTGGCCAAGACTCAGTTCGCGTTTCGAGACTTCTGCGCCGACTGGGCCGTGCAGAAGGTGTCCGTGCTTTTTCAGAATCGGATCAAGCGGCAAATTGAAGTCCTGAGCCATCGCTACAAGATTTTTGTCTTTTACTTCCTTGCAACAATCATGCAACCATCCGCCCAGTTCAGCCAGAAACACGTCACAGCCGCATTTGTGCGCGATGCGACCAGCTACCTGGGCCACGCCGGCGCTGTGATTGAATCGCTTGTCGGAAAGGCGGGGTCGCACCCAGCTTTCGGCGAATCCTAAAGTTACATGGTCCGGTATGCCGTCGTGTGTCACAGATACAGGCCTTTTTCGTGCAATATTTTGTCCACCGGCATTGGCACCATATACAGTACTGACCGTCCCTCGCGCAATCTCTTGCGAATTTCCGAGCTGGATACGGGCATCTGTGGAATCTCCAACCTTTGTATGTCGGCGTCCGCCGGCGGCCGCTTTTCTTCCGTGGGTGCACCTACATGCACGGGTTGCTTCACGCGCGGTGCCACCAGAATTCTGCACACCTTGAAAATGTGATCAGCGCCTTTCCACTGTCCAAGAAATGGCAAGTTGTCCTCGCCGATGATCAAGTTGAGGCGGACGTTTTCCGGATACTGCGTTGCCAATGTCTCCAATGTCTCTACAGTATAAGAAGGACCGGCGCGATCGAGTTCCATGCGAGACGGCTCGAAATTATTATTGTCTTGACAGGCTGCGACAACCAGCTCATGTCGCAACTCCGCATCCAGCAAGTCCGTCTTGCGATGCGGCGGATTTGGGCTGGTGATGAATAGGACCTTTTCCAGTTTTGCTTGCTCGCGAGCACTTTCGGCCATCAACAAGTGTCCCCAGTGAATGGGGTTGAAGGTTCCACAAAAGACGCCGATCTCAATTTTCATATCAACGAGTGTTTCTAGGCGGTGCCACGAAATGACGAGTGTAGATGCGAGGCATGCGTGCGCGCAAGCGGCAGGCTAGCTCATAGGTGATGGTGTCGATTGAATTTGCCCAGGTCGATAAATATAGAGTATGCGGGTGGAGCCCGGGTCCTGCCGAAGCATTTTTGCTGTCTGTACCGATCAAAGTGATGACATCGCCTTCTTGTGCCTGCGGGACATCCGTTATATCAAATAACATCTGGTCCATGCTGATGAGGCCGATTTGCTTGACTCGTTGCTCTTGGAGTAATCCATCCATATTGTTCGAAAGTCTGCGGTCAATCCCGTCTGCATATCCAATTGGGATGGAAGCAATTCTAGTTGGGCGCTCCGCGGTCCAGGTCAGGTTGTAGCCTACTGAATCACCGATCTGCAAATCTTGCATGTGATTGATCCTCCCGCGTACAGACAGCGCCGGCTTCACTAAATTTGATACCGTACGAGATTCCAAGCCATAGAGAATAAGGCCAGGCCGGACCATGTCATGGTGCGTATCGGAAAATAACCTGGTGGCATCGCTGGATGCAAGATGGACAATGTCGGGGCGCATGCCCCGTGCTTCGACAAGCTTCAATACCTGCTTGAACTGAGTGTTTTGGAAGTTGGTGCATTCTTCATCGTCGGCTTTGGCTAGATGGCTTGATAAGCCTTTGATCTTTATCTGCGGATGTCTGGACAGTTCGTCCAGAAGCTCCGGAACCTTGGATGGCAGCAACCCTAACCGGTGCATTCCGGTATCTATCTTCACATGCACCAGGGCGATGCGTTGTAATTTGGTGGCAGCCTCGGCAATGTCATTCACCTGACTCATGGCTGTAATTGTGAGCTGCAGATCAGACTCGAGTGCTGCCGTGACCGCCCAAGCCGGGGCCGGACTTAGTATAAGGATTGGGGTGGAAATTCCGGCTGCACGCAGCTGTCCACCTTCATCAACTGATGCCACGCCAAGCCAGTCCGCGCCCGAAGCAAGCAATATCTCGCTTGTGCCTACGGCGCCATGTCCGTACGCGTCCGCTTTAACCACAGCCATCATTTGCGTTTCTGGCTTTAGCCAGGAGCGCACGATGCCGACGTTGTATTCGATTGCGCCAAGATCGACTTCGACCCACGCATCTCTGCGGACCGAAGCGACAGTCGGCTGACGCGATGCAAGCATTAATGATTTCTCGGTTTATACGGGCGGGTTGTAAGCTTGTTAGCCCAAAACTTTATGCTAGCATTGGGCGGATTCGTAGTCATCAGGTAGTTGTGTGTTTCTCGGACTGATGGCATTGAGCAGCGGTGCAAATTCAGCATGCGCTCTCAAGCTAGCGGTTGCAACACACGACTATATGCTTCATTACGACTAAGGTATCTCAGTATAGTGCGCCGAAACTGGGAGTTGAAGCATTTTGAATAAAGCAGAGTTGGTCGATGTCGTTGCGCGAGAAGCAGGCACCACCAAAAAAGACGCTGAAACCATCATCAACGTTGTGATGGAAACGATCGTCAAGCATGTCGCTTCCGGCGATCGTGTTACTCTCGTTGGCTTTGGCACGTTTGAAGCTCGTCAACGCCAGGCCCGCACCGGCCGCAATCCTAAAACCAATGAACCATTGCAGATCCCGGCCAAACGCGTTGCTGGGTTCAAAGTTGGCAAAGAATTCAGCGAAGCGGTGAACACCAAGAGACGGTAAGCAACACAACCGAAGGTATCCGTTTTGGAGTCAGCAAAAGTAGCAGTAATCGGCATCGGCAACTGGGGCAAAAACCTGGTCCGGAATTTCGCCCACCAGGGTGTGCTTGGAATGGTCTGCGATGTTGACCCGCGCAGGCTAGAAAATGTGCGTCGCGAGTATCCGACCACACGTGTCACTGACCAGTTCGAGACCGTGTTGAATGACACCGAGATCAAGGCGGTGGTAATTGCCACCCCTAGTGACAGCCATTTCCTTCTTGCCAAGCAAGCTTTGCTGGCAGGCAAGCACGTTTATGTCGAAAAGCCGCTGGCGCGCACGGTTCGCCACGCCGAAGAGCTTGACAAGCTGGCTACCGAACGCAATTTGATTTTGATGGTCGGGCACTTGCTGCTTTATCATCCAGCCGTCAACTGCTTGAAAGAGTTGATCGAATCTGGTGAGCTGGGCGAGTTGCGCTTTGTCCGCTCGGATCGCATGAATTTCAACACTAGCCGCCGTGACTGGAGCGTCCTCTGGGACCTGGCGCCGCATGATATTTCCATGATGAGCTACTTGCTCGATTGCAAGAATGTTCAGGTTGCGCGCGTTGGTGGTTGGGATACGCAAGGCGATTCGTTGATTGATGTTGCTTATCTTGATTTGACCTTTGATCATCTGGGCGGGAACGTGCCCGGACAGGTTCGCAATAGCTGGATCGATCCGCAAAAACTGGTGCGCCTGACAGTTAACGGCAGCCTGAAGACAGCAGTATTAAACGATGCACTAGCCGAAAACAAACTGGCATTGCACAGTCTCACTCGCTCCGGACGTATGGTTGTTGAATATCCCGCTTACCCGGATGTTGAACCGCTGCACCTGGAATGCGAGCATTTTCTACAGTGTGTAGTGACAGGTGAGCGCCCACGGACAGACGCCAACAACGGTTATCAGGTTGTGCGTGTTCTGCAAGAAGTGGAAGATCGACTTTCGCGTCGCCCAGTACTTAAGGCGGCAGCTAGATAGATTCTTTACGAACTGCGCTTCTTGACCTGTACCAGGTTGATGGCTGCTGCAAGGAGCGCTATAATCATTGTCCTGTGCTCTTGCGGGAGTAATTCAGTGGTAGAATGTCTCCTTGCCAAGGAGAATGTCGAGAGTTCGAATCTCTTCTCCCGCTCCATTTTTTAAATTAGACCCGAAAGGGTCTTTTTTTTGTAGCCGCCACCGCGACAGCTTTTGGGTCAGTGCAGCTTGCCGGCATTCGCTTTGCGGGCAAACCTTTGCAATTGGCTGCCATTCACTCGCCGGTTGGCTGAGCAACCTGATATATTACCGAGCAGATGTTCTCGGTTTAATGTTGTGGCTACGGAGGCCAAAATGGGCGAGGAAGGACAAGACAAGCCGACTGGGCAGGAAACACCGTCGCAGGGTACCGATTCGCTGAAGGCCTCGGCAGACTCCGTTGTTAACAGGCGCTCGCGTTGGATGAGCAGTTTTTCGGCGCTGCGCTACGTGAGCAGCGTTGCCAAAGATGACGACATCAAGGTCCGCGATAGCGACCGAGCCACAGCCATTGCTCTATTGATTTGTTGTTTTGCCGCACTGGCCTGCTTGCTTATCCCGCAGTTGGAAACGCACAGGATTGACTTTGTGCTGGCCGCTGACGCACTTGTCGGTATTGCCCTTCTCATGTACGTGGCAAACCGTTTCGGAATTGTTACTACATTCTTACCCCGTCAGGCCTTGCTGACATGGCAGTTGATGTTGGGGTCCAGTTTGTTGGGAATTTTCTTGACTATCAACCTGGCGCTGATTTTGGCGGCATTATTGCAAAATACGCGCCTGGTGCTACCGCACTAAAAGTTTGGCGCTTGACGCCCTATGCAAACATTGGTTAGAACCGCGTCCCTGACTCGTAAGGACGTGGTCGCAGCGTGCTACAATCGCCTATGGCCTAGTCAGGTCGCTGCTTTTGCGTCTGTACGCGTCAAGTATTTGTTCATAGTGTTCGTTGAAGGAAAGGTAGAGAAATGAAAGTCAACCTGGAAAGGGAAGGCGTAAACATCGTCAAGCTCGGAGTTGAAGTTGAGGCCGAGCGGGCGAAAAAGGCTTATGAGAAAACTTGCCGTCAGCTAAGCCAGCGCGTCAAAATTCCTGGTTTCCGGCCTGGCAAGGCACCGCGCAATATGATTGAGAAGACAGTTGGCATCGACATGATCAAGCAGCAAACGCTTGAGCATTTGGTTCCGGAAATTCTCGGACGCGTGATTATGGATGAGAAGCTCGACGTAATCACCGAACCGCAGATTGATTCATGGAAATTTGAAGTTGGCGAACCGCTTGAGTTGGTGGCGCATTTTGAAGTGCGTCCAGAGGTCAAGCTGGGCGAGTACAAGGCTCTTGCCGTCAAAGTAGAGCAAGCTCAGCTGGATTCAGATGCGATGGACCGAGCGTTGCAGAGCATCGCTGATGCTAAAGCAAGTCTGCAGACGATCAGCGGCCGGGCAATCAAACTGGGCGATACCGCATTGATGGACTTTGAATGTTTCGTCAACGGCGAACTGGTTGAAGGCGGCAAAGCCGAAGGACTATTGCTCGAAATCAAGGAAGGCAACTTTCTGGACGGATTCTGCGAACAGCTCGTCGGTAAGGAAGCTGGAGCGAAGGCGGAAATCAAAGCTACCTTCCCGGAAAACTACCGCAATACGGAATTGGCTGGAAAAGCCGCCGATTTCAAAGTAGAAGTGCGTGAAATTCGTGAACGTCAAGTTCCGGAAATCGATAATGAGCTGGCCAAATCCGTCAACCAAGAGTCGCTAGATTCTCTGAAGGAAGCTCTTCGTCAGCGCCTGGATGAAGAAGTGGAGACTGAGAACGAAACTCGCTTACAGCGTTGCGTTGTCGATGCAGTGGTGGCAAATGCCGAGGTTAATATTCCGGACTCGATGATCGAGCGCGAAAGTAACTTACTTCTGCAGCACATGCGCCGTTACGTCGAACAAGCGGGACAGGGTTGGGAAGATTTTGTTGCCTCACCTGACTACGAGGCCGTCTATGCGGAAAAACGTGAAGAAGCTCGCCAGCGCGTGCTTACCTCGCTCGTCTTAGGCGCAGTTGTAAGAGCTGAGACCATGACCATTACTGAGGAAGAGTCTTCACCCTATCTTGCTGAGTTAATCGCCCGCTATAATCTTCCTATAGAGCAAATTGCTCACAACGAAGAATTAAGACGCGCGTTCGATGAACTGAGGCGTCAGGCGATGGAGGAAGCGTTGACCAGAAAGGTAGTCGATTTCCTGACCGGGCAAGCCAACGTTGAGTACGTGCCGGAAGCGGAAAAGGCTGAGGAAACCCCAGCTGAAGTGGCGCAGTCGTAATCGGCTGGAAGTCGCTCTCCAGAGGCAGCAAAGCGTCGAGAAGTGCTATTCTTGACACAATCTCGTAAGAGAGTATCTTTGCTCTACTAAATAAGTTCAAATTTCATATTCGGGGGAGAGTAAGAAAAATAATGACCAGGCTTCCAAACCGCCCATCTATGCAGGACGTGCACGAACTCTGGAGTATCGCTCCGGGTGCATATTACCCGCCGACCGTAATTGAAACCACCGCTCGCGGTGAACGTGCATTCGACATTTTCTCGCGACTTTTGCGGGAACGTATCGTTTTTCTTGGCACGCCCATCGACGATACCGTGGCCAATTTGATTGTCGCTCAGTTGTTGCTTTTGGAAGGCGAAGATCCAGAGAAGGACATTCGTTTGTACATCAACAGCCCAGGTGGATCTGTTACTGCCGGCATGGCAATCTATGACACCATGATGCATATCCGATCGGAAGTTTCGACTATCTGCATGGGTCAAGCCGCAAGTATGGGTGCATTCCTGCTGGCAGCTGGTACCAAAGGCAAACGGTTGGCTCTTCCGCATTCCCGTGTCTTGATTCACCAACCTTTGGGTGGTGCTCAAGGTCAAGCGACCGATATTGAAATCGCTGCTCGCGAAATTTTGCGCATGAAGCGCGAATTGAACGAACTTCTTGCGACTCATACCGGTCAAACAGTCAAACAGATTGAAAAAGACACCGACCGCGACAACATCATGACAGCGGCAGAGGCCAAGACATATGGTCTAGTAGACGAGGTCATCGTCAAGTTGGAGCAGGCGCCATTAGCAGCAGTGTAAATGATGTCAGCAACAGCTAGCGGGCTTTAGCCAATCAACTCAGCAGGTAAACCTCATGGCCAAGCAATCAGATAATCGACTCAAATGCTCGTTCTGCGGAAAGAGCCAGGACCAGGTCAAAAAATTGATCGCCGGCCCGGGAGTCTATATCTGTGACGAGTGCGTCGATCTTTGCAATGAGATACTAGATGAGGAACTCTTCGAGGGCGGCCCGAACGCCGCCCCCGTAGAGGCTGGCGTTCCGATGCTTGTGGATGTGCCTAAGCCGAAGGAAATCAAAACTTTCCTCGACCAGCACATCATTGGTCAGACTGATCCCAAGAAGATTCTTTCGGTTGCTGTGTACAACCACTACAAGCGCATCAATCACAATTCGGAACTGGCTGATCAAGTAGAAATTTCCAAATCCAATATCTTGCTGATAGGGCCTACCGGATGCGGTAAGACCTTGTTGGCGCAAACACTGGCGAAGTTCCTTGATGTGCCGTTCGCCGTTGCCGATGCCACTACCTTGACTGAAGCTGGTTACGTCGGAGAGGACGTCGAAAATATCCTGTTGAGGCTGTACCAGGCCGCTGACTACGATGTCAAAAAAGCAGAGCGTGGAATTATCTACATCGATGAGATCGACAAGATCTCCCGCAAGTCCGAAAACACCAGCATCACTCGCGATGTCAGTGGTGAAGGCGTGCAACAAGCGCTGCTGAAGATGATTGAAGGAACGGTGGCCAACGTGCCACCACAAGGCGGACGTAAACATCCGCATCAAGAGTTCATCCAAATCAACACGCAAAATATTCTGTTCATTTGTGGTGGCGCTTTTGTCGGTCTGGAAAAGATTGTTGAAACCAGAATCTCCTCAAACAGAAGCATAGGTTTCGGTGCGCAAGTGCCGTTGACCAACTGGGAGCGTGAACAACGCGCCAGTCGGATCCTTAAAGAAGTTATTCCGGACGATCTGTTGAAGTTCGGCTTGATTCCGGAATTCGTTGGGCGCATGCCTGTAGTTGCTGTGCTTGAAGCACTTGATGTGGACGCCCTGGTCCGCATTCTTGTCGAGCCGAAAAACGCTATCCTCAAGCAGTATCAACAATTACTGGCCCTCGATGGCGTAGATCTGAAATTCGACCAAGCTGCCATTCAGGCGGTGGCGGAAGAGGCGATCAAACGGAAGACCGGTGCTCGCGCGCTGCGGGCCATCGTGGAAGAAGTTATGCTAGACATCATGTACGAAGTGCCGTCGCGTACAGACATCAAGAATTGCCATATCACGAAGGATCTCGTTGATAAGCGTTCATCGGCAGAGCTACTTCAGCTGCCAACCAAACTAAAAGGCGAGATTGCCTGAGGCGTATGCTCAAGTAAACCGCCTGCGGTCAATACCCTCACTCTATGAATAGAATGCAATGGCGGATCTTAACGGTACGATATTTCCACTAATCCCTCTGCGAGACGTTGTGGTCTTTCCGCAGATGGTGACGCCTCTTTTTGTCAGCAGGCCAAAGTCCATTTCGGCACTGGAGCAAGCTCTACTGCGCGATGATCGACTTGTGGTTTTGGTGGCACAACGTGATCCGGACACTGAAGATCCGTTGGAAGACGATATTTTTGAAATCGGCACTATTGCCGAAGTAATGCAGATGCTCAAGCTCCCAGACGGCACAGTGAAAGTGCTGGTGGAAGGATCTGCGCGGGTAAAGGTAGATAAGTTATTAGAAGAGCCTGAACATCTATCTGCCGAAGTTACTGAAGAAAACGAAATAGTCAAAGATGACGATCAAAGCAAAACGCTGATCAAGCTTACGGTTGAGAAGTTCGAGCAGTACGTTAAATCGACAAAGAAAATCAATCCGGAAAGTCTACTTGCTGTGTCCGGTATCGGACAACCCGGCCGGCTAGCCGATATTATCGCCACTTACCTTGGCCTTGATGTAAGTGAGCGGCAAAAATGTCTTGAAATTATCGATGCTACTGAGCGGTTGGAATACGTTGGGCAGCTTTTGTCACGCGAATTGGAACTGGCGTATCTTGAGCAGCAAATACATGATCGGGTCCGCTTCAACCTGGAAAAAACTCAGCGCGAATATTATTTGCGCGAGAAAATGCGCATTATTCAGGAAGAGCTGAACGCCGACGGCGAAGGCGTCGGCGAGATTGCCGAATATAAGCAAAAGCTCGCTAAAGCGAAACTACCGGAGGCTGCCCATGAGAAGGCAACAAAGGAGTTGCTGCGCTTAGAAAAAATGATGCCGCAGACGGCAGAAGCGGCAGTCATTCGCACCTTTCTGGACACTTTGGTATCACTGCCATGGAGTAAGCGGTCTCGTGATGTTCTCGACCTGCACAAAGCGGAAGAGATTTTGCATGTAGACCATTACGGACTGGAGAAGGTTAAAGAGCGCATTCTTGAGTATCTGGCCGTGCGCAAGTTGTCCAAGCATCCGCAAGGCACCATCCTCTGTTTAGTGGGCCCACCCGGCGTCGGTAAAACCAGCCTGGTAAAATCGATCGCAAAATCCATGAACCGCAAGTTTGCGCGCATCAGTCTTGGTGGCGTTAACGACGAAGCGGAAATTCGCGGGCATCGCCGCACCTACATCGGCGCTATGCCCGGTCGAATCATCCAGGCGATAAAACAAGCAGGGACTCGTAATCCGGTCGTGCTTCTCGATGAGATTGAGAAGATGACGCGCAATTACATGGGCGACCCAACTGCCGCCATGCTGGAAGTTCTCGATCCCGACCAAAACGAGAACTTTACCGATCACTATTTGGATACTCCGTTCAGTTTGACCGAAGTGTTTTTTGTCGCCACCGCCAACACACTTGATTGGGTGCCGCGACCGTTGCTGGACCGCTTGGAAGTAATTCGTCTTTCCGGTTACACGGAAGAAGAAAAAGTGGCTATCGCAGAACAGCATGTGATTCCTAAAGCCGTGGAACAGCACGGTTTGCTGCCGAAGCAGATCAAGTTCAACGAAGCTGCCATCCGTAAAATGATTCAGGAGTACACCCGCGAAGCCGGTGTGCGGAACTTGGAGCGGGCAGTTGCGGCTATCTGTCGCAAAGTTGCGATGCAGATCGTCAAGGAAGAAGAAACGTCCGTCCGAATCCAACCAGCCAACGTGGCTAAGTATCTCGGCCCGGCAAGAGTTGTGCGCGAAGAAGAGGTACATCGCTATCCGCAGGTTGGCATAGTCAACGGACTTGCGTGGACTGAGACCGGCGGCGAGATGCTGCAGATCGAAGTGAATACGATGCCTGGTAAAGGCAAGTTGCAACTTACAGGTTCACTGGGCGATGTGATGAAAGAATCTGCCGCAGCCGCTTTGAGCTATATTCGTAGTCACGCTGAAATGCTTGGCCTTAAAGACACTGCATGGATGGATACCGTAGACATTCACATTCATATGCCGGAAGGAGCTATTCCCAAAGATGGTCCGTCGGCCGGAGTTGCCCTGACCATAGCTTTGTTTTCAGCCATTTCCAAACGTCCTGTTCGGACCAGCCTTGCCATGACTGGGGAAGTGACTCTGCGTGGACGTGTGCTGACAATCGGTGGGTTGAAGGAGAAAGTTCTGGCTGCGCTTCGCACCGGAATCAAAACAGTTCTTCTGCCTACCGGCAACATCAAAGACTTGCAGGACATTCCCGACTACGTAAAAAATCGCCTGGAGTTGATTCCGGTTAGTCATCTTGATGAAGTGTTCAAAATAGCCTTCAAAATCTCCGATAAGGAACCTAAAGCGCCGGCCGTCGTTAAGAATGGCAAGAACGGCGTTAAACCACGCACTCCCGCCGGCAAAACAGGCCGCCGCAGTGCTATTGGCCGCGTAAAGTAACTGCCTGGGAGCGCCGGCGTCTCGCCGGCACCTGATTGCACTTGTGGTGGCACATCTTATGCTGCCGCGCTCCCTGGCTCAAGTGCCGGCGGGACGCCGGCGCTCTCAGGATGTGCAGCGTCCGGGATTATCTGGGTACATACCTATTGTGGCAACCGGGATGCTTGAGTGACTCGAACTGTAATCTCGCCAGGCTGGATTCTAGTATTTGTTCTTGTGCAGGCTTCGATGCTGCCACTACCTGGCGGCCCGGTTGTTGGGTCGATTCTTTTTTGGGCGTTTGCCCTATGTCTGGCCATTGAACTTGTGTCCGAGGCCGGCGAACACTGTCTCAATGCAAGGTTCTTCGCGCTGGGCGAAAGACTGCTAAAGATCGGGCGCCTGGCGCATAGCCCGTGGCTTTTGTTGCCCGGTAAGTTTGGTGTTGCAATGTGGACAGCCGAAAGTAACCAGATTCAATTTGCCCTTACCGAACAGCAGAAATATGCTGAAGCGCTTTTTGTCAGTCAGTGCAATCTGCGCTTGGTGCGTAAGCGTTATGGCGAGAACAGTGTGCGTTACATCGAAGAGCTGGTCAATCGAAGCTTCGTGCTAAGCCGCATGGGCAATGCAAAGGAAGCCGAAGAGGTCGCTGAGGAAGCACTATTTCTTATCAACTCCAAAGAAATGCGCAGCGAAAGCGAGTCACACGTCCTTTGTTTGACACTGAATAACTTGGGAGTGGTGGCAATTCATCAAGGAAGAATTGATGAGGCTTCCAACTATTTTGACAAGGCTCTGCAACTTAATCGGGCATTCTTGACGCCCAACAATACTTCGCTGGTCGTGTCCTATTGCAATATTGGCTATACGCTAACCAAGGCGCATCAGTATGTCCAAGCTGAAAAAGCTTGTCGAACTGCGTTAGAAATGGCTGGCAACAGTCGAGCGCATGCACCTATTAAAGCCACCATAATGAACAACCTTGGCGACGCGCTTAGAGGTCAAGGTAAGCTTGCGGAAGCAGAAAAAATAATCGTAGAGGCGCTGGCGACGCGACGGAAGCTGCACAAAGCGAATCATCCGTATCTTGCGTACAGTTACCACAATTTGGGCAAACTGCGACTAGAACAGAACCGACTCCTGGAATCGGAAGAATGCTTTAGGTTGGCGATGAATATTCGCGAGAAACATCCCGGAGCCGATCATTCCGAGCTGAAGGAAACTCTCGGTGAGTATCAACTTATTCTGCGTAAATTGGACCGAGAACATGAAGCCGAGGGCATCGTAGAGGCACACAATCTTAGCGCCTAAAGCACCGAACATGGTGGCGGCTACGACAGCTCTTGTGCTTCTTCTTTGGAGAATTTTGGCGACGTTGTGTGCTTGTAACTTTGCAGTCTTTCTACCAGCCGAATCGGATCAGTGTCCTCTAGCACCATAGCTTTATGGCGATCGGCCAAAAAGCCTTCGGCACTTGCGTGACTGAATAATTGCAGCATTCCGTCGTAGTAATTGTCTGTATTCAGAACCGCGCATGGTTTGCCGTGCAGGCCAAGCAAAGACCATGTCATCATTTCGATGAATTCTTCAAACGTGCCTACCCCGCCGGCCATGGCCACGAATCCATCGGACATCTCCGCCATCATTGCTTTTCGTTCATGCATGGAGTGAACGAGGACAAGCTTGGTCAATCCAGTGTGAGCAACTTCCCGGTCTGCCAGAAATTGGGGAATGATACCCGTTACTCGCCCGCCTCTTGCCAACACCTCGTCGGCGATGGCTCCCATCAATCCGACGCGCCCGCCGCCATAGATCAGTTCGATGTCCTGGCTTGCCATGGCCGCGCCCATCTGCCGCGCAGCTTCCGCATAGATGGGCCTATTACCAGTTGATGAGCCACAGAAGACGCAAAGGCGTCGAATCATTTCGGGTGTCCTCGGTCATAAAGCCAAATTGTCCCACGAACCAGCACCGAACCTGGTGGCAAAAGGCTTGCAATCGTCGATGACTGATAAGAACAGAAACATCTACTATCACTCATGTCAAGCTGCAAATTCTCTGAAAATTTCCAAACAAAACGTGATTCGACCGACTGTTACTCCCATTGTAGTGGCATAACAGGGAATGATGCCCTGCCATCAGCCGTGACCATTTGAGGGATTTATGTCTACACGAGTCTCGCAGCCTGCCGAAAATTTCGATTCCACAGCCAAGCTGATGCTGGAGGCCCTGGCAAAAGCCAGCGCGGAGTTGGAAAAGTCCGTCACCGCATTCACCGAGCAGCTCATATCCTTCAATGAGGGCTTGCAGAAGTCTCTTGACGAAGAACTGCGCTCGGTTAACACCCGCATGGAAGGAAGCATAAAAACCAATCTTGACGAGCTGGCTCATAACAAGCATTTGATGGTCAAGCGGGTGTTGGAAGCAGAGCGCGCGGAGCTGGATTCGCTAGCT
>Ga0163152_10002277_pt1 | contig 27821 bp, 35 predicted proteins | sample OliLakLV19MP8IB2_FD_148635 | JGI IMG/M metagenome (GOLD analysis project Ga0163152, IMG submission 148635) | Freshwater microbial mat bacterial communities from Lake Vanda, McMurdo Dry Valleys, Antarctica - Oligotrophic Lake LV.19.MP8.IB-2 | ecosystem: Environmental > Aquatic > Freshwater >...
GCGAACAATCAGATCGTTCAGAATGTCGATACGAGGCGCGGGTCTTTAAGCGTGACGGTGGCATTCGGACGGCGCCACGGCACCGCCAGCACGACGGATTTTACCGTGGGGGCGGTCCGGGACATGGTGACCACAGCCACGAAGATCGCGCACCTGTCGCCGGACGATCCGGAATACCTCCCGCCGGTGGGGTCGCAACAATATCTGATGCCTCCTACGACGCGAGCCGAAACGGCGTCGGCCGGCCCGGCACGTCGACTGGAGTATGCGAATGAGGCGATCGGGCAATGTCGGATGGAAAACCTTGGTGGGGCCGGGATCGTGTCCTCGTCGATGGCGACGGTCGGAGTAGCTGCGAGTACGGGACTCTTCGCCCACGAAGAACGGACCGACGCACGATTCAGTCTCACGGTTCAGGCTGGCGAGGCCACCGGCTGGGGCGCCGCAGCCCATCGGTCTATCGATCATCTGAGGGTGCAGGAACGGACACTCACCGCGATCAATAAAGCCAAGCGTGGGTTGGAGGTGCGTGAACTGCCGCCGGGGCGCTATACCGTGCTTCTTGAGCCGGCTGCCGTTGCAGGGTTGTGGTCCTCACTGCTCTGGACGCTCGATGCGAAATCCTACGAGAAAGGCACGAGTGCTTTGTCCGGCAAACTGGGTCAGCCTATTGTCGACCCACGACTGACTCTCCGCAATCTGCCAGCGCACGAGGATCTTTTGGGCGTCGGGTTCACCACTGATGGATTACCGACCGTGGCATCCAACTGGATTACCGACGGGACGCTCACACAGCTGTCGTACGATCGGTTCACGGCGAAGGTACGAGGGATGAACACAATCCCCACGCTCGACGCTCCCTGTCTCTCAGGAACAGGCCCGTCCCTGCCGACGCTCCACGAATTGATCAAGCAGACGGAGCGCGCCATTCTCGTGACGAACTTCTGGTACATCCGGACGGTCAATCCAACCGATCTCACCCTGACCGGTATGACGAGGGACGGGACGTTTCTCGTCGAGAATGGCCAGATCGTTTCGGCAGTAAAGAATTTTCGGTTTCACGAGAGTCCTCTCCACGTCTTCAACCGAGTCGCGGCCTTCACGAACCCGTCCGAAGCGATCACGTCGGAAACCGGCAAGCTCCTCGTGCCGGCCATGACGCTCCACGACTTTAACTTTTCCAGCGTCACCAGATTCTGAGGTTCGTCCACCATGAGCGGACAACCTACCATCGATTTGTCGACTCGGCGGGAGAACAAGGCCAGACACAAGCGGGAGGGAATTGATATGTGCAGGACAAGGTGGTGCCTCATGACGGTGTTGGGCGCGAGCCTGCTGGGCGCCAGCTGCGACAATGCGAGAACGTCGGAGCAAGAGGGTCTTGGACGAGGGATCGTGCAGGGCACGCTGGGAGCCCAACCGGCAGGCGATGGGCCGTTTACAATTCCGGCACATGCTTCTTCTCTAAAAGGACAGGTGGCGGCGGTCGAGGGTGGGGCCTATGTGCTTCGGGAAGTCGGCGGCGCCGAACGCCGCGTCGCGCATGACGAAAATACGCGAATCGATCGGCTGGCTCATGTCGGGGATCGGATCGAAGCTTTTGTTGATGACAGAGAACGCGCAGTTTATATCCGGAACATTGATCAAGAGGAACGATCGCCGTAGATCAGGGTTACAGTGAATTTGGATTGAACGACGGGCTATTGCGAGTCTGACGGGAGGTTGGATGGTTGCGACGCGCTTGATTGTAAGTCTGACGTTGTGGCTGGCGATATTTTCTCCGGCGGAAGCTGGACGCGCCGACCAGACCGCCGTTGTGCCGCTCTTCGACAATCTGGGCTCCCTCCACCATCCCATCACCACTACATCGGAACAGGCCCAACGCTATTTCGATCAGGGGCTCCGACTCGTGTATGCCTTCAATCACGAAGAAGCGATCCGCTCTTTTGAAGAGGCTGCGAGATGGGATCCGCAGGCTCCCATGGCCTATTGGGGGATCGCGCTGGCGCTTGGACCCAACATCAATGGCGGGATGGAGAAGAAAGACGAACATCGGGCTATCGAGATGGTCCAGAAGGCTCATCGGCTGGCAGATCGAGCCACTCCCGGAGAGCGGGCCTACGTCGATGCGCTGGTTACTCGATATGTGGGCCGAAAGGGCGCCAAGCGTAAGGGACTCGATGAGGCCTATGCGAGGGCCATGCGATTGGTCGCGCAGCGGTTCCCCGAAGATGCCGATGCGGGCACGCTGTTTGCGGAAGCGCTGTTGGATTTACGGCCCTGGGATTTGTGGAAGCAAGATGGGCGACCGCAGCCTGGCACCGACGAGATCGTTGCGACGCTCGAGTCCGTACTCGCGCGGAGCCCCGAACACCCGGGGGCCTGCCACTATTACCTGCATGCGGTCGAGGCGTCATCGCAACCGGAACGGGCGTTGCCCTGTGCGGAGCGGTTGCCTGGTCTCATGCCGGGCGCCAGCCACCTCGTGCATATGCCCGCCCACATATACATGCGGGTTGGGAAGTACCACGAAGCGGCGGAACGAAATCAGCAGGCAGTCTATATCGATCAACAGTATTTGGCCAACCGACATCCGGCCGGCGAATATGTCGATGGTTATTACGCGCACAATCTCCATTTCCTCTGGGCCTCCTTGGCGATGGAGGGCCGCAATGTCGAAGCCATGAAAGCAGCCCGCGACTTGACGGCGACCATTACAGCGGAGGAAGCCCGCAGAGACCGTTGGAAGGAGCTCTATCTCCCGACGCCGATTTTCTCGATGATTCAGTTCGGCCGCTGGGAGGAGTTGCTCAGGGAACCAGCGCCGCCCAATGGATTGCGATTGATGGAAGGGATGTGGCGGCTGGGAAGAGGACTCGCTCTGGTTGCGACCGGACGGCTCCCTGGGGCGGAGGGTGAACATGTGGTCCTTGCCGGCCTGACGAAGCAGATTCGACGGAATCGTACGGCGGAAGACAAGACCGAGGGAGTCCTTCTCAAAATTGCTGAGCGGGTTTTGGCAGGGGAACTCGCTGCTCGGCGGCAACGCTACGATGAGGCGATCCGACTGTTCGACGATGCGATCAAGATGGAAGAGACGCTCCCATACTCGGAGCCGCCGCTCTGGCCCCTGTCCGTGCGGCACTATCTTGGGGCGGCACTCTTGCTGGCCGGTCGTCCGTCTGAAGCGGAAGCGGTCTATCGTATGGACCTCCTGCGACATCCGGGCAACGGGTGGGCGCTGATCGGGTTGATCCAAAGTCTTAAGGCCCAACATAAAGGCGACCAGGCGTCTGAAGCCGAAGACCGTTTTAAGAAGACCTGGGTCCATGCTGACTTCATGCCAGCGGCTTCTCGAATGTAAAGGGTTGGTGACCGGGACTTCCGGGGTTCGCCTTTCTTGAACCGGGAGCTGTATCCGGCGATGGGACAAGGAAAAAACACGCGAGATAATGGGCAAGGCTCTGCATGGAATTTGATCATACGGGAACATCCGAATCGAAACCCTGTCCGTAGTGACCTGTAAGGTTTTACGAATTCGTCCGACTGAATCTGTGAGGAGGACCGTCTTATGAACAAACAAGCTGCGGTATCATTTCTGACTGTGACCATTCTTCTCATTGGGCTGTGGACCGTTCAGCCGACCAGCCAGGCTGCAGCGGATGCGAATCACGGCAAGGCGTATTTCGCAGGGGGCTGTTTCTGGTGCATGGAAGAAGCCTTCGAGAAGGTTGAGGGCGTGCTGTCTGCCACCTCCGGATATATGGGGGGGACGGTCGTCAATCCAAGTTATGAAGAGGTGTCCGCTGGACGGACGGGGCATACCGAATCGGTCGAAGTGGTGTATGACCCGGCTAAGGTGAGTTACCAGAAGCTGCTGGAAGCATTCTGGCGTAACGTCGACCCCCTCACACCGAACGCACAGTTCTGCGACCATGGTTCACAATATCGTGCGGCGATTTTCTATCAGACCGACGAGGAGAAACGTGCGTCGGACATTTCCAAACAAGCTATTGAGCAATCGAAGCGGTTTAAGGAGACGATCGTCACGCAAATCGTGCCTGCTGCTCAATTTTATCCTGCCGAGGAGTATCATCAGGGCTTCTACAAGAAGAACCCCGTCCGGTACAAGTTCTACAAATACAATTGCGGTCGCACTCAGCGGCTGGAAGAGTTGTGGGGAAAACCATAACATGAGTCGAGCCTTCAACCCTCGCCGGACGTTCATCGTATTATTCTGACCCTCGGCAAGAGTTGCGCGACGAACCATCCGTCCTCGGTGTATATCTTCCACCCCAGCAACGCGTGCGGATATCTTTGCTTAGTGAGGTGTGGTTTGTGAAACGCTCGATCCGACGATCGATGAGAAAACCTTATTAGGTGTCATGGCGCCGGCCAAGGCTGGAGTCCGAGCGCTGGCCGACGCCAAAAGCTTGGGAGAACTCATTGCCCTCCAAGGATAAGCGGTGTTGACCGGAGGAGGCGCGAGCGGTGTGATGGGCGCGGCAAATGAGGGAGCCAAATCGGTGCCAGGCAGTTTGACGATCGGGATTCTGCCGGACGGCAAGGCGTCGGTGTCCCGATATGTGGGCGTGGCCATCGTTACAGACCTGGCCCAGCGCGCAACAATGCGAGCGTCATGTCCAGCGACATCATCGTGGCCTGTGGGCTTGGTGGGACTGGTACAGTCTTGGAAGTAGCCCTGGCGTTGAAGGCCAAAAAGGCGGTAATTCTGTTCGGTGCGGACAAGGCCGGGGTGGGCCTGTTCAAAAATCTCTCGACGGATCTTGCTCATGCCGTTGCCTCGCCGAAAGAGGCCGTCACGCTGATCGGCGGACTCCTCTAGTTGGTTCTGAAAAGATCCCCCAGGTAGGAAACGCTACACGATGAGTGATGACCGGTGAACGAATTGCGACGTTCACGTCTCCGTTCATCGTTCAGAACTCAGCGTTCAGTTGCTCACTCACTGCGGCCTTGTTGGACGAACTTTTTGAGCATCCCGCGTAATCGTTTCTGATTCTCCCGACAAAAGCTTCCAAGAAATCTTCTCTGTTAAAAAGCTGTGCCGGCTCGGGGCTCGAGCCAACAGTTCTCAAACGTCCACTCTGTGCACTTCACGGCATCGATCATATAGCGGCATAGCAGCCGTTTCTCTATGCGATCATTGGGTTAGTGAAGGGGTGTCGAGGCACGGATCTTGAGCCCTTGCAGCCCACTATGAAGGTTGTCTTGTGCACAGGGATATAACCGAACACCATGGCTACCACCAGCACAACGAGCCGACCGCTCTGTTCACACATGCTACGCGGCTTCTTCGCGTTGCTGATGCTGTGTCTGCTGGTCGTCGCGGTTCCCACCCCAACGCGACCGGACTACGACAGCGCCCACCATCGGTATTCGAAGCAGGAAATCAGCCGGGCCATTGCTTGGTACGCCAAGAAGTATCGCCTTGATCCTGCCCTGTTGCGCGCGGTCATCAAGACCGAATCTGACTTTCAACAGGATGCCGTGTCTCGCAAAGGCGCAGTCGGCTTGATGCAACTGACTCCGGCTACCGCAGCCACCTTGCGTGTGAACGACGTTTACGATTCCATCCAGAATATCCGTGGAGGCGCCAAGCAGATCCGGCATCTGCTAAACCTCTACCAGGGCGATCTTCCCTTAGCCTTGGCGGCCTATAATGCCGGGGTCCATCGGGTAAAAGAGCGCAAAGTCCCCCGTATTCGAGAAACTCGTGCCTACGTGAGAAAGGTGCTGCGGTACTACGCGCTGTTCCATCCTCATCCACAGCCTTCTCCTAAGAATGAGAAACCGTGAGGCGGGATGCTGCCCCGCTCGAGTTCCTGCTCTCACGCAGATAAGGCAGGCGACTGGCAGATATCTCCCTCCAGCTCTACTGCGTAGCAGGCGCCTTGCCAATCAGATTCATCGTACAACGGATGTATATAGTAATGAATGAGGTCTGCCCCAAGAAAGCATTCCTTTTACGGTGTGGAAGGAAGGGGGGGCGGCTGGAGCAGAGGAACGGCCTGGGTGAGCGACCTGTTAGAGCTTGGCTTTCATAATCATGGCTCGGATGCGTTCTCGTTGGGCAGATCTGATTTCTGTGAATTCGAGACCGAAGGATGCACCCTTTACCCACCGGACCAGGGCTTCGTCGATGCGCACGGGCCATTCTTGGTCTTGAAGGAACAGGGACAGGCGAACGGTCATGCCGACCTGTACCTCGGTCAGGGATGTCGCTTGACAGCCTCCTGTCGAGAGATCGAGGATCGTCGCCTCCCCTTCAAAGTCATCTTCGCCAAAAAAGAAGAGACGACAATTGAGGTTGAGCCGGCGGCCCCGCCGTTCCGCCATCTCGGCTTCGGATTCAGAAGTAGAAGCTCGGCCTGATTTGGGGTCCTGCATGGCCACGGAACACGTCCTTTCTCCCAATCGCAAGGAAAATGGTTGCTTCGACCATGACGCAACTCTACCGGATTCGTTGTCGGCCTGCCTTCCTCAAGTGGAGTAACTCGGAAGAGGGGCACTGTCATAAACATAGTATATCCAATTAGTGTCACGAGTACGCGATAGATTCGAATTTCTGTCGTATCCCCATCGGTCATTTTGTATGCTGCGAAGAAAATGCACTTGACCTGTCAGGAACCGCTCTGCGACAAGTGAGATTCTTTGATCGAGGAGAAATGCCACGATGAGACGGCAAATCAACCAACGAATGGCAATATTAGCCCATTCAGAAATTCGAGCGATGACCCAAGCTTGTGTTCAGGCCAAAGGTCTGAACATGGCACAGGGGGTCTGCGACACGCCGGTTCCACCGGTGGTGCTTCGAGCTGCGGCGCAAGCCATGGAGCAGGGGAAGAATGTGTACTCGCGATTCGACGGATTGCCAGAACTGCGGCAGGCGATCGCCAAGAAGCTTGCGCAGTACAACGGCATCGTGGCTGATCCCGAAACAGACATTACTGTCAGCGCGGGAGCCACCGGGTCCTTTCATTGCGCCTGCCTGGCGCTGCTCAATCCCGGCGACGAGGTCATCCTCTTCGAGCCCTACTACCAGTACCACATTAGTGCGCTGCTGGCGGTGGAGGCGATTCCGGTGCTGGTGAAGATGCGGGCTCCCGATTGGACTTTTTCCGCAGCCGAGGTCGAGCGCGCGATCACGCCACGAACCAAGGCGATCGTTGTGAATTCGCCGGGAAATCCATCCGGGAAAGTGTTCAGCCGGCAAGAACTGGAGAGTATTGCCGAGATCGCACAAGAACACGATCTGTTCGTATTCACCGACGAAATCTACGAATACTTTTTGTATGACGGTCGGACACATGTGAGCCTTGCAACCCTGTCGGGCATGGCTGAGCGGACGATTACCATAGGCGGCTATTCAAAAACGTTCAGTGTGACCGGCTGGCGTATCGGCTACAGTGTCGCAGCAGCGCGATGGGCGCAGGCGATTGGAGCCATGAACGACCTGCTTTATGTCTGTGCTCCGACGCCGTTACAGGCGGGAGTGGCGGTGGGCATCCAGGAACTTCCTGATTCGTTCTACCGCAACCTGGCGTGCGACTATCAACGGAAGCGTGATCGGTTCTGCCAGGCCTTGGCGAAGGCCGGCCTGACGCCGTCGATTCCGCAGGGCGCCTACTATGTGTTGGCCGATACGTCTCGCTTACCAGGCACAACGGGTAAAGAGCGGGCGATGTGTCTCTTGGAGAGAATCGGGCTGGCTGGCGTGCCTGGTGAAGCGTTCTTTTCCGGGGCTGACGGAAAGCAGTTTCTTCGCTTCAGTTATGCCAAGACCGATGCTGACATTGACGAGGCCTGCAGCCGGATCGCGAAGCTTGGGTAGGAACTGACCGCCGGACTTTTCATTCTGTACCCATTTCGTTCGATCGCTTGTGTGTCCATTTGCCAAATGGTAAGAAGGAATGTGCGATACGAGAAAACGTGCAACATGCGCTCACGATACATCGTTGCCCCGCTCCTTTTCGCCTGCGCCGTATTCATTGCCGCTTGCGATAAGCCGGCGGTCCATCAGTCTATGTCCCTGGATTCCCTTCCTCCGTCGCAGGTCTCGCAGTCCGAAGACCGCCATGTCCTCGCCGGTGAATGGGAATATGTAGACGGAGCCGTGGTGCGGCTGATATTGGACGAGCAGGGCAATGGTCGCTATGAGTGGAAGGGTGGGCGATTCGAGACACAGACGCTCGTCGGTCATGCCTGGCACGGTATGTGGTCTCAGGACGAGAATGACCGAGATGGCGGATTTACCGTGGAGTTCTCTCCTGATTTTTCAGAAGGGGAGGGCAACTGGTGGTATAGCCGGATCGGCATCGACCGTGCACCGACTCAAAAAGGCGGGACATTCCATCTCAGCAAAAAAGGTTCGCGAACAAGCGTGAGTGATACGCCTCCTGCACCGTGACAGAACGCCACGACTTTTTACCTCTGCAACAATAAGAGCGCAGCATGCAGGGTGCTCAACAAGTTCGTTCACCAAGGCCGCGGCGAGTGAGGACTCGAGGCGTGCCCCCCTGGTGTACGTTGAGAGTCTGAACGATGCGAGAACGACGCTGGCGGACTACTTCAGCATCCTGCTAGGTTTTTGGATTGATCGTTTCGTACAGCGATGCGTAGTCGGCCTCGCCTAGTCCCTGCGCAATGGTCTGCTCCAGCACCGGCCTGATCCCTTCCAAACTACTCGTAGCCAAGCCATAACCAGAGGCTTCCTTCAGGAAGAGTTCCACATCCTTCATGAGATGGCGCGTGGAAAAATTTGGATGCTGATAGTCCCGTGTCAGGAGTCGTGGTAGTTTTTTCTCGAACGTCGGAGCGAACAAGGCGCTGTCCCGCAAGATCGCCATGAAGGTGTCCACGGGAACACCCGCCCGTTGGACGAGTCCAAGGCTCAGGGCGAAGGCCGATATTTCCGCCGCAATCAATTGATTGAGCGCAAGTTTGAGGGACGCGGCCTTTCCGACAGGACCGACCAGACGAGGTTCTCGACTCAGAGAACGAAACAGCGGGTTCCATTGGGCAAACTGATCTTCGGCTCCGCCGACCATCACGAAGAGCGTTCCGGCTTTCGCTTCGGCTAGGCTTCCCAGCACCGGCGCCTCGCAATAGAACCCGCCGACTTGTTCGATATCGGCCTGCAGGGCCAGACTCTCTTTTTGCGCGATGGTCCCCATCTGGATGACGGTTTTGCCGTGGAGGACCGCCAGTGAGGCAGGTGTCAGCAGGACAGCCCGGATCGCCGCCATATCGGCCAGCATGAGAATGACACAGTCGGCTTGGGTGATCGCGAGCTCCGGCCTTGTGACCATGGTGATGCCGCAGTCCTGGAGAGGAAGCGCCTTGCTCGTGGTTCGGTTGTAGGCCGTGACAGTATGGCCGACGGACTGAAGACGTTCGGCGATGGCTCGACCCAACAGACCGGTTCCCAACAGGGCAATGGTCATGGCGTGGTTCGCTTTTCCTCTGGCTGCGAGCGGGACTGTTCAGCCTGTGCCTGGAGCGTGGCATGCAGATCCTTGTTGGCCGTGGCGGTCACAGCGATGACGCCACGAAACTTCGGTGTCGGCTGATTGAAGACGAAAGGCTTCCCAGCCGCGTCGCTGACGGTGCCGCCACTTTCTTCGATGAGCAAAACTCCAGCCGCGAGGTCCCATTCGTTCATGGGCTCGATCGTAAATGCGGCCCGGACGTGACCGGCGGCCACCATCGGTCGCTTCCGAAGTCCCTCCCACTGACCATGATGACGGAATTGAACTCACGAGGAGGCGAGAGGGTGACGCGAGAGCCGTTCAGAAACAGTCCGCCCCCGCGTACTGCGGTGAAGAGCTCATCGGTCGAGGGATTCAGAATCGCGCCGACGATCGGGATACCTCGCTCGATCAACGCGGCAGAAATGGTGAACTCCGGCAGCCGATTGATCAAAGCTTTGGTGCCGTCGATGGGGTCCACAATCCAGACGCGCGCGCGGGTGAGTCGAGCCGGATCGTCGGGGGATTCTTCCGAGAGCCATCCATCCTTTGGGAACTCCCGGCGCTGCATCTCATGCAGAATGCGGTTGACCTCATGGTCCACAGTCGTGACTGGCGAACGGTCCGGCTTCGTCCGCACCTCGAATCCATCTCTGACCAATTCACAGACTTTGACGCCGGCCTTCCGGACCGCTTTGACCAATATGTCCAATTCTTGTTCCAAGTTACATGCCTCGCAACGTTGAGCGGAAAGAGTAACAGGTCTTGCGGCATCGGCAAAGCGGAAAGACGCTGCGGGGGTACCCCCTTGACCCTTGGGAAGAACCTGCGTACAAGCAGAGGGTCTTGCGAGGTCTTTACCGATGAAGTTGGTGACAAAACGATCCAGAAAGACGGGGCTTCCTCCGGGTACCCTTGTCCATATCGGCGAGAAAAAAACGGACAAGGTCACGATCGCGACCTTCAATTATGCCGGCACCCGCTGCGACGAACGTCTAGATGCGCCGCTCGATGGACTTGCGCCACCGACCGATGATTCCGTCACCTGGGTGGATGTTGGCGGCGTCCACAAGATGGAGATTCTGGAATCGTTCGGGAAACAGTTTCAGCTCCATCCCTTGCTTCTCGAAGACATTGCCAATACCGATCAGCGGCCGAAACTCGACGACTACGACCAGTATTTTTTCGTGGTGATGAAGATGTTGTCGCTCAATGAGCGCCAGGATGTGCTGGTCGAGCAAGTGAGTCTCGTGCTGGGCCGTAACTTTGTGCTGTCGTTCCAAGAAAATGGGACCGACGTCTTTCAATCGGTCAGGGAACGACTTCGCGCCGGAAAGGGGCGGCTCCGGCAGGCTCGAGCCGACTATCTGCTCTATGCACTCGTGGACGCGATTGTCGACCAGTATTTCGCGGTGCTGGAATCCGTTGGTGAGAAGATCGAGTCTTTACAGCAAATTGTCGTGTCGGACCCAAAGCCGGAAACGCTGCGGGAGATCCACGCGCTCAAACGGCAGTTGCTCTTCCTCCGCCGCGCCGTATGGCCACTCCGGGATGTCATGAACAATCTCTCCCGGTCTGAGTACCCGTTTCTGGAGCAGAGCACCAAGGTCTTTATCCGGGACGTGGCTGACCATGTCGTGCAGATTATCGATACGATCGAAACACTTCGCGAAATGGTCTCCGCGAGTCTCGATATCTATCTGTCAAGCGTCAGTTACCGGTTGAATGCCGTGATGCGCGTGCTTACCGTCATTACGACTATCTTCATGCCCTTGAGCTTTATCGCCAGCATCTACGGCATGAACTTCGAGCATATGCCGGAATTAAAGTCGGAGTGGGGCTATCCCGCCGTCCTGGGCGTCATGGCCGCGGTGGGCGTGGGAATGCTGCTGGTGTTCAGAAAGAAACGCTGGTTGTGATAGCGGCGAGGCAACGCTACTCCTGTACCTCCACGCGATCAACGAAGTAGGCGGTCTCTCCGAAGCATGTCGTGGGGAGGTAGCGATATTCTTTGTAGTGCAGGACCAATCGTTTTCCCATGACCTGCGCGAGTTGTGCCGCTACCTTCTCATCCCAGACTGAAAAGTTCCACAATACCGGGGCCACGCCAGGCACCGTGGTCATGGCCAGCTCCCCTTCATGTGTTTTGCAGACCCAGCCCTTGTGAGAAAACTTCTGAACATAGCCGGCCCGGTTCCCATCTGAATAGCTGTAGTTGAAGGCAACGAGGAGAGAGGCCGCTCCTAGAAGTAAGAGAAACGTCAGTATGAATTTCAGGCGCAATAGCTTCATAGGGGGAACCTCCTCAGTTCATGATCTAAGATCGGCGAATAACCAGGGAGCCTCGGTTTTTCGTCTGATTTCATAGGCGGCGATGCTCGCCTCGTGCTGCAAGGTCAATCCGATGGCGTCGAGGCCCCGATACAAACAGTCTTTTCGGAAGGGGTCGATTTCGAAGCGGCAGGTGGTACCGTTCGGGGTGGTCACCGTTTGATTTCCCAGGTCCACCGTCAGTTGGTACCCAGGCGTCGTGAGGACGTCCTTCATCATGGAGAGGACCTCGTCGGCCTTCAACACGACGGGCAGCATGCCGTTTTGGAAGCAGTTACTGTAGAAGATGTCGGCAAAGCTCGATGCGATGACGCAACGGAATCCCTGATCGAGGAGGGCCCAGGGAGCATGTTCACGGGACGATCCGCAGCCAAAGTTATCGCGCGTCATGAGAATCGTCGCGCCCTGGAAGCGCGGTTGATTCAAAAAGAACGCCGGGTCCTGTGAACCGTCTTTCTGCTTCCGCCAATCGTAGAACAACCCTTTGCGAAGCCCGGTCCGCTTGATCGTCTTCAGAAATTGCTTCGGGATGATTTGATCGGTATCGACATTGACGCGGTCCAGCGGCGCGACCAGACCTGTCATGGTGGTAAAAGCTTGCATAGGTCCTCTATCTCCAGGTTCGGATATCGACGAAGTGTCCCTCGATGGCGGCCGCAACGGCCATGGCCGGAGAGACGAGATGTGTGCGGCCACCAGCCCCCTGGCGCCCTTCGAAATTTCGATTACTGGTCGAGGCGCAACGCTCTCCTGGTTGAAGCACATCGGCGTTCATCGCTAGGCACATGCTGCAGCCGGCTTCCCGCCACTCGAAGCCCGCGTCCTTAAACAGACGGTCGAGCCCTTCCTGTTCGGCCTGTTGTTTCACCAGGCCCGAGCCTGGCACCACCATTGCCCGGACTCCCGTGGCGACGCTCTTGCCCCTGGCTAATTGGGCTGCAAGGCGGAGGTCTTCGATACGTGCATTGGTGCAGGACCCGATGAAGACCGTATCGATCTTGATGTCGGTGATGGGCATGTTCGGGATGAGCCCCATGTATTCCAACGCCCGTTCAGTGGCCTGGCGCTGGTCCTCGTCGGTGATCATCCGTGGGTCTGGCACTCGCTGATCGATGCCGGTCACCATCCCGGGGCTGGTGCCCCAGCTGACTTGCGGAGCGATGTCCCCAGCGTTCATTATGACGGTCATATCGTAGCTCGCGCCCGCATCGGTCTTGAAGTGCTGCCAAGCTTGTGCGGCCCGTTCGAACAGCGCTCCCTTCGGAGCCAACGGGCGGTCTTTGATGTAGGCGATGGTCTTCTCGTCCGGTGCGACCATCCCGGCCCGTGCGCCTCCCTCGATCGACATGTTGCAGAGCGTCATCCGCCCTTCCATGCTGAGGGCGCGGATTGCCGATCCCGTATATTCGATGACATAACCGGTTCCGCCGGCTGTGCCGATCTTGCCGATGATGGCGAGAATGACGTCCTTGGCCGAACAAAGCTCCGACAGCTTGCCGTCGACGCGGATTTCCATGGTCTTGGGTCGTTTCTGTACTAAACATTGGGTGGCCAGCACATGCTCCACTTCACTGGTGCCGATACCGAAAGCCAAGGCGCCGAATGCGCCATGCGTCGACGTATGCGAATCGCCGCATACGATGGTCGTCCCTGGCAAGGTAAAGCCCTGTTCGGGTCCGATCACGTGCACCACCCCTTGGCGGATATCGTTCATGCCAAAGAAGGTGATGCCGAAGTCACGGCAATTTTCCTCCAGCGTTCGGATCTGTATCGCACTGAGGGGATCGGTAATCCCCACGCTCCGGTCGGTGGTCGGGACATTGTGATCAGGCACCGCTAATGTGGCGCCCGGTCGCCGGGGCTGGCGACCTGAAAGCTTGAGTCCTTCGAACGCCTGCGGCGACGTCACTTCGTGGACCAGCTGGCGATCGATATAGAGCAGGGTGGTCCCATCAGGTTCTAATCGGACGACGTGGGATTCCCAGATTTTTTCGAACAAAGTCTGAGCGGCCATGATTACTCCTCAATGATCGGTCTTTCTCGAAGGGTACCTTCAAGACGGCCCATATTATACAGAGCCCTACTAGGCTCTGCGCAAGAGCGCTTGCCATATTCTTGTGTTGCGGAGCGGGACATGGTAACCAACGCCCGATAGGAGGGAAGGGGCGCCCTTCCCTGTGGCGCTCCCGGAGGATGCTGCCGTGATGACTCAGATGTGGACCCATCCCGTGGTCATCGAATGGACCCAATGGCTGCTGGACAGCTATCGGCATTGGACCAGTCGAGAATTGATCGAGCGCATCGGAGAGCCGGATGTCCAGGCATGCCGGCTATTTCAGGCGCCGTTCGTCGTGGTCTCGCATGGGGCGGAAGTGGATCCTCTGCTGAATTATGGCAACCAGAGGGCCGTAGATCTGTGGGAACTGACATGGGACGAACTGGTGCAGACACCCTCACGGCTCACCGCCGAACCCATCAATCGGGCTGAACGCGAAGGGATGTTGGCGCAAGCCAAAACTCGGGGCTACCTCGATACCTATCGAGGAGTGAGGATTTCTTCGACGGGTCGCCGCTTTCTCGTCGAAAACGCCCTCATCTGGAATGTCGTGAATGCGGAGGGGCAGAGGGTTGGACAGGCTGCGACCTTTTCACAATGGACCTGGTTGACCTGATCAGCTGAGGAAGCGGTGAACGGAGAATGGTGAACGAGGAAGCAATTATTTATGGCAGCGTTCCGCGTTCAACGTTCTGAGTTTTACTCGAAGAGCTAGAACGAGCAGTAGACTTCAACTCCTCCGTAAACCTCCACTGAGGGAGGACGAGCTCTACTGATATCCTTCCTTGGAGAGCAAGAACACCTTCCCGACCGGAACTTCGACCAGAGGGCCTGTCTGCACGGTGCGGAAATCTACAGTGCCCATCCCGGCGACATCCCATCCGACGTAGGTCGAGCAGCCGCATGTCGTGGATTGATGGGCCAGGAGCTTTCCCCGCAAGCGTCCCCAGAAAAAATTATCGAGGTCGCATAGGACCCGACGGCATGGAGGCTGCTCTTCAATCCGTCGGAGTTGGGGGCCTGCTTGGGCCGAGAGGGTCCAGCCGCCGATTGTTTTGCTGATCCCGAGCGATGGGATGATGAATTGCACGTTGGCGTTGAGGAGTCGTCCGTTGTTTTTGAAACTATAGCCTAGCCCCACGGTCATGACGTGGACGAACAAGTCGGGGCCTCCGGAGGTCTGCAAAAGTGGCGTCCGCACGCCGAGATAGCCGAAGTATTGGCTCTTGTTGTCGATCTGAAATCCCGTAAAGGTGTCTCCCTCTTCACTGGTCAACGGGTGGTCTGCCAGGATCCAGGCCGCCGATAAGAGTCGTGTCAGTCGCACCATCATTCTTCTTCCTTGAGACTCAAGGCAGTAGAAGGTATCCGCCAGAAGTCAGGGCTACGCCGCGCGCCAGCGTGCATTGTGCAAGCTCCGCCACCGCTCCTCGCGCGGCGTAGCCAGCGCCTTGAGCGCGACCATGCTGAGGGTAAAACACATGGTGATCTCGTAGGTGGACCAGAAGGGATTGCGCGATCCGCGGCTGACCGGCCGCATCATGAGCGCGGAAGCTAGAAAGACCGAGAAGAAGTCGTTGGTCAGCGCGAGCATGTCGGGTTTCAACGGTGGCGTTGAGAAGAGCAGACTCGCCAGCGGTGCGATGAGACAGATCAACCGCTGGAGGCCGAAGAAGAAGTAGAAGATCGACCCGAAATAGTCGATTCGCTGAGCCAGGGTCAGTCCGCGCTTGGTCAATGGATTATCCCGTAGCCAGATCTGAATGCATCCTATGGCCTAACGTTTTCGTGTCTTCAAGTCCCTGTCAAAGGTCTCCGGCATCAGGCCCGCCGACAGTACCTTATTGAGGTAGCAGGAGCGGTAGGCCCTGGCATGCAGATTCATGCTGGTATGAATGTCTTCCGTGATGGTCTGGGTCTGAAACCCTCCGATCTCCATCAAGGGCTGCCGACGGAGGAGGCCGCCCTGTCTGCGAGGAAGGCGTCTTGATGGAGGAACGCGATCGCTGGTGGATTCGTTCGGTGTCGTTGGAGCCGTGGTTGCTGGAGAATCAAGGCTGTGAGACACCTTGAAATCCTATGACACAAGAAGCGCTGGAGGTCGATCAGGACGTTGAGGGTCGGTTACGTCCAGAGTTCGAGCGGGCTTCGGTGGACGATGGCGCGGAGAATGTCGCTGGTGGTCAGAATGCCGACCGGGTGACGGGAGTTGTCGAGGATCGGAATCGCACCGACGTGCTCATCGAGCATGACGTGGGCAATCTCGCGGATCTCCGTCGTCGGGGTGGCGGACAAGACGCGGCTGTTCATCACCTGTGCAAGTTTGTGTCCGGTGGGGGGCTCAGGTGAACTAGAAGACTCCAACTCATTTGCGTAGGGCAAGAGGTCGCGATCCGATACCAGCCCGACCAGGGTGCCGTGCATTGACGTCACGGGGAGATGGTGAATCCCTTTTCGTTTCATGATGCACCATGCTTCTACCAGCGTGCTATCGGAGGGCAAGCTGGTGACGGGCGAGGTCATCAAATCCTGAGCGAGGAGCGCCGGCTTCGGCGCAGAGAGCTGATGGGCCTGTTGTTGGTAGGCCTGCTGAGCGAGGAGCGTTGTCGGGTTGGCCGCTGGGCGTTCCTGTTCTTTCGCACGGTTCCGTCGATTGTCCGCATCGGCCTGAGTCGCAGGGGGACGCGAAGACACCGGTAGCACAGGATGTATTTCTTCGATGCCGTCGACCGGGCGTATGCTAGCCATAGCTGACCTCGTAACGTCTGTATCGGAGGCTATCGGTAAGTACTTAAGCTTGAACGACTCAGTCTGGGCGATCTGTTAGGGATACGAGGGTGAGCATTCCAGTAGAATGTTCAAATAAATCAGCTGGGTTCGCGTCTCACACATCATGGTTTGTGGCGCTGGCGGCCAGGTTCAGCATCCTGCTAGGTGGGAAGAATGAGCTGGAACCGAAGACAGGGCCGACCGTCAACGGTTACAGTCTCCAGGAAGATCTTTGTTGGTCTAATCCACAGGCCACGTTCGCCGTAGAGTGCGCGATAGACCACAAATTCTTCTTCCGTTTCTGTGTGCTTGGCCATGCCGAATACTTCATACTCGTGGCCCTTGTAGTGCCGATAGCGACCAGGCTGCACCATCGTGTATCCTTCCCTTTCCGACTTCGTACTATAACGGAAACGAACGATGGAATCACAGCGTCAGATTTCAACGCGCAAGACACATGATGTCATTGTCATCGGTGGCGGATCCGCGGGTTATGCTGCGGCACGGACTGCGCGCGATGCCGGAGCCGACGTGGCGATTGTGGACCAGGGCCCGCTTGGAGGGCTCTGCATTCTGCGTGGGTGTATGCCGACTAAGGCCATCCTGCGCTCTGCTGAAGTGGCGGCCCTCTTCAGACGCGCGAAGGAGTTCGGCCTCTCCCCGGTCTCGGTTCGGGCCGATCTCCCGGCGATCGTGGATCGGAAGGATCGGCTGGTGCACGAGTTTGCCGACTATCGTATTGAGCAGCTTCACGACCCACGATTCACCCTCTATCAATCGCCGGCGGTCTTTCAGTCGCCTTACGAGATTTCTATCGGAAGCAGAGTTTTGTCGGCCGGTTCGTTCATTGTGGCCACCGGCTCTCGACCCAGTGAGGTGCCGATTCCAGGCTTGGCCCGAGCCGGCTATTTCACGAGCGATACGATTCTAGACCTCCGTACCCAACCGGGTTCGTTGATTGTTCTGGGCGGTGGGGCCGTTGCCCTCGAACTCGGTCAGTTCTTTGCTCGACTGGGGACGAAGGTCACGATCCTTCAACGGGGACACAGGCTTCTTTCGGGAATGGACGAGGATGTGGGTCGCGCGCTGGAAGCCGCATTGATCGATGAAGGTATCGACGTCGTTACGGGCACGCAATTGCTGCGGGTGACCCACGACGCAGCAGGGAAAAGGGTGTGGGTGATGAAAGATGGACGAGAACGGTCCTACCTCGGCGAGGAGATTCTTCAGGCCCTGGGACGACGGGCCAACATCGAAGGGCTTCGTCTTGATCTGGCAGAGGTGACGGTCGACGCGGGACGGGTTGTGGTCGATGGCGCTATGCGCACCTCGCAAGCCCATATCTATGCCGTGGGCGACGTGAACGAGTGCACACCCATTGTGCACCTCGCCATTCAGCAGGGAGAGATTGCGGCGTACAATGCGACGCATGCGGATCAACCGGCGAAGACGATCGATCATCGTCTGGATACGGAAGTGGTCTTTACCGATCCGCAGGTCGCGGTGCTGGGACTTCATGAAGCGCGTGCGAAGGTCGAAGGGATTCCCCATATCACGGCCTCCTATCCTTTTGCTGAGCATGGGAAGGCCCTTTGTCTCAGCACCACACATGGCTTCACCAAACTCCTCTGTGCGCCGCAGACAGGCGAGATTCTTGGCGCACAGATCGTCGGTCCGGAGGCGGGTGAACTGATCCACGCACTGATCGCAGTGATGTACTACCATGGGACGGCGAGCGACCTCGTGCATATGCCGCATTACCATCCTACACTGGCTGAAATCGTCACCTATCCGGCGGAAGCCATTGTCGAACGGTTGGGCGCATTATGAAGACACTATGCCAGCTCGCGCTCAGCCTCTTCTTCGTATCCTGGTTGGGGTGCCAGCAACAGACCTGGGAGTCGACGATGGCGGCAGGTCGGCAGGCCATACAGCAGGGAAATTATGCCGATGCGGAACGGCTGCTTCTCCTGACGGTGCATAAAGCAGAAGAGTTCGGTTTGGAAGATCGACGCGTGGCGGTGAGCCTTTCGCAATTGGCGCAGGTCTATGCCGGTCAAGGGAAGTATGTGGAGGCGGAGCCGGTATATCTGCAGGCGTTGAAGATTTATCAAGCCGTGCATGGCGAATTTCACGCCGATGTCGCCGCGACGCTCAACAACCTGGGAGTCCTCCATCGCATGTATGGCCAATATGCCCAGGCGGAGCCTCTCCTGACGCGGGCGCTGGCGATCAAAGAACAACTCTTCGGTCTTGACCATCCCGACGTGGCATTGAGCGTTGTGAATCTGGCTCAGTTACGAGTCGTCCAAGGGCAGCCTGAGAAAGCGGAACCGCTTTATCGTCGAGCCTTGGCGATTCGAGAGCAGGCGTTGGGGCCGTCCCATCCGGAGGTCGCGAAGACGCTGGAGGACTTTGCCAATGTCTTGCGCAAATTAGGGCGTGCCGACGACGCGGTCTCGCTGGAGGCGCGTGCCCGAACTATTCGCGCAACGCGGAGTTGAACCGGTTGCGCTATCCAGTGTAGCGTACCCCTTATGGACATGCAGAGCGGGCCAGCTCCTATCAACTGGCGCATGAACGGAATGATCGCGCGATTCGTGGGGATCGTGGCGATTGCGCTCGGGTTCGTTATCGGGACCTATGGGCTGGAAGAGACCGGAGCGCGGTGGCTACAGACCGCGTTGGGCTTGCTCGTTACCGGCATGTTGGCTCAAGGTTATGCGCTCTATTGCTCGGTGAAGCGGATGCACGAACTCAAGGATCAGCCTAAGTTATGAAACGAGTGCGGCGGCATCTGTTCACGGTCGGGATGTTTTTTCTCGCAGGGACGATGTTGGCCTGTGGCGGTCCCTGGCGCGACGGCTATTTCAAGAAAGGTGTGGATCGACTCACGCAAGACGAAGTCGTCGAGAGATTCGGGCCACCCCATACGGCGAAGACGCCGGCGCTCGGTGGGGATTCGGCCTGGACCTATCGTGTGCCGATCAGCGATAAAGAGTTGGCCTCGGTGAGCTTTTCAGGCCTGGGCGATGCGGTGCAGCAAGCGAGCGCATTAATGGGGAAGGCTGGTCCGGACGGTCTCAAACCCATGTTGTATTGCTACCGCTATACGCTGACCTTCAACGAGCAAAAGATTTTGAAGCGGTGGAAACGCGAAGAATGCACGCCGGGAACCCGCGATACGCTCAATGCCGGTAATTAATGTTCCGATGAAGTGATCCATGCTGACGTGGTTGCCGCACATCGATAGCTCAGTCGTGCTCGACGGACTCACCTCGCTGTTGCTCCTGCTGTCCCTCCTCATCCTACGAACGTTGATCGTTCGTGCGATCTCAAAGAATCCGACCCTCTCGATGGAAGCGAAACGACGATGGGTGGTTTCGGTCCGCAATACCGTGGTGGTTGTGTTGGTGGTGGGGTTGGTCGTCACCTGGGCGCACGAACTCCAAGCTTTCGCCGTATCTCTCGTGGCACTCGCGGCGGCGCTTGTGTTGGCAACCAAAGAACTCATTCTCTGCTGGAGCGGCGCGGCGTTACGGGTGGGAGGAAAGGTCTATTCGGTGGGTGACCGCATTCAGATCGCCGGGCACCGAGGCGTCGTGTTAGATCACGACATCTTTGCGACCAAGCTTCTGGAGATCGGGCCTGGCCAAGCGTCGCATCTCTACACCGGTCGCGTGACGGTGTTTCCGAACAGCCTGCTGTTTTCGAATGCCTTGGTCAAAGAGAATCCAGGCCAGGAGTATGGACTTTATATTCTCATGATTCCGCTCAGGGACAAGGATGACTGGCGGGATGCCGAACGGCATCTGCTCGACGCGGCGAAGGCAGAATGTTCCTCGTTTATGGAAGAAGCCGGCCGGCATATGAAGTTGCTGGAACAGACCACCCTACTCGAAGCTCCGTCACCGGAGCCGCGTGTTACCATCCAACTCGCCGAAACAGGCCGCATCCAGTTGGTGCTGCGGTTCCCGGCACCGGACCGTGGGCGCTCGCGGATCGAACAGGCGATTCTCCGCCGGTATCTCATTGCAGCTGCGTCCAGTCACTAACGGGATGCTCAAAAAGTTCCCCAGCGTCGCTCTCGCCTCGAAAGCATCCTCAACGTAGCTCATCGGCTGTGGGATTGCTGACGGCCTTTGTGCGCATCCTGCATGTGCGTTTAATTCTTGTCCAGTCAGATTGGTCAGAGCACGTCAGCCAGCCGAGTGAGGCTGAGTATCGCTTGGCCCAAGAATAGTTGGAACGATTGAAGATCTTGAGCCGACACCTGGTGGGGAGTGGGTCCACGGCTGGCGTAGAGGAGTCTGATCGGTCTGATGCCGATATGAATGGGGGGAGAGAACGGCTGATGAGGAGCGCCAGGTCTTGCTCAATACCGAGCTAAGGACTCGAGCTTCGGCGGCGGAGTCTTCGAGAACAAGTAGGGATCCTGTTCCTTCAGTACGTGCAAGAACAGCGGGTGTTCTGCACTGAGCGATCCCGTGGAGCTGGCCAGATAGCGATTCGGTGAGTCGACACCCACGATCACTCGACCGAGCAGTTGATCCGTATCGCCTGGATTCAACAGTGCCCGGGCCACCCGCGTGAAGCCGCCGCCGTCGTGCCGTGTATGCACCAAGACCGATAAGAGATTGTTGAGATCTTTGGCCGCCGGCAAGGAGGCTTGGAACTGTTGCAGCGTTTCCAATGGACGGGCTTAAATTGGTGGAGCTGTGTGGCCGTTTGGCTGACCATTGGACAATTCTGGCTGGCTGTTGGACGATATAGCCAGAGATACGATTGCTGGAGGCGATGCCTGAGTGATGACGATTTCTGTGATTTCAAGAGAACGGGGGAGCTGCCGACCCTTGTTGAACGCACGGGCCAAGGCGCCATGCAGGATCGGTTCCGTCAAGGCGGTGCCCCATCGAAGTGTGCGGCGAAGGAGATCGGCGACGCCGGGCTTCGGTGCATCAGCCATCGCGGCGATCAGTTGGTTCGAGCCCGTGACCAGTCCGACAAACAGCTGCTGATTGGTCTGCCACTTGGCTTTCGTCTCGGGCAGTGGAGTGCTGATGAGACCCATCGAGCCAGCCGGTAGGACTCAGGTCTGTTCCAGAGCTGTTGCAACGAGAACCCTCGACACACCGAGAATTTTGGCTTCGTCGTCCGGTGTCTGCGCCGCGATGAGTGCTTGAAGCAATCGGGTGCTTGGTACGACGAGGTCGGCGAAGGAGGACCGCAAAGTGGCGTTAAATCGCTGGCCCGGTTGAAGATAGTTCATGGCCACGCCGAGTTCGGAGGCACATGCTGGCTGACCATTCGACCGGGCTACATCCACATGTTGACCGGCTCATAATATTCGAACCGGTTCTTGACAGATTTCATAAGGGAGTGCAGGCTGCTCACTCCCTTGCCAAGAAGTAAGCCCTATTCACTATCATTTCCCAGGAGGTTTTCTTATGCAGAAGTTGAGCATGGCGTCCGTTGCCTTATTGTGTCTGGTTGGAGCCGGCTCGCTGGCCATGGCCGATGATGCCATGAAAGGTGCGATGGATTCGATGAAGGCCGATGTGAAGGCTGAGAAAGAGTCGATGAAAGCCGATGTGCAGGGCAAGAATGAAGAGATGAAGGGCAAGATGAAGGCCCGCAAAGAGGAGATGAAAGCCAAGCGTCAGACAGCGGAGGACAAGATGAAGTCGAAGAAAGAAGAGATGAAGGGGAAGGGCGAAGAAGTCAAAGCCGCCGGTCAATCCATGGGACAAGAGATGAAGGCTGCGATCCCAGTCCCCGCTCCAGCCGCCGGTCACTAAGCTCGAGACGTCTCCCGGTGTATATTCATGGCTCTCGGGAGGTTGTTCCTCTTGGGGGCCGCTCTCTGTCAGACAGCATTCAGCGCGAGGCGCTCTCGCCTTGTTCCTCAGGGGGCCTTTTGTTAGGATGCGGCGGCCTGAATATCTTCCAGGGGTCTTCGCATGAAAATCGCGACCTTTAACGCCAATTCTCTCCGCAAACGTTTGCCGATCGTGCTCGAGTGGCTGGCTCAGCAGAAGCCCGATGTGCTCTGTCTTCAAGAAACCAAGGTCCAGGACAGCGAGTTTCCGCTGCTGGCCTTGGCGGAATCCGGCTACGAAATCACCTACCGGGGGATGAAGTCCTACAACGGCGTTGCGATACTGAGCCTGGAAAAACCTGAATCGGTGGCGTACGGGTTCGACGATGGCGGCGATGCGGAGGACGCGCGGCTCCTGCGTGTGGTGATCAAGGGCATTCCCATCATTAATACCTACGTGCCCCAGGGCTTCGAGATCGACTCACCCAAGTATCAATACAAGCTCGGTTGGTACGATCGGCTCCGCACGTATTTCGAGAAACATCTGTCGGCGAATAAACCAGCCGTCTGGTGTGGTGACATGAATGTCGCGCCGCGGCCGATGGACGTGCACAGCCCCGAGAAGCATCTTAAGCATGTCTGCTATCACGAGGATGCCCGGCGGGCTTATGAGAAGACGTTAGCGTGGGGATTCCAAGACGTGTTCGTGAAACTCTATCCGGACCGGCAGCAATATACGTTCTGGGATTATCGAGCGCCCGCATCCTTAGAAGCGAACAGAGGCTGGCGCATCGACCATATTCTGGCGACCGCCCCGATGGTAGAGCACTGTGTCAGGGTAGAAGTGGACGTTGAGCCGCGGCGAGCGAAAGACCCCTCAGATCACACATTTTTATGGGCGGAGTTTTCGGTCTAACCACGAGCGCAACGTCCACACCTGCCCAATTCGGTCGGTCGGTAAGTCTTCCACACCGACCGAACTGGCTCATGAGCTCGAGCGAACCATCAAGCCGCATCCAGAACTGGTTGCTTCGCGCGCGACGAAGTCACGCGATTCTGAGCAATCAACGGATCAAGGACAAGGCCGCAATTGATACAGCGGAGTACGGCCACTTCCTGCGTAAAATCAGATCGCGACTCCTTCACCATCAGCCCGTTGCATTTTTGACAAGTCATCGAGTCCACCTCCTACTGTCATCTGATTCAGTGCCGACGAACTGGCCTCGCACAAGCGAAACTCTAGCATTGCAAGATTAACAGGGTGTTAACTGGCAGTTAAAACTCTCTAATGTCTATACGTGACGACATGTATGATGTGGCGGTGATCGGTGCGGGCGCCGCTGGCCTGGCGGCTTCGATTTTCGCGGCAGAGGCGGCCGCGAAGGGAGATCGTCCGCAGAGGATCGTCCTGCTCGACGGGGCCAAGACCATCGGGGCCAAGATCCTCGTCTCAGGCGGAGGTCGCTGCAATGTTACGCATGATGTCGTGACCGCTGCCGATTTTTTTGGTAATCGCCACATCATCAAGAATGTGCTCGCGGCTTTTCCTGTCCAGGCCACGATCGACTGGTTTGCCTCGCTTGGGGTCGACCTCAAGTGCGAAGAAACCGGCAAGCTCTTTCCTGTGACCGATAAGGCCCGGACGGTCCTGAGCGCGCTTGTCACTCGCTGTCACGAACTGGAAGTGGTCATTCGCATTGACCATCGGGTGGCAGAGGTCGCTCGTCTCACCGGCTCGGAAGGAGGGTTCGTCATTCACCATACCCATGGAAGTGTGCATGCGAGGAACGTCATCCTAGCCACCGGAGGCTACTCGCTTCCGAAAACGGGGAGTGACGGGTTCGGTTATGAGCTGGCCCGTCGTCTGGGACATCACGTGACCATGACCGCTCCGGCCCTGGTCCCGTTGATGCTGGACGAGACGCTGTTTCATAAAGACCTCTCAGGTATCTCACAGGAGGTGGAATTGACGACGACGGTGAATGACCGTGTCGTTGATCGAAGGACCGGCAGTTTGCTCTGGACCCACTTCGGGGTGAGTGGCCCAATCGTGATGGATGCCAGCCGGTTCTGGACGAGCGCCCGCGAAAAAGACGAGTCGGTTGAGCTATCCGTGAATTTCATGCCTGCGCTGACCCAGGAGTCGGCCCGCCAGTGGTTTATGGCGCAAGCCACAGCGGCGCCTCGTCGCTCGCTGACCAAGACCCTGGCGCACCTGGTCACGGAACGATTCGCCGAATCCCTCTGCCGATATGTGGGGATCAACGGGCAAACGGCTATCGCCCAACTACCCAGGAAGGATCGGGATTGTTTGCTGGCGTCGCTCACGAAGTTCCGGCTTCTGGTGCAGCAGGATCGGGGGTGGAACCATGCGGAGGTCACGGCAGGCGGTGTTCCGCTGGAGGAAATCAGCTTTCGCACAATGGAATCGAAGCTGGTGCCAGGCCTCTATCTGGTCGGGGAGATCCTCGATTGCGATGGTCGCATCGGCGGTTTTAACTTTCAGTGGGCCTGGGCCACGGGGTTGCTTGCCGGTCGAGCAGTGTCGGTCCGTGGGCGCGCAGAGGGTGAAACGCGCCCATAATCTCGACGCAGCTTTCGCACGGAATCTTCGTTTTCTTGACAGACGGGAGGAGATCATCTATCCGTGAACAAGAAAGAGTCTGCCCTGCGGCAACTCCGAGTATGGGAACAAGAAGGAGCCGATGATATGGGTCGCATCCTGAGCTGTCCGCGGTGTCAGAAGGACGGTATGATACGGTCTCACCCGCATTCGTTTCGCGAGCACCTCGCCTCGTTCCTTTTCGTGGCGCCATTTAGATGTCCATCGTGCAGTCACCGGTTTCTCGCGTCCCGGCTTCGGCTGGACCATCCCACGCATCCGATGGATCGCCGCGAACACCTCCGGATCCCCGTACGACTCTATCTCTCGTTTTCAGGGGGCAAGGTCCGCGGTGAGGGGACGGTGCTCGATCTCTCGATGGGCGGCTGTATCATCAAGAGCGGGACCCAGGTCCATACGGACGACATCTTCTACCTGCAATTGTCGCTTGGCGAAGGTGAACTTCCTTTTGAAGTGGCTGCGATGGTCCGTTCTGTGAGCGCTCGCGGCATCGCCTTCAAGTTCCTTCGCGCAGCCCAAGAGAACAAGCGCCTGCTTGCCTTCGTTCAGGCCCAGGCATCGGATCATCAGGATAAATCTTCGCTCAACACCACTGTCGCCGCCTGAACAGCGCCGCGGATCGCGTCTTCCGCCATCATCAACATAATATAATAGGGTTCGATGTGATTAGCAGGCTGTGGGAAAGCTATGTGAACAGGCTAGCGCGTCTTGTTAGGTCGGAGTTTCCCAGGCAGAGTAAAGAGGATGGTTGTTGATCAGTTCCTCATGTGCGGCGAGGTCATAGGGCTCGATGATGAGGTCCTGTTCATCGAGTGGCTCTGGACAGGATTGAGAGCAGAGGTAGGTGCGATAGGAGTCAGCCTTTTCTTCCGTGGCGAACCGGCACAGCCCGTATTCCGGCATCCCGGAAGAGGGATGCCAAAACGCCAGCTCAATCGCACTCCCCTGGTAAATGCCGAGGGTGCGGTGCGTGATCTGATATCCGCCGGGCAAATGTGACGAGGGTTCAAGTGACATCGGGCGGCCTTGCCTTCATATCATAATGGTGTACCGCATGATAGCATGCCCGATATCCCGCGCCATAGACCGACGCGTGGACGTTGAAGGAGGATCACCATGGGCCGTCGCATCTCGGTATTCGCCACCCTCGCTGCCATGATTTTGCTCGTAGGACTCTCAGGGTGCGGGTACAACGATCTCCAGGGATTAGACGAAGACACCAAAGCCGCCTGGAGCGAGGTGGTTAATCAGTATCAGCGGCGGGCCGACCTGATCCCGAATCTGGTCGCGACCGTCAAAGGCTACGCTGCGCATGAGAAGGATACGCTCGAAGGGGTGGTGCAGGCGCGTGCGCAGGCTACCGGGATTCAAGTCACGCCTGAAACGTTGAAAGATCCGGTCGCCTTCGAACAATTCCAAAAGTCGCAGGCAGGTCTCACCTCGGCGTTAGGCCGCCTGATTGCTATCGCAGAGAATTATCCTAATCTGAAAGCCGACCAGAACTTTCGTGATCTTCAGAGTCAGCTCGAAGGGACAGAGAATCGTATTGCTGTCGCGCGCAAGCGCTACATCGAGAAAGTGGCGGAGTACAATAAAGGCGTCCGCTATTTTCCCACAAACCTAACGGCAAAGTTCCTCCTCCATCTGGAAGAGAAGCCGAACTTTACCGTGGCGGATGAAAAGGCTGTGGCCAAACCGCCAGAGGTGAAGTTCTAGCAGGATGCTGACAAATTCCGCCAGTTTCGTTCTCGCTTCGCTCAGAGGCTCAACGTACCGAAGCGTACGCCTCGCCTCTTCGCTTGCTGCGGCTTTGTCGGACGGTCTTCTTGAGCATTCTGCGGGCCGTTGACTCAGGACAGGTAATCGATCTGCAGGGGCAAACAAAGCTCAAACTGGTTTTCCGCAGCCTGTTGGGTCGAGATTGAGGTTCAGGTTGAGGGACAGAATTCGACAGCAACCGGTCGGCTTAGTCCTCGCTTGTGTCTTATTCCTAGCCTCAGGCTTAACCGTAATCTATCCTTCCTTCGCGCTCGATGTGCCTCCACTCACAGGCCGCGTCGTGGACCTTGCGCACGTCCTGCCAGGCGATGCCGCCGCCTCACTCACCAATGACCTCGCAGCCCACGAGGCAAAAACCAGTAATCAAGTTGCCGTCCTGATTTTGCCCTCACTCGAAGGCGAACCGCTCGAATCCTTCTCTCATCGCGTCGGTACGACATGGAAGCTCGGTCAAAAGGGGACGGAGAACGGCGTGCTATTGCTCATCGCCCTGCGTGAGCGAAAGGTTCGTATCGAAGTGGGCTATGGCCTCGAAGGCAGCTTGACGGACCTCCGGTCTTCTCACATCATTCGGCAGGAAATTGTGCCCCGGTTTCGAAGCGGAGATCTTCCTGGCGGTATCGCTGCCGGGGTCCAGGCCATCCTCGGTACCATCGAAGGCACCTACAAGGCTGAAGAGGTGTTGGCAGGTCGCGCTCGTTCCGGTCAGGAGTTGACGTCCTTTCAGTATGTGATCATAGGGATTGTTGTTGGGACCTTGGCCGGTATCGTGTTGAGCCATGGGCTTCAACGCACTCGTGCGCTGCTCGGGAGCCTGCTCGCCTTCCTCGTCGCACAGTTTGCGACGGTGGGGTTGGGTTTCGTGGCCGCCGGGGTTACGGCCCTCTTGTTGTGGCTCATCCTGCAAGCAAATCAAGGTAAAGGCAAGGGTAGAGGGTGGGGCGAGGGTTTCACGAC
>Ga0163152_10002279_pt1 | contig 27801 bp, 27 predicted proteins | sample OliLakLV19MP8IB2_FD_148635 | JGI IMG/M metagenome (GOLD analysis project Ga0163152, IMG submission 148635) | Freshwater microbial mat bacterial communities from Lake Vanda, McMurdo Dry Valleys, Antarctica - Oligotrophic Lake LV.19.MP8.IB-2 | ecosystem: Environmental > Aquatic > Freshwater >...
GATGGGCGAGCTTCGGCCGGGAACCCAAAGAAGTGCCCAAGAAAACTGGGCGCGCGTGAACTCGCGCGGTTTTCGAACCGCGCTCAAACAGCACGCGCGATCTTCGTGGAAGAGCTGATGTGGTCTTGTGGATGTTTGTGTGTTTAAGGAAGGCTACGCCGTTAATCGATTGCGATTGCGGCGTAGCATATCTCCTTAGCTTTTAAAATCGGTGAGGCATTTGGCATATTTTAATTTCGAAGCCGTATCAGATTACAGCGATGAATCTTCCGTTTCTGATTCAGTCTCAAGATCATCGATTTCGCTTTGCATGTCGGTGACATGATCCTGCATTTCTTCGATTTGCTCACCAATAGCATCGATCTGATCTTGTAAATGCGACTCCGTCGTATCGCGGATTTCTGCGGCCTGTTCTTTTAGTTCCGCTATCTCTTCCGCAATGTCCTGCTGATCGTCTGCATCCTTTGTCTTAGCCAATTTCTGCTCAAGCTTTGCGAGCGCCTTCTCCAGCTTCTTATCAATCTTTGCCAACGTGAGTGGCATTTTTTTCTCCAATTTGGCCTGTTGCTTCTTCATTTTTTCAATCTGCTTTGTGGCTTGCTTCACCTGTTTCTCCATCATTTTTACTTGCTGCTTTCCATTTCGCTGACCGTGCATCATTTGTGGAGATTGGCCGCTCTGCATGTTCGGTTCTTTCATGGGCATCTGCATATGCATTGGGGACTGGAACATTCCCTCGCCGCCTTGCCTTCCATTCATCTGAAATGAAGGCTTGAAATGCGTCGATCCATCCGTATTCATTTGGAAGTTCTGCTGGCCAGAACTATCCATAGGCATACGCGGCTCCATCGTATTCATCGCAGGATACATGCCGTTTTTTTCCGCTTCCATATTAAAAGCAAAAGAACTGCCTGCAACGGTGACAATAGAAGATACGACTAACGCAGTGAGCGCGGTCACAATCATGTGATGGACGCTGAGAAGAGGTGACTGATTCATACAAGAATGAAGGAAGGGATATGGGTGTTTCTTTAGATATATTATACCAGAATTTTGATATTCTGGCAAAATGATAGTTTGATCGAATCTAAGCCAAAAAAGAGGACATTTTTCTTGGTACATCTCGTTCTAGTAGCTATAAGCGAGATCCCCCATGTCCCCCCAGACCCCCGTTCCTCTGCGCTGGTTTCTGCGTAGCATGCTTGTCTGCGCCGCCTTTGCGGTTCAGTTTTCTTCAATCCCGCGCACAACCAATGAGAGTTTTGCGCTGCTGGAATTTGGTGTGCAGAAGATGGAAGCGCAGGTCACGCGAGCGGCTGCATTGCCCCGGCGCCTGCAGATCCCGGGAATCGAACTTGATACGTCCATTGTTCCAGTCGGGTTGCTCCCGGGTGGCCAACTGGATGTTCCTTCCGATGCATTGCAAGTGGGGTGGTATAACTTAAATACGCTTCCGGGCGGGATTGGGAATGCCATTCTGGATGGCCATCTCGATCTGGACGGAAAGCCGGGCGCTTTTTGGAGACTGAGGAGAGTCCGAAAAGGAGATGAAATTTTGGTGACCGATGACAGAGGAAAAACGCGCCGCTTTCGCGTGAGGCGCACAGAGGTTTACCCCGTCGATCAAGCGCCGATGGCGGAAATTTTCGGAGCCACGTCCGGCAGACATCTCAATCTTATAACTTGCGCGGGTGTATGGCGCAAAGAATTGAATCACTATGATAAGAGACTCGTGGTTTTTACCGATTTAGTAACGGAGAAATAAGCATGTGACTGACGATCAATGAGTATGATAATTGTTGTTTGAGGTTCGTAATAGCGAAATTCTTTGCATAAAAATCACGCTTCTTCTCATTTCACCAAATCCGCATACACCGCATATCGTTGCGAATAGTCTGCGAGCGAATTACTCCAAACTCCTGCGCAGGTGAGCAATATTAATCTTGCGGGACCTGTGGAGGAAAAAATGTCGGTGAGCGGCACTTTTGATTCATGGAATTGTTTTTTTTCACGGATGACGTAGGTCCAGGTCTGGTTGTACTGATCGGTAATGACCACTTCATCGCCGGGCTTTGTCCTGTGTAGATGCCAGAAAACTGCTTCGCTGGTTTTAGAATCCAGATGCCCCGCTAACACCGCATTGCCGTTTTCTCCGGGACGCGGGCCAAGCTCATACCATCCTGCGTTGTCCCAATCCTGCGGCGCGGCCATGGCTCCTTTGTCATCCAGTCCCACCTGTTCCACTTTTGCATCCACACCAATGGAGGCAATCGCAATATGGACCGGATTGCCTGGTTTATCCACAAATTGCTGTGCCCACGCCATCCAAGCAGTATTGGAAGTGCCCCCTTGCAGCGAAGATAGTTGCCACCAAAGGAGTCCGGGTAGCAGAGCGCCGATAACGGCGATACTACCGAGAACTCGATTGGTAAGTGTCATACGGAAAATGCGCGAGAAATAGAATCGATCCGCTTATTGAGTAGCTCCCCATCCGCCTCCCGTCGCCGGAAGTCCGGTCGGGATCGTGCCATCGGCGTTGACTGTTTCTTCAGTCGAGCCATCAACCGTTGTCGATCCATCGTCAGTCACGCCCATGACTTCTTCCTCTGAATCGGTATCGTTGGTTGTCGTATCATCCAACGTTGTCTCTGAAGAGACGGATGTGTCCTCGATTATCGTTGCTTCTGAAGAGGACGTCAGTTCCTCGCTGGACTCGTTTAATGCGGAAGAACTGGACACAGAGATATCAGAAGATACGCTGCTCTGTGACATCGATGCATCCGATGACTGCGCGTCGGAAGAGCTTTGCAGCTGTGCGACGGCCGGAAGGAGGAGAGCGATGCTCCCTGCAAGCGACATGGCTACCATTGTTTTTTTCATAGAAAAACTTGGAAATAAATAAGAGAGACATCTCTACGACGTCCGTGGCGACATTGTCTTTCAAAAATCGCTAAGCATTCCGAAGAAAATGGTGATTTATGGCAGTTTGAAGACAAAAACGCCTATCTGTTTTCTGTAAGATATACCCCCGAAAACCGTCTTATAAGTACTAGATATTTCTTCTATTTTCCCCCTCATTTCATGGCAGACGACGATAATAAATTCATGGGCACGGTCACTGATATGGGCAGTCCGCATGCGGAAGGTATGGGGCATGACGAAAAAGAGCACCAGGAGGAAAAGAAAAAAGTCGGTTTTGGTGGCTCTTTCGATTTTATGGCGAAAGATGCAAAGGGAGTGGGTGATGGCAAATGAGGAATGGGAATTTCCCCCCCCCAGCTCCTACGCAGGCTCGCAACGTTCAAGAGCGGTTTACCTTCCACAGACGTCGCAGCAGCAAGACTGCTGCTGTCATCGCAATTGCTACGAGAGCAGCAACAACAAATTGTCCGTGCCCCAAGGCGCCGCCCGCGTAACTCCATGCAAACGCGAACGGTATGATGCCGATGAGTGTTGCAACCGCATAGGTGCCAAATGTCAGATTTTTGACGAGTCCCAGCGCAAAGCTGGTCACGTCGACCGGAAGAATCATGCGCAGAAAGACAATGCCGGCAAAACCGATGTCCGGCGGAATGCGTTTTGTCAGTCGATCAACTCCTTCCAAAGAAACCACCTGCGCAATCCACGGTCTTCCCTTCCGCGCGATCCAAAACGCAATCATCGCTCCGATCCACCAGCCGAAAATACTCAGGAGCGCCGCAGGAACGATACCGAAGAGGCGGACGGCTACAGGGAGCAGCGGTAACGATGTCAGAGGCAGCGCAATAATCGATAGGATCACCACAAGCACATACAACATCCCCCCGAGCATGATGTTCGTTTGGATGAAACTTTCGATGCCGGCGATATCCCATTGCCACTGCCAGAACGTGAGAGCCGCCAGGGCAAGGAGTGCGATGCCGACAGCGGCGGCTTTTTGCAGATGCATGGGATTTCTATACCCGTTGCGCCGCCGCCTTCATAGCGATTCCCATTATTTACATGCGGATGATGAGCTGTTCTTCCGAGAGGCGGACTTTTTTGTACAGGGCAGTCGCGTCATCGGCGGCGCGGTGGCCGACCGGGCAAAGCGCCACGGAAGTCAGACCGCGAGCCTCCAATCCGAGAATTTCATTCACTTTTGCGGGATCAAAGCCTTCCATGGGACACGCATCAATGCGGTGTTCGGCCGCGACGGTGAGAATACATCCAAGCGGGATATACGCTTGGCGCTTCATCCATTCCTTGAGCGCTTCCGCAGGCATGCCTTCTACAAATCCGGCCATCATATCGCGGTAGGATTTGAGACTTTCGATGGGAACACCGCGTTCCTCGGAGATCATTTGTACGAAGGCATCCACATACGCCACATCAATGCTCGTGCGAGCGCAGAGGACGATCAAATGAGATGCATCGGTCACTTGTGGCTGATTCCACGCGCCTTCTTTTATTTTCTGACGGATCGCGGGATCTGTGACGAGGATGAATTGGTAGGGCTGTAATCCATACGAAGAAGGCGAGAGGCGTAGCGCGTCCAAAAGCGGTTGCAGTTCTTTCTCGGAAAGCTTCTTGGTAGGGTCGAATTTTTTTGTGGCGTATCTCCAGAGGAGCGCTTCGTTGGTTCGGGACATGAAAAATTTGGAAAAGATATTGAATGCGCAGAATAATCGATTAATATACTTTATACAAGTACATACTTAAAAGTACTATACTATATTTTAGTATAGTATAACTATTCTCCCTTCTTCCCATGGAAAAATGCGACAGCACCTGTCCCGTTCACGCGACACTCGATGTGATCGGTGGAAAGTGGAAACTTCTCATTCTTTGGTATTTGCATGGCCGCATCTTGCGCTACAGCGAGCTACAAAAGCTCATCGGAGATATCACGCCGAAGATGCTTGCCCAGGAACTGCGTGCCTTGGAACGCGACGGCATCATTGTCAGAAAAGTGTATCCCGTCGTACCGCCGAAAGTGGAATATGCCATCAGTGCCTACGGTAAAACACTACACCCGATGATTCATTTATTGGGAGAATGGGGTGAGAAGCACTTGCTGCGAACTGCTCGTCGCACGAAAGGCCAATCTATTATAATTTCAACTCCCGGCCTGAGACGAAAGAATGCTCGTCGAATTATTGCGTCGCGTGCGTGAGAGATCGTGTGAAACTTGATCGTTACAACTAAAAAACCCCCGCGAGTTACGCAGGGGTTTTGAGAGCAACGGATGATTAAAGCATCGAATCGATTGCTTGCTTGAACGTTTCATAGGGGACTGCTCCGCTGATGAATTGAGACTTGTTATCAGGGCCCAGCACCCAGAATCCGGGCGTACCGTTCACGCCGGAGTTGGCGCCGTCCGTCATATCTTTTTGAATCTCTGAGGCGTACTTGGCAGTATCCAGACAAGTATTAAACGTTTTGGCGTTCAGCTTCAGATCCACAGCGTACTTCTTGAAGAGGGAAACCGCATCTTGTGCGGGACTCCACGTTTTCATGGTCATGAAAAGCTTGTCATGCATTTCCCAGTATTTGCCCTGGTCTTGCGCGCAGCCGGCAGCCTCCGCAGCTTTCTCTGCGTGCGGATGGAAGCCCAGAGGATAATCGCGGATGACATATTTGATCTTCCCGGTATCGATATAATTTTTCTTGATCTGTCCGTAGGTCTGCGTGAAATGCCGTTCGCAGAATGGACACTGATAATCGGTAAATTCGATAATGGTGACCTTTGCAGTCTTGCTGCCAATCATTGGATCATCATCTACCGTTGGCGGCGTTTTTGGAGCCGCAGGAGGCGGCGGAGTGGGAGCTGCTGGAGTCGGAACTTGGCCGACCTGCTGGGGTTCGCCGCCGACAGGAGCGGAATAGCCGCCCATCTGCGCAGAGCCGATGCCATATCCGACAATAACGCCCATCAGTCCGACGGAAATGGCGAACCAAGGATTGCTCGCACCATTTGGATGCTGTGACATGAGAAGGAAAGGAAGAAAATGAAAATCAGAACGTATCGTTTCAAGGACAGAATAGAGTTGAAGAGCGTACAAAGCGAGTGATCACGCGCTCTGCATTCCTATCTTCTCATGACGATTGTTTTGAGGCCCATCAGAACGGGCGGACTTTCGCAGATCGATGAAAGTTGAAGGAGAGCGGATGAAAGAGGCTCAGCAGGCGGAACATTTGATGACAATGGGAAATTGGAGATGGCATTCGGTGCAAGCGGTTCAGCCTGCGCAATCGGTAGATTGTTCGAAACGCACTCGGTCGATGCGCAGGGAATCTCCTCCGCTTGCACTGTTTCTTCTGTGCTCATCTGCATCCCCTTGCAAGTCATCGCATCCGCGCGAGAGAGGAGAGTCGGAGCAGAAAAGATACTAGATGGTGCTGCAAAGACAGCATCATGCATCAAGGCGTTTCCAAAAATAGAAGCGATGATCGTGGCCAATCCGAGAATCACTTTCCGGCGCATTCGCTCTGAGTATAGCGAAATGCAGGTTGGTGACCAGCAGCGCGGCAGCCCTTATTTTATCGCAAAGTCGGCGGTCCAAGGTCACTCTCACCGTCCTCATTCGAAGTCAGGTCGAAGTCAGGTAAAAGGAGATCGAGCTGAAAATTGGTGCGATCTGTCATTCGTTCCAGAGCTTTCTGTCGCTCTATGAATGCGCGCACTTCTGGGTTCGCATTGAGATACTCTAACGCAGTTGCGCTTGCTTCCCCTGGCTGTTCTTCTGCGATGAACAGATCTCGCAGGGGCGGATGTGGATAATTGAAGGGGCCTTTCCCCCCAAATTCGATGCTGCTCATGAGGTCTATCGTACACTCTTTACGAACTGCTTAAAGCAGTCGAAACGGTTATTCTGCGATGTTTGTTGTCACGATTATTTACAATATACAAAAAATATGATATAATACTTCATTACACCCATGACACACATCTACACACACATAGTTGGGTTTCTGCAAAAACACGAGCAGCGGATGCGGTGGGCTTTTGGCATCGGTGCCGCTTTTCTCTTGGGGAGTGTTTTGGCCATAGGTTATGAGGGCGAAACGCGTCACAAGAATGAGGCGATGCTTGTTCCCAACCGGTTCATCACCACGCAAGGGATCGCACTGCGTCCCGCGGCGCCATCATCTGCTGGTTCTATCTCTTCCTCTCGGATTTCCTCCGCGACTTCCGTCACGATTGCGGCACCAAAGCGAGTCGCGCAAGCGCTTGTGCAGGTGCAGGTGTCCGTCTCCAGCTCCTCTTCCTCAAAAAAAATGGAGAATGTTGGCGCGACGCAAAAGGAATCGAACGCGTCGGTAGCAATCAGCGGAGCGCCATCCACCCAAGAATTCCCGGCTTTCGTGTATGCGGTTTTCCCCGTCAGTAAGGTGCCGAACTGGGGAGCGATGCGCACGCCTGAGGAATGGGACCGGACGTATCGGGAGCTGAAGCCGGAAGATTTCGTTCCGGTGCCGCGCTATAATCTTGCAACGCTCACCATTCCTTTGCACTCGATCAATGATCCTCTGCTTCGCGAGAATATTCCGATCGCCACTGCAAAACTTTTCTATTCGACGCGCTACTACGGTGCCTACGATATTGATGTGGGCGAATTCACCGGAGATCATCCGGGCGTCGATTTGAAACTTGCGCACGGCACCCCGCTCGGCGCCGTCGCTGGAGGGCGCATCCATGCGGTTCGCACGAACGCTTCGCTTGGGCACCATGTCATCATCGAACATCATCTCCCCGATGGCGATATCGTCTTTTCCGTCTACGGTCACCTCGATAGTGTTCGCGTGCAGGAGGGAGACAATGTGCGGCCGGGGCAAACCGTCGGGACTGTCGGCATGACGGGCAACACCACAGGACCTCATGTGCATTTGCAGATTGATCGGAAGGTCCAAGAAGGCAAGCATGTTCCGTATTGGCCGTCCTCCTCGCCGACCAGAGAGCAGGCCGCACGCTACACGCTCAATCCGATCACCTTTATTTTCCAGCATGCGCGCGGAGAATAAAGACACCGCTTCTGCGCAATAAAAAAGAGCCCCTGCGGGCTCTTTTCTTTTTCATCAAGAAGTACTTATTTACACATAGTGCCGTCCAAAAGTGCGACGCGAACGGCCTGCGGAGTCATGCGCAATTTCTTGGAGAGATGCTCAGACAGCCAATCGAGAGAGGGCGCATCTGGCAGATTGCTCAGGAACATCTGCATGTCGCAGAAGACGTTGCGCGTCGAACCGCCGAAGGATGGAGGAGGCAATGGAGTGGGACTGCCGCCAAACGCGGGAGACGGAAGACGCGCAGAAATATTCATGCGGTTTAAATAGCCCTGTGTCACGTTCGTATTGTGACCGCGGTGGGAACCGTTGCCTGAGCCAATAAAATCAAAGGTACGCGCAGCCGTGAAAGGTTCCGGTGTGGGCGGTGGGCAACTGAGAATCGTGTCCACAATCAGGCTTGTGTTATTACTAGGGTTGATTTCTTCCGTAGAGCTGGACGTGATCGTTGCCACGTTTTGGATGCGCGTGCCGCATTCCATCGTGTTGAGCGGCTTGAAAGAAAGCGTGAACACCCGCGCCTGATCCGGAGCCAGTGAGAAGCCGGTGCAATTCACGGTCGCCACATCCTGGATGCATTCGTCGCTGCTGCCCTCGGGATCGAAAGTCACGCCCGACGGAAGTTGATCCTGCAGCATGACGCTCGCGGCGCCATCGGGGCCGTAGTTGGTTGCGCTCAGCGAGTAGATCACTGCGGAACCGCGCTCCACGGTTTCCGGTCCGCTCTTGCTGACCGCAAGATCCACTTTTGGTACGCAAGTGACGATGGTGGAAACGGTCTCGCTCACGTTGTTCGTCAGATTCAATTCATAGTTTCCTGAAACGGTCGCGGAGTTCTGGTAGAGCGTGCCGCACGGCGCCTCGGATGACACCGTAAAGGCGAGCGTCAACAAGACCGGCGTGGATGGAGCGACTGTGGCGATAGGACACAGCAGAGTGCCCGAATTCATTGAACAGCCCGGCGTGCTGGCACCTGCATTGAATGACAAACCCGCTGGGAACGTATCGCTGAGGACGACTTCCGTTGGAGTGGCCGGACCCGCGTTAGAAACAGTGAGCGAGTAGACCAAGCTCTCGCCAGGCAAAGCCGTTGAAGGACCGGACTTTGTGATAGAAAGATCGGAAACGTCATCCGAAGAGCAGAGCAGATAGGCCGATGAGACACTAAGGTTATTGCTGGGATTTCCATCGGCTTGATCCGAGGTGATGACTGCCGTATTTGATGCTGTCAGATTGCAGCTGGTTTCTGCATTGATCTGTGCTGATGGCGTAAAGGTATGCGTGGCAGCCGGAGCGAGAGCGGCAAGCGTGCAGAGGATGACACCCGGCGCGGGGGAGGTGCAATTCGCATCGCTGGCTGCGACGTAGGTGAAGCCTGAAACAAGGTGACATGTTGCGCGTGCGTCCTGGTGAAAAAGTGCCGGTGGATGGCGTGATCCTTGAAGGAGGTGGCGCCATTGATGAATCCATGATTACAGGCGAATCACTTCCCGTGGAAAAGCATGCCGATGACCGTGTTATCGGCGGAACACTGAACGGAACAGGTGGGTTTGTGATGCGAGCCGAGAAGGTGGGCAGTGAAACGCTGCTCGCGCACATCGTGCAACTAGTCAGTGAAGCGCAGCGCAGTCGTGCGCCTATTCAACGTCTGGCAGATACCGTATCCGCATACTTCGTTCCGGCAGTCGTTCTCATCGCCGTCCTCACATTCGTGCTGTGGTTCTTCTATGGCCCTCAGCCTTCTCTCGCGTATGCAATTGTGAATGCTGTGTCTGTGCTTATCATTGCCTGTCCGTGTGCTCTTGGTCTTGCTACGCCCATGTCCATCACCGTGGGCATCGGGAAAGGCGCAACGCTCGGTGTGCTCATTAAGAATGCGGAGGCGCTAGAGACAATGGAGAAAGTAGATACGCTTGTGGTGGATAAGACGGGGACGCTGACGGAAGGTAAACCGCGCCTTGTCTCCTTGAAAGCTGTGAATGGCGCAACAGAGGAAGAAGTACTGAGATTGGCAGCCAGTGTTGAGCGGGGGAGTGAGCATCCTCTTGCTGCTGCCATCATTGCAGGAGCGAAGGAGCGAGGCATCGAGCCAATAAAAACTACGGACTTCCAGTCACTGACTGGTCGTGGCATTCAGGGTGTCGTTGATGGTCACAAAGTTGCGTTGGGGAATCAACAACTACTGGATGATTTTGGCGTCGATGCAAAAGATGTTCTCTCGGAGGCAGAGCAATTACGACAGGACGGACAGACTGTTATGTTCCTTGCAGCTGATGGGAAGGTGATCGGGCTTCTGGGAGTTGCAGACCCTATTAAGGAATCTACACCGGAGGCTATTCGCTCCTTGGAACAGGAAGGCGTCCATGTGGTCATGCTGACGGGCGATAATCGCACCACAGCTTTGGCCGTAGCCAAGAAGCTGGGAATAGAGCAAGTCGAAGCCGGCGTACTTCCTGAGCGAAAGAACGAGGTTGTGAAGCGGCTGCAAAAGGAAGGGCACATTGTCGCCATGGCCGGCGACGGAATCAACGATGCTCCTGCTTTGGCACAGGCAGACATCGGCATAGCGATGGGCACGGGAACGGACATCGCCATGCAGAGTGCGGGTGTAACCCTCGTAAAAGGTGATCTTCGCGGCATCGCACGGGCGCGGAAGCTCAGCAGAGGAGTCATGCGGAATATCCGGCAGAACCTCTTCTTCGCCTTTATCTACAACGTCTTAGGAATCCCCGTAGCCGCAGGTTTGCTCTATCCCTTGTGGGGCATGTTGCTGAATCCCATGATCGCAGCGGCAGCGATGAGCCTTAGTTCAGTGTCAGTCATCGGGAATGCATTGCGACTGAGAAAACTGCGCGTCTGATTGAGCGAGGCACTAGACCAGATGTGACTTGGTAAAAATTGTAGAGTTTGGCTTCTACTTCCTCTTTTTCCAATTGCTATGTCTGCACAAAGAATTTTCTGCAGGTTCTGCGGTGCGAGTGGAGCTCATTGTTACGTCAAGAATCGCCCTGGAAGACAACGCTACAAATGTCCGCATTGTGCGAAAGTCTCCATCGATGTGATTGCATTCATTCCGACCCTGCGTAAAACGTGGCATCGTCCCGAATCGGAAACTCGCATTCTATACGTCATGAATGTCTCGCGTCATGTACTCACGCTGTTTTCATTACAAACCTATAACATCGCTATCACGCTTCATTCCATTGCAATGATCGTGACAAATTCGATCATGACTGTATTCATTGCAAGGAAGATCTTATACGCTCACCTGAAGCGTTCATAATCAGAATTGGCTCGACGTAGTTCAAGCTGTTCGAATTCATCAGGACCTTCTTCTGGATGCAGTCAGAACCGTGTTCTGAGTGACCGGACCCGATTATATCTCTCATGAATCATGAGTGTCCAGATTTGTTTCCTGTGCACGAATATCAAGAGATGACGTTTACAATACTGTTTACAACTAAATAATCACTGTTTACAATACTGTTTACAATAAAATTCAGATAGGTTACAATAAAGACATGCCCATCAAAACAGAGATCATTGAGTTCGCCCTTCGGCGGAAGAAAATCAAATCCAGTGAACTTGCTGAGAAGTTCGCTATCTCGCGGCAGTATGCCAACAGGATACTGAAGGGGTTGGTCTCTACGGGGAAGCTTGTGAAGATCGGCTCCACAAATGCCACGGTGTATGTGTTGCCGTCATTGGCGAATATAGAAGGGGGGAGGTTTGAGAAAAGGCTTCTCAATAAGAATCTCAAAGAACACGAGGTATTTGAAGACATCGCAACAAAGGCGAAGTTCATATCCTCTCTCAATGAAAATCTTCGCAGTATCTTTAGCTATGCGTTTTCTGAGATGATGAATAACGCGATCGAACACTCCGCGTCGAAGAACATACAGATCGACGTTGAGAAAAGTGATCATACGCTGATCTTTCATGTCAATGACTTTGGCATTGGCGTCTTCAGAAACATCATGAAGAAGCGGCACTTGCAGTCGGAGGTGGAAGCGATTCAAGACTTATTGAAGGGGAAGACGACCACGCAGCCGCAAGCGCACTCAGGCGAAGGTATTTTCTTCACATCAAAGATTGCGGATGTTTTCGTATTAGAAAGCTTCAATCATCGATTAGTCATCGATAATCTGATTGAGGATATTTTTTTGGAGGAAGTGAAACCGATGAAGAAGGGGACGAAGGTCACGTTTAAAATTGCTGCAGATTCAACGAAACATCTCAACGACATCTTTAAGAAATTCCAGACAGATCCAGCCGAGCATGCATTCGACAAGACGGAGATTCAGGTGAAGCTCTACACGATGGGAACAATTCACATCTCGCGTTCTCAGGCGCGGAGGGTGCTAACGGGTCTTGAGAAATTTAAATTCGTCGTTCTGGACTTTGATCGTGTGCCGACTGTTGGACAAGCGTTTGCCGATGAGATCTTCCGCGTGTTTAAGAAAAGATATCCCGATATCGAAATGAAGCCGGTCAACATGAATGGGGCGGTCAGGTTTATGGTCGAAAGAGTGGGCAGAGAATGAGTTCCCTCTTGGCTTCTCTATCTCACAAGATGGCTCCCACGACCCATGCTTCGCTTGCGAGCTACCCAGCGTCTCTCTGGAAGTTGCAGGATTCAGGCTGGTTGTTGCTCCACTAAAATATTTGGCTCCCCCGACTGGCTGTTTTCCGCACTACAGATGATCTTCACAATTATCGCATCTTCTTTGCAAGTTTCCGTGATGATGGAAGGGGAAAATATAATCCGACGCAAAACAGGCGGGAGAGTCTCCCGCCTGGTGATCAGTCAGGAAGCATGATTTAGTTCCTCACTCCGCGAATGCCTGTACGAAGGCACTGTGCGTAGCTGGCGCCCGATTTGCCGGGGTACTGTACGCGGCATTTCTCGCGGACCGTCATGAAGCATGTCCTCTTCTCTGTCCATTTCAGTTTTACACAAGCGACCGCCACTTGGGGGGCCGAACTCGTGCTGGAACGGGATGACGACATCATCACGGAACTGGATTGGGAGGAAGTAGAGCTGCGGGACGAGGAACTAGCGGAAGAGCTAGTCCCCGATGAACTGGAAGAGTTAACGGAAGAAGAGCTGAGAGAAGAGGAACTACCGGAACACGTTGGCTTGGTGATGGTGTTGCTATCCATGGTGACCGCGCCAACCCGTGCCAGTGCCCTGCCATTCAGGGTCATGCCGGTGGCAAGCGAAATGGACTGGTCAGCCATGATGGTTCCCGCGAATTCGGAAGTGGTCCCGAAGGTGGCTGATGTGCCGACTTGCCAGAAAATATTGCAGGCCTGCGCGCCGCCGACCAGGATGACCCTGCGGCCGGAGGTGGTGGTAAGTGTGGAAGCCATCTGGAAAATGAACACCGCGTTTGCATCACCGCCTGCATCCAATGTGAGGTCTCCTGAGGTAACGGAGAGCGACGATGTCGATTTGTAGAGGCCGGGCGCAAGTGTTTGTCCGCCCAAGTTCCCTGCCACGCTCACCGGATCAAGCGTGCGTCCAGCAGCGTCGTTATAGGCGGTGGTCACGTCCATTTTTGCTTGTATGAGCGCTGCAGGCGTGGGGGATGCGTCATCGGACGCGAGGATCAATCCATTCACTACTCCTGGCGTTGCGGGTGACCCGCCACCAATGAATCCCGTAATGGAGGACCGCGCGCCGGGGCTTAGGCCCATATCCCCGTTGACGGTGGTATTGCCGGTGCTGGTAATAGTGGAGCCGGCCAAAACAGCAAAGTGAGCTGCCGTTCCCAGGTTCACCGCCGTTGGACCGGCCGCATTTGCCACTACCCCGTTCATCAAAAGGATGATCAGTGCAGGCAAAAAGCGGACTCTATGCAAAGTTTTTATAGGTGGTGTAAGCAAAGAAGTATAAAAATCCACTGTAGCAGTGATCCTGGAATATCGCCTGTACAAGAGAGCCGGAGGGACAGGCTTTGATTTGCAGGAAATTTGGTTAAATCACTTGTTATTTTTCTTTTTTGAGAATTACCCACACGGGTAGGAAAAACTGATGTGTTGAAACGAAAGAATGGCTCTGCAGACTGGATCTATTCCGAACTAAGAACAATCTTCTACATTCTACGAAGTGGTTCAGTGTCCGTTGCCATTCTCTAGTCCTGCAAAAGGCATTTGATCTTCCGTAAGTACGGATTCATCGGCGATACCATCGTTGATTAGGCGGAACATCTGACGCTGCACTTCCAGGTTATGACCCTGCACTTGATCGTATGTGCCCTGAGCGAAGAATGCCTCATATGCAGTTTTCGGCGGTTTATCGTCGGTAGCACAAGGATCTTTTCGTGCTGCCACGAGTGAAGGATATTCTTCAAAAGTTCCATCCTCCTGCTTTACCACCCATTGCTTCTTCATTTTTTCGAGAAAGCTCTGTGGGTAACGACTGCGTAGAGTGTAGTAGTCAGCTGTAGGGTGTGTGAGACGCTGAGGATCAATACGATGAATACGGTCTTTCTTCTGAATATCCATCACTACACCATCGGAAAGATCATCGTCGATCAATGCTTTGCCTGCAGTGAAGGTTGTGCCCACTGCACCAGACTTTTCTGTTGCAATGATCAATTTGCGATCATCAGCATTCTGGAGGGTCAGTCTTTCATAATCCAAAGCGGACATTGTTTCACCATTTGCATCTTCAATAGGATAACCGTTCTGATCAAAGACCCATGCGCCTTTAAAACCATGAACGCCGGGTTCACGTTTGAATTTCATAGGCTGTCCCTGTGCATTTTTCTTCTCTCTTTCTTTACCAGCCAGTCCTGTATAGAGCGCAGGCTTTAGTTTTTTGAAAATTTCTGCATACTTGAGAGCTTGTGCAGTATATGAACAGAAAATGACCACTTTTCGTCCCTCCCTTAAACATTTTTCTACAATGCGGCGCGTTTGCAGCGCCTTTGCATCATCAGTTTTTGATCCAATCCAAGCTGGGTTATTGATAGCCTGACGCATAGCATGTTTCTTCACGAGCCCGCCTCTGATACGGAGACGGTCTTCTTCTGCAACTTCATCATCGGGGATGTAATGGCCATATTTTTCGGTCCACTCCTGCCAATTTAAAAACATTTCATAGATGGCAAATGCCTGTTCTTCACTCATTTCAAACTCACCCATCTGCTCCGAAGGAATAACGTTCTTACGCGGTAAACGATGTAACTGCTGGCTCAGTAGAACATTCGGATCCACTTCCTCCATGACATCTTCCTTACGAAAACGAATCGTATACTTATCTACTAGAAGCTTGAGAGCTTTTAATGCCTGAGGGTCATCTCCGGGAAACGCCTGCATAAATGCCTTGTCATCATGAAAACGAGGATCTTCTGGTTCCAAGGTATGCAACATTCGCCGTAGCGTTTTGGGGGTATGCGCCAAGGTCGCAGTCACGTTGATTTGGAATTTGTGCTTCAATTTCTTGGCACCTCTGCTCTGCAAGCTCTCCTCATTCGCCCGGCTATGAGCCTCATCATGAACAACAACCGTATCGTCACTACTGAGCAATTGGAAACGTTCGGCGTCATCAGGATTTTGAAGAAACTGCACGTTTGTGACAAGACGTAGGTGCGATGCATTACGCAGAAGTTCCTTACGCTGCTTGTGTGGAACATCGCGGAGTACGAGTAAATCGGGTTCTTTCAGTACTACCCCCGCTTCTTCATCCCATGCGCTAACAACAGGATTTGGCGTAAAAATGACAGCTTCTTCATCAGAAAGTGCAGCGAGAATGGTGCGCGTCTTTCCAAGACCAGGATCATTTGCAAGATTAATACCAGTTGATCTACCTTTCATTGATTTTCGAATTTCATAGACACAATATTTTTGAAAGAACATCAAACTTCCATCTTTCACATTTGGCAGACGCAAATTTTCTATGGTTCGGAAATTCTTCAACACACTATGAAGAACACGACGAATAATTTTACTCTTTGTTTCATCCATAAGTGTTTGTACGTATGTTTCGCCTTCCGGAAAAGAGCGGGCAAATTTTTTGATGAGTATCTTCTCAGTGCAGCTAATGAAAAATTCCATACGTCCCGGGTCTTTTTGTATTTCCTGAAGAAGATTGCCACGAAGTTGAGAAAGTAATTCAAGTAGGGCAGCTACATCATCTGGCTCTCCTTCCTGCCGCAGAACAAAAGTTTCCTGTACGCTGCGCGATTTTTGCTCATGACGAAGACCAAGAATTCGTATAACATTTTCTTCTCCGATCTTAAGAGGAATTACTACGGTGAATGCTCCATTCGGTTCTGTTTTGACACGTCGGTTCCATGTGCCTGCAACATAGACACACTCGGCATTCGGTGCGACACCCTTGATCGTTAATGTATTTTCTGCAGTAGTCTCCGGAATTTCTGTCCCAACTTGTACAAATGGTAAACTAGCTTCCCATCTCAAGTATTGTTCTTCTTTTGTTTGATTAGGACCTGTTACAAGTCCTTTAAAACTTCTACAAACTAGTTCATTCGTTTCTGCCTCTGAAAGTTCGGGATGAGCATATTGTATATACAACTTAAGCTTTGCGGGGTCATGACCAATAAGGGCAATAGCCTCTTCGGCATTTAATTTCTCCAGCGTTTCAAACTCGGATTCTATTTTTTGCTCTTCCATAAATCCGATAAAGGCATCCCACGACCCGAATCGAGTAAAAAGAGCGCGATAAAGGCTCATAAATTCATTTTCTTGCAGCCAAGCAGAACTTCGCCATCCATCGTCAGAAATCCTATTTTCTCTAAATATTTGGATCAGTTCTACATAGGACTTATTCTTAATAAGGACAGACCATTTCTCTTTTCCCATAAAATTAAGAAAATTATCCCATTTACCGAAATGTCGAAAAATCTCTTTGCTTAGTCCGCTAAATCCATTGGTTTCCAGCCAACCAGAACTTCTCCACATATCGCCATGAATTCCTTTCTGTGCGAAAAGTGCTAACAACTGCTCTGGATTTTTATCTCTAATTTGTTCGGCAAAGGTACTTTTCGATATTCCCATGAATTTGAGGAATACAGTCCACCGACCAAAACGACGAGTAATAGCCCGCACTAAAGACGAAAAGTTATTGGTTGCCAGCCAAGAAGAGCTTTGCCACTTATCTTTTGGAATTCCATTTAACTGAAAGAGTATGTGAAAGTCTTCCGATGTTTTACAAGTAGAAACTTGTTTCGTGTAGGAGGACTTCAATGATGATGGATCAATTGTTGATGGTGACGGATTTTTAACCTTCAAGCCATCGTTTCTATTTTGAGTATATGTTAAAGATTGGAATTCGGGAATTTCTATCATCAGCTGAACTCGCACCTCATCAATCAATTGGCGGATTTTTTGCATTTCAGCACTTTCCAGAGCTTCATATAATCTTATGAGAATTTCCTCTTTTGCTGTATCAATTTTTTCTCTATGAAAAGCATGCAGTAGTTCTTGTACTTCGGTTTTACAAGGCACATCATTTTCCTCAAGCCAAGAGACGAATTGAACCATTTGCATTTATTTATATTATATAACGGATACTTTATAAAGTTAATGGCCCCCGAGCTAGCCGTCTTCGCTGCGCTTTACCGAGCCACTAATGCCCGTCGCCAATTTTCGTTTTGCTCAAATTGGCTCTCATCTCTCTACGGAGTTCGAGATCGGATTACTGTGACTTGGCAGGGAATGGAGAGAGCGTTTTCTCTGCTACAGGCAGCAGTTTAGCAGTCATGCAAATGTCCGTAAATCTAACAAAATGGCGCGTGAGCGCCATGGTGCTCCTATGAGCCAAACTGGTAAGTCCGTACAGGACATCTACAACGTCATTGGCGGTGCAGCTGCGTTCTTCTCACGCTGGGCTTTCTTCTCGGCGCTGCTCTGGAAATCTATCGCGTACGGCGTGTGACCGAATCGAACATCCATCTCCAGGGGCATGTCGCGCACTTCGTCTATCGAACCATTTGCAAACTGTGTCACATCCGCATGCCCATCGGGCAGCGGGGCGTCGTTCAGCATCAGAACCATTGAGAACGGTGGGAGTGCAAGCTCGGTAACGAATTGGAATTCACGTGTGTCCGTCTTCAGAATTCCTTCATGTGCTGCATAGCGTGATACTGGTCCAAGATAGAGCGAAAGGCCGAGACGGAATGGTGGTTGCAGACCCTGTTTATCAGGGCAAAGCACGAATTCCCGAAGATCAGGGTGCTTTTCGCAGAAGCCCACAGTGCTTACTGCCAGCATCATAGTGACGATCTGCTTTATCACTCGCAGGGGCTTTGCGTCCTGCACGACAAGGCGGCTGTGTATCCTCACGCCGATCTGCTCATCAGCCATCCTTCGTTTTTCTGGGGGGATTTGTGCTAGGGCAGCGGTGCCAACACGCACAAGTTCGGTGTAATCAGGCACATACCACTTCCCGGCAAAACTATTGCAGTCTCGGCACAACGTAGAGACTCCTGCGCCGCGCTGGAATTGTTTGCCTTTTACCTGGCCGTCAGCACTTCTCTGGAGCCAATTTTTCATATCGCATAGAAAGACCTTGCTGTTGTTATTTGCTGAGCGTGGCGGAACGTGCTCAAAGCTCAGCGGCTTGTTCTCTAGGCAGATATGACAGAGTGACTCGTTGATGTCGGGGCTGGAGTTCATGTGTATCAAATATACATCTATTTCTCTGCCATCTGCCCCACCATGCGCTTTCAGTCCGCAAACATATAAATCCTCATTACGAATTGATCACTCGCCATATCTGATTTCTAGGGCTTCTCGTTTATCAGCATTTCTGCGAGCTTTTGGAATGTCTGCGGTCGGTACTTCTCGAACTGCTCCTGCTGAACGTAGAGAGCATGATAGCGGGCATCCTTCTGAAGACCGTTGGCATCGTTGCACCACTGTTTCAGGCGCTCGATTTTGAGCGGGTCGTCTAAATCCTCTCGGCCTTTCGTTTCGACTACGTAAACATCTCTTTCGGAGGTCTTCACGATGAAATCGGGATAGTAATTGCTGATATCGCCGTCCGCGTTCTGGTAATCAAGTCGGAAGTTCACTGCAAAGTAGTTCTTGCCGTAGGAAATCACATCCTCGCAGCCTTCCATAAACGCAGCGAACTCCAGCTCGAAATGACTGTCGCCAATGATCTTATTGAAGACGCTTTTCTTGGGAGGAAGAAACGCCTGTTCTTTCGCAACGAATGGGCGGCTCTGACTCAGCTTGATGTAGTTACGAATCTCAGCGTCACCTCGATCTTGCACAGTGAGGCGGTTGATCTCTTTCTTGAACGACTCGATGACAGTGCGCGTTACATCTACCTCGGAAAGGTTGCGGAGCACGTTGAGATCATCAAGATCAACACTTTGTCCGAATAATTGATCCTGAATAAACTCCTTCACTTTTCCGTAGAGAACGTCGTAGCCAGAGAAGAGACGCAAGTCTTTCATCATTGCCATCGTGAAGAACCCTACTGCGCTGTTCCCGCTCGCTATAGCTACGCCTTCCAGTTCCGTCGTGTGTGAAACCGCGTCGGTTGTGATGTCCTTGAAGACGATCTCTCTTTTCTCTTCCTCGCTGAATGTCTTTATTGATAATTTGCTGAAGGAGAATGACGATGGATCGAGGTCGGTAAGATTCTTGTACTCCCGGTAAATACGTGCCGTCAGATCGGGAATCTTGATATCCAATGCCTCAATATCCTTTTGCAAGTTCTCCTTGTCTATTTCCACGATGATTGGGGTCTTGGGCTTGCTGCCTGCGCCCATCGCGCCCTGCTCTAGCTCTACGCCTTCATTCTTGATCTGATCGACGAAATCCATGAAGGCAGGCGTGCCGACCACACTCACAATCTCTTTCACGTCTTTCTCGCGGTACATGCGCCGAAGCCCTCTGCCGAGAGTCTGTTCCGGCAGGATGTTCGCCTGGGCGGTGTAGGCGCGAAGCCCCACGATCGTCGTTACGTTCCGCACGTCCCAGCCTTCTTTCAGCATGAGCACGGAGACAATGGCTTTATACGGGTTGTCTGCGCTGTCGATCTTGTTTGCGTTGTCCCGTAACTCCTTCAGCTCCTCAGCGTCCTTTCCGGTGCTTGTTTCTGCAATATCACCATTCTTTTTCGTATGAATGACGAGAGTGCTATCCGCGAGATCGGGATAGCGCGTCCGCATGTACTCCGCCACCTCGTCACAGTTTTTCGTGTCGTCGGTCATGATGAACAGGATCGCTTTCTTGCCGAGCTTCTTGTGTTCCGCAGCTGCCTTCTGCCATTCCAAGTAACCGAGGTGCAGGAAGTCGGCGTACTTCTCGGTATATTTGGAACTCTGCCGCTCCACGAGCTTGGCGCGGCTGGCGGCATCGGGAACAAGCGGGTGCTTCACGACATTCTGGTGGATGGCTTCTACGAGGGGATAATCCGAAATCGTCTGCACAAAAATGGAGCCGTTGTTATGCTTCGGGGTGGCCGTCACGTCGATCTGGAGCGAGAGCGCCTTCCCCTTCATTTTCAGGCGGTTGTGGATGTCCTCGATGCTCTTGAACCACGCCATGCGCTCATCGTGAATGTGATGCGCCTCGTCGTTGAGTATGACCAGCTCCTCGATGTCGCGCACGATATCGCTCACGTTTACCGTGGAGTCATTCGTTTTACTGACGGGTTTTCTTCCAAGAAAGTAGTCACTGGAATCCTCGTCTTCAGCGGAAGGTTCGTGAATGTCATCGTCATACACACGATGGATGTTTGTGAGGAAGATGTTGCCCACAGGATTGGTGACATGCACTTGATCCTGAATATGAAGCGATAACTGGAAATCATCGTGCCAGCTCTGACCTGCATAGCCCTCATCGGGCAGGATCGGATCGGCAAAGAAAATCTTGAGCCCATCGAAGTCCGCACGCAGACGATCAAGCACGATGATGTTTGGGGCAATCACAAGAAAGTTCCGCGCAAGATCAGAGTCTTGTTCGTACAATTTGTGGAAGTAGCTCCATGCAAGAAGGAGACTCAGCACCTTCGTCTTTCCGCTTCCTGTTGCCATCTTGATGACATAACGCATCCAGGTTTCAGGAAACATACTCGCAGATACTCGCCCCGAGCTGTCGAATCGAAGTAGGTCGTACTTGTCTTTCGTTTTCACTACGTCGTGAAGGTAGATCACCGTCTCCACTGCTTCACGCTGAGCAAAGTAGTAGCGAAATTTGAATAGAGAGCCGTCCGATTTCGGAATCATGTGCTCTGTCAGAAACCACCACCGGAGCAGCGCCTTGCTGGTTTCGGTTGCACCGTCGTACTTCTGCTCTCGCCACGTCTTCACGAGTTTACGCAGTTCTGCAACGAGAGGTGGTAGCAATTTTTCATGCCCTTGATCTCGCAGCGTTTCGTCCGCGGGGAACCAGCGGATGCTCGGATCGAGGACGGTATAGGGATTGCTCGGAAATGAGGGATGGAGAGCCATTAAGATACGGGGGTAGATGCATTTCCTTCTATTGCATACTCGCTCTCTTCACCTCCTACGATGTCTTTCTTTATAGTAGATTGAATTCTCTTCTCTTCGAGATAACGGGTCTTGGATGCTGAATTTAGCGCGTTAGTAAGTGATCGAATTAGTCCTTCATAATGGGTAACAATATTTTCAGTGTGTTCTTTGTACATATATCCCGCGGAAAAGATGATCCCTAGAAATGAACCGATACCAATAAGTATAAAGCCTACGATTACACTCGGTGTTGTTATTGCTTCTCCCTTCACCAAGTAACTCCCTGTCGTCAGAAAAATCCCCATCGTAATGAGGGAGGGTAATTTTGTTGCCACAAGATCTTTTAAGAACTCCATGCTATGCGCTTAGAAGGGAGTTAATAATGGCAAGAAATTCCTTTGATTGGATTGCTTCGCGTATTTCCTTCAGCTCAAGCTTGATGCGATTTGGTTGTGTGTAGGAATCAAACGACCTATGGCAATCCACATCGAATAGTAGGGAGGGTATAGGTTCATCAGCTTTTTTTGTGGCTTTACGCAGAGTTATTGTCCATGAGTGGCTTAAGATTTTTGCCGTGTATGAAACGACCTCAAAATTCAGTTCTTTATTAGGAATGAACTTCTGCAAAATTTTATCGCGCTCTTCTTCTCCTTCCTTTCCTAATTCCCAGATAAAATAATTTCTCCACCCAACCCGACTAATATCTGTGACTTTAAGTATCTCGCACATTCTGACTGATACCTTCTCAAACTCTGTTGCGATTTGATCGAGGGAGTCAGGATGCTGAAAATGCGCCCAAACAACATTTGGAGATACTTTTAATGTTTCAATCAGCGTTTGAGGTTTTCGCACAATTAGCTCACTCATGGTCATTGAGAAGCTTGGATCAACTCCATTATTTACGAACTCATTTAATATTTCCCCAGCCTTATCAACGTACTTATAGCCTTTTATAAAATCTATCTGCATGAAGCTCTCGACTGTCTTTAGCTCATTGATTTTGGATACTTCATGCTTCATTGCTAAATAGAAATGGAAATAACCTTCATCGTGTCATTACCGAAAATATCCACAACCTTCACCGCAATCTTATAACGCCCTTTCTTCTCGTATTCGTGTGCGATGCTCTTGAGTTCCAGGGTGCGGTTCTTCTTCGTGCGAAACGACTGCCATTCATTCTCGAAAATGTAGTCACCCGTCCAGCGTTCCTCAAACTCGGGCATCTCCGTTTGTGGGTCGGAGAGCTTGCCTTCGAGCGTCTGCTGCTTCGGGTTTTCAACCTTTACCCGGATAATTTCTTTTTTATTCTCGAAGTCGAAGTCTGCCGCCCAGTAGTCGATCCAGTCCGTCCATTTCTGTGTGAGCACTGTACGCTCTACGATTCCATCCTTGTCCTTCGTGACCTTGATGATCTGCCCCTTGTCGACCGTGATCTTGCTCTTGCCATTCTTGAGCTGTGCTGCAACGTAATCGACGGCATCCTGAGTGTAGAAAACAGAGAAGTCCGTCAGCTCAACGGTCACAGATTTTCCTTTTACATGAGGCTTTACCTCGATGTACGAAACATCATGAAAGACGACTTGATTCTTCTCGATCGCACGCTTGTCGAACACGTCACGAGGAATGTACTTCAGTGCTAGATCAATGCCTTTTTCCTTCGCCTCCTCTTGGATGTTTGGGAACAGTCCCATCTCGAACTCGAAACCAAGAATGTCGACCTTTGTCATTTTCTTCTCGATGCACTCCGCGAGTACTGATTCAACGAAGTGACGAGAGACGGGAAGATTCACCGGACCAACAATGACCATTCGGGCGTTCTTCTTGCCGTGCATAGTACGGAAGCCTGTAACCTCCTCGGCTTTGTATGCACCGAGAATAAGAGCAAGAAACTCGTGCTCGCGCTCCTCTAGCATTTTCTGCTTCTCTTTGTCTGAGAGATTAGGATTTACTCCGATGTAATGTTGCCGCTCGTATTTTCCAAGGTTCAAAATCTCAAAAGCACGATAGGGTTTCTCTTCTTTTCTGAACTGCCTCTGTACCTCGATCATGCGCTTGCGAGTCGTGTGGATTGCAAATTTACCGAGGTCGCTGCCGATCCATTTTCTTCCGAGCTTTTCAGCAACAGCAAGTGTAGTACCGGAACCACAAAAGAAATCACCGACTAAATCTCCCTCCTTCGAGGCGGTTGTGATCACGCGTTCGAGTAAAGTTTCGGGTTTTTGTGTAGCGTATCCCGTTCTCTCCGTAGCCATTGAATTTGCTGCACCAACATCCAACCACAAGTCTTCGATTTGTTTTCCTTGGGTTTCCGACAAAAACCATTTGTACCTCCACCCCGATCCTTCTTTTTTAGGAGCAATAAGACGGTTGTCCGCCTTCAGTCTTTCAAAAGTTGCGTCGGAGTAGGTCTTTAGAGACACTCCCTGCCAGACACCACGAGTATCATTATCGGGATTTGTAAATCGCTTTATATATTCTTCATCGTATGGCTCGTATTGTGTTTGGTAAGTATACGAATCTCCTTTGGAGTACCAATAAATACATTCGTGATTCACAGGAAATTTTGCTGAACGTGCTTTGCTGCTCCCTCCGTGTGGAGTTCGTTTCCATACAACCTCATTAAGATGCATATCCTTTCCAAAAACCTCATCAAGAATGAGTCTAACAGCACTACTTACTTGCCAACCGACATGTACAAAAATACTGCCGTCTGGAGCTAGAAGGTCTCTCATCAATTTGAGGCGTTCATACAACATCGATATGTATGAATCGGCTCCCTTGCCCCAAGTATCTCTGTACGCCAATTCCTCAAGAACGTTCGCTTCTTTTTTGAAAATCTCCATGTCATCACCGTCTCCAATTTCAATATCCATACTGAAATCTGCACCAACATCAAATGGTGGATCAATATAAATAAGTTTGATGCCTCCTTGCTCCTCAATCTGTTCTCGCAATGGACCATTCTTCAAGCTACTCAGGATCAGCTTGTTATCACCCCAGATGAGCTTATTCGTCCATCCTTTGATCTGTCGACCGCGATCATCGAAGTCGAAAAGACTGATCTGCGCTTTCTCCGTTTCTTTGCGTGGCTCGTCCACCTGCTCGATCACCTGAAAAGGGAGCACCACATTGCACACCTCGTTCGTCTTGCCGTTCCAGACCAATTCCACCTCCCGTTTATCATCAAATAAGAGAAAACGGTACTTATCAGGCAGTGGCTTGCCCGATTCGATCAATTTTACAATATCCCGCTTGTCATTGTCTGTGAGGTGCATTGTGTTGGATTTTACTTCTTTGGACAACTTTGGACAACTCTGGAAATAAATAGCCTTCCGCGTCCGGCTTGTGAACGAGTATGATGCGGGGGCTGCGATTATCCATCGGTCTGGCGAACGCTATTTGCGTTCCCTTCAAGAGAGCCCCGAAAGGGGCGTGCTGTTGTCTCGGAACAGCTTTCTCTGAAGGGTTCGCCCCCGAAGGATAGTTGCAGCACCGAGCGCAGTGCGTCCCTTTGGAGAACGTCAGGGAACGGTAGCTCGTTACTCCTTCCCCGCACGTTATGCCGCTCCTCCGTATTGCAGATGGTAAGACATTGAAAATAATCAACTCTCGTTCTGTCGAATTGGAGCGTCATATTCAGAGACTGATTGAACAAAACCTGAAGGAGGCTCTGGACATTGATTTCGTTGCGTCCGAGTTTTGCATCCAAGGAGGCCGAATGGACACATTGGGAGTTGATAGCAGCGATGCACCCGTCATAATCGAATACAAGAAGGGTGGAAATGCGAGTGTGATCTCACAAGCTGCATACTATTTCACATGGCTCAATGACCATAAAGCCGACTTCGAGAAGCTCGTACACAAGGTGTTTCCTGATCGCCGCATAAACTGGGAGGGTGCGCGGCTGATCTGCATGGCCGAGACGTTCAACTTCTACGATTATTCCGCAATTAAAGTGTTGTCCGTCAGGATGGAGCTGTTGAAGTATCGTTTTTATGGAGACGACCTACTGTACATCACGCCGGATCGTCCGGTGGACATCGAGGAGCGACTGACGGGCAAGGCCGTGACGACATCTACTTCCTCCGCCCCGACATCCGTGCTCAGTTTCGATGAGTTCCTCAAGAGCATCATCTCGGACGAGACGCGCACCCTCTTTGGAACAATGCGGGAAGCGGTTCATGCTCTGTCCAGTGATGTTCAAGAGAAGGTGAACCCCACGGGCGTGAGCTTTCGCACCTCGATGCTCTTTTGTGATACCTATCCCCGCAAGGGTGGGAAGGTTGGCGTGACAGTGTATTTCCCGAACAGGCTCCTCACCCCTGAGATTGTGCAGAAGCACGGACTGAAACAGGGCAAAAACTGGGCAACCTTCGTCGTTCAAGGCCAAGACCAGCTTGAGACGTTCAAGGAGATCGCCCAAGGAACGTTTCTTGCAAGTCAGTGATATTTCATCCCTCCTCGTTCACAATGGAAAACATACAATCGACCAAATCCTGCGCCTTCTGCGCCGAAAAAATCCTCGCTGATGCCAGGAAGTGCAAACACTGTGGCGAGTTTTTGGATAAAACAGCGCAGCCGCCTTCTGCATACTCGGCTGAGAGTACCCCGCTCAGAAAAATGCCGTACTGGAAGGCGCTGCTGCACTGCATCGGCATCGGTTTCATGCTGATGGTGGTGAGTATGGTCATTCTGTTCCCGCTTCTATTCCTCGGGATGCTCCTGATCGTCACCAGTCCGATCATGGCCTTTTTCATCCTTGAAGGAGATTGTCCGTACTGCGGCAACAAGCTCGTGATCGTCCCGCCGAAGACGACGGTGAAATGTCGCTCCTGCAAGCAACGGTCTTCATTGCGGGACATGCGTCTAATCCCCCTCAAGACGTTCGTGCAGGTCAAAGGCTGAAAGTGAGTGACAAAACTGACAACGCCGTTGACGATACTGCCAACGTTGACAATTTTGTCACAGCGACGACTCCATAATTCAAGAGTATTTTGTCTCCGTGGAAACGCCTCTGCCTAACATTGGAAACGATCAGGACATCGGTGATCTGCTCTTACAAGCAGAGGTATGGTCGAAAGTGGAGGATATGATTCATCTTGGCTTCCCCACAGTAGGGATCGCCAAAATGCTGCTGGAGGAGTGTCCTGAGATCGCCGCGCATTACGAGCAGAACCGCCAAGCTGTGGACAGTCTGGCGCGACTCATTCGCTACCACGCACAAAAGCGCATCTCACTCGAAGACAGATTCGGTAATTCGAGAATGAGAGCCTATCTGGAACGTGCAGCAGGAGACATCGACGTATTCCAGTCACTGAAGAATGCCATCGCTGTACAGCAGGAGCGCTGCGGTCGCGCATGTTTGTTTGAAAATAAACTAGGCATTCCTTCAATAATGGCAGGGAAAGAACTCGAAAGACTCACGACAATGCTGTTCAAGCTCGGCCAACTTTTCACCGCAGCAGGACTGGTTTCGTACCTACAAGAACAGGTGAAAAGTGTTGAGCCCACTCCGCAACAAGCTTCTGTAGAAAGAAGAGGTAGAGTCGAGAGGGCTCTGGAGAAATACATGGAAGCGAATCCAGGTATCACAAAAGCAATCGCACTAGAAAATCTGACAGGCATCACTGACATCACACGCTGAACACCGCAGGCGACATTCCATTGACCCCTCGCCGCCCTCAAGCACGATCAAGTCGTGCATCAAACTGAAGTACGAAAAAACGGCTTACGGATAATAAAAGACGTGTACTGGACGGTGCTGGAAAGCGACGATAAGGAGCTATGGAAATATGCGCTCGATTCGATGCATCGTCACATCGCGGAGCTGGAAAACAAAGTGAAGAGAGAGGCGGCAGCCGACAGCGAGAACGCTAACTTTCTCGTGACTGAGCTGTGGGCGTGGAACTCGGCAAGGCGACAGCTTTGCCATCGCTTCGGTAACAAATTTATTCGTCCGTTTCTTCCCCCCACTCTCCCATGAAAAAGCCGCAGACCAGCCTTTTTGAAGGCACGGAAAACGAACAGAAGCCCAAACGCTTCTACAACAAATACGATATGACGAGCTTCCTCCTGAAGTCGATCCGCCTGAATCGAAAGGAAGACGCGCTCACGGCCATGTGGTGTCTCATACGCGAAGGCACGGGGCAGTGGTATATTGCCAAGAAACTCGTGCAGTTTGCGTCCGAGTGTTCTTATTGCAGCAATTAACCTTACACATTAGCGGTCTACCGTGGAGGCATGAAAAACCACCACGCTTACCAACTCGCAGCCATGAAAGCAGCGCTCGTTGAACGTATCCTCACCGGCAAGATAT
>Ga0163152_10002280_pt1 | contig 27792 bp, 39 predicted proteins | sample OliLakLV19MP8IB2_FD_148635 | JGI IMG/M metagenome (GOLD analysis project Ga0163152, IMG submission 148635) | Freshwater microbial mat bacterial communities from Lake Vanda, McMurdo Dry Valleys, Antarctica - Oligotrophic Lake LV.19.MP8.IB-2 | ecosystem: Environmental > Aquatic > Freshwater >...
ATATAATGTAAAGCATCATTTTGATGCGTAGCTTTATTTATTTGGTGAAATGTGAGATATTAATTAAAGTTTATTAGAGTTGTGCCGATAGGCTATTAACTGGAGGATATTATGAAACGATTAAAAGCATTAAAACAGGTTAGTGATCAAGTTGTAGGGTTTGTGAGCATTAAAGACGTGTTAAAGGACTGCTACCCGATTGAGGTACATGGCTTGACTTTAGATCTAGAAGTCAATGTTACAGTCATTATGAGAGGTTCAGGCGAGCTAGAGGTTGAGTTCTTTGATGTTGTTGGTGATATTGTTCATATCCATATGGACGAATTCCCAGAGAATAAGTGGTTAAGACTCGGCTGGAGTGGTAATGACAACATCTTGACTGGTATTAAAAGCGAGATAAAGGCTTTGATCTCGGATATAGCCGTAAACTTAGCTAAAAACACAAAAGAAGAGTCTTGGCAGTATTATGTACTAGACTAATTTGGCATTATAGTGTATCATTGAATAATGAAGTTTCGTGAGTCCCTACGTCGCCAGCACCACCACCCCACTGGTACCAGACGTAGGGACTATTTTTTTAAGGAGATTTTGATGAGTGATTCAAATGATGCAGCAGACTTTGTGAGAGAAGCCGATGACGGCGATGGCGTTGTCATGCCTGTTAATAAGTCACGCGCTTTGACTGATCGTGAGTTAGAGGACTTCATATTCGATGAAAATGTAGCCTCACGTAAACAAGCAGTGCTATCTCCCGCTCAATATGCCGTAATACAAGACGGCTACCTACCTACTGCACCTACGGTAAAGCTACTACCACCAGGTGGTTACGAGATTATGAATAGTAAGATGGGACCATTTGCGTCACCGACTATTGCACCACAAGGGCTATTGCTAAATCTACCTGAAATGCGCTCAGATGACGTACTGCGCATTGTCGATACGTTTTGGGCGTCCGAAGCCGACTATAAAGACGGTAATGAATTTGTCGTAGGTGGTGCGGCGTACCGCGCTGGCATTATGCTGTTCGGACCTCCGGGGTCTGGTAAAAGCTGTACGATTAAACTTCTATCTAAAAAGCTTATCGCGCAAGGCGGCACTGTATTTCATTCGTCTGGACCACCGGAACCGCTAAGCAATTTCTTAACTAGCTTTTTTAGGATTGAACCGACGCGCAAGTGTATTGTTATTTTAGAAGACATTGACAGTTTACTATCCATGTATGGTGAGTCTGGATACCTAGACATTTTAGATAGTGCTAAGAGTATTAGTAATGTCATGTTTATAGCGACTACTAATTATCCAGATCGGCTAGACAGACGCATATACAATCGACCTGGACGCTTTAGTCATGTTATTAAAATAGGTCTACCTAGCGCTAATACTAGACGAGCATATTTAAAGGCTATTCTTAAGAACCACCGCGACGTAGAGGAGATAGTATTAGGGTCTGGTAACTTCACTATTGATCATCTTACAGCATTAGTTAATGCTGTATATCGAGAGAAGAAAGATTTAAAAGAAGAGATGGTACGTTTACGAGTATTATTCCAGGTGCCAAAGTCCGAAGATAATGAGATCTCAATGCGCGTAGGTATTTAATGAAATTACTATTTAGAGGTAAACTTACAGATCTACTTAGAGGTGGCTACAGCTCCAGCTACAGCGACGGCTACGGCTCCGGCTACGGCTACGGCGATGGCTACGGTAGCGGCTACGGCTGTGGCTACGGCGATGGCTACGGCAACGGCGGCGGCTGTGGCTACCTCTACAGCTACAGCCACATTACTCAGGCTAATTTTAAAGACTATCTACTAAAATCAGGGGCAGAGGTACACAATGGCTAATCTTTCCATTAAACAGTTACTATTAGTTATTTTGTCATCAATGGCTATAGGAGCTAGTATTGCGTATACACTTACTAGTAGTAATGTAACTACTACAGAAACGCAAGTAAAAGAGCGTGACCGTATAGTAACAATTATTGTTGAGGCGAAAGACGGTAGCAAGAAAACTACTATTGTGCAAGATAAAAAACGCGTAAGTGCAGAAAAATCGGTAATTAAAGCTAGTGTACCAAAACGCAATACTATCAATATATCAGCACTATACTCGGTAGACACTACAGATCGGTTTAGACCCGCTTATGGCCTAAGTGTATCAAAAGAAGTACTAGGCCCAATTACTATTGGTATATTTGGCCTAACAGATGGTACGATAGGTGTATCAATTGGAGGTAATTTTTAATGGCATATAAAGACTTAGAGCAGATAATTATTGATTCCTATGAATCAGGCATTACGCTAGACGAAGCCGAAAAACTAGCCGGTCGATTTCTAGCCGCTCAAATAGAAGTGTCTAGAGAACTACAAGTAGCCGATCTTAACTCTCGTATGCGTAAATCAGGTGTAAAAGCTATTAGAGCAGCGGTATACACATCCACTATCCAGCAGGCGGACAAACGTCCTACAGAAGCGGCACTAGACCACACTCTAAACATGGATGAGCTAGTGCTTACAGAACAAAAAGAGTTTGATACTACCGAAGCGAATAAGGCAGAACTAGAGCGTATGTACAGCATATTCCAAAACGCACATTTACATTTTAGAGCTATAGCGAAGGGACGGTTTGAATGATATTAGTAGTGTATAACCAAAGAACGGATAGTATCGGACTTCTTGAACCATGCCCTGGTGGATGGTTATTGAGTTATGATGGAATTGCTTGGGTAGTTGTGACGTTTAAAGTAACAGCGAAACGCATTAAAGCACTACATTGTGATAATGTAATTATTGGAGAATTGAATGAAAAAAAAGATAGATGTATCAAAGCTGGTAATGGACATGCAGAAACTGTACAGCAAGGACAAGAAAGCTAATACTCTGATTTCTACTGGAGCTTCAGTAAAGACCGAATATACCATAATGGACGGTATCCCATTAGCTAGTGGGCACCCGCTTCAGCAGTTACTAGGCCTCCCTGTTATTCCTTTTAATAAAATCATTCAGATCAGCGGTAAACCAGACACGGGTAAAAGTACCTTTGCCGGTGAGACCATGGCGCAAGCTCAGAAAGCAGGCGCTACCGTCATTCTATTTGACTCTGAAGACAAGTTTGATGCTAATCGCTTTAAAGTTATCGGAGGAGATCCTACTCAACTTCTATTAATTAAGACTAATGAGATCTTAAAAGGCGGAGAGTTAGTCAGGCGCTTTATTACTGGTATTAAAGAACAGGATAAAGACGCTACAATCCTATTTGTGTGGGACTCAGTAGGTGGTAGTCAGTCTAGAAGTCATGCCGAACGCGAGTTAGACAGTGAGCGCCACGCACAGCCAGGACAAGACGCTAAAGAGAATGGTTCAGTAATGAAGATGCTTGTAGCCCTGATTAACAAGTATCCCGATACTATCGCGGTGTATTTAGCGAATCAAACCTACGCAAAGATAGGTTTTATGATGAAAGGCGATGCTAATGCAGGCGGCGCTAAAATTGAATACCACTCGTCATTTATCGTAGGCCTGAAACGCATTAAAACTCTGACCAAAGTAGTCAAGGGTGTTACGACTAAGACTGGTATCATCTCTAGAGCGGTAGTGACTAAAAACCACTTGTCTCAAGGTAAGACCTCTGTGCATCAATTAGATTTCCAAGTTACAGCAGATGGTGCTAAACTAGTAGATACAGCAGGAGATGATAATGAAGACACCGATAGCAGTTCTGATTAGTGACGTTCATTACAATATAAACACACTACCTTTAGCGGATGCCGCCGTAAGATTAGCCGCCGCTAAAGCCAATTTGCTAGATGTACCACTAGTAGTAGCTGGCGATCTACACGATACCAAGGCTAATCTACGCGGAGAGTGTATCTCAGCGATGCTTAAAACATTTGACCTATGTCGCATACCGGCTATTATACTGCGTGGAAATCATGATTCAATTAATGAAAAAAGCCAAGACCATTCTTTAGAGTTCCTTAAGCATGATGCTAGTATTATTGCAAGCCCTGTGCGCAATCTAATACCTAATGTTACTTTTATACCGTATAGCCATGACCCTATTAGTCTTAAAATCTTTTTAAAGTCAGTGTGTAAAGGCAGTATGATTATAATGCACCAGGGTATTGAGGGCTCATACTCAGGCGAGTATATTCAGGATAAAAGTGCAATAACCTATGATGATGTAAAAGACTTTAGAGTAATATCAGGACACTATCATAGGCGTCAAGACATTAAAACAGGCGCACCCCAAAAAGGACATGTAGGTATATTTAGCTACATCGGTAACCCGTATACGCTAAACTTCGCTGAAGCGGATGACCCAGAAAAAGGATACCAGATACTAATGGACGACGGGTCACTAGAATTTGTCGCAACTAATCTCCGGCGGCATAAAGTAATAACTGCTACATATGTAAAAGATGCTTGGATGGGCGCGGTTTGGCATGACGTTAAGGATAATGATCTGGTACTAGTTAAAATGCACGCCCCTAGCGACATACTTAGTAATGTGACAAAGGATAGTGTTAGACTGTTATTTTATTTAAAGTCCGACTTTCGTCTAGACCTAATCCCAGCGGACACTAAAACAGTAGCGGCATTGTCTGAGACACCTAAAACTCAGGATCAGGTGCTAGATGGACTCATAGATTCGCTAACTGGCACAGATACGGAGCGCAAAGAACGTCTTAAATCATTGTGGAGGGCTTTTATTTGAGAATACTACGCGTTAAGGCCAGTAATTTTGGTAGTTACCCTAATATCGACTTTGATTTTGATAACCAAGGCCTAACTCTTATTAGTGGACCTACAGGAGCTGGCAAGAGCACGCTAATGGACGTAGTGCCGTGGGCATTATTTGGCAGAACGTCTAAGAATGGTACTGTAGACGAAATCATGAGCTGGCCTTGCGATAAAGTAACGTCTGCTGTAGTCAGCCTGGGTGACGTAACAGTATCTCGCTCACGTGGTCCTAGTAGTAAAGATAATGACCTTATGTTTTGGCCCGTTGATGGTCAACCAGTAAGGGGTAAGGATATTACTGACACACAAAAGCTATTGAATGCATTTTTAGGTATTGACGCTGAGCTGTACTTGTCTGCGGCGTACTTCCATGAGTTTTCTCAGACGGCTAGTTTCTTTACCGCCACAGCTAAAAACCGCCGTCTATTAACTGAGCAGCTTGTAGACCTCACGTTAGCCAAAAAGATCAATAAGGACTTAGCAGAGTATAAAAAAGAGCTGAAAAATGCGAAAGATCTGCTTGTGGGTCAAATAGCTATATCTATAAACAATATAAAACATACTGAAGACAAACTCAAAACAGAACAGCAGAAGTCTAAAGCTTGGAAGCAATCGCAAGAGATTCGCCTTACTAAACTAGTAGCTCTAAATGATAACTTTAAGGCGGATCAAGCAAAGTCGGTGACTTCCGTACTAGAACGCAGTCAACTCACATTACTAGAGTTAAGTAAAGATATGGCAGACTTGCGCGATGACCTAAAGTCCGATACCTACTTTACAAGCAAGAGCAGCATTATCAACGCTAGGAAAGCTAAATTAAAAGAAGTGCACTGTACCGAGTGTGGTGTGCCTAAAGACACAGAGAAGCGCCTTCTTATCACTAAAGATGAGTATGCACTACAGCGCGAGTTAGAATTAAATCAACAACGCCGCTCGCAAATTGATCAGACTACAGCCCGTATTAAGCGCCTAGATGACACGACCGTAAGAGATATAAACCAAGAAAACAGTCGTCATAACCCATACCCGTCTCAAATCGAAACTATTACTTTAGAGACAAACCCGCACAATACCCATGTGCATAGTACCGCTCTTGCGGCTGAAACTGCGGTTCTTTTATCCTTAACAGACAAGAATAGTGTGCTTTCTGTCGAGTTAGCAGATATTCAACTATTACAGCAGGTTATAGAAGACTTTCGCTTAACACTTGTCAAAAATACAATTGTACATATAGAGCACACGACAAATAAGCTTTTAGCCGATCATTTTGATGCAGAGTTACGAGTTTCTTTTGAGATAGAAGACGCTGAGAAGCTTGACGTTCAAATATATAAAGACGGCAATAGCGCTACTTTTACCCAGCTTAGCAAGGGACAAAGACACCTGCTCAAGCTTACGTTTGGAGTAGCTGTAATGAAGGCAGTATCTAACCACAGCGGCGTAAGTTTTAACGCTGTATTTCTTGACGAAGTAGCCGAAGGATTAGACGAAGATATGAAGGTAAAGATTTATGGACTCCTACAAGGTCTGTCACTTGATCACTCTACAGTTTTGGCAATTGACCATTCAGAAGCATTAAAAGCATTGTTCACTAATCGGTATAATGTTACACTTAGCAATGGGGCGAGTACTATTGAAAAAGCCAACTAATCCTAAAGAACGCAATCTAATCAAGGGTGCCATACGCCGCGTATTCTCTAGATCAGACCTACGTAGGTCTATCATTGATCTTAGCCGTACTAACTACTTAGACCCTGAACGGCCTAGAGTTAAAAAGTGGTCTATTTGCACAACTTGTATGACAAAAGTGCCTACATATCTCATGGAATGTGATCATATAAGACCTATAGTACCTATTGACAGTAGACTAGAGGATATGTCTTGGGATGCAGTAGTGTCAGCAGTATGGTGCGACCCGATGAATTTGGTTGCAATTTGTAAACCTTGTCATAAGATTAAGAGTAAGCAAGAAATGAAAGATCGCCGGGAGGCCAAAAAATGTCGAAAGTAGCTAAGTCAATTCTAGTAATTTCAGATATGCACTGCCCTTATAATCATGTAGACCTAGTGCCTTTCCTAAAGGCACTTAAAAAGAAGTTTAAGTTTGATCGAGTAGTCTGTATCGGTGATGAGATCGATGGCTCTAGCTGGAGCTATCACGAGGCTAACACAGAACTACCTAGCCCAGGCGAAGAGCTTAAGCAAGCCATTAAAGCGTTACAGCCTGTATACAAGCTATTTCCAAAGGTAGATGTGCTAGAGTCTAACCATGGCTCGTTAGTATACCGTAAAGGCATTACAGCGCGTATACCAGCCGCTGCTATTAAGTCGTATAGAGACCAGATTGAGGCACCTAGGGGCTGGAACTGGTACGAATCACTCGTTATAAATACCCCGTTGTCTCCCGTGTATTTTACCCATGGTATTACTGGTACACCGGGTAAACTTAGCAATATGTACTCCCTTTCATCGGTGCAAGGTCATTACCACTCACGCAGCCAGGTGACATGGATAAGCACGCCCGAGCGCTTACGCTTCGATATGCACGTAGGTTGCTTGATCGATGACAAAAGCCTTGCTTTCAAATACAACAAAATGTCACCCGTACGCCCTATCATTTCAGTAGGTGTTATTATCAATGGCGTAGCTCAGATCGTACCTATGGTACTTAAGCGCGGCTCGGGTCGGTGGGTAGGCAAGCTGTAGTCTCAATTTGAGGCGCTGGTTTGTTAATATTTAAATCTGTGCTATAGTATTCCTATGGACACAATAACCCTAATGCTGATATTCAGTGCAGTTACGACTAAACTTGATTTACCACCGCACTTACTAGAATCTGTGTGCTACATAGAGTCACACTATAGAGTAGATGCTGTGCATAAAGATGACGGCGGTGGTGATTCACTTGGTGTCTGCCAAGTTAAACTAACCACAGCGGCTTGGTTAGGCTTTAAAGGTACCAGCGAACAGCTTATGCAGCCTGAAATCAATGCACTTTACTCTGGTAAATATCTTAAGTATAATTTGAAGCGCTATGGTAATATGACTAGAGCTATTGTAGCGTATAATAGAGGTAATGCCCGAGGTTTATTGCGCTCAAAGTATAGCGATAAAGTGCTAAAGCAGTATAACAAGGTTAAAAAATGAGTTTATTATTGAGCATTATACTAGGCATAGGACAAGCTAATGCCTATTATAATGATAGCCGCGTAAAGATAGCCGTTATTGACTCTGGACTAAACGTAAGTCCGGAGCTAAAGCCTTACCTGTGCGCCAGCGGCCATACATCATTGGTAGATGGTAACCCGATGAAAGACAGTACCACGACACAGCATGGCACAAACGTAGTAGGTCTCATTACTAAAGGTTTAGATAGTAGTAAATATTGTGTTATTATAATTAAATTTTATAGCCCTACCTACCAAGGTTCAAATAAGCAGGATAAAATAGCGGATAGCGTAGCGCACGCATTAATCTACAAAGCGCGCTATATAAACATTAGCGCTACCGGCAAAGGTTACTTAGGATATGAGGCTAGAGCGCTTAAAGTTGCTTTGGCTTCTGGCGCTACCATAGCAGTAGCCGCTGGCAATGAACACTTAGATTTGAATAAAAAATGCAATACATACCCGGCATGTTACGCTGCTTTACTTAATAGTAAACGCTTTCACGTAGTAGGCTCCTATTCTGGTGAGTTTTCAAACCAGGGTTTCATAGTTACGCATAAAGAAAATGGCGTATTTGTGGGCATACCGCCGCTCACTGGCACATCTCAGTCTACGGCGGTGCACCTAAATAAGGTACTCAGGGGTGAGTGTGATTGAGCTAATGGTAGTAGCGATGTGTCTAGGAGACTACAGGTGTGACCAAGCCGCTAAAGGCTATATAGCTTATAATCCTAGACTTAAGTACTTTGCTAAAGACATTAAAAATAGGGCAGAAAGTACAGTAGGCAAGCCTACGCTAGTTGCTACTAGCACAATACTGGCTGCGGCCACTAGTAAAACGTATCAAATTAAGATTAACCGTTATTTTTCTTTCGGTAAGCAACCAGATGGTATAGTATTACTACTAGCACTAACTTTTTAAGGAGTAACAGTATATGAGTCTAGCTACTAAAGTTTACTTGTTTTATGTGGCGTTTATTTTTACGCTACTCTTCTGCCTGGCGGCTAGAGCTACAGCTGGTAATACGGCATTTTACTGTGAGTGGAAGGGTGGCAATATTACGTTTGCGACCTCATTAGATTCTAAAGCCGTTTCTATCCACAGGTATTATGACCGAGGCACAGATAAAGTGTACGTTTTTATCCCACTACTTGATACTATGGACATGCCAGCCAGCGTTACGCTTGAACACGGCGGTAATAAATATGTAAAAACAGCGAGCTGCATATATGCTATTGGAGACTAGAATGTCAGTTAGTGACGATCATCTTAACTGGATCTCTAAGTTTGAAATGGTAGTAGACCCTTACGTGTCAGACACTAAAATAGTACAGTTGACTCTACGTCAACGTCTTTTATCATGGCCCTGGCGTCCGTTTACTAAGACTAAACTCGTTTACTCTCCGATAGCATATTTGATGAGTAATGGTACAGTAGTAGTTAGCCCTACTACTAAGAAGTATATCGAAGATTTTATTTTTAATAGTAACAAAACATTATCACACTATGATAATTAACAAAGGAGTACAGATACTATGGCTTTTAAAGAAGTGACCTCATTGGAGGCGGAAGTAACAATTTCTCTCGGCGGCGCTAACCGTAAAACCGGCAAGAAAAACCCTAGCTCAGTAGAGGGTTATTACCTAGGTAAACGCGAAGTAGACGACGTGAAGAAAAAATCTGGTAAATCTTACATTTACTATTTCCAGACTAAAACTGGCAACCTAGGCGTATGGGGTAAAACTGATCTTGATCGCAAGATGACTTCAGCTACTCTCGGCTCTATGACGCGCGTTTCGCATTCTGGTATGCGCGCTACGCCTAACGGCGAGATGTACGTATACAAGGTAGAGATTGACTCAGACAATACTATTGAAGTATCTGGACCTACTGAAGCGGTAGAGGCATCTGGCTATAATGACGGCACAGATGAGCAGGTAGAGGAGTCTGAAGAAGAGGCGGCATACACCGAAGAAGACGACGCAGAGCAAGAAGCCGCGCTACAAGCTGCTGTTAAGACGGCGGCTGAGCGTAAGGCTAAAGTGCAAGCTATTCTAGCTAAAGGTAAAAAAGCGTAATGAAATTATGCCGCTTAATAGCACCACAATGGCTACTTGAACTTAACCCTAGTACACCTAGAGTTCTCGAAGGTATGTTTAGTGATGCAGACATTAAGCGGCATAATGAGTCCGGCTATAATGTGTACTATCGGCCTAATTATCCTACAGAGTATGCAGGAGGATCAGTTAATGGTTCTCATATCAATGTATTTGAGTATGCCTTCATAGACTATGACCAGAAGTCTGACACGTATGGCTCTAAAGAAGCATTTATAGAGAAGCTAGCTACGTTTGACCTTTTACCCACTAAAATTGTAGACTCCGGCAACGGTATTCATGCCTACTGGCGCATATCTGATCTAGATGCCAAAAGCTTTTTACGCTTAGGCAGAAGACTTATGCGCTTATTTGTAACGGATGACGCTGTGCAAACGATACCACAGCTAATGCGCTTACCGGGCACACTCAATACCAAAGATGTAGATGAGGCTAAACCGTGTACGGTGCTGCATGATAGTAGCGATAGCTACACTTGCGAACAATTAGACAAGCTATTACCTACAATATCTCCAGAAGACGAAACATACTGTCAGCAGCATTATGACAAAACATATAACTCAGATAAGATCAATTTAAACGTGGACGACGCTTTACCGCCTAAGTTTGGTAAGCTCTTGAATGAAAACTCAGAGGTTAAAGACCTATTCGCCGGTCAGTCGTCTGACCGAAGCAAAGACGACTTTAGATTAGGGCACCTTATGTATGCTAATAGCTTCACTAAAGAAGAGGCTATGAGCGTTCTAATCAATACTACTAAGGCTATGGCCAGGGCTCCAATACACAGGGTTAACTATGCCCAAAACATTATAGATAAGATCTGGACCTATGAAGAGACTCAAAGTACGTCTAACTTATCTCCTACAGTTAAAGAGATCTTAGCCAAGGGTGAAGATGCACTAAAAGGTACTAGATTCCCTTGTCATAAGCTCATTGACGACACAGAGCATGGTTTTCGTCTAGGTCAGGTTATAGGCATTATCGGAGGATCTGGGGTAGGTAAAACTACGCTGACACTTAACACCTTTCTATGGTTTGCGCAGAATAACCCGGACTACCACCATTTCTTTTTCTCTTTAGAACAGCCAGCGGGTGAGATAGCCAGCCGCATTAGAACTATATGCCAAGGCGATACTACGCTTTACGACAAAATACACATTGTTTCTAATTATGAAGCTAATGGCGAGTATAAACATTTTTCTATGGACTCTATAGAAGAACACTTAATGCAGTTTCAAAAGACTACCGGCCATAAAGTAGGAGCTACGGTAATAGATCATATCGGTGTTATTGCCAAGCAAGCAAAGAACGGCGAGAATGATGGCCTTATCGGTGTGTGTCGCCAGATGAAAGCCTTGGCGGTGAAAGTAAACACTATGCTCATCATGCTAAGCCAGGCCCCTAGAGAAAAAGCTGGTATAGGAGACCTAGAGCTAGACAAGTCAGCGGCTTATGGCACAGTGTTTTTTGAGTCATTTGTCGACTACTGCCTGTGCCTATGGCAGCCTCTAAAGCGTGTCTATCAGAATGGTGCGCCCACAGTAATGGCGCTTAAGTTTGCCAAGATAAGGCACAAAAAACAAGGCGTAGATCGTATTCAAGAAGATATTAGGTATCAATTATTTTTTGACCCAAATACCGAACAGCTTAGGGAGCTTACTCAAGAAGAAGAAAAATCACTTGTATATTTTTACAATCTAGCCGCGAATATAAGAAAACAAGACCGTAAGACAGACGTAGTTACTTATGTATCTCGAAGGGAAATCAATGAAACTGCACCAGCCCAAACTGAAGGTAATCGACAGCCTAGACGACATTGAAACACTTAAAGCAGCTATTGCTACGGTCGATTTAATTGCGTTTGATACAGAAACGACTGGCGTGCATAAAGGCGCTAAGATCGTAGGTATTTCGTTTTGTTGGGATGAGTCAGAAGCTTATTATATTATAACTCACGCCTGGTCTAATGCGCTAGAGATGCTAGTAGAGCAGCACCCTGGCTATAACTACACTCCCTTAATTAAAATGCTGGAAGGTAAACAACTCATAGCCCACAATGGCATATTTGACTGCGAAATGGTAAACTCTAACTATAAAGTGTCTTTAATTGATAGCCTTCATACAGACACGATGATACTAGCACATCTACTCAATGAAAACCGTCGAGTTGGTCTTAAAGACCTCGCTAGAGAGTACTTCGGTAATGATGCAGCCCAAGAAGCCGAAGAGATGAAAGCCTCTGTAATATCCAATGGAGGAGTCTGGACGACGTCTGCTAAAGACATGTATAAGGCTGATAGCAAAGTACTTGGTAAGTATGGCGCTAAAGATGCTTGGCTAACCTATATGCTATTCATGGAACTACTGCCCGAACTGCATGACCAAGGTCTAGATAAGTTTTTCTATGAAGATGAATCTATGCCACTTCTTAAAGGTCCTACATACCAGCTAAATACTACCGGCTTAAAAACAGACCAAGCCGCTATTACCAGCCTGAAAAAACAGCTAGAAGCTGAGTGTGCAGAAGCCAAGTCTTACATCTACTCTGAAATAGATGTAAAGATAAAGGGTAAGTATCCAGGCACTAATAAGAAAAATACATTCAATATAGGCTCCAGCCAGCAGCTTTGTTGGTTGCTATTCGGCGTGTATGAACTAGAATTCGGCACCTTAACGGAGTCTGGGCGCGACATATGCTATAAGCTAGGTCTTAAAGCCCCATATCACGCGGCTGCTAAACGAGACTTCATACACTCGTGCATGAGTATGCAAGGCCAGGTGTACGAGCAGGCTGGTACTAATAACGGCAAGAAGGTTAATGCTAAAAAGTTTAAAGAACCATGGGCTTACATCGCGTGCGATAAAAAAACGCTAATAAAGATAGCGCCTAAATATAAGTGGGTCGAACGCCTTTTAGAGTACCAGCGTAAGAATAAACTGCTAACAACATATATTAAAGGCATAGAGGAGCGAGTACAGTATGGCATAATACACCCTAGTTTCCTACAGCACGGCACCACGTCCGGACGGTACTCGTGTAAAGCGCCTAACTTTCAAAATCTACCAAGAGACGATAAGCGTGTTAAAGGCTGTATCGTAGCGAGACCAGGCAGAGTATTTGTGGGTGCTGACTATAGCCAGCTAGAGCCTAGGATGTTTGCGTATTACAGTAAAGATGAGCGACTACTCAAAGCGTTTGAGGGTGGAGACGACTTCTATAGTGTCATTGGCATGGAAGTGTACAACAAGTATGACTGCACGCCTAGTAGAGAAGAGCTACCCACATCATTTAAAATCAAGTATAAATCACTTAGGGACAAGACTAAGGTTATACCGCTAGCACGCACCTATGGAGCCACTGCATTTCAGATTGCTAAAACTACGGGTAAAAGCGTAGCAGAAACGCAAGAGGATATGGACCGGCTAGACGAGGCATTCCCAGGGATACCCGAGATGGTCAAGAGCTTCCATACTATAGCTAAGACACAAGGGTATGTGTCAAACCTATTCGGACGCCTCCGACGCATTCCAGAGGCTAAAAACATAGATAAACGGTATAAGAATATGGAGCATAGTGAGTTACCCTATGAGGTAAGAAGTGTACTTAACCTAGCCGTCAACCACCCTATTCAGTCTTCAGGTGCCTCTATCATTAATAGGGCGTCCATAGCATTTTATAATAATTGTAAAGCTTTAGGTCTAGACGCCACCATATCCGCACAGGTGCATGATTCTATCGTGGTAGAGTGTAAAGAAGAAGACGCTGAGACAGTATCCTTACTACTTCAGGATGCTATGGAGAATACAACGGATCTGAAGACTATTAAGCTAGAAGCCGTACCAAAAATCGGAAAAACGTTAGCCGATGTGTAAAATAGTGCTTGCTTTTGTATTAAAATGAGATATATTAAACATATGAGATTAGTACTTGCTATAATGCTTTTAAGTACTACCGCATGTAGGATGCGCCTAGCGCCTATAGACCCTATTGCTAAGGAATGTCAGGCGACGTGCCAGAAGTCATTTGGAACCTGTCTTAAGTTTGTATCTAAGGCTAAAACTTGTTTTTGTAACTAAGGAGATAATAATGAAGCTTACTGTAAAACGACTGTTTTCTCTAATCCCGACGCCGCTACCTGTTGGAATGACTCAATTTGAGGAGTGGTCAGAATCTATTATTGAGCTATCAGGTAACTATGCTGACACAGACTCACTCAAGTTTGCTATGGCATCTATGATTTTACACCTAGGCGCGCAGCGCTCCCGAGTACCAAAGAATCATTTTGTACAATCCTTGCGCAAAGTAGCAGCTAATCAAGTTGCTAGCCAAGTATTCCAAGATATTAAAGTTAAACAGCAAGAAGCTGCTGCCAAACAACAAGCTGAAGCTACAGCGCTAACCTCTGAGGCTTTAACTTTAAATGGCGAAACGCAAACCTCGTAAACCTACACTTAACCAGCTTAAAACCATTTGGTACAAAAAGCTGAAGGCTGAAGGCTTTAAAGATATTGAGCAGGATGAGTTTAATTTGAAAAAGTGGACTCCTAACCTTAATAATAAGTATAAACATCAAGAGTGGAAGCATAGCCAGGACTACTATACGCTAGCTGGGCACTTCTTAAATGAGTATAAGTTTGAAACTAAATTAGAGCACATTGTCTGGGAATATCATATGAACGGTATTAGCATGCGCAACATAGCTAAGATACTTCTTAAAACTAAAGTAGTGAAGAAATCAAACCGCACTACTGTGTGCTTGATACTAAAGACACTAAGAGATCAGATGTTTAAACTTTACAACGTGAACACAGGTAAAACATATGAGCGAAGAAGCACGTAAGCTGTACGAGATTAGAGATAGTGCTCCTACAGACCATAGCTTTATAATGGCTACATTCTTACGCGGCATGTATTATGGTGATAGCTGGTTTAGCTCTATCCCTAAAGATATATTTATGGCATCATATAGCTCTTTTATCGAAAACCTGCTAAAATCACCTGGCGTAGAGATTAAAGTAGCCTGCCTAAAAGATGACGCGGACGTTATATTAGGCTACAGCGTGTTAGGCAACGGCTTTCAGACCATACACTGGGTATTTGTTAAAAAGGCCTGGCGCGAACAAGGCATTGCCAGAGCGCTGCTACCGAAGTATCCTACTGCTGTAACTCACTTAACCAGGTTAGGTCAATCCTTACTTACTAAGTTTAAAGACTGTATTTTTAACCCGTTTTTACTATAAACAAAAATATCTTAAAAGGAGATAATAATGAAGAACTTTCTGAAGCGTAAAAAAAGCCCAAAGCCGCCGGAGCCGCGCACTATTGAGGATATTCAAAAGGTGTATACAGAGATTCTGTCGAAAGCGGCACAAATACAATACCAAGTGTATGTATATAAACAAGAGCTAGAGAAGTGTAACCGTGACCTAGTGTTTATTAACCAAGAAGCTGCGGCACGCCAGGCACTAGACAAAGCTTCTGCTAAAGCTACAGAAGGAGCAGACACAAATGCAAACTCTTAATGGTACGACGGTAGTAGGATGGGGTCTTCATGCTGCGCTAATGGCCGCCGGTGTCAATCTAGATCTAACTGCGGATGTTAGAGGTCCTGGTCTAAAGTATCGCGGCCTAGGTGCTGTACTCGTTGACGGCGGTGTATTGTTCAGCCGAGGCGCTGCGCGTACTCTAGTACCGCTAGTTAACTTTAAGTCACTTACCCTCGGCGAAGCGTTAGCAGCAGTAGAGGCTCTACCCACTTAATGAAACGCTTCCCTGTAAAGCCTATAGCGCCTGCACTGCGTGAAACACCAGCGCCTATAGACCCTATCATTTCAGACATATCGGTAGACAGACTCATTGGAGACTGTCTACTTGCTTTACACCGAGAGGTTAAGAATATCCTTCGACTTGGTATAGACAATAAGCTAGACAAAGAAGACGCTAGAGACCTAAGAGACACGCTCAAGGCACTGTTCGAGATTAAGGATAGAGAAAAAGACTTTTTAAAGGCACTAACAGACGAGCAGGTGCAGGCCATTATGAAGGCGTTAAATGACAGTCCTGAATAAAAACTCTATTGTAGCTGAAGCTTTAGCGCGCAAGGTAGCCAGTAGACCCGTGTCAAAGCCCATTGAACTAGACGCTAGTTTCCCACTACAAAATGCATTTATCAATGATGAGTCCAGGTATATAGATGCACAGTGTTCTCGTCGAGCTGGTAAAACTAATGGTCTAGCTATCAGATTCATTAAGACCATGGATAAGCACCCTAAGAGTCAGTCTATTTACTTAGGCCTTACACTAGACTCAGCACGAGAAATCATGTGGCCAGTACTACACGAAATCAATGATAAGTTTAACCTAGGCTGCACATTTACTGAGTCTAAACTCACTATGAAGCATCCTAATGGTGCCACCCTAAAGCTATTCGGCGCTGATATGAAAAATTTTATCAAACGACTTAAGGGTAGGAAGTACCCAGCTGTAGGTATAGATGAGGCGCAGGACTTTGGGTCACATCTACAAAGCCTAATTGATGATGTGTTAACACCATCTATAGCCGATTATAAAGATAGCTGGCTAGCGCTAACAGGTACACCAGGTCCAGTACCTCAAGGCTATTTCTTTGACGTTACTAATAAGGGTAAGTATGGGTATAGCCATCATTCATGGACGATCATGGATAACCCGTATATGCCAGATCCGCAAGCGTTTTTAAATGACCTAAAGATCAAGCGCGAGTGGACGGAGGACAATCCTACGCTAAAACGTGAGTGGCTTAATCAATGGGTGCTGGACGTTGAATCACTATGGGTAAAGTATAAGGAGTCTGTCAACCACTTTGAGCAGCTACCGATAGAGCATAAATGGAACTACATTTTAGGCGTAGACATAGGCTTTAATGACGCCGATGCTATCGGGGTAGTGGCCTGGTCTGAAACGTCACCTATAACGTATCTAGTAGAGGAAAGCATTAAAGCTAAGCAGGGTATCTCAGCACTGATCACACAAATTGATACACTACAAAAAAAGTATGGCGCATATAAAATCATAATGGACGAAGGCGCATTAGGTAAAAAGATAGCTGAAGACATAAGACAACGCTTTGGGTGTCCTATTGAACCGGCGGACAAAACCCATAAGCAAGATAATATAGAATTCCTTAATGATGCTATGCGCTTAGGCAAATTCAAAGCACATAAGTCTTCTAGGTTTGCCCAAGATAGCTATCTTGTACAGATCGACTGGGATAAGTCTACGCCCAAGCGTATCATTATAAAGAAAAAACCGCATAGTGATATTATAGACGCTGTTCTATACGCATTCAGAGAGTCGTACGCCTATACGCATAAGCCTGAAACTAGCAAACCAAAATATGGATCAAAGGAATGGGCAGAAGCACAGACTAACGAAATGTTTGAGGCTGAACTGGCCGGTCATCAAGCCGATGATTCACTTAATAAGTGGCTAAAAAACGGCCAAAACGATTAAAATACACGTAATATTGACTATAAAGCATTAAAGACACCCTTTCTGGAGGTTTTTAGTGCTACCGTTCCTTAAACAAAAACCCCAGGCCTCTGGCGTTGTGACTCAAGTCCGCGCTCCTGATCAACCTGAAGAAAACTCAATGACAGACCTAGAGTCTGCTGCTGAAGACATACTTCGTTCAATTAACATGAAAGATGTTAAGGGTTTAGCTCAAGCTTTAAAAGCTGCGTATGATATGTGCGAGTCTACTGAAGAATCTAGCGAAGATGAATATACTAATGAAGACGAAAGTCTTACGGAATAAAGGAAAATAATAATGCCTATTTCAAAGGTTAAATAACATGAGCGACAAAAAACAGTCTCTAGCCATTGCCCTTAGTATAGCGCGCAGGCCTAAAAAGAAAAAAATGGCTGAGGGTGGTGCCGTTAACGAATCAGCTAAAACTGAACAGCGCCCATCGGCTTCAGGCACGAATAACAATTCTAAGCAAGTGTCTAACAATAGAGGCAATAAGGCTCCAGGACAAGACTCTGTACTCGATCAGCCTACAGTAGCACAGGCGCGTAAACCGTCTAAGACTCCACTTAGCCATCCTAAAATGGCTCCTATTACAGGCCCGTTTAGTGTACGCAGCCGCGATATGCACGCAGACGCAATAGACGCGATTAATCGTATGCGTCCGGACAACTATGGTGACCAGCCGCCTGCACGCTATGACGAATTAGACGCTCAGAAGCAAGGTAGTGATCCTGATATGAAGGACTCACACAGCACAGGCCGTAAGCCTTATCAGAACAGTGCAAGGCAGCCTGAAAGCAGATACCCTATTGATCCGCTTCACAGTAAACCAGAAAACCCTAAGCGTAAGTATGCTGAGGGTGGTGAAGTAGAGGAGCCAGAAGCCGCTAAAGCAAATAAGTCAAAGGGCGATAAAGCATCAACGGAAGCGGAAACATCGACTGACTCTAACACTCGCACTGCAACATCTACTAAAGCCTTTACTAAAGGCAATATAACAGTTACAGGCGGCGCAGGCCGTGGTGCAAATACCACAGTAAACCTGAACCGTAAAGAAGATGAGTCAGATGACGATATGCAGAAAATGGCCCAAGGCGGTAAAGTAACAGGCCAAGGCGCTATGTCTGATAGTGATCGTGAGTCACTATCAGATGACGGTGATCGTAGACGCCAGCTAATAGGCCCAGGCGCTATGTCTGATAGCGAGCGCAAGTCACTATCTGATATGGATGACGATCGCCAGCTAACAGGCCCAGGCGCTATGTCTGATAGTGATGGCCGTCAACGTTATGGCCAAGGCGGTATCATAGATATTATTCCTGACACAGGCTTCGGTAAAATCATTGTAATGAAAGCTGAAGGCGGAGAAGTAGAGTCATCTTCCGAAGATGACGAAATAGGCAAGGCTGCATCGGTAGCTGAGGCTATTATGGCCCGTCGCCGTATGGCGCATGGCGGTGCGATTAACGGTATGGACTCAATTGATAGTGATTCATACACGGACGAAGCTGATCTCAGCCGTAACGCTGAAGAAGATGCTAACATGGCAGATCAAGCGTCATATAAGGCACTACGTAAAGAAAACTACAGTCAATCTGAAGGCTTAGCACAATTAGACAGTCCAGAAGACTCTAATACGCAAGGGCATGAGATTGATTCAGATAAACATGGCGAATCACTCGTATCCGCTATACGAGCACGTATGAAACGCAAGTCACCGATTACGAGGTAATCGCTTGAAAATTGAAAATCAAAAGCAATTACGGCAACTTATAAAGCTTTGCCGCGATACAGGTGTACTATCTATCTCAGTAGATGGTATTACATTAGAACTAGGCTCTATTTCCGTAGCGCCTAAACAGGCCCGTAGACGCTCTAGCGCGACCGTGGTTGAGACTTCAGACGGTACACAGGATGTATCGGACCTCATTGATATGCCAGACGAGCTGACCCAAGAGCAGCTTTTAATGTGGTCTTCAGCCTCTGGTGGACAAACCGTTACACCAGGTGAAGGTCAGTAAGCTATGAGAGTAAGCAATAAGCCTAAGCCAGAAGCTAAAGTCACTTTTAAGACAAAGCCTACATCTGAGATGATGACCCTACAGAAATGGTGGGATGAGGACAATAAAGATAAATGTGCTAACCAAATGCTTAGCACGGCGGCCTATCTTAAAGAGTCCCAGCAGTACCGCTACCGGCAATGTGCCTTATATGCTCGTCTCTATGGTAACCAAAGCCTATATAGCTTCGCTGGTAATAACATTAGTAAAATGGACCAAACCCATGGTCTACCACAAGAGCGACCTACGTTTAACCTAATCCAGTCGGCTGTAGACACACTAGTGTCTAGAATCAGCCAAAGTAGACCACAGCCGGTATTCCTTACAGAGGCTGGTGACTATAAAGAACGTAACCTAGCTAAGAAGCTTAATAACTTCATACTAGGCGAATTCTATCAGTGTAAGGCCTATGACGTAGCCACAATAGTGCTCAAAGACACACTAGTCGAAGGTACAGGTATCATCCATACGTTTGAGACGCCTGACAATAGAGTCGGTATGGAGCGCGTACTACTAACAGAACTGCTAATAGACCCTAATGAAGCAATCTATGGCGAGCCGCGTCGTATATACCGTATTAAGCTAGTAGACAGAGATGTGCTATTCGCTAATTTCCCTAAGTTTAAGGATAAGATAGCAGCAGCGGCTAAAGCTACCCCAGATAACTCTTCAGACGCGTCTAAGACCGTATCTGACCTAGTAATGGTTGTAGAGGCTTGGTCACTACGTTCTGGTAAGAATATGAGCGATGGTAGACACGTTATAGCGTGTAGCGCTGGTAGCTTAGTAGACGAAGAGTATACTAAAGACCGATTTCCGTTCTCATTCCTTCACTACTCCCCTAGAATGCTAGGCTTTTGGAGCCAAGGTATCGCAGAACAGCTAATGGGTACTCAAATGGAGCTAAACTCTATCCTATTCACTATTAGCCGCGCCATTAAGCTTGTGGGCGTTCCTAGAGTGTTTCAAGAGGACGGCTCTAAGGTCGTATCGGCGCACCATAATAATGAGATCGGTGTCATTGTAAAGTACAGAGGGATAAAACCTAGTTATGAAGTTGCGCCATGTAATGCCCCTGAACTATATGCTGAACGCGACAAGCTTATACAATACGGATTCCAACAATGTGGTGTGTCTGCAATGCAGGCGACTTCTCAAAAACCTCAAGGCCTCGATTCCGGAGAGGCTATCCGCACATATGATGACATATCTACCGATAGATTCGCCTCTTTGTCACGTAGGTACGACAATCTTTTTGTTGACCTCGCGTACCAAGTCATTGATTTAGCTAAGGATATTGCAGAACGCGAAGGCGAATACGCTACAGTATACCCTAATAAGAACGGTACTAGAGAGATTGATCTACCTAAAGCTAGCTTATTAGATGACTCATTTATAATCCAGTGCTTTACACAAAGCTCACTACCTAAAGAGCCAGCCGGTCGACTACAGAAGGTCACCGAGATGGTGCAGTCGGGCATGGTCTCTATTCAAGAGGGGCGAAGACTCCTAGACTATCCAGACTTAGAACAGGCTGAACAGCTAGCCAATGCCGGTGAAGAGCGCATTCTATCAGTGCTGGACGATATTATTGAGTCCGGTAAGTATGTGCCACCAGATCCGTTTATGGACTTAGATCTAGCTACTAAACTAACGACTCAGTACATAAACAGGTACATGCCAGCTAAGCTAGAAGAGTCAAAAGTACAAAAGCTTAGAGACTTTTTTAGCCAAGTACAAGCCATTAAACAAGCGGCAATGCCTCCAGCACCACCGCAAATGCCAGGCGCTCTAGCCCCTGGTCAACCAATACCGCAAGCAGCCCCTGAACCTATGCTCACATCACCCCTTGTGCCTAATGGCCCAGGTATCGTTTAACACCTATAACCTAAAGGAAGTAAAACCACATGAATATTAAACCTATTGCGTCGCCACACGTCGCACAGCCGTCCGGTAATAACCAGCAGGCGTCTAATGACGCTAGGGATCGCGCTATTGCAAAGCTTACCACGCAGCAGCCTATACCCTTAGAAAACCCACAAAACATCTCTGTCGAGGAGCTAGGAGCTATTAGAGCACCTTCTCAATATAGACAATCGGACACTAATGAGGGTCAAGAAGAGACAGAATCAGAAGTAGCTGAAGAGATTAAGTCTCCACCAGTATCTGAAGACCCACAATTGTCTAGCAAATTCGCACAGTTAGCTAAACGTGAGAAAGCTATTCGAATTCGGCACCAGCAAGCTGATCATGCCTTAAAACAGCGAGAACAGGCCCTAGCTGCACGAGAAGCCGAACTATCGTCTAAAGCCCAGTTTGATCCAACTAAGTACATTGATAAGCAACGCCTTAGAGAACAGACTCTAGACGTACTAGCTGAAGAAGGCTTAAGCTACGATGAGCTTACACAGCAGCTAATTAACCAGCAGCCTAAAAACCCTAGGTATGATGCTTTAGTATCAAAGCTAGAGGCTAAGATCGAAGCCCTTGAGGAAGCCAATAAAACGTCGCAGACAAATCAACAAGAGCAGCAGACTCAAGCCTACGATGCGGCCATTAAACAGCTTAAGACAGAAGCCACTACACTAGTATCACAAGATGCCGCATTTGAGCTAATTAGAGCTACAGGTGAAGTAGATCAAGTAGTAGAGCTAATTAAATCAACCTTTAATGAAGAAGGCTGGGTAATGTCTACAGAAGAAGCAGCAGCAGAAGTCGAACAAGAGCTAGAACGTCGTATGAATCATGTTATTAATAAAACTGAAAAATTTAAAAAACGGTTTGCAACTCCGGTAGCTCCGGCGAAAGCAGCCCAAACGCAGTCACCAAATGATACAAAGCAGTCACAGCCAATGAAAACCCTTACAAATGCGACAGGCTCTACGCGGCAGTTATCCGCGCGTGAACGGGCGTTGCTAGCGTTCCGGGGAGAGCTTAAGTCGTAATGCGGCTATAGTACACTATAAGGCAACTAGGCAATTCCGCCTAACCCTTTAATTATATTTAAGAAAGAAGGACTTTATGGCAGCAGTTTTCGCCAATAGTTCAAACCAGATTGCAGCACTAAAAGAGCTGTATACAGATGATAAAGAGTACATGAAGGATCTCGTATATAAAGAGAATCCATTCCTTGCTCTAGTTCCAAAAAACGAAAGCCCTAAATAACCGTCGGGGCTTTTACTTACTTGCACAAACTCAAGTTAAATGCTTGATATTTGGACGGATTCGCAGGTAAGTACATTCCTAGAGATATGGGAATGTAAAACCAACCAGTATCGGGGGAAGCTGAAATGCCAATCCCGAGGTAAGCTCAAGTATAAAATTTTGAGCCACCGTAGAGCGTAGTACTTGAAACTAACTACTTGATATGTTAGAATAAAATAGTACCAAGAGTGGTAGGCAACCGAAAGGGTTGAAAATGTACGCCGAACTTGAACGAACTTGTAAAACTTGCGGACTCAGTAAAGTAGTCTCTAAGTTTACCTCGTCGGGAAATAGTCCTTCAGCTCGATCTAGAGCTAAGAATTATTGTCACGAATGCCAAAAGGCAGTGGGTAGAATAAGAGCAGCTAAACTGCGCAGGGACAGTCCTGAAAAAATAAGGGACGCTAGGTTACGACACTTGTATGGTATCTCGTTAGTAGAGTATGAAGCTAGAGTATTAGCGCAGAATAATTTATGCGCTATATGCCAGAAGCCTCAAAATCGACTAAACGGAGTTACTAAAAAACAAGAAAACCTAGTTGTAGACCACGATCATCGTACCTTAGAAGTGCGGTATCTACTCTGTCACAAGTGTAATATGGAAGTCGGAATAGTTGAACTAAACTTAACCCGCATTCTAGATTACTTAAATAAGTTTAAGAAGTAGAGATAAAAACCTCTACGATAACAGGCCATAAGGCCACTGGTACCTCTCGAGTATGGTACTCCCCAAGGTCGGTCACACACGTTCGCTAATGCGCAAGCACAGCAGACGGCTACAGCCCTTGTAAGCTACTTCGTATACGTTATTGAAGATTACCAATTGGTAACTATCACTAACTTACTTATGGAGCAGACAAAGACTAATGCTGGTGCATTCGTAGATGCTGCAAAGCTTCAGATGGATGGCGGTTTCCGTAACTTGACTAACAACATCGCTTTTGAGTTGTTCGGTTCAGGCACAGCTACTCGCGGTATCTCAGCAGGTACTTCTAGCCAAACTGGTGCAAGCCCTAACGTAGTAACTATTCCACTTACAAATGCTAGCCAAATTGTGGCATTCGAAGTCGGCATGTTACTAGTTGCGTCTACTACAGACGGCGGCGCTCCTGGCGCTACTGGCGTAGTTGTCACAGCGGTTAACCGCGCTTCAGGCACTGTTACTGGTAACGGTATCACTCTTGCTACTGGTGCATCGGTTGCGTCTCTTGACGCTAACTTTGCTATCGGTTCAGGCATTGCTTACCTTACAGTGTCAGGCGACTTGCCAGCCGCCGGAGCTACTAATACTGGTTCATTCTTGGCGCTTTCAGGCCTTGCGGCTTGGATTCCAGTAACTAGCCCTAGCTCTACTGATAACTTCTGGGGTGTAAACCGTTCAGCAGATCCTACTCGACTTGCGGGTTGCCGTTTCGACGCTTCTAGCATGACTATCGAAGAAGGTATGACTAACGCGCTTGCATTCTTGAACCGCGAAGGTGGTAAACCAGATCTTGCGATCATCGACTTCGCGTCGTACGCAGCTCTAGTTAACTCTCTTGGCGCTAAAGTACAGTACGTTCAAGTTAACCACGATGAAGTCGAAGTTGCATTCGAAGGTATTACCTTCCAGTCAGCTTACGGTCGCGTGACTATCTTGGCTGATCGCTCTTGCCCACCACAAACGTGCTACCTTCTCACAATGAACACATGGAAACTACGTTCATTAGGTAAAGTACCGCACATCTTGACTTACGGCATGGAAGGTCTCGAAGGTCTTCGCGTCGGTAATGCGGATGCTCTTGAGATTCGCATTGGTTACTACGGTAACCTTATCTGTGCAGCTCCAGGTTGGAACTGCGTAGTGCAACTCAGCGCTTAATCACAACTAGTAAGACTTAAAATGTCTCACTTCGGGCCTCAGAGGGAAACTTCTGGGGCTTTTATTTACCAAGCATCTTTAAAATACGATCAGCATCTCTATCATATACATGTAGATTATGTACTAAGTGCGTATAAGATCCAATATCTAGATCTGGATACACTGGCTTAAGATCATCTCGCATCTTGTACATTAAACTGATAAACCAAGGAAGATCATAGGCTAAACCTAATACAAGATCATTAGACCGCATTACTATGCTTAAGTTTAATTTATTGTGTCTAATACTAAATACGCCGTGCATAGTACAGGTTTGATCCTTATTACCTATCCATTGATGTTCTGGAAGTGAGAAGCGCAAGATAGCCTGCCTAGTGTCCCTATCGGCTTCTAGCGATGTTTTTGCCCATTCCCATGGTGTTCGCATAGGCCCTTCAAACTTTGGATGCCCGTGACTCCTATTGTTCCATATAAGGTGCCCATACGCCGAGTTGACTGTACCGTCAGGGTTGGCTAGTTTTAACCAAAACTTAGACGCCTTACCAAAGTCTTCTGCTAGATTAGATCCAGAATCATATAAATCGCACTCTTTTTTAGTATATGTCTCAATAACTTTATTGCGCTCTATATCGTTAGTAATAATAGACTCAACTTTAGGATTAGATATAGTAAAACTGTAATCGAATACCTCTTTAATTGGCTGTCCGCGAGGGGCAGACGTAGACTGCGGGTTATAGAATACGTCTGACAATATAGCCAAGTACGCCGAATGAATATCTTTATACACCATTAGTAGCCTCGTTTCTGGCGATCAAAATTTTCTGCATTCTTAGTAAGGTACAGTTTTACAAAGTCGTCGGCACCGATACCGAGCAATAGACCTACGTTTAAAAAGAAGTGAAACACGTCGATGTATTCATACCATGTTTCTAACTTCTGTTCTTCATTCTCCCAACCAGTCTTTTGAACGTCAGTATATGATTTCCACGATTTGTGCGGAAGTCGTTCAACTAACTCTGCCATCTCTAGGTTAATATTTTTCCATTCTAGTGCTATCTGGTTGACTTTATCAATAAAAGTAGACTTATCATAGTCTAAACCGCGCCCAGAAGCGCCAAGTTTGTTCTGAAGATCGCGCTGCAATTTAAACATGCTATAGATGATCTGAGTGTCATAGTTTAGACCTAACTCACTATTAAATAACTGACTGCATTTATTAACATGTTTCAAGTACAACTCCTTAGTTATATTAAAAATAGTGTACCATGCCACAATAGTATAGTAAACTTAATGCTTCGTATTGAAGCACAAAATAGTACTAAAGCTTTTTTACGTTGTGTGCTACTATTAAATATAACTAAGGAGCCATCAAATGTCTAAAGAAAAAGTACAAAAAGAATACCCAGATTTCTGTAAAGAAGTAGATAATCTACCTTCAGAAGCCCTTCGTGGCCGTATTGTAGCCCTACAGCAGGCCCTAGGCGAGTCAGAAGATCATAAAGAGGCTAATGAGGCACTACAGAATGCGCGTGCCGAAGTAAATGAACTAGCCGGTCCTTACAGAGATGTGAAGAAGGCTGTTAAGGCTAAGACTAGCTACCTTCTTACGCTACTCGGTGGCCGCTAGATGAGTAATAGTGGCACTAAGCACGATCATGGTAAGCCGTCTATAGCTCTACTACCACCAGAAGCTATTATAGAAGTAGCGAAAGTACTGACGTTCGGCGCTAATAAGTACACAGCACATAATTGGCGCAAAGGCTTTGCGTATACACGCGTATTAAGCGCTGCATTACGACATATATTCGCATTCTTAATGGGAGAGGATAATGATCCAGAAACAGGTGTTAGTCATTTAGCACATGCTATCTGTGACCTTCTATTCGTGCTTAACTTTAAACTAACCGGCGATGGTACAGACGATAGGTATAAAAATGAGAGTAAATAAAAACGAGCAGGTAATTTGTGTAGACGTAGACGACACACTAGTGTCGTGGGATACGACAAACTCTACTGATCTAATTACTGTAGTTTGTCCTAATACAGGGTGTAATGAACGCCTAGCGCCCCACCGTCCCCATATCAAAATAGTGCAGAATCGACTAGGTCGTGGTGCTTTAATCATTGTGTGGTCAGCTGGAGGGTATGCCTGGGCAGAGGCTGTAGTAAAGGCACTAGGGTTAGAGCATGAAAACCTTCATATCTATTCTAAGCCTATAGCGTACGTAGATGATAAGAAGTCTGAGGAGTGGATGGGTGAACACATCTATCTCAAACCTGATAGTCCTTACGGAAAATAAAAGCTAAAGTATTTTAAAAGAAAGCCGATAAGATAGTATAAGCAATAACGCAGGAGTAATAGAGTGAAAAAAGAAATTGTTAACTGGATTAAAGGCAGCCCCGAACTAAACGCGAAAGAATTGAAGTGGCAGCTCTTAGACATGGGCGTGAGCGCGGACGAGTCTGAAATTGCCGAAGTTGTCATGCAAAGGATGCGCGAAAAGTGTCGCTGTCCAGACCGCAGCGGGTCTTGTGCGGCCTGCTTGGAACACTATGCATTGTCCTAAATGCGGCTACGAGCCAGAGCGGGTGTACTGTTTATGAGCAAAGAACTAGCAAATTTTATAGGATTATTAGTAATAGGCGCATTCTTATATTATATGCCGTATTTATCAATGGCATTACTAGGGTTATGGCTTATAAGCGTTGTGTGTGGTTCTCTTTACCTACTATTGGCTACAGATGTTAAAACTACAGAAGGAGTTAAGAATGAAAAAGTCAACAAAGTTACTAGTACTGATACTGATCCTGGGCAGCGCGGCGGCATGTGCTAGAGGCCCTCGAGGAAGTCAAGGGCATGGCGGCACCCCAGGCGTCGGCTGTGAAGTAAGCCAGCTAGCTAATGGTGCCTTGATCTCATGTGGCGGCAATACAACGGCTGTAGTATATAACGGCGCAGCTGGTAGCGACGGTCAAGACGGTAGCGACGGTAGCGATGGTCAAGATGGTCAAGATGGTCAAGATGGTCAAGATGGTCAAGATGGTCAAGACCTAGCCCCTGGTGCATATAGTGTGGTAGAGGTTATTAATCCTTGTGGCGCAAGCCCTGGATATGACGAAGTATTACTT
>Ga0163152_10002283_pt1 | contig 27790 bp, 22 predicted proteins | sample OliLakLV19MP8IB2_FD_148635 | JGI IMG/M metagenome (GOLD analysis project Ga0163152, IMG submission 148635) | Freshwater microbial mat bacterial communities from Lake Vanda, McMurdo Dry Valleys, Antarctica - Oligotrophic Lake LV.19.MP8.IB-2 | ecosystem: Environmental > Aquatic > Freshwater >...
AACCGACAGCGGCGACACTCCCGGCTCGGGAATCGCTCGCCAGTGGCATTTGCCCAGCAGTGGGCCCGTCAACAGCCGGCGGCGTGAGGCTGCAACTCATGGCGTCCACTATTGACAACCGGGGTCAATACACTTGATGCCGTGACTTGCGGGACTCCGTAGTCGTTCTGGTTCTCGAGAGCGGCTTTGACTTGTTTTGCGGTGAGCGTTCCACCACTGGTACTTCAGTTGCGGTAGTCTGTCCCTGCTCCGAGAAAGAAAGCTCCGACAGGCATAACGCCCCGTGTAACTTTCTGACATGGCGGCACGATGTCCGCTGCAACCGCTGCTTTTGGCTGTAGCCATGAACGCCCTCCCGTCTGCGGGCTTTTCCCCGGCGCAGGGCACCGCCCACGCCAGCCCAGAACCACTGTCATGTGCACTGCTGGTCCCGCGCCGATACGCCCTCCGTCTTTAAGGGCTTGTCCCCCCTAAAAATGTCGCTTGGCTCTCTTGTGCGGTGAGAGAGCCAACCAACATTTTTCACAGGGAGACCAACATGGCTACACCACACTCAAAACCAGCAACCGCTTTCAGTTCCGGCAGCGTCAATGCCGCCGTCTGGGAGAACACCGGAGAGACAGGACCATTCTTCTCCGTCACCTTTTCACGGCCCTACAAGGACGCGCAGGGCAACTGGAAGACCGCGTCTTCCTACGGCCTGAACGACCTCGATTCTCTGTCCTCCCTCGCTGAAATGGCGAAGGACTGGGTCCGTGGACATTCACGGCCATAACCATCAACCGGAAGCCTCTGGCGCTCAACGCCGGAGGTTTCCTCAACCATAAAGGAGTTACTACGATGAAAATCTATCAACACTTCGCTACCGTCCTCGCTCAGCTGCTCGGCAGCGATACCGCCGTCCGGATCAGCGTCGAGGGTTATATGCCTCTGTCGATTGAGGCCATCGGCACATCAGCTGACGGCAACCGCCTCATCGCCATCTGCCATTACGGGGAGCAACACGGCGATCTGATGCGCGATCCCGAAATGGTCTTTGAACTCTTCACCCACGGTGAGGTGTCTGCCGCCGAACCGCTGTCGTTCCAGAACGACTATCTGGGCGTGCTTCAGGAGGTGTACCGCTATGATGAGGCCGACAAGAAAACCCACGTCAATACGCGTCTCAAAGCCGAGCTGACGTCCTTCGCTCGCATGTGGTTTCAGAACCTACGTGATCAGGGCTTCCTGGGCCCACAGGCAGTCAGGGAGCGGCTCGCCTGAGCCGTTCCTTTCTTTCCACTCTGTATGCCACGTTGCTTCAGCAGATGCGCGCCCGAGTACTGAACGGGGAATTGGAACTCCCCGGTTTTGCATGCTCTCCGTACCGAAGAGAGAGACTGCTGGTTCTGGATCTTGCGCCATCATCTGATGAGGGTCTCACCCTCGACGGCGGATGCCACGTCCTCGACACACACTCGGAACGTACATCCCCTGCAACACCAGGGTACGCTTTGGGATCGTGTCGCGCGTTCCCCCTCTCAAATTCCCCTCATTCAGATTGTGCCCCCACTTTGGGAGGGTCTCCAATCAGCACGGTTCATGCTGTCTCACTGTGTGACGGTCGGCATCGCTCGAATCATGAACTCGTCGAACAACGGCACCGTGAAGGCCATGTCGCCGTGCGCCGGGCTGAAGACCATCCCTTTCCTGATCAGCTTCGCGCGCACCGGTCCGAGACTGGTGACCTTCACACGCAAGATATCTGCGATGTCGCCGGTACGATGCGCGCCAGGTCCCAGTTCGGCCATGGCGCGCAAGAAATTCTTTTCGCTCGGCGTGAGCCGGTCAAACCGCACCCGGAAGAAGTTTTTGTCCAGTCGAGGGATGACCGTTGCGGTGGCATTCTTGACGACATCCAACCCGATGGGGCTGGAGGTGGCAAGATTCCACGCCTGGTAGCCCCATTCCTGAAGAAAATACGGGTAGCCCTTCGTGAGTCGGAATACTTCCTTCAATGCCTGTGGCTCGAATGCCACCCCTGCGGCGCGTGCGGGCTCTCGAAGCGCTGTCGCGGTGTCTTCCTCCGAGAGCGCGCCAATATCCGGGAAACTGAAGAGCCGCTCGGCATACGACTTCGACTCACCGGCCAGTCCCGGGAGGATTGGGAGGCCGGCTCCCAGCAATACCAGCGGGAGCTGCCGTTGCTGCACCTTGTGCATCGCCATGATCAGCGCACCCAGTTCCTTGTGGCTGAAGTATTGCAGTTCATCAATGAGTACGGCCACGGCGCTTTCTCGTTCCTCAGCGGCTTCGGCGACCGCAACAAAGAGGTGGGGCAGGTCAATCTCCAGATCGCCGCTGTCGGCGGTTCCTTCCTCGGGATCAATATCCAGACCGAAACTCACCTCCCCGACGGTGACCTTGAGTGCGCCGACAAAACTTCGGAGCACAGCCAACCCCCGTTTGACCTTATCCCCTGCTCCAGCCACCCGATTCAGATCGTAGAGCAGCGTTCGCAGGTTCGGCGCTATGAGCGGCCCAAGCTGCTTGTCCTCGTGCGCTTCGATGGAGAGCGTCCGGTATCCGTCGGCTTTTGCTAATCGCTCGATTTCGTTGAGTAAGACCGTCTTACCTACTCCGCGCAGCCCAGTGAGCAGCATGCTCTTTTCAGGCCGCTTCGCCTTGATCCGGCCGAGGAGAATGCGTGCGTGTTCGAGAATGGGGTCACGTCCCACAAGTTCAGGAGGGGGCGAGCCAGCACCGGGCGAAAAGGGATTTTTGATCGGGTCCATGTGTAGCAGTTTATATGCGGTTATATCTGATTTCAAGTATACCTTGATAAGGCTGGTGTACGAGCGCAGCCAAATGTGGGGGCTAGAGCGATAATGCGGAGCGTGGATCGGGAAGCGTGCCGACACACGACATGCGCCAAGCCACAGCCGATACGTCGAGCATGCTTCGCATGAATGGGCCCTTCGTGATCGCGGACAGTGGGACACCTGCCACCGCAGACGAGTCGAGGCGCCGAGCTGGACCGGTACACCTGATGCTGCGCTTCGTGTGTGAAGGGTCCAGGCGGCTGGTGTGACCCCCATGGTCGGAGCCCAGTGCGAGACGTGCGTGATAGACGAGGCGATCGCTCGGCCCGCCGACGACCGCGTGCTCGCGTGCTCGAACGCGCGGGAGCGGATGTGGCGTGTGATACGCACACCGACCGCCGGCATCACGGGGGACGAGCGCGATGCCAAGTATCAGCCCGCAGGGCTATCCTGATGAAGACGGCACATCTGCTGTGCTGCCCGTGTTGCCGTCCCCAGGCTCGGGCGTCTCGCCAGCTGGCGCCGCCGTAAAATCCGGCATCCGATGCTCCGCCGCATGGGTAATCCGCTCCTTATTGTGGGTGTACAGCATCGTCGTCTGCACCTCCGCATGGCGCAGCATCGCCTGCACTTGATGGAGCGGCGCCCCCCGTTCGAGCGCAATGGTGGCGGCGGAATGCCGCAGCGAATGGGGCGTGATGCGGCGGAGCTGGCCCGTCTGCCCCGCCGGGAGTGTGAGCAGCCCCGCTTCCCCCAGCGCCGCGCGCATCATATCTTGGATCACGCGCACCCCGAGCGGCCGACAACCACGGGTAACCGCCGGATTGTCCCGGCGGGAGCGATAAAAGCCCGGGCCCCGCACCCAACAAAAGAGCGGATGATCGTCATGGATCGGGCGATCCGGCCGCGACGCCTCCGGCTGATGCCACTGATCGTGACAATCCAGATAGGCCAAGAGCGGGGTCAGGACCCAGGGCTCCACCACCACCGGCTTCCCCGCCAGATCCTCTCCCTTTCCATGCACCTTCAACACATGATGCCCCTGCTCCACCGCCAGATGCCGCCGCTGCGCCCGAGCCAGCTCAATACTCCGCAGGCCTACGGCACACCAGAGGACCGCCATCGCATAGTTCCGCAACGCCGTCTCTTTTTCTAACTGGGTCTCCCCGTCCCGCGGCAGGACGGCCAGGAGCCGACGAATCTCCTCCTCCGTCAGACTGTCCCGCACAAAGCCCTTGGGGATCCGGAGCCCCGAGACTTCCTCCATCGGATTCCAGGGTAGGAGCCCCTGGTCGACCAGCCAACCGCAGAAGCGGCGGAGGATCGCCAGATAAAAATTCACGGTGCGGGGCTCGACCGTGGTCCGGAGCGCCTCGCCATAGGCGCGCAGGAGTGTGAGGGTGAGGGGTTGCGCCTGGCCCTCACGCCCCCACCAGGCAAAGAAGCCGCGCAGGGCTTTGCGATAGGACCGAATGGTCGTCGGATTCCGATAGCCCGCCAGAAAGGGCTGGAGGAGGGTTTCTATATGATGGTGCGCCGCGGCCGAGCCCACCGGCGCCTGGTCCGGCCAATGCAACAGCTGGAGCGTGTCTTTCTGGGGCGGGCGCCGCCACCCCGTGCGCCTCGACGTCCAGGGGGCACCCGCCTCGGTCACCGACAGGACCGGGAGGACCGTCAGCGCGTGCTGTCCGCAGGCGTGACCTGCGCAGTCGGCTGAGCCTGCGCCGCGTCCGAATCCTGATCCATCCGACACCATGAGCGTGTTTGTCCTGAGACCGCGGTGTGCCCGCAAAATGATCAATAGCAGTTCGTGACTCCCCTGTCAACTGTACTTCCACCAATCCTCTATTTGCCGTATTACAGACATATTGACAGACCTTGACAGGGGTTCTATTTAGGCGTCTAATTCATCCCTGACCATTCCAGCGTTTGCCAATTCGAGTAAGTATCGATACTTGTTGACGATTTTCTCATTCTTGCACCGACAAGAGGTCGTGATGGAAACCAAAGACAACCTGTCGCCAGCGCTGTTCGAGCGCTTCTGTCAGGTGCTGGATCATCCGACCTTTCGATCGATGGCACCGGGGAAACAGCTCCTCTATCTCCAGCTGCTGCGCTGGTCCCAGGGGAACGGGAAGGAGTTGGTGGAGGCGTCTCGGCTGGACATGTGTGCCTGGACGGGTCTGGCGTTGGAAACAATTAAAAAATATCTTCCGCAGTTGATCGAGGACGGCCTTCTGACACGCGTCCGCGAGTCCACCTCCATCAATCCGGCCGGATACGAGGTCTTCTGGATGGCGGCCCCACCCCCCTCTCACACCGATCCGACCGTGATCGCCTACTATGTCGATCAGCTCACGGCCACGGAACTGGCCGAGGGGAAGCGGATCGAGGTCCTCCTCACGCGCGAAGAGCGTCGCCAGATCCAGAGTACGGTGAGCGAGTCCCTCAGAACCCTGGGTATTCCCTGGCAGTATGATCTGATCAAAAAACTGATCACCTGGTATCACCTCACCCATTCCCCCTACCGCGACCAACTCGAACGCGACCATCCCGACTGGTTCACCACGCCCTAATCAGTGAGACGTTCAAGCATTGTTGTTTTGTCTTTATGGACGTTTTTTCAGCAACTAATTCAAGACTTAAATTTCACAACTATATTAGGCTAGTTTCTAGCATGGTGTAGAAGCCAGAGATAATACATTGATCAATGCGTAAATATTCATACATACAACATAAACATGTGTGTTCTTGTTGCGTCAACGCAACTGACAAATAATATTACGTTTGCAATATAACTGAAATAAACTTATCTGTGCTTAATAGTGATTGGTATATGTAAAATATTACAACTAGACGTAGTAGATCTGTCCGCATCGTATTTTCAGCTTATACGCAATAAATTAACAAATAGAATGATTACTTATAGCAACTTATTTCTTATTTTATTTACTGTAATTGTTTTCTAAGTTGCGTCAACGCAACTCAAGAAGGTTTTAAGTGACATACATCAGCGCGGAGATGGGGCATGAGAGTAAACTGATTCGGTGACATGCAGCTGGGTAAGTGCCGACTCATTTCATCATAACTGCGTCTCGGATATAGTCGGTATATCAGTGGTCATAGTTTCGATATGTCACCATTTGCTGTGGGTTGAGCGTCCCTCATCCACAATATGGCGAGTAAAAATCCTTGACATTATAACTTCAGACGTGTAAGAGGGTTCACATCCAATACAAATCATCATAACTAGGGGGCTCACGGTGACCAGAATTGTTGCTATTTCATCCCACAAAGGTGGCGTTGGAAAGACCACAACTGCGGCAAATCTCGCTGCCGGGATCGCTCGGATGGGGAAGAAACGGGTGTTGGTGGTTGATGTCGATCCGCAGGCCAATCTAACGGCGACACTGTTCCCGCACGAGCGGCGAGAGTATAAGGGAGCGATCACGCTGGCGCAGGTGCTCGGTGGCACTGCGGTCCTAGACGACGCTATTGTCGAGACAACCACGAAGAACCTTGATCTCATACCTTCGCACATCGATCTGTTTGAACAAGAAGGTTACATTCAGAACACGCCTCGGGCTCTCCTGGGACTTGATGCTGCATTCAAGCAGTCCGCACTCCTGAGTCGCTACTTCGTCTGCCTACTCGATTGTCCGCCGAATCTGGGTACGTTTATGTCGAATGCCTTGTATGCGGCACATCATGTCATCGTGCCGGTGGCCGCCGGCGATAAATACGCACTCGATGGATTACGCTCCCTTCAAACGAAAATTGGACAGGTTAATGTCGTCAAGACCGATCGAAAGACGGGACTACTGGGGTATTTGCTCACTCGGTGCGATATGCGGACGAACGTGGCCAAGACGATTGTCAAGACGATGCGGGATACGTTCGGTGAGCAGGTGTTTAAGACAGTCATTCGAGAGAATACGGAGTTTGGGAAAGCGATCATGGTCAATAAGACCATCTTTCAACAGGAGCTGCGGGCCTCGGGAGCAGAAGACTATGCCAGTCTGGCCGCTGAGGTGATTGCACGTCTGGCTCTTGACCACTCGGGACAGTCTGAGGGGGAGGATACACCGACCTCAGAATCCGAAGTGAGTGAATCCGAAGTCGGAGTGAACTGATGGCTCAAAAGGAGAAGATCTCGAAAGAACGCGAGCGCCTATTGGCCGAGAGCAAGAAAGCCTTGGCCGGTCTGGGCATGTCGAATGAGTCTGCTGTGGCAGAGATCCTCAAGGAGACCTTGGGGGAGGAGATTGTCACTCTGCCAGACACGAACTCCGATTCGGACGGTGGTCATGTCGATCTCCCGAACGGGGGTCACGAGGGTCCTGACGTCGAGGCGTTCGCTGATGAGGTACAAGAATCTGAACGCGTCTATAACTTACCTCTTGATCGATTGGAACCAAGTCCGGACCAGCCACGGCTGGATGCGGAACCGGACCAAGAGTTCATTGAGAATATTCGGGTGAATGGCGTGCGCACCCCGATTCATGTGAGACCGATCGGGAAGGATCGCTATGAGATCGTCGCAGGGGAACGGCGCTGGCGCGCTTGTCAGGCGCTCGGCAAACAGACCATCCCGGCGCTCATTCGGCAAGCCACAACGGACGCGGCGGCCGGAGAGGCACTGATTGATAACTTGTTGCGCAAGAACCTCTCGGGATATGAAGAGGCCAAGGGATATCGGAAGCTCATTGATCAGCATCACTATCGGCAGAATGAGCTCGCTCAACGCCTAGGATGTGATAAGACGCGCATATCCCGGGCCATGCAGGTACTCGATCTTCCAGAGGCGATTCTGGATCTGACGTTGGGCCCAGGCTCTCCTCTCTCATTCACCCACGTGCAGGAACTCCTTCCATTGAGATCCAACCCCGCACGCCTGGAACGGGTCGCACGTCAGGCCGTGGAACAGCAATGGACAGCGAAGCGCATTCGTGAGGAGATTCTCCGCCAGCCTCGTATCAATCAAGGCGCACAGTCTGTGCGGTTCACACCCAAGGGAAACAACGGAGCCTTTTTTCTCGTCGTTCGATTTCATCCGAATCGCCTCAATGATGTTCCGGTAGTAATGGAGGCTTTAGATCAAGCTCGAGAGTATGTTGCTCAAGCACAAAAAAAGAACTCCTCTTCCTGACGTTCCTTTTCTCACCTGCGCCAGACGCTCTCCGATCGTTTCTTTTCAGTCTCACAAGTTTCGAAAGTTTCCTGCTCAGTGCCTCAAATTTTCTGAGTTCTATCCATACAGAAGCTGTGGCCGCGTTCGTTCCCGCACCCTGTGGCTCGGTTCCGCCTGGGCGGGACTGCATCATGTGCATGTAGGTATGGTTATCCACAGGGGTGGTGAGAGTGAAAGGCTGATTTCGTGAGAGGCAAAAGAAAATGGTGAGAGGCAAAGGAAGGTCATGGCCTCTATTTCGGTGAGACTCAAAAGAAATTTAGTGAGAGTGAAAGGCACCGTGAGAGTGAAAAGAATATCTGTCATTTCGAAAGTGTTGGGTTTTGTTAGACGTTTCGTCATTTGATAAGTGGCAACTTCTCGATCACACGTAAGAGATTTACGGAAGAAAGAGAAGAATACGTAACGGAGGGCAACGTGGGTAACTATATCTCCTTGGGATCGAATACCAAAGAAATCGAAGAAGCCGGATCAGCAGACGCGATCATCGTGCCTGAACCGACGTTTATCCAAACCGAGCGCATTTTGCATCGCCATCAAATTTGGAGTGTGAAAGCGAGTAAAGGCATTCGGACCGCCCACAAGAAATCGATCGTCAGTGAGGTCAAGGTCGGCGAGGAACTCCATCGACATTGTTTGACCGTCTATGGAGGAGATGGGCTTCCCAACACCTTGGACCTTGAATTTTTTCGGGCCATGGAGCAGGTCCTGGCCGAACAGCAGCGAAATAACGACGGTGAACCGCTAGAGGCGACGGTCGTGTTACGCGCGAAAGACATTCTTGAGGCGGCTGGGAAAAAGAAGTGTGGATCAGCCTATCGTGCCTTGCGGCGATTTTTTGTGCGTCTCGGCGCCACGGCGCTGGGAGTGGAGATCGAAGAGCCCGGCAGGAGAGGTCAGGAGCAGTTGGTGCATATTTTTGAAAATCTCACGCAGATCATTGATGAGGAGGACGATCCCAAGAACATGCAGGTGCATCGCATTCGTCTCGCTGACTGGTATGTGCACAGTTTTAATTCGGGCAATTGCTGGGTGGTTGACCATGCGCTGTTCCGGCGATTGACTCGCCCGATCTCGCAGTTGCTGCACCAAGCCTTGCACGCATTGTTTCCCGATGGGGGAGGGGAAGCCAGAATCCGGTATGCCGAATTGGTGCGCAATTGGCAACTCACCAAGCGATCGGGGCTGTCAAAAATTCGCGAGCAGCTCGATCCCGCGCATGACGAACTGAGGAGGCTGAGGTTTTTAGATGATTGGAGTTATAACGTCCTTAATCACGACAAGGAGAACCCTCAGATTAGATGGGTGGCCGGCCCTGCCTGGTGGGAATCAGATCGAGAATCACGTCGTCTGGGTTTAGGCGGACAGGTATCAGAAGACATCCGTGATCCCTTGCTCCCGTTTCGAGTGCCGTCAACAGGGTTGAAAGAGGAGGATGAGAGTCGCGTCAAGGCGACGGTCGCGGAGATTCTGGACTTTGTCGGCATCAGAGACAAGAAGTTCACGCCCTTTTGGACGCAGGCGGCTCGAGATATTCCGTTGACGCGCATTCGAAAGTTGGTGGGTGATGTCCGGGAGCGCGTGATGGATGGGCAACGAGGGGGCGCCAAAGACGACCGGGTGATGAACCGAGGCGCGTATCTGCTCTCGCTGCTCAAGCTGGAAGCCAGAAAGCGCCACCTGTCATGGGGCGCTTGAAGGCTACTAAAGTTCCTGACTCTCTGTATGTGTGAATTTGGTGTGAAGGTTGCCTCGTAAGAATTAAGATGACCCATGCTGAATATTCGCCGAGTGGACCACGACGCGTCGAGCACACATTGTTGGCGCGTGACCGTCCAACGGCGGAAACACATCTTTGTGCGCGACTTAGCGATGGGCGACACGGAGGGCGGCAGCCCGCGTTTCAGGCCGCCAAATTGTGTCGAGACGCGCTCGTCACAGCGCATCCTCCCCTGAGCAAACCTGCCTATTGCGCCATTCGGAAAAAGAATAACCGCTCAGGCATCTCCGGCCTCATGCGGGTTGATACGTGGCAAGTGCACAACGGGCGACGGTCGCGCCGCCTGCATTGGGAAGCACAATGGCCCATTGGGAATGGCAAAGCTCGGCATCAGAAGTTTTCTATCACCAAGTATGGAGAAGAGGGAGCCAAGCGCAAGGCGCTCGCGGCGAGACGTGCGGCGCTCAAAGCTCTCGCAACCCAAACCTTTCCCTCAGTGAAGGCCTCTCTCTAGACCTCGGGGCTATATATCTGTCGCGAGGTTTAGTGGCACACTCTTTTCATGAGAGTTGGTCGATGATCGCCTGAACCGTCAGCGGCGCGTCTATTGTATGAGGTGATGGAATTGTCCGGGCGTCGGAAGGATCCGCAGGTCTGGGAGAAATGGTGGAAGCGGGCCATTGCGAGTGTGCCCATCCGTTTGTCTGGCGACGGATCGGGGACGTGCGGGAGCGGAAGGCGCGTGGGGCAAAGATCAAATGGAGCGCGACCTCAGTACGTTGGTGAAGCTCGAGGCACAGAAGCTTGGCGCGCCGTCAGGCACTCGTCAGCGAGGTCATTGAATCGAGGGGGAACCGGGACGAGTTGAGGACGTGCCGCCACGGCCTGTCTTCAGTGCGGCAGACTCGTACTCGGCCGTGACACGAGCGAGCGCGTGCGGCGCATCCCGCATTGACAGATCATGTTCATGACTGCTAGCATTATGCACATTCAATCAGCCCACACGGAGGGATCATGAGCCACGCAGCCGCGATACGGCACAAACATCTCCAGCTCGATCAAGCGAAACTCACGCGCGCCAAAACCGTGCTCGGCGCCAAAACTGAAACCGAAGCGATCGAGCGAGCCCTTACCCTTGTCGTGGACGAACATGAGCTCGACCAACCCTTGAAGCGTGCCAAAGAACGCATGCAGCTGCGAAAAGTCTTTCGTTGAGATGCGGCGCCTCATTGTCGACACCAACCTCTACATCGACTGGCTCAATGCCGGCCAGCACGAGCCCATCCTCTTCCAGCCCGACGCCGTGAAATTCATGAGTGCGGTGGTCATGATGGAGCTCTTAGCCGGTGCCCATGCCCGGCCCGATCGGACACGCCTGGAGGATCTCTTCAGGACCTTCACGAAACTGGGCCGAGTGATTACCCCGTCTGCGGAAACCTATCACGACGCCGGCGAGGTGTTACGGCAGCTCCAAACTGCCCATGGATACCGTCTCCGGCAGGCTCACTCGCTCGCCAACGATGTGTTGATCGCCCTCTCTGCCCGTGCGGTTGGGGGAACGGTTGTTACCCAGAACTCACGAGATTTTCTCGCCATCCAGTCCATCCGCCCGTTCAAACTCAGTCTGATCTCGTAGTCTCCATGCCCATCCTGTCGAGTATGTTCCGGACCGTGTTCACGGTACATCAGGTGGATAAACGATGCGCGAGCAGGGGAGACGCCCCGTTCGGCGGAGCAAGGACTCGACCGTGAGAATAGACTGGACGGGGAGTCGGCGCGTGGCATAGTTGGGCAGGGAAGTGCGGGCGCTTCGGTGATGCCGCAGGCCGCGCCTGAGACCGCCGTGCTCTTTGTGCGGTTTCAGGAACGCACGGCCACGGTGGATCTGCATCACACACCGAACCCTCCAACCGACCTGGTCATTCATGGTTCGGATGGAGTGCGTCAGGAGGTCCCTGCGGTCGAATGCGTGATCGGAGGGCTGTCGTGTCCGGTGCTCGCAAAATCGTCGTAGGAATAGGGGAGTGAGCAGGGGAAGGGGACGATCGAACACACCGATGCCACACAGTACTACTCAGTATTCTTCAAGACGAATAGACAGCTGAACCACGTCTTCATGTCCTCGCCGAATACTCCGTTGTTCATCATGATGAACAAATTGATTACGTGATTGAATGATCAGAACAATCATGTTCTGCTTCTGTTCGGTTCTCCGGTTGTCTCGCTGCACTCCCCGTATTTCTTGCACCCATTTTTCTAGAAACAGATGACGCACGCGGCGTGTGTGGCTACCCCCTGCGAGACAGGGCCGGGCTCTCATGCACCACCTCGCGATGCGATCGTGGCCCATCGGGTGTCGATCCCTGGCGGATCGTGCCTCGTTCAAACCATCTCGCTGAATGATGGGTGGTGGGTGCGGCATCGCTCCAGGATGCCGCACCCAGGCACCGCGCACGCGCCGTGCCTTCCCCTCCATTCGCACCGTCGTTCCGCTCACCACTTCACGACCGTGCTGATCGTCCCGCAAGATCTTCGCTCACTAAGGTGTGTGGCACTCCCGTAAGCAACCGCGCCAGCGGGGACGCTGTCACGCTCGCAGCCGTCCGTGGCCACAGACCCGGAGGTTCTGTTGCGCCCCCTGTGTCTGTGCGGGGCGCAACAATGTTTCTTAAAAAGAGCCTCCCTGGGGGTTCCGGTGTCTGTGTCCGTTGGTCTCGCATATGGCTGTTCTTATGGTGAGGCAGCTCAAACGAAGGAGGAGGACGATGTCAGTAACAACAATGGTGAGGCCGAATGTACGGAGGGCGAAGCGCAGTCCGAATGCGATGCGAGCGGATCGCGTGGCGCGGGCCTTAGCCCGTTATCAAGGGGAGGCGCTAGAGGAACTCGTGCAGCATAGAGAGAGAGTGATCACCGATATACTCGCAGATCTTCGGCATTATTGCGATCACCATCAACTCGATTTTTCGACGCTCGATCGCATGGCGTATCTGAAGTATGTGAACGAAACGCGTGTGCGGTAACAGACATATGGGAGTCGGAACGGGAACCGCCGTTCCGGCTCCCTTGAAGGCTGGTTGCACACCGAGGCGTACGATGCATGTTCGTAACCCGATGACAGACGAAAGGAAGAGATCATGACACACGATTCAGACACGATTTTTGTGACAGAGGACGGGGACGCCGGGCCACAGCAGGAGCTGATTCCCAGTCTCAGCATTGCGAATCTCTTGCACCAACGCGAGGCCGTGATGAAACTCTTTCAGGAGGCGCTTGAGACACTGCAGCAGGCGCACGAGATTGCCAACCACGCGCGTTTAGGATTCCCTGACCTCTCGCTAGCGCGTGACTGGCGAGGGAATGGGTTCTCCATGACGGGAGCAGATGTGAATCATACGACACTGATGGAACGGTTTCAGACCACGGTGGATGCCGGAGGCTGGACCACGTTGTTGCAGGATTCCGGGATCCGGTCCCTCATGTCCGCCGCCAAACGATCAGAAGTGGATGCGGCGATCCATACCGAGCAGGTGCCGCCACTGACCCGCGAGGCGATCCGCGCGACCTTTACCCAACTGCATGAGTCGCGTGAGGAGATGTTCGAAGAGGGCGTCATTGAGTGCTTTCGCCGCCTGTCATGGAACTACAAAACCAATCTGCCGCAAAAGTTTGGGAAGCGGATGGTGGTCACGTATCTCACGTCCTATAGCAGCGCCAACTACAAACAGTGTGATGAGCTGGACGACTTATTGCGTGTGTTTCATCTCTGCGATGGCAAGCCGGAAGCGGACCACCGCCGCAGTTGTTACCGACTCATTGATGAGGCCATGCGGGCCACGTCGGAGTGGCCGAAGCTCGCGGAGAACGAGTACTTTTCGATCAAACTTTTTAAAAATGAAAGCGGACATCTGACGTTCAAGCGGCCTGACCTCATACAGCATCTCAACCGCACTCTGGCGAAGCATCACCCGCATGCCATAGCCGCACCAAAGTGAATGAGTCTGCGTTCATCGCGAGACCACAGGAGGGCCTATGAAATGGTGGAACGACACACGTCTACGGATCTCCTGGCTCCGCTTGCGCGGGAGTGCCAGGGGTCGCCGCAGCGATTCATGGATGCGCCATTTTTTCTGCGAAGGCTGTCAACGAGCGCATGGGAACCGGATCATGCGGGTCCAGGTCCGCGATTTTCTATTTTGTCAGCGGACCTATTTGACACTCAGTGCAGAGGTCCGCTGTATCTTCATGAGAAAAGATAGTGAACTGATGCCAGAGCGTCCACAGACGAACGAAGCGATTCCGGATGAAGTCGAACGCGCCTTCCATGCCTACTCCGACAAGATGGGAGTAGGTCAGCTCACGCGAGCCCGTGTCCTGGCTGACCTCGATCAGAAAGCCGCACCAGGCGCATGTGTCGGTCCCTTTCGGCTTGCGCCATGAACGGCTGGAGATCATTCGCATGTGTTCGTCTCATCGATTGCCTCATCGGACGATCCGTGGGTCGTGGCGTGGTCGTGCTCCCTCGCCGGCGGCCAGGTCATCCACGCGGGCGCCAGCCGCTTGTGTGCCCCCTACAGCGGTCACCGTCGCGGCATCGAGTCGTCTCGTGGTCTGACTCGGCCTTCGGTTGTCCCTCCGTCGGTGTGTCCCTCTGGACACTCCACGTCTTGTGAGAGCGCCACAGGGCCACATACACCAACGGAGGACACATGACCACCACCACACCACGACCCGACGACATCACCATTACGCACTATACGGTTGATTCCAAACCGGTCTCGATGCCGTTCCGCTTTCAGGTTGGTGCCGTGCTGGCTCATCTGCTCCATCGTGCCGGTCGCGGACTCCTCTTTCTGGTGCAGCTTCCCTTCCGTCTCGTGATTACGGTCTCGCGAATCATCAGGTTTGCAGTCAAGACCCTGCTCGGCTTACTGCTCCTGTCCATCATCCTGATGGTGCTCATGGCCTTGGTCCACTCTGTTTTTGGGGACACGCTCCATTACTCCTTTCCTCGCCACGTTCTCCGGTTTCCTTCCTAATGCCCCAGGCACGCTCTCGATGTATTCATGAATGAATCCCCCCTCGTCATATGGCAGTAATAAGAGTTTGCAGGATAGGCTTTCGCCATGGATTGTATTACGTGGTGGGTTTTGCTATGCTTCGTGGGTCGTGCTCTCCTCTCCCTCATGGTACCGACCCGCCCCCTCTTGGCGGTCCGTCTCCGCCCTCCGCCGGGGAGATTCTCGCAGGTCCTGACCCATCGGCCCCTGTCCTAACTCTCTTGACCTGGCCGGTGTGCCTGGCCTTCGACTTTGGGTGGGAAAGGAAGATGATGCCTCCCCGTCTGACCAGTATCAGCGCCGACCTTGGGGCACTCAAAGCTCCCTGGCTGGCCTGGTGTGCCAAGCAGAAAATCAAGCCGAGTGACGCTCTGCGGCAGATCCTTACGAAATTCCTCGGTCAGACCCCTCCGGGTCGTGCGGTGGTCCGGACCACCGTGCCGCATCGCGCCGAACGGGTGACGAAACGGATGGAGCTGCGCTTGACCCCCTCCGAGCATGCCGCGCTCGTGGCACGCGCAAAAGCCGACGGCTCGCACCCCAGTACCTGGGTCGTCGCCATGGTGCGCACGCTCCTGACCCAGGAGCCTACCCTCTTGCCCCCGGAGCGTGACGCCCTGGCCCGCTCCAATCAGCAGTTGCTCGCCATGGGTCGGAACCTCAATCAGATTGCCAAAGCGCTCAACAGCTCCCCGCGTGATCGGACCGCCTTGCGCGCGGATCTCCTCACCGCACTCTCGACCCGCATTCACACTCATACGAGTCTGGTCTCGGATGTGCTGCGTCGCACCCTGGAGCGCTGGCAGATCCGATGAGCCCCAGTCAGACCACGGCGACGTTAGATGAATGGGGCAGCCGCCTCTTCAATATCGGGGCTCCCACCGCGCCGAGAGCGGCTGGACGTAAGGCACGACGGAGCGTGACCGCGCAGGTGAACATGGGAGGGCGACTCCGCACCCCGGAGGCGCGGGCGCAGTTCGTGCGGCAAAAGCTCCAGCAGATGGTGCGACGCGCGCCGCAAGTGATGGTGAAGGTCGCGAAGACCCCGAAGGGCATGCGCGGGATCTCGAACAACCTCAGCTACATTTCACGGGATGGTAAGTTGGATATTGAGGATCAAGATGGGCAGGTGATTCAGGGGAAAGAGGCGGTGGCCGATCTGAAAGCCGAATGGCAGGACGGCGGCGTGCCGATCCCACAGCAGTCCACCAAACGCGATGCCTTTCACCTCATCCTCTCGATGCCGGCACGGACCGATCCGCTCGCGGTGCACCGCGCCGCGCGCGCCTTGGCGGCCCGTGAGTTTTCTTCGTATCAGTACGCCATGGTGTTGCATACCTTTGAGACCGACCCGGACCCCAACCCCTCGCGGCATCCGCATGTGCATCTCACCGTGAAGACCGCCGGCCTGGATGGGATCAGGCTGAACCCCAGAAAATCAGACATCCAACGCTGGCGAGAAGGCTTTGCCGAGGCGCTGCGGGAGCAGGGCATTGACGCGACGACGACCAGCCGCCTCCATCGCACGACGCATGAACGGTGGACCATTCGGCGTGGTGTGGATCCGATCACCAAGGCCAAGCAGATCGACCGCCGCCTCCGCGCCACGCCGGTGCCGCCGGTGCAGCGCGAGGTGATGCAGAACTATGAACGGGTGATGAAGGCCTTGGCAGGGTCTGCTCACGGTGAGGACCGCCGGCTGGCCGCAGATTTGGTGGGCTACTTCACCGGACGGAGTCACGTGAGGGAGAAAGAAAAGGGACGAGATCGAGAACGTGAATGATCCCGCGATCGGCACCAACTGCAAGAGCAGCGGGTTAGGAATGTGAGACAGGCAATTTTACAAAGGCTCGGTGTTTCAAATGGTTTCCCCTTCTTCTCCAGGTATCATGGACTTTGATGATCTTTACTGTCTCCATTGATTCTGATGAGTCTTGAGCTTCAGGGAATGTTTAGCACAAATTTGGACAAGATCTTCGATTCGAGTCTTGTCTGCTTCCGACAATTAGACCTATTGCTTTGGAACACGCTTCAACCGCGTGCCGCCTTTAAGGCGAATCTCCGTGCCTGTAGCCCGTTCGATTACTCGTGCGACTATAGAATCTATCCACTTTAGGGGGTGTTCACGGGCGAAGCCATGCAAGGAATAATGCGTTTGTGTAACTGACAAGCGCGCGTCCGTGATTTTCCATGTACCATTGAAATCATGGATGAGGAAACCAAGTCGGTCGGCTCCGGTTTCCGATGACGCTTTGTATGTGCCTTCGCTGCTGAAGGTGATAATGAACTCAAGGCCGTCATCATCTATCCACGACCACCGTCCCAATAAATCATCTGTTGTTGGGGCCATTCGATCTATTTCGGCTGCAACGTCTGCCGCGATGTCACCGGATGGTTCGAGAATTGTCACCGAACCAAGATACGGATCGAGTTCCTGAAGGTTAGTTGGACGGACTAATACAGGCAGTACATGCTTCCATGGTTTTGGCCATTTAGCCTTTGCGATTTCAACTTCAGAGTGCGCATAGCGTCGTTTTGCAGTGAGATGTGGGCTGATCAAAACAACGAATAAGTCACTAGCTGCTATCGCCTTTCGAATCCGCGTATGGTAATCCCCTGCTGACGGAAGGCTTGCTTTGTCAAAAAATACATGGTGCTGACCGCTAAGTAGTGCAAGGTGGATACGCTGAGCCGTACGCCGATCAGGTTTTGCGTATGACAGGAATACTTTCAATCATTGCCTCCATTCTTGCGCTCCCGAACAATGATTAGATGGATCCGCATAGAACAGCCTGTTTCACAACCGAGCAGTGTAGGTTGGACCTGTCGTCGCGTCAGGCGTGGCGAGCGCCATCGTTAGTGGAGGCACTGGACCAGACAATACCCTGGGTCTGCACGGGAGCGTTGCTCCAAAAACAAGCGGCACAGGTCTGACCTTCAAAGATACCGATGGGCTTAGACGTACCATTTGTCAAGATATTATTTTACGCATAAACTCGATTTGGCAAATTAGAAAAGTCCTACCAGTTGCCCGCCGTACCCTCTTTACAATGACTTGGACTCGGCAGAAGCCTAGCTGACACATCCGTAGGCTCTGGCTCTGTGGGACCAAGAATTCTGATCTCAATCTTTTCAGCCACGGATATGTTTTTATCTCCAGTACGCATCTCCGTTTCCAAGGCGTACATGGCTGGGTCTGCCAGGCTGTCGAGCGCGCACAGTGGAAAACACTTGGCGAAACAGCGTGCGCTACGTGTCAGCACCAGAAGGTTTGTACGGAAGTGGCCGGGATGAACGGTCCCATTTCCAGGGCCACTCCCTCCCCGTTCGCGTGCCCGTAGCGTCCGGTCACGCCGACACGCGCGCATCCGTGGCGCAAACGGCTGCTGCCGACACGAGACACACACGGCAGCGGCCCTCACATAAACCGGACATTTCTACTATGGGAGAAAGAGGACATTTCTAAATTGGGTTGACAAGGGAGTATTTAGCTGTTGACAACCGTGTCCAGTAGGGCCAGCCTTACGCCTCTGCGCAACGAACCCTGAGTTGAGGCATCTGTGGCCGAAGACAAGAGGCCGAAGGGGAGCGGAACAGATTCTGCCCCGGCCACAAACCAAATCTCTGCTCCAACGATTTCTCTTCCCAAAGGTGGCGGCGCCATCCACGGGATGGGCGAAAAGTTCGCCGCGAATCCCGTCACCGGCACTGGCTCCATGTCGGTGCCGATTGCCACGAGCCCCGGGCGTTCCGGTTTCGGCCCCCAACCTTCACTGTCGTATGACTCGGGAGCAGGCAACGGCCCTTTCGGCTTCGGTTGGAGTCTTTCCGTTCCTTCAATCACGCGCAAGACCGACAAGGGCCTACCGCAGTACCGCGATGCGGAAGAGTCGGACATATTCATTCTTTCCGGTGCGGAAGACCTGGTGCCAGAGTTCGAGAAGGATGCCGCCGGCAATTGGGTCCTCCAGAACGGCAAACATATCATTCACGACAAGCCGCGCACGATGGATGGGGTCGCGTATAGGATACGCCGCTTCCGCCCGCGCATCGAAGGGCTGTTCGCCCGTATCGAGCGTTGGACGCGGGAGGCCGATGGCGATGTCCACTGGCGCTCCATTTCCAAAGACAACATCCACACCCTCTACGGCAAAGATTCGACCTCTCGCATCGCCGACCCGGTCGATCCCCTGCGCGTTTTCACGTGGCTGATGTGCGAAACCCGTGACGACAAGGGCAACGCCGTGCTCTACGACTACACATCCGAAGACGGCATCGGCGTCGATCTGACCAGCGCGCACGAACGCAACCGGGGCGACCGGAACGATCCACGCCGCACCGCCAACCGCTATCTCAAACGCATCCGCTATGGCAACCGTGTGCCTCTGCTCGATAACGCAGGCCAGCGACCTCGTGCCCTGACCCCGGTCCAGATTGCCAACGCCGGCTGGATGTTCGAAGCCGTCTTCGACTACGGCGAGCACGACACCGACGCGCCCAAGCCGAATGACGCCGGCGCATGGGCGTACCGAACTGACCCCTTCTCCAGCTACAGATCAGGCTTCGAGGTGCGTACCTACCGGCTCTGCCAGCGCGTGCTGATGTTTCATCACTTCGAGGCTGAGGAAGGCGTTGGTCAGGATTGTCTTGTCCGCTCCACCGACTTCACCTATTCCCACGAACAAGATCCCGCCAACGTTCGCAATCCCGTGTACACCTTCCTACGCGCCGTCACGCAGACCAGCTACAAGCGCAACAACGGCAGCTATCTCAAGCGTGGCTTGCCCCCGGTCGAGTTTGAATACACCCAGCCGATTGTGCAGGACACCGTGCAGGAAGTGGAAGCCGAAAGCCTGGAAAACTTGCCGATCGGTGTAGACGGCGCGGCCTACCAGTGGACCGATCTGCACGGCGAGGGCATCCCCGGCATCCTCACTGAACAGGCCGAGGGCTGGTTCTATAAGCGCAATCTCAGCCCTATCGGAAAACAACCGGTCGAATTCGCACCGCTTGAACGCGTTGCCGTGAAACCCAACCTTGCCCTGGCCGGTGGCGCGCAGTTTATGGATCTCGCGGGAGACGGCCAACCTGATCTAGTGATGTTGGATGGCCCCATGCCTGGTTTCTATGAACACGACGAGGATGAAGGCTGGCAACCCTTCCGTCCGTTCACCTCGCGCCTCAATCGCGACATGCGCGACCCGAATCTCAAGTTCGTCGATCTCGATGGCGATGGCCATGCCGACGTACTTATTACCGAAGATGATGCCTTCGTCTGGCACGCGTCTCTTGCCGAAGAAGGCTTCGGCCCAGCACGCCGCGTGGCTCAGAAGCTGGATGATGAGAAGAGCCCGCGCCTAGTTTTTGCCGGCACAGAGTCCATCTATCTGGCCGATCTGAGCGGCGACGGTCTCACAGACTTGGTGCGCATCTGCAACGGCGAGGTCTGTTACTGGCCCAACCTGGGCTACGGACGCTTTGGCGCCAAGGTCACCATGGACATGTCACCCGTATTCGACAACCCCGACCAGTTCGATCACAAGCGCATCCGTCTGGCCGACATCGATGGCAGCGGCACCACCGACATCATCTACTTGCACCGCGACGGCGTGCGTCTCTACTTCAATCAGTCCGGCAACGGCTGGAGCGAGCCGCAGATCATGCGCGTATTCCCACGTGTCGACGACGTCGTGTCCATCGTGCCTACGGACCTACTTGGCAACGGCACGGCTTGTTTGGTCTGGTCATCCCCGCTACCGGGGGATTCTCGTCGTCAGATGCGCTATGTCGATCTCATGGGGGGTCAGAAGCCGCATCTTCTGATCAAGACCATGAACAATTTCGGCGCTGAAACCCGTGTCCACTACGCCCCGTCGACCAAGTTCTACCTACAGGACAGACGTGACGGAAAACCCTGGATCACCCGGCTGCCCTTCCCTGTGCATGTGGTCGAGCGCGTCGAGACGTACGACTACATCAGCCGCACCCGCTTCGTCTCGCGTCACGCGTATCATCATGGGTATTTTGATGGCGAGGAGCGCGAGTTCCGTGGCTTTGGAATGGTGGAGCAATGGGATACCGAGGAATTCGCCGCGCTCACGGAAGATGGCACCGCTCCGGAGGCAGTCAACATCGATGCGGCGTCGCACGTGCCGCCGGTGCATACCAAGACCTGGTTCCACACGGGCGCGTATCTGGAGCGTAAGCGGATCAGCACCCAGTTCGCCAAAGAGTACTACGGTGCCCCGGCGATTGGCGATCCGGTCTACGAAAGCAAGCTCGCGTTATTCATTGAAACGGCACTGCTGCTCGACACCGTGCTGCCCGCCGGGCTGTCGCTGGAAGAAGAGCGTGATGCCTGCCGTACCCTCAAAGGCTCAATGCTACGCCAGGAGGTCTATGCGCTCGATGGCACAACCAAGCAGCCGCATCCCTATTCCGTGACAGAACAGAATTTCACGATACGACGGGTGCAGCCGAAAGAGACGAACCGCTACACCGTCTTCTTGGCACACCCACGCGAGTCCATCGGCTACCACTACGAGCGCAACCCGGCCGATCCGCGCATCCAGCATGCGCTGACGTTGGAGGTGGACGAGTTCGGCAATGTCCTCAAGTCAGCGGCCGTCGGCTACGGCCGGCGTCAGCTCGATCCCGCGCTCGAACCACGAGACCAGGCCAAGCAGAGCGAAATTCACATCACCTACGGGGAAAGTAACGTCACGAATCCAGTCGAGACCGTAGATGAGTATCGGACACCGCTCCCCAGCGAATCACGCAGCTATGAACTGACGGGCCTCGCCCTGCCGGCAGGCCGCACCCGGTTTACATTTGATGAGCTATTGAGTGCCGGCACTGGCGCCGCCTCGATCGATTATGAGCAGAGCCCCACGCCCGGGCTCCTGCAAAAGCGCCTGATCGAACATGTGCGCACGCTCTATCGGCCCAACGATTGCGGCGTTGTCCAAAACAATCCCCTCGCGTTGCTTCCCTTGGGTATTCTTGAATCACTAGCGCTTCCGGGTGAGGGCTACAAACAGGCGTTTACTCCCGTGCTCGCGAGGCAGATCTACGTCGACAGCGGCAAGTTATCGCAAGCCGATCTGGATGCCATACTCGCTCACGAAGGCAAGTATGTTCACAACGAAGGCGACGCCAACTGGTGGATTCCCTCTGGACGGATGTTTTTTTCCCCAGGCAGCGTGGACACATCGGCGCAAGAACTCGCCCACGCACGATTGCACTTCTTCCTGCCGCACCGCACCCGCGACCCGTTCCACACCAACGCCGTCCGCACCGAAAGTTTCGTCAGCTACGACAAATACGACTTACTCATGACCGCGACGCGCGACGCGCTCTTAAACACTGTGCGCGCGACCAGCGATTACCGGGTACTCGCACCACGGCTCATGACGGACCCCAATGGCAATCGCTCCGAAGTGGCATTCGATGTCTTGGGTATGGTGGCCGGGGCGGCCGTCATGGGCAAGGCGACGGAAACACTCGGTGATGTGTTGGACGCCACTTTCGATCCAGACCCGACCCAGGCGCAACTGGATGCCTTTATGGACAACCCACGCGTCGCGGCGAATGCCGCCGAGAGTGTGGCGGCGCAGATCGTGCACGACCTATTGGGCACCGCCAGCACCCGCATCGTCTATGATCTTGATCGCTTCAAACGCTTAGGCGAGCCGCCGTTCGCCGCCACCATTGCGCGCGAAACTCATGTCAGCGATCTTCAGCCAGGGCAGCGAAGCAAACTACAAACCAGCTTCAGCTACTCCGACGGATTCGGGCGCGAGATTCAAAAGAAAATTCAGGCCGAGCCCGGCGCTATCGAACAGAGCGGCCTCTTGGTTAACCCGCGCTGGGTCGGCAGCGGCTGGACAGTGTTCAACAACAAGGGCAAGCCCGTCCGCCAGTACGAGCCTTTTTTCACCGGCACCCATCGCTTCGAGTTCGACGTGCGCATCGGCGTCAGCCCCGTGCTGTTCTACGACCCCGTCGAACGCGTGGTCGCCACCCTGCACCCGAACCACACCTGGGAGAAAGTGATCTTCGACCCGTGGCGGCAGGAAAGCTGGGATGTCTGCGACACTATTTTGGTGGCCGACCCTAAGGTCGACCCCGACGTGGGCGATTTCTTCCGGCGTCTGCCGGATGCCGACTACCTGCCCACCTGGCATGCACAACGCCAAGGCGGCGCGCTCGGCGCGCAGGGACAGGCCGTCGCCCGCAAAGCGGCCATTCATGCGGCGACACACAGCGTCGCCCACGCCGATTCGCTGGGGCGCACCTTCCTCACCGTCGCCCACAACAAGTTTAAGTACAGCAACACACCGCTGGCCGATCCGCCCGTCGAGGAGTTCCACAGCACCCGCGTCATCTTCGACATCGAAGGCAATCAGCGCGACGTCATCGACGCCAAAGAGCGCATCGTGATGCGCTCCCGCTACGACATGCTCGGCCAACAAATCCACCAGGCCAGCATGGAAGCGGGCGAGCGCTGGATGCTGGGCGACGTGGCCGGCAAGCCGATCCGCGCCTGGGACAGCCGCGGCCACAACTCCGTCACCGCCTACGACGCCCTGCGCCGGCCGGTCGAACAATACGTGCGCGGCACCACCGCCGATTCCGATCCGCGCACGCTGAACCGCAACATCCTGGTCGACAAGATCGAGTATGGCGAAGGTCAGGCCAACGCCGAACCGTTGAACCTGCGCACCCGCGTTTATCGGCACTCCGATTCGGCCGGTGTCGCCACCAACGCCGCGCTGAACCCCGTCAACAATCGGGCGGAGGCCTTCGACTTCAAAGGCAACCTGCTGCGCAGTACCCGTCAGCTCGTCACCGACTACAAGGCCATCCCGGATTGGTTGCTCAATCCGAACCTGGAGAATGAAACCCTCACTGGCAGTACTCGTTACGACGCGCTGAACCGCCCTGTTCAAACTGTCGCCCCTCACAGTAGTCTCGCGAACGCCAGGCGCAACATCATCCAGCCGGTGTTCAACGACGCCAACCTGCTGGAACGGGTAGACGTATGGTTGGATCGCGCCGCCGAGCCCGCCGCGTGGCTGGATCCGGCTGTGGAGGTAGCGTCAGCGGTCGGCGTCAGAAACATCAACTACGATGCCAAGGGCCAGCGCCAGCGCATCGATTACAAGAACGGTGCGAGCACTTTATACGACTACGACCCGCTCACCTTCCGCCTGATACATCTACTCACCCGGCGCAATGCCGCCGATTTTCCCAAGGATTGCCCGCAGCCGCCTCCAACCGATTGGCCCGGCTGCCAGGTGCAGAACCTCAGCTACACCTACGACCCGGTGGGCAATATCACCCACATCCGCGACGATGCGCAGCAGAAGATCTATTTCAATAATCAGCGCGTCGAGCCGAGCGCAGACTATACCTACGACGCGATTTACCGGCTGATCGAAGCCACCGGCCGCGAGCACTTGGGGCAGATCGCTGGTGCACCAATCCCGCATTCCCACAACGATGCGCCCCGCGTAGGTATCGACTGGTCAGCCAACGACGGCAAAGCCATGGGCAGGTATCTCGAGCGCTATGTGTACGACGCGGTGGGCAACTTCATGGAGATGCAGCACCGCGGCGGCGACCCGGTTCATGCTGGCTGGACGCGCACTTACATGTATGACGAAGACAGCCTGGTCGAAGCGGCTAAGCAGAGCAACCGGCTGAGCAGTACCACGCTCAGTAGTGCAAACGCGATTCCTGAACAGTATACGTTCGACGCCCACGGCAATATGACGCGGATGCCTCATCTGCCACTGATGCAATGGGACTACCGCGACCAACTTCAGGCCACCGCGCAGCAGGTAGTGAACAACGGTACGTCGGAGACCACATATTACGTTTACGACGCGGGTGGGCAGCGGGTACGCAAAGTGACTGAGCGGCAGAACGGCACGCGCAAGAACGAACGGACCTATCTGGGTGGGTTTGAGGTGTATCGCGAGTACGACGGCACCGGAAACAGCGTGAGCCTGGAGCGGGAGAGCTTGCATGTGATGGATGACAAGCAGCGCATTGCGCTGGTCGAGACAAAGACTCTTGACGCCGCCTCACCCCTCACGCCTCACCCTTCGCTGGTTCGGTACCAGTTTGGTAATCATCTGGGCTCGGCATCTTTGGAGCTGGATGATGCGGGGCAAATTATTTCTTATGAGGAATACACCCCCTACGGCAGCACGTCGTATCAGGCGGGGCGGAGCGCGGCGGAGGTGAGTTTGAAGCGGTATCGGTATACGGGGATGGAGAGGGATGAGGAGAGTGGGTTTGGGTATCACGGGGCAAGATATTGCGCGGCGTGGTTGGGGAGGTGGACGAGTTGTGATCCACTCGGAGTGAAGAGTGGGCTCAATCTTTACGCTTATTGCGATAGCAATCCTATTAATAGAACGGACATGGTTGGTACAGACTGGGTAGACTGGGAATTTTGTAATCCTTTCAGTAAGGGTTGTGGAGTAGCTAGTACCGTTGCAGTGCTTGACGACGAAATCAAAGTTGATGAAGCCGTCGCTGGTTTTGGCGACACCGTGTCATTTGGATTGACACAAAAAATCAGAAAAGCTGGTGACTTCGACAGTACCATCGACTACAGCAGTACTCAGTACAAAGGCGGACAGATCGCGGGATACGCACATTCATTAGCCTTAGGAGGAGCAGGAATTGCTAAATTTGCGGCAACAGCCGGGGGGCTAAAGACAGCACAGGCATTGATAGTCGGTGGTACGGCTATTAAAGGAGTCACAACAGCAGCAGACGTGGTCGATCCCTCTGGTTGGTCAAGCACAGTCATATTGAATGCTGCTGCATACCTCCTGCCATTTGCAGCAGGATTGCGTAGGGCACCTACGCCTCCCAAGCAACTGACGTCAGGAAGCGCAGCAAGACCTGGGGCTGACCCCCTTTCCACCTACATCCCGACTGGCTACCCAAATAATCCAAGAAATCTTCCAATCGATCCTCAGACGGGAAAGCCACTTTTTGATGCTTGGAAAGGTGGCTTGTTAAGAGCAACCGTAAGACCAGGCAGGACATCTGATGGAATTACCAGGAATTTGAGGAGGCGTTTTCAATCGTGGGCAGGGCGTCAAGGCACTATAGACGGACCAGCGACTACAGGAAGGAATACCGTTGTTGGTCACACTGAAGGACAGGCACATGTGCTAACTCCGGAAGGTGGAAAGGCACAAGTGGCACCTCAGAGTGTTCCAGGCAATCAGAGGTGGATTCCGTCCGAAAAGCGAGAGGCAGCCCAAAGGCGAGCGTGGAATGCCGCGAATCCAAACGCTCCACAACTTCCGGTCCGGGTGTTAGGACAACGTCGTAATTGACACACCGCGTACGGCGCATTCTCGTAGGGTGCAATAGCGTAAGCGTATTGCACCGTATGGTGTGCATCGGAAACGGATTGGGGCGGCGAAAATGGCGGAATACGCTGCGCTATTCCGCCCTACGGTAGGGGTTGCGGTGTCGGATAGGGGTGGGGGTAAATATGGATGCCGGATTATCGACGTTATCGGGTGGCGGGGGGGACGTAATCTTTTTTCGGTCAACTTGATGGAGCGTTATCCGAACGATTTGCTGGTTCGGCATATTGAATTACTGCGAAGCGTGGTGCGTAAGGTGCGGGGAAAACGTCCATTTCATATTGACGCCTGGGTGAAAGAAGAAAAAGGCAGAGAAGAAAACGGTGCCAGGAGCCATTATGAGCCACAACAAGCAAAGAAATCAGACGATGGCGTTTCCCGGATCTGCTGAGGGTGTGAGCGCAGCAAGAATGTGCAGCATGTGTGAGATCGTCACAACCTGCGGGAGAGCAATGGGGATTGGGTCATACTTTATAGACGTTGCTGCGATGGGCAATGACATGAACCGTGATCACGAATGTGGCCGGATCGGTTGTGTACAGGACACGCCAGTCTCCAACACGAAGCTTGTACCGTCCCGCAAATTGTCCGGTCAACGTTTCTGGCTGGGTGTGGTCAACATGCTCACTGAGCCATTGGATTTTTGTCATGATTCTTTTGCCGATACCGGTATCGAGGTGGGTCAGGTCTTCAAGCGCGTGCGGCGTGAACTCGATACGATACGTCAACGGAGATTAAGCCTTCGTTGGACTTCGTCAAAGGAGATTCGCTCTGTTGATTTCAAGGAAGCAGCAAGGCGGGCTTCAATGTCTGGGCGTAACTCAAGCCCGGTATCAGGGTCAGCGAGCAGACCCTGCAGTTCTTCATGGAGTGTGTTCTTGATCAGCGTACGGAGTTCTTCCACTGTCAGATCGGCAACCTTCATGGACGTCCTCTCCTTCAAAAAGAATAGTGGTCACAGCGAGAGAAAGTCAAGGTCGGAGAGGAAAAGGGTGCCAAGAAGAAAAAGGTGCCAGGAACCATTAATGAGCTTGGGATGGTGAGGTGAGGACCAGCGATGGGGCGTCCACTCCGCACCACCTCCGGCGGCCTGGTGTATCACGTCTTGAACCGCGCGAATGCCCGGCGGACGTTGTTCGAAGACGCTGGTGATTACGCCGCGTTTGAACGCGTCCTTGCGCAGGCCTGTACGCGGGTGTCGATGCGACTCTTGGCCTCTGTGTCATGCCGAATCACTGGCAACTCGTGAACTGACGCACAAAGGGTGATGACACTTTTTACTGCCCCGTCGAGGCAACGGACGAAAAGGAGACCATGATATGACATTGGAAATATCCGCAAGCCAGCTTTCGTTTGGGACGCAGGGCGACGATGTCGCCCGCGTTCACCAAGCCATGCAGGCACTCGGTCGAAGTATCCCGGTCTCCGAAGCAAAGACCAGAGTGCTGGGCCCTGGCACCGTAGCCGTTCTAAAAGGGCTTCAGCAAGAACTCAACTTGCCGGTCACCGGCATTGTCGATGCCGCGACAGTGAGAGCGATTAACGGCCTACTCGACAAGCGCACGACTGATTCACGCGTGGTGCGTGGTTTGGTCCGGGATGCCGATGGCAAGCCG
>Ga0163152_10002285_pt1 | contig 27776 bp, 20 predicted proteins | sample OliLakLV19MP8IB2_FD_148635 | JGI IMG/M metagenome (GOLD analysis project Ga0163152, IMG submission 148635) | Freshwater microbial mat bacterial communities from Lake Vanda, McMurdo Dry Valleys, Antarctica - Oligotrophic Lake LV.19.MP8.IB-2 | ecosystem: Environmental > Aquatic > Freshwater >...
GGGCAACGGGGTCTCGCGAAAGACCGGTTCGCCGGTGGTGGCGACAGCCAGGCTGCGAGTGGTGGGGATGCCCTGCGCGTGCATGGCCTCGCTGATGAGATATTCGCGGAGCATCGGGCCGAGCGCGGCGCGGCCGTCCCCGCCGCGCGAATACGGCGTCCGTCCTGGCCCTTTGAGCTGAATATCGAAACGCTCGCCCCGGGGCGTGAGTTGTTCGCCGAGCAGAATGGCCCGGCCATCCCCCAGCATAACGAAGTTTCCAAACTGATGGCCGGCGTAGGCTTGAGCGATGGGTGACGCTCCGGGGGGCAGGACGTTTCCTGTGAACCATCCGGCGTTTTCGGGTCGGGCGAGCGTGTCTGGGTCGAGTCCCAGGTTTTCTGCCAGAGAACTGTTGAGCAGCATCACTCGCGGTGATGAAACAGGAGTGGGTTGCACCTGCGCGAAGAAACGAGCGGACAACTGCGCGTAGGAATGTTCAAGACGCCATCCGTCTGTTGGCGGAACAGCGGGAGATATGGAGGGTGTCATCGCGGATGGGAGTTCACTTGACGGCGTGGGCCTGCAGGTCTTCCAGTGAAATGAACTCAAGCGCATGAAGGTGGGTTGCTTCGAGCACGACGGCTGGAGCTTTGCCGACTTCAAAGGCCTCCACCCAGCGGGTCACGCAGAGACACCAGCGGTCGCCGGGTAGCAACCCTGGGAAATCGTAGTGCGGCATCGGTGTCGAAAGGTCGTTGCCCTGCGCGCGGCTGAAGGCTAGGAACTCAGCGGTCGCCACGATGCAGACGGTGTGAAGACCCTTGTCATCGGGACCGGTGCGGCAGAAGCCGTCGCGGTAAAATCCGGTCATCGGCGAGTAGCAACAGCCTTTCAGGGGCTGGCCAAGAACGTTGCTGGGCATGGTGTTTTTTGAATGTTCGGTTGTTAATTTGCTTTCACCAGATGGTGCACCGTCCAACCCAGATTACACCAATTTAAATGCGCGGAGTTCAAGGGCTTTCTGGAGGTGTTTGGAAGTGGCTCGTCATGCGGCAAAATTTGGGTTCTTAGCGAATGCGTATTCCCGGACCACTTCGCCGTTGATCAGGTGTTGTTGAATGATTCTTTCCAACACGTCGGGTGTGCAGGAATGATACCAGACAGCTTCAGGATAAACGACGGCGATCGGTCCCCGGGCGCAGACACGCAAGCAGCCAACTTTGGACCTATAAACCGCGCTTTTCGGACCGGCGATGTTCAGTTCTTTCAACCGCTTTTTCAGATAGTCCCATGAACGGATGCCCGCTTCGGTGTCGCAACATTTTGCCTCCGTCGGCTCCGCACATAAAAAGATGTGTCTGCGGTAAGATTCGATTCCAAGGGTTTTGACCGAAAGATCGAGTTGTTTGTCCAAGGTTAAAGTCCTTTTTCGGTGGGCGACCAAATGATCGGAGGTCTTGTGGGTGGTGAAACGGATTTTCGGGGATGATGCCGAGCCTCTTTCCAGAAGGTGTTCAACGCCCTTGCAACTTCTTCGGGCGCATCCAAGGGGGTGGCGTGACCCGCATTCGGAAGCCTTGTCATTTGAATCGCACTATTGGTGCGGGCGACTCCCTCAATTTTGGAAATTGGTATGATTTTGTCGTTCTCTCCATGAACAATAAGCAGGGGAAAGGAAGCTTCATGGAGAATCTGGGTTCTGTCCGGGCGTTTCGCCATGGCTTCGAGGGCCCAGGCGAGACCATTCACGCCAGACGACTCAGCTCCTATGTTCAGTTTTTCGGCGATCAGATCCGCGTTTTTTGGGTCGGAGATCATCTGGGGTCGGATGGCATCGACGGCGGCCTGAACACCTTCCGACCGGATTTTCCGAATCAGATCCCAGCGCTTTTCCCGGGTCTCGGGCGAATCTGCCCCCGCGTGGGAACTGATCAAAACCAGCCCCAGGACTTGTTCACGGAATTTCTCGGCGAAAGCCAGTGCCACATAACCGCCCATGGACATTCCGGCGACGATGACCTGGTCGATGCCCATTTCATCAAGACGGTTCTTCAAGAATTCTGCGTAAAAATCGATGGACGGCGACGTCGGACACGTGGGTTCATTTCCGAATCCTGGGAGGTCAGGCGCGATGCAACGGATCGATGGATCTATACCCTGGATCACCTGATTCCAAAGCGTGTGATCAAACGGATAACCATGAATTAAAACGAGTGCGGCATTATTCATCTTTTTTCATCCTGTGCCCGATTCTTTTTCCGGATTGAATCGACGGCTTTGGTTGCGTGCGGACGCCATTCTGAATTTGAATCTAATTCGGATTCAAAAGGATTCAACATCTGCAAAGGGGGGACACCGTCGGAACCTAGAATCTCCCAATCGATGAAATAATCTGTGGAGTGTTCGCGCATCAAACCCATGGCCTTCGAACGGATGGAAGCTCGCGTATTGGAAGGGGCGGTCAGCATGCGCTTTTCAATCTCCGTTTCTGAAACCAGCCACGGCGCTGGAGTTTGTGCCAGGGCGAGACCAAGGCTTCGCGCCGGGTCGATGTGATGAAATTCCAGATCCTGGGATTTCAGCCATGGATCGTTCCATGGGATATTTTCCTGTTCCATGAACTTTTCCAGGATAAATCGTTTGGTGATCCAGTCGATCTTTCCAACCAAGGCATCGCGGTTGGTGATGAGAGTTTCCAGTGTTTCCCCCCAGATCTTGATCAGATCATCTGTTTCCCGGTCGCGTCCCTTAAATTGCCGGGCAGCGGCCTCATGGTATTGGTGCAGGATTTCCACCGCACCGGCGGATTTGCCGTTTGCCAGTGGAACCAGCCAGGGTCCGTCCGGGTTGTGTGACAATTGCCGGAAAGTGCTTACGGCATCGGCCAAAACAAACTTTGGCATGGAATCAGTTTCCAATAGATCCAGCACCAACGAGGTGGTGCCAACCTTCAGCAGCAAAGTCGCGGGAAGTACGCTGGTGTCACCGTGCAAGAGGTGGAGCCGCCGGTATTTCTGGGCGTCAGCGAGCGGTTCGTCCCTGGTGTTGATGATGGCCCGGTTGAACTGCACCCATTCGAAAAGGTCGTTGTTGATGTAGTCCGCACGCTGGCTGATCTGAAACTGGCTTTGATGACCGGGCAGGGGAATCTCCAGGCGATGATCACCCGTTGGTATTCCACCCACACGTCCTGAACTGCTGTAAAGAACCCTCAAGGTTAGGAACGTGAGCAGGGATTGCACGTTGAGTTCGGTCAGGGGAGCGGTGCGTCGAAGTAAATAGTTTTCATGACACCCAAAGGTGGCGCCGGAATAGTGATCCACATTGTTTCGAATGAAACTGACTTCACGTGTCAGTTTGAGATCGTTCAGGGCGTGGGTGAGCATGGCGTCGCCCGCCTGGTCATATGCCAGAACATCTAACAAACTAAGGCATTCAGGAGTGCAATATTCCAGGTGACCCATGTCCACGTAGGCGCGTCCTCCGTTGAAAAGAAAACCTCCATTGCCAGCCGGTTCGTCCCAGTCCCGTTGATGAACATCGATCAACCCGTAACGTTGCCCGGCAAAAATCCAGTCGCGCACGCGGGCCACGGCTCCGGGTGAGACCGGCAACTGGGAGGTCAAACATCCATATTCGGTTTCGAGTCCAACGATGCGATTCATGGATGGAAAATCAATCGTTGGTCGGTCTCATTTTTCTACGCCCGCCTCCAGGGATCGAAAACGGGACGGCTTGGTGGTGTTGCGATCTAAGAATCCCAGTTCCATCTCGCGATCTACGGATTCTTTTTTCCAGGATTGCTCCAGAATTTCCGGGCCGGGAATCTCCTGGAAATTTTTTCCCAGCTTGAGAATGGTCCAGGCATCCCGACAACGTTTTATGGCTTCCTGAATCGGTGTCGCGGCATTGACCTGGGAACTTAACCAGTCACAAGCGTTTCGTTCGGTTTGGGGATCCAGGGTGATGACTGAAATTCCTCCTCGTTTGAGTTCGAATGAGCCGTCAAAGTGGAGGCGGACAAGCAGATCCTCCGAAGGCGCGCGACCCAGCTCGGCCAGTAGAATTTCAACCAGGATCGGCGCGCTGAAAATTTGTTCGAACTGGTTTTTCAACTGCGGACTCAAGGCGAAACTGACAAGGCGTTTCAGGGTGACGTCATCGGCCGCCCGGGTGAATGCCTCCATGTGAGCCACGTCAATGGCAGCCTGGCGCATTTTTTCAATGTCTGCGGGATGCCCGATTGCGCCCATGGCGTGGCGGTCAAAGATTTCGAATATTTTCGACTGACCCGTTCCGACTCCAAAGAATAGGATTCCGGCGTTCAGGCTGACTGCAAAAACAGGAGAGCCGCCTTTGAGCTGGTCCTTCACATATTCGCGGCGGTTGGCGACGGCCTCCAGCCAGCGGTAAGGTTCCTCGGTCATGATGTTGTGGCCTCCTGGCGCAGAAAACGTTTTTGATCCGAATTGGAAATGGTGGTGACACCTTCCAGGGTCAGAATTTTCAGGGTGGCAAAGGTGTCTGTTTCCGGGTTCACACCGCCGGTGGCCGAATCAAATTCCGACGCGGTCATGAGCAGGCGGAGGGCGAATTGCACTGCCTGGGGAAGCGACATTTCAGAAGGTCTTGGACTACCATAACGTTCTTCAAAAGCCATCACGCTCCGGATCGTTCCAGAACCTGAGCCCGAGCTGGCGTTCCCCACGGCTTGAAACTGGGCACCCAGGGGATCGTAAAAGAAAATCTTCGCTTCCGCCGGGTGACTGTTGCGGTCGATCCCGGCAAAAAGCGGAACCACAATGCCGACTCCCTGCATCGCCATTGGGATGTTGTCGCGTAAAAGGCGTGCCAAAGCGCGAACCTTCGCTTTCAGACTGAGCGATTGAAGCTGGCTTCTGCGGTAATATTCGAAGGAAGTCTGAAGAACCCTTGCCATTTCAAAGGCGGTGGCTGGAACACCGGCGATGGCCAGCAACGATTCCGAATCAATTTCCAGGACTTTTTCCACCTGATCGGTGACGATGACGTTTCCTGCGGTGGCACGCCGGTCACCAGCCATCAATACTCCGTCCCGAAAATGAAAGGCGAAAACCGTGGTCGCCTGCGTGACCGGCGGGAGGTGGCTCCCTTGCCCGGCAGAAAGTGGCGCGAGCTTGTGCTCCGCCAGCAGGCCGAGAAAATCCCCTGCGACTTTAATGCTCATTGGCCGGTGCGTTGCCGGTAACGTTTGGCTTGATCGGGATCGACCTTGCGCATTCGTTTGAGCAGCTCCTCGGTGTTGGGTTTTTCCACTTTGGGAGCGGAGGGGCCTTCATTTCCGCCGCCTGATCCTGGGGTTTGGGGCCGAGATTTTTGAGTTTGGTCCGGCATATTTTTTCCTATCAGAAAACAACTCCTGTGTGCATGGGGAAACTCGCAGAAAATTTCCATAAGACAAGTGGGATCACTGGGAGATCTCTGATCCGGGCGTGACTAAACCGTGTCGATGCAGAAGGAAAAGAAGGAAACCGCCAATGGAGGCGAATTAACGCGAATAGAAAACGACAAATAGACATTGGGGTGGGTCACCATTGTCACCGTTTGATGACCGATTTCAGGGTCTCAGAAAGCCGTGGTATAACCTTTCTTTATTTGCGTCCATATCTTAATCGGTTTGCAAATATCCGAAGTTCTGCCAGTCTCGTGATGGCGATGAATCCGCAGTCTTCAAAAGAATCGGCCCGGCCACTTTTACAGACAGAGCAGGCGGCGTTGATCAACCTGCTGATTGACGATGACCCGGCCATTTACCATTCGATCCGGGAAAAAATACTCTCTTACGGAGCCGATGTAATTCCCTGGCTTCGGACATTCCATCTCGATTCCGATCCGGCGACGCGGAGACGAACCCAGGAGATCATCACAACCCTTGAGCGTCAGCAATTCGACTCGGCTTTTCTCGGGTTTTGCCTGAAACAGGGCGAAGACCTGGATCTGGAGGATGGGGTTTTTCTTCTGGCCCGAACGCAGTATCCCAACATCAATGTCGTGGCTTACCGCGCATTGCTCGACAGTTTCGCCCAGGATTTGAAGGCAAAAATTGGGCTTCGAAATCCACCCGAAACAACCCTGGGGACTGTGAACGAGCACCTCTTTGAACATCTCACTTTCCGGGGTAATGAAGAAAATTATTACGATCCGGAGAACAGTTATCTCAACCGGGTGATGGACCGGCGGATTGGCAATCCCATCAGCATTTGTATCATCTATATGCTCGTGGCCAGGCGCCTCGGCCTTCCTATCACCGGCATCGGGTTGCCGGGCCATTTTGTCTGTCGTTTTCAATCTCCCATGGGGGAATTTTACATCGACACCTTCAACCGCGGAAAACTTTTGACCAAGGCCGATTGCATCAAGTTTCTGCACGACAGTAATCATACCTTGCAGGAAGGGCATCTCATACCCTTGAGTCCCCGGCGGATGCTGCTCCGAATCTGCGCCAACCTGCATCAAATTTACAGCCAGACGGATCTGTCACCCGAAGTTTCACGGTTTCAGCGCTACCTCGTCGCACTGGCAAAATAACGGGCCTGTTTCCCGCCGGGCTGCTCTGGTTTTTTGTGGTTCCCGCGATTCCCTCCAATTGGAGGCTCCCATGTTTTCTTTGAATTTCACGGTGAGGGGGCGTGATTAAAAGTGGGTGAAGATGTACGGAGACCTCCCCGGAGCGCGGGTCTGTGAGCTGTGTGAGCCGCAGCAGTGCGCCTGTGAGCGAACTGAATCGGTGAGGTGGAAGTCCTCACTCGGGGCTAGACCTGACCTCGATAGTCGAAGGTAACTGCGTCGCCGCGAGGCGGGGTGGGGAGCAACAGGAGACGAACTGCTGGTCTATAGGATGACGAACTCGATTCGGCCTGTCGCTGTTGGCGAGCCTGCTGCTGAAAGGCGAAGCAAGCTGAAGACATTTACGGCCGGTGGCCGTGGGTGGAACGGAGTGTTTGGAGTGAGCGCATGTTGCAGACCCAGGAAACAGGAGTCAAAGGGGGCAAGTGGTTCCAATGGCCAAATGACTACTTTGAGAACCTCGGGTATTTCAGTCTGGACAGTCTGGAGAAAGCTCGGCGTTTAGCACTGCATTCGCGATAAGCGACTGCCAATCTGGAGAGCCGCCAGTCAGGTTCGGAGGGCGGAGCGAGGTCAATCCCTTGTCCCGACCCCTATCAAGTCAGTCCTTTCGGTGCCGATTGTTTCAAAGCATTCTTCATGGCAGAGCGCTGCGGGTCACAGACCCGCGATCCGTGTAGGCCTCACCCAGTTTTAATCACACCCACGGTGAGGAAGGCATTGATTTTCCCCGTGTGTTGCCGATAAAGTCCCCGTTCTTTACGATCAAAATGAAAAGAGTTGTCTTACTTGGCAGCACAGGCTCCATCGGAACCAGCACTGTAAAAGTGGTGGGAGACCTTTCGGACCGGTTGGAGCTTGTCGGGCTTGCAGCTGGCAACAACTCAGAGCTGCTTTTGAAGCAGACGCGTCATTTTTCGCCCAAAGCCATCTCCATTCAAGATGCTGGCAAAGCCCGTGAACTCGCAGAACAGCTGGATCACAGGACGCCAGTTTATTCCGGGACGGAAGGATTGATAAAACTGGCGACTTTGCCCGAAGCCGACATCGTCCTCATCGCCATTGTCGGGACCGCTGGCCTGCGACCCGCCCTCGCAGCCATCCGCGCCGGCAAGGATATAGCGATCGCGTCCAAGGAGATTTTGGTCATGGCCGGCGAAACGGTCATGAATGAGGCTCGAAAATATGGCGTGAAGGTCCTGGCAGTAGATAGTGAACATTCAGCCATCTTCCAGTGCCTGGATGGTAAACCGGTCGATTCGGTGCGGAACCTTTTGCTGACCGCATCAGGCGGACCATTCCGCACCACGCCTGCCGCAGAGTTCACCGGGATCACCGTCGAACGCGCCTTAAAACATCCTTCCTGGGTGATGGGACGGAAAATCACCATTGATTCCGCCACTTTGTTTAACAAGGGCCTGGAGATGATCGAGGCCAGATGGCTGTTTGACATCGGGATGGAGCGGGTGAAGGTGGTGGTTCATCCGCAAAGCGTGATTCATTCCATGGTCGAGTTTGTGGATGGTTCCATCCTGGCGCAGCTTTCCACTCCAGACATGTGCCTGCCCATTCAGTATGCGCTGACCTATCCGGACCGGGCTTCCAGCGGGCGGGTGCAGACCAATCTTGCGAAGCTTGGAACGCTCAGTTTTGAGGAGCCCGACTTGGAACGGTTCCCATCTCTGAATCTTGCCCGTGAAGCCGGGGAGAAGGGTGGCACACTTCCAGCGGTGCTCAACGCCGCCAACGAGGTGGCGGTTGAAGCTTTTGTAAACCGAAAGGTCGGTTTCGTGCAAATTTCAGAAATCGTGGCATTAGTGATGAAACGACATCGTCTGGTGGAGCATCCAAGCCTGGAACAAATTTTGGAAGCAGATGCTTGGGCGCGCCAGGAGGCCTCCATCGGATGAAAGTCGATCAGGGGGTCTCAGGGTTTGAGTTGCGAAGTTGCCAGAGGCCGGATGCTTCGGTAGATTCCCCGATCTGTTGGAAAAGCAGGCAAGTGCATGGATAATACGAAAACGAAAAAATCGATCTGGTTCAGGGCCGAGATGATCATGGTAGTGATTGTCGCACTGATTCTTTATAAGTTCGGCCTGATGGGCCTGTACGTTGGCGGAGCAGTGGTGTTGCTTTTTGGTTCCGCCATTTTTGTCCATGAATGGGGTCATTATATAGTAGCCCGAAAAAGGGGGTTGAAAGTCGAGGCGTTTGCCATCGGTTTCGGCCCGAAATTATTTGGATGGACCAAGGACGGGATTGAATATTCCTGGAGGCTGATTCCTGCGGGTGGTTATGTCAAACTCCCCCAAATGGTCACATCCTCTGCCATTGAAGGTGGTGTTGAAAATGCGGAGAAAACACCTCCCGCCTCGCCATTATCCAAAATCCTTGTGGCGGTGGCCGGTCCGTTCATGAACGTGGTTTTCGCCTTTGCCATTGCATCAGTCATTTATCTGGTCGGACTTCCCAAGCTGATCAATCCCTCCGTGGTTGGATACGTCGATCCTGATTCCGAAGAGGGACGCGCAGGCCTTCGCGAGGGAGATCGGATCGTGGAGTTGAACGGCGAGCCTGTGGATTCCTGGGAAACCCTCCAGATGAAAACCATTCTGGCCAGGACCAACTACCTGCCCGTGGTTTACGAGCGTGTAGGTCAGAGATCCAAGATCTATCTCACTGCGACGCAGAACGAGATGATCGGGTTGAAGATGCTCAACATCAACCCCAAGGAACATCCTGTTTTGAAACGGATATTGCCGGGCGGAGCCGCTGATGCGGCCGGACTCAAGGACAACGACGAGTTGGTGGCCTTTGCCGCCGTTCCCATTGTCAGCCGTGAACAGTTTATCGACTTGGTCAAGGAGCGTGCGGGCAAGGCGACACCGATTGTGGTCACCCGCGGCGGCCAGAAGATGGAACTGTCAGTCACTCCAACCCTTGATCCTGCGAAAAAAGTGGGGCGGATTGGGGTCGAAATCGGGAGCACCACCACAGGAAAGTACGTGGATCAAAGGCCCGGTCCAACTCCAATCAAACAAGTAGCGGAGGTCTGGGATCAGATGGTCAGCACTTTTAACGCATTGCTGCATTCCAAGGAATCCGGGGTGAAAGCCAAGGACCTGAGCGGCCCGGTGGGGATCATTACAGGTCTTGCCTTGAAAGTGAACGACGATTACCGTCTGGCTCTGAGTTTCCTGGTGCTTTTGAACATCAATCTGGCCTTCCTCAATATGCTTCCGATACCGGTGCTGGACGGAGGTCATATCTTGATGTCCATCATCGAAGCGATTCGACGGCGTCCGATCAGTCCAAGAATCGTCGAATATTCAACAACCGTATTCGCTGTTTTGTTGATTTCGTTCATGCTCTACGTGACTTGGGCTGACATCCAAAGGTTCTCGCGCCTTTGGTCGTTTTTTCCGGGCAAAGCTCAGGTTGAACAGTCCGAGAAGCCAGCGGAGCCCGCCTCCACCAATTCAGCCCGCTGATCTACAATGCGTTATTGTTCCTCACCTTATTCTTATGCGCGCCGGTTGACACGTGAAGTGTTGGTGGGCGATTTATCAAAGGGCGGCGTGATCATCGGAGGGCATCATCCGGTGGTTAAACAATCGATGCTCACCTGTGACACCATGGACACGGCATTGTGTGTCCGGCAGACCTTGGAACTGGTGGAGGTTGGGTGTCAGATCGTCCGTATCACCGCTCCGACGATCAAGGATGCCGCAAATCTGCAGCAAATCGTCACCGAACTACGGTCGCGCGGTTGTCAGGTTCCGATCGTTGCGGACATACATTTCAAACCCGACGCCGCGTTGGAAGCGGCCCGGTGGGTGGAGAAGGTCCGGATCAATCCCGGCAACTATGCGGACTCAAAAAAGTTCGCCATCAAGGAGTACAGCGACGAGCAATACGAAGCCGAGTTGCGAAGGATCGAGGAAAAATTCACTCCGTTGGTGAAACTTTGCAAGGAGCTGCGACGCGCCCTGCGCATCGGCACCAACCACGGTTCGCTCAGCGACCGGATCATGAACCGTTTCGGAGACACGCCTCTTGGCATGGTCGAGAGTGCCTTGGAATTTGCGCGGATCGCCCGCAAAAACGATTATCACAATTTCGTTTTCTCGATGAAATCGAGCAATCCGAAGGTGATGATCGAATGTTACAGGCTGCTTGTGGCGCGACTTGAGGAGCTGGGGGCCGATTGGAATTACCCCATTCATCTGGGCGTCACGGAGGCTGGGGAAGGGGAGGACGGAAGGATCAAGAGCGCGATAGGCATCGGGTCGTTATTGTGTGACGGGCTGGGGGACACCATCCGGGTTTCGTTGACCGAAGATTCTCCCAGAGAGATCGCAGTGTGCAACGATCTGCTGCAACAGATTCCGGTCCTGTTGAAGGGTGAACGTGTGGAAAATCTGCCTTTATCCTACGATCCTTTCAGTTATCAACGAAGGAATACTCCTGAAGTTGAAATTGCTGAAGGGATCAAATGTGGTGGCGAAAACACAGTCCGGGTTGTAGTGACCCAGGCGGTTTTTGATCAGGTCGCCCCTAAGATTCGTCCCAAAGACGATGTTCGACCCGAAGCAGTGTATGAGAATCTCAACATCCAGGAAGTTGATCCGAGGGAAGCTTTTTCAGTCTCGTGCGACACCCAGCTGATCACGGTGAGAGATGGTCTTCCGCTGGCACCGGTCACCGCCTTTCGTTTGCTGGCGGCAAAATTGAAATTCCTGGGCTCGAACAATCCAGTCTTGCTGAAGGATTGTCTGAATTTTGAGGCTTCGCCGTTGGAGCCTAATATTGCGTTGCTCCAAGCTTCCGCCGTGATTGGCTCTCTGCTGGCTGATGGAATCGGGGATGCCATCCTGGTGAGGTCGGAAGCGGGTGGAGGTCAGTCTTTGAAGTTGGCGTTTAATATCTTGCAGGCGGCGGGTTGCCGGTCTTTCAAGACCGATTACGTGGCATGCCCCTCCTGCGGTCGCACACTGTTTAATTTGCAGACCGTGACGGCCCGGATCAAAGCCCGCACGGAACACCTGAAAGGGGTCAAGATCGCCATCATGGGTTGTATCGTGAACGGTCCGGGCGAGATGGCAGACGCTGATTTCGGTTACGTGGGAGGAGCACCGAACAAGATCAATCTTTATGTCGGAAAAAGCCCGGTCAGATTCAACATTCCCGAAGCCGAAGCCGTGGACCGGTTGGTTGACCTCATTCAAGAGCACGGGAAATGGGTCGAGCCGGAGCTGATTTCAGAACCCAATTCCTAAATGGCCAATTCAGGCTTTTAAAGTCTCCCGCTTTGCTCATGGTATAAATTCAGATCGTTTTCCAGGAATATTTTTGATCAAAGCCAGACCATTTAAAATTGCGATATTCGGATCCGGAAAAGGCTCCAACATGGTGGCTATTGCGGAGGCTGTGCGGGCTCAGTCCCTGCCAATTTCAATCGAGATCGTGATCAGTGATGTGCCGGACGCCAAAATCCTGGTTCGTGCGCGGGAGCTGGACATTCCCTCGAGGTATGTCAATCCCGGGAGCTTCCGCACCAAACTAGATGAGGCAGCAGAGCAGAAATACATCCAGATCGTTCAAGAAGCCCGGGTGGACTTGGTTGTGCTGGCCGGGTTCATGCGGATTTTAAAGGGGAATTTTCTCAGGCTTTTTGAGAACCGTGTCATCAACATTCATCCTTCCCTGCTTCCGGCCTTTCCGGGCTTGGAATCTTGGAAACAGGCGCTGGACTATGGGGTGAAAGTCACCGGATGCACCGTTCATTTTGTGGATCAGGGAATGGATACGGGCCCGATCATTGCACAGGAGACGGTGCCGGTCCTTGAAGGAGACAGCGCTGAAACCCTTCACGGACGGATACAGGAAAAGGAGCGGATGCTTTATCCGCAGGTGCTCGGCCTGCTGGCTGCGGGAAATATTCGTGTTCATGGCCGCCACACCAGCCGTTGTTTTACAAATGAAGGGCACAACTGACAGGTGCCTGTTAAACGGGGGGGGGGATTTTTGAAAACAGAAGATGACGTGAAAAAGAATCAATTGCGGTTTGGGTTGCCGAAAGGAAGTCTGCAAGAGGCCACAATTGAAAAGATGGCCAAAGCTGGATTCAACATTCAGGTGAGCAGCAGATCTTACGTGCCTTATGTGGATGACGAAGAATTGGAGATCCGGCTGATCCGGGCCCAGGAAATCAGCCGGTATGTCGAGCACGGCTACCTGGATTGCGGCATCACCGGGCACGACTGGATTTGTGAAAACAACTCCGACGTGCATGAGGTGGGGGAGTTTCTTTTCAGCAAAGCCACCCGTCAACCGGCGCGGTGGGTCCTTGCGGTGGAGGAGAATTCGCCCATAAAATGCGTGAAGGACCTGGAAGGGAAACGAATCGCCACAGAAGTGGTCAACCTGACCCGGACTTTCCTGGCAAAACATGGAGTTAATGCGGAGGTGGAGTTTTCATGGGGTGCGACAGAGTTTAAAGCGCACGAGCTGGTGGATGCCATCGTGGAGCTGACGGAAACCGGTTCCAGCCTGCGCGCCAACAAGCTGCGCATAGTGGACACGCTGTTGGAATCGACTCCCAGACTGATCGTAAACCATGAGGCGTGGAAAAATCCCTGGAAACGGCGAAAATTGGAAGTTCTGGCCCTTCTGCTCAAGGGCGCATTGGAAGCGGAGACCAAAGTTGGGCTCAAAATGAATATTGCGGAGAAAAATTTGCAGAAATTGTTGCAATCTTTGCCCGCTTTGCGTAATCCAACCGTTTCAAGTTTGAGCCAGGCCGGATGGGTCGCGGTTGAAACGATCATAGATAAACATGTAGTTCGAGAATTGATTCCGCAGCTCAAAGAAGCCGGAGCCGAAGGAATCATTGAGTATCCATTAAACAAAGTTGTATATTGAGAAGGCTTCGATAAGTTATTATGGGTTCCTTAAAAAAACGTAGAAAAGCAAAGATTAACAAACATAAACGCCGTAAACAGCTTCGCGCCAACCGGCATAAGAAGCGCACGTGGCAGAAGTAAGCGGCTTCAATTACGTTTAAGTGCAATTTTCGGAGCGCACCCGCTGGATCCCAGTTCGGGTGCGCTTTTTCCTGTTGAGTGGTCGCTGTATGAAGTCGCTTAAAGTAACGGCCTGCTGTATTCCCGCGATCAGCATCATCCTCGCTGGTTGCGCCGGGGGATTTAAGAGTGTCAGGACCGCTTCAAAGACAGACGGGGTTGCGGCGGGCGAGGGGGTTAAACGGCTGTCAGAAACCGAGGTGGAGAAACGTGCCGAATCTTTTGCGAGATTCGCCACGGGTCTGAGCTATGAGCTGAATGACAAGTCCGAGCAGGCGCTGGAGCAATATTACAAATCGGCCCTCAGCAACCCTGAGAACGATGCTCTGGTGACGGAAATAGCGCGTAGGCTGCTTCAAAATAAAAAACTGGATGAAGCACTGCCGCTCCTTCGGCGTGCGGCTGCTTTTCCTGCCGCGTCTGGACAGGTTCTCTCCCTCCTGGCTCGTGCTGAAGCAATTTCAGGCAATTACGCGGAGGCGCTTGTCCAGGCCAGAAACGCCGTCTCCAAAAACCCTGATTTCGTCCCCAGCTACCAAGTGGCTGTCGAACTGCTTTTGCGCGACAAAAACCCTGGTGAAGCGATCAAGCTCCTTGAGAAAGGTTCGTCCCGAAAATCGGACGATCCCGGTTTTGACCTGGCTTTGGCTGAACTTTATATCACCATCAGCACCAAACATCCGGAGCATCAGGCATCGCTCAAGAGCAGGATTTCGCAGCACTTGGAGAGAGCCGAGGCCGCCCAGTCTGACAATCCCGTGGTTTTACAAGGAATTGCCGCCAATTACGAACGGATGGGGGAAACGTCACGGGCCGCGGCGATTTATGCCCGTATCCTGGAGAATCATTCGGACCGCGGGCCGCTGCGTGATGCACTGAGGGAGCGGCTGGCCAATCTCTATCTGCAATCTCCGGACAAGAAACAGGCTGCGGATTTCCTGGAGTCGATTGTTCGCGAAAATCCGACGCGTTATCCGCAAGTCTGGTTTTTCCTGGGAACGCTCGCGTATGATCGGAAAGAATTTGTCAGGGCCGCTGATTACATGGAGAAAGCACTCCTCATTGAACCCAACCTGGAGCAGGCCTATTACGATCTGGCTGGCATCAAACTTAATTTGCAGCAACCGAACGAAGCCATCGAACTTTTGATGAGGGCGCAGGCCAGGTTTTCACAGAATTTTCTCGGAGAATTTTTTCTTGGACTGGCTCACTCCAAGTTGAAGGATTACGCGGAGTCGTTGAAGCATTTCACCGCCGCCGAGATGATCGCCAAGGCGACAAATCCGAAAGGGCTGAATCATTTGTTTTACTACCATGTGGGAGCGGCGCAAGAGCGTCGTGGAAATTTTGAGGAGGCTGAAAAATATTTCGCCAAATGCCTGGATTTGAGCCCTGAGTTTGCCGAGGGCATGAATTACCTTGGATACATGTGGGCGGACCGCGGTGAGAACCTGGAGAAGGCTCTGGCGCTGGTTGAGAAGGCGGTGAAGCTGGAACCGGAGAACGCCGCCTTCCTAGACAGCCTGGGCTGGGTGCTTTTTAAACTTAAACGACCGGAAGAGGCCTTGAAACAGATGTTGCAATCCCTGGCAAAAGCCGAGGAGCCAGATCCGACCATTTACGATCATCTGGGAGAGATCTACCTTTCGCTGGGCAAGAACGACGATGCTGGAAAGGCCTGGGAAAAATCGCTTGAACTTGAGAAAAATCCTGCAGTCGGTCAGAAACTCGAATCCCTGCGAAAACTCAGGAAAGACTGATTATGCAGTTCCAATTTTCCAAACATTACACCCTGGAGGAAGCCAGGGCTTTGCTGCCGCAAATACGTGGCTGGTTTCAAACCCTTGACTCGTTGCGCGCGAACCTGGGGGAGACGGAACAACACCTGAACGGCATGTTGGACAACGGACAGGACGCCGGGGGCGGAACGGTGGAAGGTTATGTCCGGAAGCTGGCGGAGATAAAGTCGATCTTGAACGGGTTTGAGAAACGGCACGTCTTCATCAAGGACCTCGATAGGGGATTGGTTGACTTCCCTTCTTTGAAGGGTGGGCGTGAGGTTTTTTTGTGCTGGGAAAAAGATGACGAAGACATCGAGTTCTGGCATGACCTTGACTCGGGCTATTCGGGCCGGGAACGATTTTAGGGAGTGTTCAGCAATCTGTTTGCCGGCAGCCCGTCTTTTTAATGGTGCCGGATAGTTGGGACGGAGTTTTCGAAAATGAAACATTTCCTGTTTTGCCTCGCTTTTTTTCTTTCTGGAAAAATCCTGGATGTTGGTGAAACCTGTGCAGCCCCGGTTTTTCTTCCATTCGCGCATTCCCACAACGACTACGAACATCGCCGGCCTCTGGCTGAGGCCTTGGAAAATGGGTTTGGAAGTGTTGAGGCTGACGTCTGGCTGGTGGATGGCCAGCTTCTTGTGGCTCATGACCACGCCGATCTCAAGCCTGACCGGACGCTGGAATCGCTCTACCTTGATCCTTTGAAGGAGAGAATCTCCAAAAACGGCGGAACGGTTTACCGGGGGACAAATGTTTCTTTTCACCTTTTGATAGATGTCAAATCGGAAGCAGAACCGGCTTACAAGAGGGTCAAAGAAATATTGGTTCAGTACTCGCCACTTCTCAAGCAATGGGAAGAAACAGCGGAAAAGGGTGGTCCAGTGACAGTCATCCTCTCTGGAAACCGGGCGATCTCAGAAATTGTCCAGGAAAACCACCGGTTTCTTGGAATCGATGGCCGTCTCAAAGAGCTTGATGGAGACAAACGAGACCTTCTATTTTATCCCTGGATCAGCGATTCCTGGAAAAATGTCACAGGGGAAAATTCCACTGCATGGACTCCTGCTGTCAGGCAAAAGATCCGGACATTCGCTGAAAGGGTAAAGAAAGCGGGGGCATCTTCAAGGATTTGGGGAGCACCAGACAACGCGGACTCATGGCAGGAACTCCGCCAGATCGGGGTGGATTGGATCAGCACGGACAAAATCGTCGAACTCAACCGACATTTCACCACCATGGCCGAACGTTGAAAACCGGCACCGATAATTGGAACAGATGGTTCCAATCCACAAATAAACCTGCCAAAGTGAGCTTTGGGGCCACCAATATTTTGCGACTAGAAATGGCCACTGGAAACTGATCCATCACGACACCGACCTTTCCCCAAAAATCGAAGAAGCCACAGCCAAGCCGCCAAGCCAGCGAAATGAATCAGTTTTAACTGGGCCATGCCGCCATGACTGGCGATCGCGAAAAATGCCGTCAGCATGGATGATTACCTCTTACCGATATGACTCGTCTGACTTATTGACGACCGCCTGGAAAAACACCGGACGGGACTGTGATGCCGCCGCCGGATTGGGCGGCCATTCTCGTTGACCCAGCAATTGTGCGCAGATATGATTATTGTATAATTAACAACTTCTGAGTTAGGCCTGGTAAATCTCAAAAAATGAACTCTCCATCACGTCGGGATTTTCTCAAAACCATTGCCGTAACGGCGGTCGGTACACAATTCTTCGGAGTTGTCACGCAGCGGGCGCAAGGCGGGCAATTGCCATCGGCGATGAATATCATGCTGATCATGACAGACCAGGAGCGTCCGCCAATGTGGTTTCCCGCAGGCTGGGAGGCGGCGAATTTGCCGAACACCACGCGCCTGAAAGCCAACGGCCTGAGTTTTACCCATGCCTTCTGCTCCACGGCGATGTGCACACCTTCACGAAACGCCCTGTTCACCGGTCTGTTTCCCGCGCAGCATCATGCGCACTCGACGCTGACGGAGGACTTTTTGCAGACGCCTATCGAGCCGCAGCTCGATCCTACGCTGCCGAACATGGCGACGTGCCTCAAAGAGGCTGGATACGACGTGATTTACAAGGGCAAATGGCATATGGGACATGGCATTGATGGTGTGGACGGCGTCTGGATCGAGACCGACATCAGCCGCTATGGTTTCGACGGCTGGGATGCCCCGGATGCTGGCGGTGACACTGCCACGCATAACTTCGGTGGCGGCACCGCGAATCACGACCAGCGTTTCGTGAACGATGCGAAGACCTTCCTGGAAAACCGCATCAAAAATCCGACAGGCCGGCCGTTTTGCCTCATCGTCTCGCTGGTTAATCCGCACGACGTGCTGGGGTATCCGGGCCTTCCCCCGGGAGGCACTGGCATGCCGTCCTACATTGCCGGAGGTTACGATGACACATGGCTGAATCCCACCACGCCGCCGCTGACACTCCCACCGACGGTAGATGAGGAGCTCGCGACCAACTACAAACCGACCGCTCATGCCGCTATCAAGGCCGTCATGGGTGCCGGGCTCGGCATCGTCGCCACGCCGCAAGTGCAGCAAAAATATCTCAACTTTTACGGAAATCTGATGCGGAAGATCGACGGCCAGATCGGCCAGTTGCTCGCGGTCTTCGACAACCTGGGGGCCACCGGCGCCACCGCGCTGAAGAACACTCTCATCATCCGCACCTCTGACCACGGCGAGAACGGCATGTGCCACGGCGCATTGCGCCAGAAGACCTTTGTCAGCTACGACGAGGTGCTGCGTGTCCCAATGATTTATTCCAATTCCATGCTTTATCCCACCGCTCAGATTACGAATGCGCTCGTTTCGCACGTCGATCTGCTGCCCACACTCTGCGCGCTTGCTGGCGTGCCGAACTGGCAGGCAAAGGGATTTGCGGGGGTGGATTACAGCAGCATCGTCCTCAATCCCACCGCGCCCTCGGTCCAGGATTACATCCTATTCACTTTCGACGACATCTACGCCGCCTCCAATGCCGCTAAATTTCCAAACGGCGCCGTGTCTCCGCCGAATCGCATCCGCATGATCCGCTCCGCTGATTTCAAATACGCACGCTACTTCGACGGCGCGGGGCTGGCGCAGGACCAGCAGGAATTTTACGACTTGCGGCCCGCCGGTGGTGATTTCAACGCGGTCTTCGGTCTGCCGCTCGAATTGAACAATCTCTCGGTGTGGGCGGAAGCGCGGCGCACCGCCAACAGCGTGCCCACGCTGGCCAGTCCCGCTCAGCAGGCCGCGCGCACGCAGCTCATGAATCAACTCTCCACATTGGAGGGCACCCGCCTGGCGCCGCGCGCCTTTGCCCCTTCCGTGTCGCCGGAGAACATGAGATTGCAAGTCAAACGCTGGACCGATCCCACCAAAGGCCCGCAGGCCAGTGTGCAGATCACTTTCAACTCCCGCCTCAACACTACCTACAAGCTCCAAAAATCCACCGACCTCGTGGAATGGACCAGCATCGGCACCGAGCTCACCGGCAACAACGGCCTGGTGCTTATGAGTGACACCCTGGAAGAAGACAAAGCATTTTATCGCATCCAATGGGCGGCGGCGAGTTAACAGCCTGTTGATCGTCCGCGCCGGACGAGCGCCTCCAATGTCAACCACTTCTCCTTTCCATGTCATGGCCAAGCCTTCTGGGGCGAAGTGCAATCTTGACTGCACTTACTGCTTCTACCTCGAGAAAGAGGCCCTGTATCCGCCGGGCCAACATCGCATGAGCGATGCGGTATTGGAGGCTTATGTGCGCGGGCAGATCGCAGCGCAACCGCCGGGCGCGGAGGTGCTCTTCGCCTGGCAGGGCGGCGAGCCGACGCTGATGGGTGTGCCTTTCTTTGACAAGGCCGTCGCCTTGCAAAAAAAACATGGCGATGGCCGCGTGATCGCGAACGCCTTTCAGACCAACGGCGTTCTGCTCGACGACACCTGGGGCAAATTCCTGCACCGCGAGAAATTTCTCGTCGGCCTCAGCATCGACGGACCGCGGGAGCTGCACGATATTTACCGCTTGGATAAAGGCGGCAAGCCAACCTTCGATAGAGTTATGGGCGGGCTCGATGTGCTGAAGCGTCATGGCGTGGAGTTCAACACGCTCACTGTCGTGCATCGCACCAGTGCCCGCAGACCGCTGGAGGTCTATGCCTTCCTCAAGGAGATCGGCTCCACGCACATGCAATTCATCCCTCTCGTCGATCGTGTCGGCGAGACCGGTGCCGTGAGCGATGCCAGCGTGATTGCCGAAGATTATGGCACGTTCTTGACCACGATCTGGGATCACTGGCTATTAAATGATGTGGGGAAGACTTTCGTGCAATTGTTCGATGTCATGCTCGGCGTGTGGATGGGTCAGCCTTCCGCTTTGTGCCTCTTCCGCGAGACTTGCGGCGATGCCGTGGCGCTGGAGCACAATGGCGATGTATATTCCTGCGATCACTTCGTCACGGCTCGCCACCGGATCGGCAATCTTCTTGATGCCAGCCTCGGCGACATGGTGCGCGGCCCTCAGCAGCGTGAATTCGGCCAGCAAAAATCCGCCACACTCCCACTCTACTGCCGCGAGTGCGAGGTGCGCTTCGCCTGCCACGGTGAGTGCCCGAAAAACCGCTTTATTCAGACACCCGACGGCGAACCTGGCCTCAACTACCTCTGCGCCGGCTACAAACATTTCTTCAACCATGCCAACCCCGGCCTGCGTGGCATGGCCTGGCTGGCAATGAACGGCGAATCGCCCGCGAAGATCATGCAAGTGCTGACCGCAGGAGCCCTCTAAATCGGCAGGTGGAAACCAAGTAACCGCGGATCTACGCGGATCTAATCTGTCCAAGGTTTCACCGTCTGCGATAATGCGCTCTTCTTCGCAAGTTTCTTCCCATCCCCGTTCATCCGAGCCATCCGCGGTTAAACCGCGTTTTTGAGGTTCACCGTCGAACTCGGAAAAACTTCGTTTCGCTGGCGGGCAGAATGACGGTGTTGAAATCGCCGATGGCAAAGGGTGTGACTGGAAGTGGCGGTCAACGGGGTAGAACGGCTCGCGCTGCGAGCCGCAGCGCTGCGTGCAGCGGCGCAATGCTTCCGCCTTTCCTTCCGCCCGCTCGACGCGAGCGGAGTGCTCGCAGCGCTAGCACTCCCACCACCAAGGCTGACCGCCACTTCAAGTCGCACCCGATGGCAAAAGGTCTGTGTTGCAGTTTGGGATGAGGTATAAGTGGAACAACTCCACCACCAATTACACCAGCTCGTATGACTCAGACACGGGAACCTGGTCCACCGACTTTGCAATATCCACAGCGGAGGCGGTCTTGATCAATATTTACCGAACAAACAACCAAACGTACGTTTTCTCGGGCATCATTGAAACCAACCTTCAAAAATCGATTCCATTTGGATATTCCATGCTGACTTTCCCTCCTTGTTCAAGCTGATCACTCCTTCCACATATGAGGTGGACTTGTTGACCAGCAGTTTGCCTTAGGGCATTGGAAAACTGCCCGCCCCGAATACTGGATTTCCAATCCAGGCCAAAATTGATCTCACGATTAGCGCCACACCAACTTACGAAACCTATTCTCTCACAAACGGAGAATCGCGGTTGAACATCGGTTCGTTCAAAGACGTCTCGCTTCACTTGAGCGAAGGATTTTGGTTTTACAAACCCGCTGCGACAAATTGGGCAATCTCCAGACCGGTTTGGTAAGTGATAGAGTGCCATCTGTCTGATCTTCCGGGTTTCGGACAAGGTCCAAAAGTCGGAAGTCGCAGCGCAGAATGTGAAATCGATGGAAAAACGCCTCTGTAACAGAATCTGTGGGTAGAAACTGCTCCAAAATCCAGAGAAGGCTGTGAATACCAGAGTCCTGCCATGTTTTAGCGTGCGAGCAAAGTGGTGGTTACATCCGTTATGGAGTGAATTTGTGACTTCGCAGGTTTCGTCCAATTGCGCATTCTCCACGCGGCGCAAATGAAACCGGCTTGATTTTATGAAGAATTTTTTTCCTGGAATTGTAATTGTTTTTTCAGGACATGCCCTGCTCGCGCAGCCTGCGGTTTCTTCCCGGGAACTGCCGCGAGTCTCCCCGGTCGAGGTTTCTAAAGTTTTGCAGACGTTCCAGGTCAAGCCCGGTTTTCACCTGGAAATCGTGGCGACCGAACCGTTGGTGAACGATCCCGTCGCCATGTCCTTCGACGAAAACGGGCGTTTGTTTGTGGTGGAGATGCGGGACTATTCCGAGCGACGGAACGAACACCCGCATCTGGGCCGGATCCGTCTGCTTGAAGACAGCGATGGCGACGGTAAATTTGAGCGTTCAACCGTTTATGCTGCAGATCTGCCGTGGCCCACCGGGGTGATTTGTTACGATGGAGGAATTTTTGTCGCCGCGACTCCGGACATTCTTTACATCAAGGACACGGATGGCGACGGCAAGGCGGACACGCGCAAGGTGGCGTTCACCGGGTTTGGGGCGGGGAAAGGGGAAAAGCTCAACGTGCAGGCCCTGGTCAACGGTCTGAGCTGGGGAATGGACAACCGGATACATGGGCAGACTTCTGGAAATGGCGGCGTGGTTCGAAACCCGGCAAAACCAGAAATTGCTCCGGTCGATTTGCAGGGGCGCGATTTTCATTTTGACCCAAAAACGCTGGATCTCGGAACCGAAGGCGGCGGCGGACAATTTGGGATCTCTTTTGACAACCAGGGACGTCGTTTTTTTTGCAGCAATTCGCATCACATCCAGACCTACATGTACGACACCCGGTATGCAGGAAGAAATCCTCAATACAACATGCCGAATGGACTGGTGGACATCGCGGTGGATGGCGCGGCGGCTGAAGTTTATCGCACCAGCGGGGAGGAAAGCTGGCGCGTGATGCGCACCAAATGGCGGGTGGCTGGACAGGTTCCGGGGCCGGTCGAAGGGGGAGGACGCGCCTCGGGGTATTTCACCTCGGCGACAGGGTTGACGATCTACAGGGGAAACGCCTGGCCGCGAGAATATCTGGGGGACGCGTTCATCGCAGATTGCGGAAGCAATTTGATCCATCGCAAAAAGGTTCGGACCAAAGGAGCGGAATTTTTTGCGGAGCGGCCCGCCGATGAACAAAAGGTCGAGTTCCTGACTTCCAAAGATTTGTGGTTTCGACCGGTGCAGATGGCCAACGCGCCTGACGGAACCCTCTACATCGCCGACATGTATCGGGAAGTGATTGAGCATCCATGGTCGATCCCCGAATCGATCAAAACCCTGCTGGATTTAAACTCCGGAAATGAGCGGGGCCGCATCTACCGGGTGGTGCCCGATGGTTTTAAACAGCCTTCGCTTCCACGTTTGGGGGCCGCATCTGTGGAAGAGCTGGTCGCAACCCTGGACCATCCGAACGGCTGGCATCGCGATACGGCGGCGCGGTTGTTGTACGAGCGGCATGATCGGTCTGCGATTCCGTTGCTTGAGGAGAAACTTCCTAAAGCCGGGCGTCGTCGGGATTATTACCCGCGCTCCACACAACCTCCACAGGGGTTTGGTGCCATCGGGATTTTGCACGCGCTGCATACCTTGGATCGGTTAAAGGGTTTGAAGGAGAGTCACCTTATTGTCGCGTTTGATCACCCGCATCCGGCGGTTCGCGAACATGCGGTGAAACTTTCCGAACGCTTTTTTGTGGATGGAAAACCATCTCCGCAGCTTTTTAAAAAACTTGTCGAGATGACCCAGACCGCGTCCGCGCCCACACAGTATCAATTGGCATTCACCTTGGGCGAAATGAAAGGCGCTTCCCGTATGGCACCGTTGGTCGAAATCGCGAGACGCGACGGCACCAATGCCTGGGTTCGCGCCGCGATTCTTTCCTCGCTGGGTGAAGGGGCGGGGGAGTTTCTCCAAGCTTGCACTGAGAAAAATCTAGAATACTTCAATGCTGGACGAGTTTTGATTCCGGAATTGCTGAAACTGATCGGCACGCAAAACCGTCCCGGCGATGTCGCCATGGCATTGAGGGTAATTTCAGCCAAAGGAAAATATTCGTTTGTCCTTCTCCGCTCATTGGGGGAGGGGCTTGAGGGGGCAGGAAGTTCCCTACCAACCGGAAATACCGCTCTTCAGGAAATTTTCACCCAAGCGAGAAATACGGCGGCCTATAAAAAGCAATCTTTGGAGAACCGGATTGAAAGCATTCGAGTATTGGCTTTGGACAAAGAATCCCGGTCTTCACGATCATTGTTTTTGGCTATTCTTGATTCCGGCGATCCCGAAGTTTTGAGGGTTGAGGCCATGGCCGCCTTGGGTCGGGAACGATACAACGGGCTGGCCGATCAACTCTTGGGGCGCTGGCAAAATTTTACTCCCCGATTGAAAAATGAAGCCTTGTCCCTGCTTCTGGCACGACCGGAAAGGACGATGGTTGTTTTAGAAGCTATGGTTGATCGAAGGCTTCCTGTTTCGGCTTTGCATGCGGCCCAGGTCAAGTTTCTGCAATCTCACCCGAACGCAGCTGTCCGGGAGCTCTCCGCCAGGGTGTTTGAGGTTTCAATCCCGCGCCGGGAGGCCTTGGATGCCGCGTCACCCGCCCTCAAGCTGAAGGGAGACCCCACCCGTGGAAAAGTGGTCTATATGGAGCGCTGTTTTTCCTGTCATCGGGCAGGTGGTGAGGGGCATGCGTTGGGCCCTGATTTGGTGACGATGAAAAGCGCTGGGCGCGAAAAGAATTTGTTGAACATTGTCGATCCCAACCGGGAGGTTCGGCCGGAATATGCTGGCTATCTGTTGCAAACCACGGATGGAGAAAGTCATCTCGGACTCGTTGTCAACCAGACCTCAACTTCGGTCACTCTGCGTCAGGCTTACGGGCGTGAGGAAGTTTTCCCGAGAAAGAACATTCTCAAGTTGGAAAGCCGGGGTGAATCAATGATGCCTGAGGGATTGGAGCAGGGATTGTCCGACCAGAACCTGGCTGATCTGCTGGACTTTATTGAGAACGCTGGTAACCCGTCTTTATGAAATCGGGAACCCTGACATTCTTCCCCGGCTGCACACCGGAAAAAATCGAATCAGAGTCTCCTGACGTCGTCTCCTACATTATGAAAAATGGGAATAAATACCTGCCGCGTTTGCCCCGGGAATATTATCAAGGGGATGCAATGGTTCATCGGACGCAGACCACATTTGTAGGAGACGACGTGAGGAGACTCTTTCCGATCGCCTTGTTGGTGTTTTTCATTTTTTTTTCACCGTCCGGTATTGCGGAGACAAACAGCGCAGCGCTTCCCATGTTGCAAAACTTCCTTGCGCAGGAAGCTCGGAATCTGGATGCCAGTTTTCTCCAGGGCGTCAGCAACCGCGCGGAATGGGAATCGCGAAGACCACAACTCAAGCAGGAGTTTTTGGAAATGCTCGGGCTCTGGCCCATGCCCGAACGAACTCCGCTCCGGGCGGAAATCACCGGCCGGATTGATGATCAAAACGATTATCGCGTGGAAAACCTCCATTTCCAAAGCCGCCCTGGCCTCTATGTCACCGGCAATCTTTACCTTCCCAAAAATTGGTCGTCTGAACAAAAACTGCCCGCTGTGCTTTACGTCTGCGGACATTCCCCTAAAGGTCGCGATGGGAACAAAACGGCTTTTCAACATCACGGCAGATGGTTTGCCCGCAACGGTTATGTCTGCCTCATCATTGACACCTTGCAGCTGGGCGAAATCCCCGGCATTCATCATGGAACGTATCGGCATGATCGCTGGTGGTGGCACGCCCGTGGATTTACACCGGCCGGGGTGGAATGCTGGAACGGCATCCGTGCCATTGATTATTTGCAGAGCCGTCCCGAGGTGGATACGAACCGGATTGGAGTGACCGGGATTTCTGGCGGCGGTGCCAGCACGTTTTGGATCACCGCAGCGGACGACCGGGTCCGGGTGGCTGTGCCGGTGAGCGGCATGAGCGACCTGGAGGATTATGTCGGACAGAAAATTGTGAACGGACATTGCGACTGCATGTTTCTGCACAATTGTTTTCAATGGTCCTGGAGCCAGATTGCCGCGTTGGTTGTGCCGCGTCCGATGCTGTTTGAAAATTCTGGACACGACACCATCTTTCCCATGCCTGGCAATGAGCGGATTCGGACACGGCTGGAACGGATGTATGGTTTTTACACCAATCGCGTGGATAAACTTTTCGACATCGGAATTACTCCAGGCGGTCACGAAGATCATCCAGAACTTCGACTGATGGCATTTCGATGGTTCAACCGCCACTTGAAAGGAGACAATTCCCCTGTTGTGGAGCCGGTTTTGCCAGACATCAGCGGAGCCGCCTTGCGTGCATTTCCTTCGGAACCGCCTTCAGATTCGATCAACGGAAGCATTGATGAAGTATTTGTTCCCGTTGCCGCGCGGTCATCAGCCCGAAATTTAGATGAATTTCTTTCCTGGAAAAAGGACAGAATTGCTGAACTTCATCGCCTGGTTTTTCGGCAGTTATCATCCATGACAAATCACAGCGACTTGGGCCTGAAAAGCGGCGTCGAATCAGCGGGCGCATTGATCTCTCAACCGGGCATCCGGGTAAGCTGGAGGTTTTTTCCGGGAACGAGTTCATCCCTGGAAAATGTTTCGATCGCCATTCTCGATGGTGACGATTCGCTGGAGAAGAAGCCGGAATGGTTGATGAAAGCGCAGGAGCCGGTTTTGTTGGTAGCTCCACGCGGGGGAGTTCAGGGTGAACCGGCGCCGTTTTATTTTCAACGATCGTTTCCTTTGATCGGTTCGACCTTGGATGGCGGAAAATTTCTCGACGTGGTGGCGGTGTTGAGAAGTGCGGTTCAATCGCGGCAGGTTCGCAATTGGAAGGTTGTGGGACGTGGACGCGCGGGAGTCATTGGCGCCTATGCCGCGATCTTTGAACCACTGATCGCAGAGGTTGTAGTGCTTGATCCTCCGGGAACACACCGGGAAGGTCCATTTTTCCTGAACGTTCTGCGAGTCATTGATGTTCCGGAAGCGTTTGCACTGCTGGCACCGCGTTCCCTGAACATCGTGACCGGAAAACCGGAGGTGTTTGCCGCCACCAGCGGGCTTTATCAAATGGGAAACGGACGTTTGCAGATCGAATCGAAACGCTGAGTCGTATTGATGCAGTTGGGGTCTTCGGACCCCTCACCCCAGCCCTCTCCCAAGGGGCCCAAGGGGCGAGGGAGGCGTTTCCGCCCGCAGGATCACGCTCACCGTCCAGTTGCAGATCCAACGCGGAGTAGAATCGTTCCCTCTCCTCGGGGGCTCCTCGGGGGAGAGGGTTAGGGTGAGGGCGATGGTTTTTCAACTGATTAGATACGGCTGAGTTTTGTCACATGATGCGGTCAATCATCGACGTTCCGCAGATGTGGTGTTGAAAATTTTCCAAAAAATGCCGGGCCAGCGATTCGGATTCATTTTCGTGTCCACCCGCAATATGCGGAGTGATGAAGCAGTTCGGTTCATTTAACAACGGGTGGTTTTCCGGCAACGGTTCCGGACTGGTAACATCCAACCATGCGGCTTCGAGCTTGCCCGACCTCAAAGCAGCAATCAGAGCCGCTTGATCCACTGTCGCTCCACGTCCGATGTTATAAAAGACCGCGCCGGGTTTCATCAGCGCGAGCCTTTGTTCATTGATGAAATGGATGGAGTCGCTGTTTTCCGGAAGAATATTTATCACGTGATCGGCCAGGGCCAGCGGGCCAGGCAGATCATTCAAGGAAACCGTCGGTATCCCTTCATCCCCTCTCGGACGGCGTCTGAAAGCGACAATGCGCATTTCGAACGAGCCCAAGAGCCGTAAAAGCCGGACCGCGATGGCACCAAATCCTAGGATCAGCACACTTTTGTTTTGCAAGGAGGAACACCCGTTTCGCAGCCCAGTCCATTCGTTGGATCCATTGGCCGCGCGACTCCTCAACGCGACAGGCAATCTCCGGGAATGAGCCAGCATAAAAGCGAAAACATGTTCGGCGCATGGTTGATCATAGACTGAAGAACTGTTGGTCACGCACAGGCCGCGGGCCGCAGCCTGTTCTCGAAAGGATGACGTGTCATAGCGTGTGAAGCCGGCACTCGTCAGGTGAAGCCATTGCAGATTGGTGGAGCGAAGGACATTTGCCACCTCCGGCTGGCCGCAGATGATGTCAGCCTCTGCCAGTGCGTCGTCAGGACCGGCTTGATGAAGTACGGAAAGGGATGGCTTCGTTGACTGGATCAGAATATGGGGCGCGATGCCCGTCTTAATCAGGTCAACGGCGGAAGCACTCCAGTTTGCA
>Ga0163152_10002286_pt1 | contig 27771 bp, 42 predicted proteins | sample OliLakLV19MP8IB2_FD_148635 | JGI IMG/M metagenome (GOLD analysis project Ga0163152, IMG submission 148635) | Freshwater microbial mat bacterial communities from Lake Vanda, McMurdo Dry Valleys, Antarctica - Oligotrophic Lake LV.19.MP8.IB-2 | ecosystem: Environmental > Aquatic > Freshwater >...
GGGCGACAACATCAAAATCTCGGTCGAGCTGATCACCCCGATCGCCATGGACCAGGGCCTGCGCTTCGCCATTCGCGAAGGCGGCCGCACCGTGGGTTCGGGCGTCGTCGCGAAGATCCTCGAGTAGTTGAAATGCAGCCCTCTCCCGCCCGCGGGAGAGGGACAGCTCCGGCGCAAGCCGGAGCAGGGCGAGGGCCCGTGAGACGCAAGTCTCGCGGGCCTTCGTCTTTTGGGCCCTTGTCGCTTCAGAGCTTCCCGCCCTACGCACACTCGCCCCGACCGCTTCGCGGTCTGTCCCCCCGTCGAGCGGGGGGTGGGGGAATGGTTTTTGGTTGCGCGGCGAAGCGGCGGCGGCCTAACATTTGCGCGCAACACGCCAGGGGACGGACATGGACGGAATCGGCGATCTCGATTTTGGCGGCTACCCGCTCAATTTCCGTGCGTTCGACACCCTCAGCGCGCGCGGGCTCGACGGCGGTCTGGGCCTTTCCGTCTGGGAGCCGCCCTACGCCATCGCGCCGGAAACCACAGGCATCGCGCCCGAGGACATGATCTTCTTCCAGGCCGCGCCGGCGTCAGACCTGGCGGCTTTCGCGTGGCAACCGGCGTTGGACGAAGCGCCGCTGGCGACGGTCGAGGTGGTGTCGGCGCCCGAGTTCGCAGGATCGGCGGCGCACCACGCGTCGCCGTTGTTCACCGACTCCAGCTGGCCGGAGCAGACGCTGCTCGCTTTCGACAATGACGACGCTTTCGTCGCGCCTGTTCGCTTCGCGGGCCGCACCTTCTTCAGCTGGCTCTGAAGTCCTGAACATCTTCTGGCGCGCAGCGGCGGGCGCCTGCCTCGCGATGGCGCTTGCGGCGTGCGCGCCGCCTGCACCGCCGGCCAAGATCTTCGACGGCCACAACGACGTCATCGGCGTCTATATCGACGGGCCGCAGCGTTTTGCCTTCACCAACCGCGACATCGCGCTGGGCCTGCCGGGGCAGGTGGATGGGCCGCGTCTCAAGGCGGGCGGCTATGGCGGCGCACTACTCACGCTGAGCGGCGGCGTGGCGCCGGGCGAGGGACCATACTTCGCCAAGATGGTCGATGCGTTCGACTGGTACGATGCGCTGATCTCGCTCAATCCCGATCTTTTCGCGCGCGCCCTGTCGCCGACGGATGCGCGCGCGGCGATGGCGGCGGGCAAGATCGCGCTGACGCCGGCCATCGAGGGCGCGGGTCAGTTCGACGGGCGCATGGAGAACGTCGTGGAGTCGCATCGGCGCGGCGTGCGCTCGGTGCTGCTCGTCTATGATCACCATGACGACGTCGGCGACGGCGCCATGGCGTTCGCGGGTTCGAAGCGCGCGGCGGCGGCGGCTTCGGGCGGTCTGACGCCGTTTGGCCGCGAGTTGGTCGCCACGCTCAACGATATCGGCGTCATCGTCGATCTCTCGCACGCGGCGGATGTCACGGCGGCGGAAGCGCTAAGGCTCTCACGCGCGCCCGTGATCTTCTCCCACAGCGGCGCACGCGGTCTGGCGGATACCCCGCGCAACGTGTCCGACGAAACACTTGCGGCACTCAAGGCCAACGGCGGGCTGATCATGATCCCGTTCGTGCCGTACCTGACGACGACGGCCTGCTGGCGCTGGTACGACGCGGGCGAGCGCCAGTATGCAAAGCTCATGGAAACCCATCGCGGCGACATGTCGAAGGTGACGCCCGCGATCGAGGCGTGGGAGGCGGCCAATCCGCGCCCGAAGGTCGGCGTCGCGCAGGTCGCCGACCAGATCGAGTATGCGGCGGCGCGCGTGGGGCGCGACCATGTCGGCATAGGCACGGATTTCGGCGGCATGGGTTCGTTCGTCGTCGAGGGACTGGAAGACGCCGCGCAGACGCCTGCGCTCTTCGCCGAATTGAAGCGTCGCGGCTGGAGCCGGAAGGACATCGACGGTCTCGCGAGCGAGAACTTCCTGCGCACGTGGGACGCCGTGGTCGCCGCGCAGCGCTAGCGTTCGAGGGGGACGAGCGCGCGCAGCCTGGCGTTGCGCAGCCACAGCCCCAGCCACATCGGTCCCGCGATATAGAGCGAAAAGAGCGTGTGGCTGAAGAGCGGGCTCTCGATGCGAAGGTGCGTGGCGATGGCGCCGCCGAGATAGCCCGTCAGCAGGATCGCGCCGAGCACGCTGGTGCGCGGCCAGACATAGAGCGCCGTGCAGATGAGAAGGATCGCCGCCAGCGTGCGCGCCATCTCGGGCGTCGCGGGCCAGCCGATGTCGGCCATGGTGGTCAGCACCTGCGGCGCGGGCGGGATCTTCATGCCGGCGTCCATCAGGAAGAAGAGCACCGCGAGGCCGGACAGCACGCGGCCCGCCCATAGCTGCGTGCGCGAGATGGGGGCGGGGCTAACCATGGCGGGTTCCTTTGTTGTCGTGTCCCAAGGACGAAAGGGTTCCCGCCGCGCCGACACAAGAGGCCTCTCAAAATGCGGTGTGCGCCGCTTGCCGCGTGCGCCGTTGGCGGGTTTGCTGCGTACTGGTCCACGCGAGAGAGAGGAAACCCCATGTGCGACGATCATACCGAAGCCGACAACGCCGCCCGCAACGGCAATCTTTCCCGGCGGGGCTTTGCGACGCTGGCGGGGAGCGCCGCACTTGCGGCGTGCGCCTCCGGCCAGACGGCGGACGGCGAGACGCTGGTCGTGAGCGAGCGCGACGTGACCATCACGACGGCGGACGGCGCGTGCGACGCGCACTTCGTGCATCCGTCACGTGGGAAGCATCCGGGCGTCATCGTGTGGCCCGACATTCGCGGCCTGCGTCCGGCGTTCCGCCAGATGGGCAAGCGCCTCGCCGAGAGCGGCTATGCGGTGCTGACGGTCAACCAGTTCTACCGCAACCAGAAGGCGCCGGTGGTGCAGCCGGGCGAGAGCTTTTCGGACCCCGCCGTGCGCGCGCGTCTGTGGCCGATGGCGCAGGCGCTGAACGCGACGACCGCTGCGATGGACGCGACGGCGGTCGTGACGTTTCTCGACGGGCAGTCATCCGTCGATACGTCGAAGAAGATCGGCACGACCGGCTATTGCATGGGTGGCCCGCTGGTGATGGCGACCGCCGCGACTCTGCCGGCGCGGATCGGCGCGGGCGCGTCCTTCCACGGCGGCGGTCTCGCGACGGCGGCGCCGACGAGCCCCCACCTGCGCATTCCGCAGATGAAGGCGAGCTTCCTGATCGCGGTCGCGCAGAACGACGACGCGCGCACGCCGCAGGAAAAAGAAACGCTGCGCACGACGTTTGCAGCCAACGGTCTGGATGCGGAGATCGAAGTCTATCCCGCCGACCACGGCTGGTGCCCGCCGGACTCGCCTGTCTACAACGAAGCGCAGGCGGAGAAGGCTTGGGCGCGGCTGCTGGCGCTGTTCGGCAAGGCGCTCTAGCGCAAAAGGAAAGGGCGCTCCGGTTTCCCGGAGCGCCCTCCCTCAGCCCAATCCGCCGAAGCGGATGACTTGTGCGCAGACCTTAGAGGCCGGCGCGCGAAGCGAGGCTCGACAGACCCGCGAGGCTCGCGCCCTTGCGGTCGCGGTCCTTCAGGCTGCCGCCGAAGTTGTAGCGCACGCCCACGGTGAAGGCGTCCGACGAGATGTCGGCGTCATCGAATTCCGAGTGCGAGTAGCCGGCGTTGATCGACACCGGGAAGGAAGCGAACTGGTATTCGCCGCCCACGCCCGCCGACCAGACGTTGTCGTCGGCCGGACCGGCTTCGACCTTGGCGTAGCCGAGCGCGCCTTGCAGGCGGAAGTTGTCGGAGAGGAAGTAACGGACTTGACCGTCGACGCCGTAGATGTCCGCGTCGCTGTCGTCGGCGCTGGCGTAACCGGCGGCCGCGGCGACCGTCAGGTTGTTGTAGTACTTCTCGCCTTCGAGACCGACGCTCCACACGGTTTCGCTGCCGACGTCGGCAAGGCCGACAAAGCCGCCGAAGAGGTAGCTGTCGTTGCGGGCGTTGACGTGACCGGTGATGCCGTAGGCTTCGTTGTCGTCGCCGTCGGCGTCCGTGTAGGCGCCGTCGATTTGCACGCCGAGGCTCGGCGTCGCCTGGAAGGCATACGCGCCTTCGATGCCGTAACCGTCCGCGTCGTCATCACCGAGGCCGGTGTCGACTTCCGCACGGGTGTAGGCCGCGCCGACATAGCCGGAGCCTGCGTTGGCCGCCGGAGCGACCGCGAGCAGGGCGACCGCGCTGAGGGCGCCGATAAGCACTGATTTCATAGGGATCCACCTTGGATTGAGCGCCGCGTGTTCGCGGTCGATGGCCGTTAACTAGCCCTCCCTCCGGGCTTCGCCAACGACCGGGCCGCCACGGCTCCAACCATTGTGGATAACCGTGGCGGCGCAGCCACATTTTCCCTTTTCCGGCGAGGGTTTAAGCGGCGTTGGCGAGCGGCGCGGACCAGGCCTGCTTCGGGAAGAAACGCGCCATCATCCGCACCGTATAGGCGACGAGCGTGGGGTAGCGTTCGGCGGCCTCGCGCAGGGGGCTGTCGAAGTAGGGCGTGAGGATACCCGCGAGCATGGCGAAGGTGACGGCGTCGGTCCCGGTGGGACGGTCTCCGAAGAGAAACGGCTTGTCGCCGAGGATGGCGGTCAGCGCCTCGAAGGTGCGGACGCCGAGATTGACTTGCTCGTCGGCGGTGTGGCGGGCCGCGCCCTGCGCGACGAGATTGGCGCGGATCGCCTCCAGCAGACCGGCGCGCATGGCGTCGCGGTGTTCGGCGGGCGCGGCGTCGAACCAGCGGGCCGGACCGCGCTCGAAGTTTTCCGGGATCAGCCAGCGGGCGGCGACCATGGGACCGCGGAGGTGGTCCTCGACCATGCGCTCGATGGCCCACGCGTGGGCGCGCTCGAGCATCGACAGTCCTTCGTCGAGATCGAGGCCGTAGCGGTCCTCAAGGTAGGCGCGGATGAAGGTGGAGTCCGCGACGGCGACGCCGTCGTCGTTGATGAAGGGCAGCTGGCCTTTCGGGGAGTCCGTCGGCATCGCTGGGGCCGTCTCGTAGTCGAGACCAGCCATGGCGAGCTGGACCATGGTCTTGGTGACGAAGGGGCTGGGGTCGGGCAGGCCGAATTGCGGGCCGTAGGTGAAAAGCGTGATCATGGGTGGTCTCCGTGAGCGACGGACACTTGCTACCGCCACGCTGCTGACAGCATGGTGTCAGCAGCCTTGCAGCAGTATCGACCCATGAGACGCGCCGACCGCCTGTTCCAGATCATCCAGATCCTGCGCCGCACCCAGCGGCCGCTGACCGCCGACGCCATCGCCGCCGAACTGGAGACCTCCAAGCGCACGGTGTACCGGGACGTGGCCGCGCTCATGTCCCAGCGGGTGCCGATCCGGGGCGAGGCGGGGACGGGCTATGTGCTGGAAGGCGGGTTCGACCTGCCGCCGCTGATGCTGACCGCCGAGGAGATCGAGGCGGCGGTCCTGGGCGCCCAGTGGGTGGCGAGCCGGGCCGACCCCATGCTCGCGCGCGCCGCGCAGGACCTCATCGCCAAGATCACCGCCGCAGTGCCCGAACGCATGCGCATCTATACCGAAGACCCCGCGACCGGCGCGCCAGGCAGCTGGAAGCGCGTGCCCGACAGCATCGACATGGTCCAGGTGCGCGCCGCGATCCATAACGGGCGCAAGATCGCGCTCTCCTATCGCGATGAAGAGGGGCGCGAGAGCCAGCGGGTGATCTGGCCGATTCTGGTCGGATACCTCGATACCGTGCGGATTCTGGGCGCCTGGTGCGAAATGCGGCGCGATTTCCGCAGCTTCCGCACCGACCGGGTGGCCGAGGCGGCGTTCCTTGAAGAGCGTTATCCCGAGCGCCCCGGCATCCTGCGCGCGAAGTGGCGCAAGGCCATGGCGGAACAACATGGGGCGGAGTGGCGAAACCGCCGCGCCGACAATGTGGATTCTGGCTGTTCCAGCGCTTGACGCGCGCATTCCCCCCGCAGTAGAAGCCCGTTCCTCTTTGGACCGGCCGTAAACCTTCTGGTTTAGACGCGGTCCGCGAGTTTACGCGAAACACCCCGTCGATCTCGGGGCCCGGCTGCGGGGCGCATCGCCCCGCACTTTGTTTTTGGGCCGTCTGATCCGGTCTTCGCGCATTCCCCGCGGACAGCAATTCGGCAGCCTCCATGGCGGCGACGACAGGCAATCGGCGCGCAACGCTGCGCGTTCAGGGAATTCGGGTATGAACCAGAACATCAGGATCCGGCTCAAAGCCTTCGATCACCGCACGCTCGATGTATCGACGCTGGAGATCGTCAACACCGCCAAGCGCACGGGCGCGCAGGTCCGGGGTCCGATCCCGCTGCCGACCCGCATTGAAAAGTTCACCGTCAACCGCTCGCCCCACATCGACAAGAAGTCGCGCGAGCAGTTCGAAATCCGCACGCACAAGCGCGTGCTCGACATCGTCGATCCCACCCCGCAGACCGTCGACGCGCTCATGAAGCTCGACCTGTCGGCCGGCGTCGACGTCCAGATCCAGGTCCTGGGAGCTTAAGATGCGCACCGGAGTCATCGCCAAGAAAATGGGCATGATGCGCGTCTTCGCAGAAGACGGCGCACACGTGCCGGTCACCGTGCTGCAGCTCGAAAAGCTCACCGTCGTCGGCAACCGCACGCAGGAGAAGGACGGCTACGTGTCGGTCGTTCTCGGCGCGGGCTCGCCGAAGGTGAAGCGCATGACGAAGGCCGAGCGCGGCCAGTTCGCCAAGGTCAATGTCGAGCCGAAGTCGAAGGTCGTGGAATTCCGCGTCGACGCCGACAACCTCGTTCCGGTCGGCTCCGAGATCACCGCCGACCACTACGTCCCCGGCCAGTTCATCGACGTCGCCGGCATCTCGATCGGCAAGGGCTTCGCCGGCGCGATGAAGCGCTGGAACTTCGGCGGCCTGCGCGCCACGCACGGCGTCTCGGTGTCCCACCGCTCGCACGGTTCGACCGGCCAGCGTCAGGATCCCGGCAAGGTCTTCAAAGGTAAAAAAATGGCCGGCCACCTCGGCCAGGAACGCGTCACCACGCAGAGCCTCACGGTCGTGCGCGTGGACGCGGAACGCGGCCTCATCTTCGTGAAGGGCTCGGTGCCCGGATCGGATGGCGGCTGGGTTGAAGTGCGCGACGCCGCCAAGATCGCCCTGCACAAGGATGCGCCGAAGCCGGCGGCCTTCAAGCAAGCTCAAACTCAAGAAGCCGGGGCCTAAGGACCAGAGATGAAACTCGACGTTCTCACCCTCGAAGCCGGCAAGGCCGGTTCGGTCGATCTCGACGACGCCATTTTCGGCATCCCCGAGATTCGCAACGACATCATTGCGCGCATGGTGAACTACCAGCTCGCCAAGCGCCGCGCCGGCACGTCGAAGACGCTGTCGCGCGGTGAAGTCGCGCGCACGCACTCCAAGCTCTACAAGCAGAAGGGCACGGGCCAGGCCCGTCACGGCGCCGCGAACGCGCCGATCTTCCGCGGCGGCGGCCATGCCCACAACATCATGCCGCGCGATTATTCGCACGACCTGACGAAGAAGGTGCGCACGATGGCCCTGCGCCACGCGCTCTCGTCGAAAGCCGGCGCGCAACAGATCATCGTCATCGACGCCGCCAAACTGGACGCGCCGAAGACCTCCGACCTGAAGAAGAAACTCGCGAAGCTCGGCATCGAGAACGCGCTCGTGATCGCCGGCGCCGAAGTGGACGACAACTTCGCCCTCGCCGCGCGCAACATTCCGAACCTCGACGTGCTGCCGAGCGCGGGCCTCAATGTCTATGACATGCTGCGCCGCAAGCACCTCGTTCTCACGAAGGACGCGCTCGAAGCGATCAATGCGCGCTTCGCCGCCAAGACCGAGAAGGAGGCCGCGTAATGGCCGCCCCCAAAGTTTCCCCCAAAGTGTCTGCTGACGTGAAGCACTACGACACGATCATCGCCCCGATCATCACCGAAAAGGCGACGGTCCTCAGCGACCAGAACAAGATCGTCTTCAAGGTGCCGGTCTCGGCCACGAAGGTCGAGGTCAAGGCCGCGATCGAGGCGCTCTTCAAGGTGAAGGTCGTGTCCGTGAACACGATCGTCGTGAAGGGCAAGAAGAAGCGGTTCAAGGGCGTCGAGGGCAAGCGCTCTGACATCAAGAAAGCCATCGTGACGCTGGCCGCTGGCCAGTCCATCGATGTGACGACGGGGCTCTAAGAGATGGCGCTCAAAACTTTCCGTCCGACCTCGCCGGGTCGCCGCCAGCTCGTGATCGTGGACCGGTCCGACCTGTACAAGGGCAAGCCGGTCAAGAAGCTGACGCAGGGCCTGACGAAGTCGGGCGGCCGCAACAATGCGGGCCGCGTGACGGCGTTCCGCCACGGCGGCGGCCACAAGCGGACCTACCGCATCATCGATTTCAAACGTCGCAAGTTCGACGTGCCGGCGATCATCGAGCGTCTTGAATACGATCCGAACCGCACCGCGTGGATCGCGCTCCTGAAGTACGCCGACGGCGAGCTTGCCTACATCATCGCGCCGCAACGCGTGAAGGTCGGCGATACCGTGATCTCGGCTGAAAAGGCGGACGTGAAGCCCGGCAACGCGATGCCGCTCCGTTCGATCCCGGTCGGCACGATCATCCACTGCATCGAAATCAAGCCGCTGAAGGGCGCGCAGATGGTCCGCTCGGCGGGCTCCTACGCGCAGCTCGTCGGCCGTGACTCGGGCTACGCGCAGATCCGCCTGACGTCGGGCGAAGTGCGCATGGTGCCGGACGGCTGCATGGCCACCATCGGCGCGGTGTCGAACCCCGACAACATGAACGAAGTCTGGGGCAAGGCGGGTCGCTCGATCTGGCTGGGCCGCAAGCCCACCGTTCGCGGCGTCGCCATGAACCCCGTCGACCACCCCCACGGCGGTGGCGAAGGCAAAACCTCCGGCGGCCGTCACCCGACGACGCCGTGGGGCAAGAAGACCCGCGGTCCCAAGACCCGCAAGACCCAGGCGAGCGACCGGCTGATCATCCGCCGTCGCCACGCGAAGAAGTAGGAGAGGGCGATGCCTCGCTCAGTCTGGAAAGGCCCGTTCGTCGATGGCTACCTTCTCGCGAAAGCGGAGAAGGCCGGTCAGAACAACCGTCAGGGTGTGAAGACCTGGTCGCGTCGTTCGACGATCATGCCGCAATTCATCGGCGTGAAGTTCGACGTGCACAACGGCAAGTCGTTCATCCCGGTCGCGGTCACCGAGGACATGGTCGGTCACAAGTTCGGCGAGTTCGCGCCGACGCGGACCTATCACGGCCATGGCTCCGACAAGAAAACGAAGAGGAAGTAGGCCATGATGGTCGTGCGAAAAAAGCAGCGCGGACCGGACGGCAAGAATGTGCGCCGCGAGGCGGACAATGAAGCCAAGGCCGTACTCAAGATGGTCCGCATCTCGCCGCGCAAGCTCAACCTTGTCGCGCAGTCGATCCGCGGCCTGCGCGCTGAAAAGGCGGTCAACGAACTGACCTTCTCGCGCAAGCGCATCTCCGACGATGTGCTGAAGTGCCTGCAATCGGCGATCGCCAACGCCGAGAACAACCACAATCTCGACATCGACAGCCTCGTGGTCGCGGAAGCGCACGTCGGCAAGAACCTCGTGATGAAGCGCACCAGCACGCGCGCCCGCGGTCGTTCGGTCCGTATCGAAAAGCCCTTTTCCCAGCTGACCATCGTCGTGCGCGACATCAGCATGAACACGACAGAAGAGGCCGCCTGATGGGTCAGAAGGTCAATCCGATCGGGCTCCGGCTCGGTGTGAACCGCACGTGGGACAGCCGCTGGTATGCGAATACCGGCGAGTACGGCCGCCTGCTTCACCAGGATATCAAGATCCGCAAGATGCTGCGCGAGAAGCTCGCCGGCGCGGGCATTTCCCGCATCATCATCGAGCGTCCGCTGAAGAAGTGCCGCGTGACGATCTACACCGCCAAGCCGGGCGTTGTGATCGGCAAGAAGGGCGCCGACATCGAGAAGCTCCGCAAGGATCTGTCGAAGATGGTCGAGGGACACGAAGTGTTCCTGAACCTCGTCGAAGTGCGCAAGCCCGAGACCGACGCCATGCTCGTCGCCGAAGGCATCGCCCAGCAGCTCGAGCGCCGCGTGGCGTTCCGCCGGGCGATGAAGCGCGCGATGCAATCGGCCATGCGCCTCGGCGGCCAGGGCATCCGCATCAACGTGTCGGGCCGTCTCGGCGGCGCGGAAATCGCGCGGATGGAATGGTATCGCGAAGGTCGCGTGCCGCTGCACACGCTGCGCGCCGACATCGACTACGGCTTCTGCGAAGCCAAGACCGCCTATGGCCAGATCGGCGTGAAGGTCTGGATCTTCAAAGGCGAGATCATGGAACACGATCCCATGGCGCAGGACCGTCGCGCCGTGGACGCGGGTGAAAACCGTGAGCGTCGCGACCGCGACCAGCCGCGCGGCCCGCGTTCCGATCGTGACGATCGTCCGCGCGGCCCCCGTGGCCGTCGTCGCGACGAAACTGCAACCGAGACGGAAGGCGCAGGGAGCTAACCGTCATGATGCAACCGAAGAAAACCAGGTTCCGTCGCGCCTTCAAAGGCCGCATCCACGGAGCGGCGAAGGCGGGCTTCACGCTCAACTTCGGCTCGTTCGGCCTCAAGGCCATCGAGCCGGAGCGGATCACCGCCCGTCAGATCGAAGCGGCCCGCCGCGCCATCACGCGCCACATGAAGCGTCAGGGCAAGGTGTGGATCCGCATCTTCCCGGACGTGCCGGTGTCGAAGAAGCCGGCGGAAGTCCGCATGGGTTCCGGCAAGGGCGCGCCGGAATTCTGGGCCGCACGCGTGCACCCGGGTCGCATCATGTTCGAGATCGACGGCGTGGCCGACGACATCGCGCTGGAAAGCCTGCGTCTGGGCGCCGCCAAGCTCCCGATCAAGACACGCATCGTCGCCCGGATGGAGGGTCAGTGAGATGAAGCTCCGTGAAATCCGCAAGCAGATCGTCGACTTCCGCGGGATGGATCCCGAGAAGCTCGTCGACCAGCTGGCGCAGCTGAAAAAAGAGCAATTCAACCTGCGCTTCCAGCAGGCCACCGGCCAGCTGCAGTCGACCGCGCGGATCGGTGAAGTGCGCGACATGATTGCGCGCATCAAGACAGTCCTGCGCGAAAAGCGCCCGACGCAGTCGGTTTGAGGAGAGACTAGTATGCCTCGGCGCGTATTGCAGGGCGTGATCGTCAGCGACAAGGGCGACAAGACGGTGGTGGTGAACGTGGAGCGCACGTTCCTTCACCCGGTCATGAAGAAGACCGTGCGTCGCTCGAAGAACTTTCATGCACACGACGAGTCCAACACCTTCAAGGTCGGACAGGTCGTGTCGATTCAGGAATGTCCCCCCAAGAGCAAGCTCAAGCGGTGGGAAGTTGTCGGCGCCGTTCAGGCCTGACGTTGAAGGATTGGTGAGGATCGAAAAATGATCCAGATGCAGAGCAATCTCGACGTCGCGGACAACAGCGGCGCAAAGCGCGTGATGTGCATCAAGGTGCTCGGCGGCTCCAAGCGCCGCTACGCCTCGATCGGCGACATCATCGTCGTTTCCATCAAGGAAGCGATCCCGCGCGGCCGGGTGAAGAAGGGCGATGTCCGCAAGGCGATCGTCGTGCGCGTCCGCAAGGACATCAAGCGCAAGGATGGCTCCACCATCCGCTTCGACACGAACGCCGCCGTGCTGATCAACCAGCAGGGCGAGCCGATCGGCACGCGCATCTTCGGGCCGGTGCCGCGCGAGCTGCGCGCCAAGAACCAGATGAAGATCATCTCGCTCGCGCCGGAGGTGCTGTGATGGCTGCGAAGATCAAGAAGAACGACACCGTCGTCATCCTGTCCGGCAAGGACAAGGGCAACGTCGGCAAGGTGCTGAAGGTGATCCCGGACGCCGACCGCGTCGTCGTGGAGAACGTCAACGTCATCGCCAAGCACGTGAAGCCGTCGATCGCCGATCCCAATGGCGGCATCAAGCGCTTCGAAGCGTCGATCCACGTCTCGAAGGTCGCGATCCGCGATCCCTCGACCGGCAAGGCGACGCGCGTGGGATTCAAGACGCTGCCCGACGGCCGCAAGGTCCGTGTCGCGAAGGGCTCTGGAGTGCAGATCGATGTCTGAGGCCGCTTACGAACCGCGCATGAAGAAGCACTACCGCGATGCGGTGCGCTCCACCATGCGTGAAGCTTTCAAGTACTCCAACGACATGCAGATCCCGAAGCTTGACAAGATCGTGATCAACATGGGCGTGGGCGAAGCCGTCCAGGATTCCAAGAAGCTGAAGTCGGCGATGGACGCGCTCTCCGCGATTTCCGGCCAGAAGCCGATCGCGACGAAGTCGAAGAAGTCGATCGCGCAGTTCAAGATCCGCGACAACATGGCGATCGGCTGCAAGGTCACGCTGCGTGGCGAGCGGATGTACGAATTCCTCGACCGCCTGGTGACGATCGCGCTCCCGCGCGTGAAGGACTTCCGCGGTCTCAACGCCCGCTCCTTCGACGGTCGCGGCAACTACGCAATGGGCCTCAAGGAGCACATCGTGTTCCCCGAGATCAATTACGACCAGATCGACCAGGTCTGGGGCATGGACATCGTGGTCTGCACCACGGCGAAAAACGACGCCGAGGCGAAGGCCCTTCTGAAAGAGTTTGATTTCCCGTTCCGGAACTGATCCCGGCCGAAAGGCCGCTTGGGGTCCACCCCGGAACGCATCGGGAGAGTAGTATGGCGAAGACGAGTTCAGTGCAGCGCAACGAGAAGCGCAAGCGGATGGCGAAGAAATTCACCTCCAAGCGTACGCGCCTCAAGGCGATTGCGACCGACGAGCAACGTCCGCTTGAGGAGCGTTTCGAAGCGCGCATCAAGCTGGCGGCGCTGCCGCGCAATTCGTCGCCGACCCGGGTCCGCAACCGTTGCGAACTCACTGGTCGTCCGCGCGCGTACTACCGCAAATTGCGGATGAGCCGGATCGCACTGCGCGAGCTGGCGTCGCGGGGCCAGATCCCCGGCATGGTCAAGTCGAGCTGGTAAGGGAGGTCAGAACATGAATTTGAACGATCCCCTCGGCGACATGATCACCCGCATCCGCAACGCGCAACAACGCGGCAAGTCCAAGGTGACGAGCCCGAAGTCGTCGCTGCGCGCCAACGTCCTCAACGTTCTGCAGACCGAAGGCTACATCCGTAGCTGGGGCGAAGTGGAACAGGACGGCCACACGCAACTCGAGATCGAGCTGAAGTATTACGAAGGCGCGCCGGTGATCCAGGAGATCAAGCGCGTCTCGACGCCGGGTCGCCGCGTCTATTCGTCGATCAAGGATCTGGGCTTGGTCCGCAACGGCCTCGGCATCTCGATCCTCTCCACGCCGAAGGGCGTGATGTCGGACAACGCAGCGCGGACGGAAAACGTCGGCGGCGAAGTCCTCTGCAGGGTGTACTGATATGTCTCGTATCGGAAAACTACCCGTCGAGGCGCCCAACGGCGTGACCTTCAAGGTCGCCGGTCAGGACGTCGCGGTGAAGGGGCCGAAGGGCGAGCTCAGCTTCCGCGTGCCGGACGACATCTCCGTCGCGCTCGATGGCGGCGCTGTCGTCGTGAAGCCGCGCTTCGAGACCGCCCGGGCCCGCGCCATGTGGGGCATGTCGCGCGCGATCATCGCCAACAACGCCAAGGGCGTGAGCGAAGGTTTCGAGAAGACGCTCGAACTGCACGGCGTCGGCTATCGCGCCGCCATGCAGGGCACCAAGCTGCAGATCCAGCTGGGCTTCAGCCACGACGTCATCTTCACGCCGCCCGCCGGTGTGAAGATCGAATCCAGCAAGCCCACCGAAATCAAGATCAGCGGCATTGATCGTCAGGCCGTCGGTCAGGTTGCGGCCGAAATCCGCGGCTTCCGTCCGCCCGAGCCCTACAAGGCCAAGGGTGTGCGCTACGCCGGCGAACGGATCCGCCGCAAGGAAGGCAAGAAGAAGTAACGCCATGAAAAGCGCTCTCGAAAAAAATCTCCGCCGCGCCAAGCGGATGCGGACGAAGCTGAAGAAGGTGTCCGGCGGCAAGCCGCGCCTGTCGGTCTTCCGTTCGTCGAAGAACATCTCGGTGCAGATCATCGATGACGTGGCGGGCGTGACGCTCGCTGCGGCGTCGACGCTCGAAGAGGCGTTCAAGAAGGGCTCCGACAAGGACGCCGCCGTCGCCGTTGGCAAGCTCATCGCCACGCGCGCCGCCGAAAAGGGCGTCAAGCAGGTCGTGTTCGATCGCGGCTCGTATCTCTTTCATGGCCGGGTGAAAGCTCTGGCCGACGCCGCCCGTGAGGGCGGTCTCGAGTTCTGAGGATCAGGCCATGTCGATGACAGACGTTCCTACCGCACCGACCGAGGAGCAGCCGCCGCAGCGGCGCGGTCGCGGTCGCGGCAATCGTGAAGGCGGCGGTGGCGGCGATCGTGATCGCGGTCGTCGTGACAACCGCGGCGGCAATGACGGCGCCGACAGCGAATTCACCGACAAGCTGATCGCGATCAACCGCGTCGCCAAGGTGGTGAAGGGCGGCAAGAACTTCGCGTTCGCGGCCCTCGTGGTCGTCGGGGACAAGAAGGGCCGCGTCGGCTTCGGTCACGGCAAGGCGCGCGAAGTGCCGGAAGCGATCCGCAAGGCGACAGAAGAAGCCAAGAAGTCCCTCGTGCGCGTCCCGCTGCGCGAAGGCCGTACGCTGCACCATGACGGCGACGGCCGCTGGGGGGCGGGCAAGATCATGCTGCGTTCGGCGCCTCCCGGCACCGGCATCATCGCCGGCGGTCCGATGCGCGCTGTGCTCGAAGTGCTCGGCGTCCAGGACGTCGTCGCCAAGAGCAAGGGGTCGTCCAACCCCTACAACATGGTGCGCGCCACGTTCGACGCCTTCAAGAAACAGACGAGCCCGCGTCACATCGCCGGTCGTCGTGGCCTGAAGGTCGCCGACATTCTCAGCCGTCGCAAGGACAGCGCCGGTCAGGTCGAAGGCGCAGAGGGCTGATCATGGCTGCCAAGAAGAAGATCAAGGTCCGCCAGACCGCGAGCGTCATCGGGCGCGGCAAGGCGCAGATCGACACCGTGAAGGGCCTCGGCCTGCGCCGCATCGGCCACGTGGTCGAAGTGGAAGACACGGCCTGCACGCGCGGCATGCTGCGCGCCGTGGCCCACCTTACGCAAATCGTCGAGGAGCGCGGCTGAGCCGCGACTTCCCGGAGCAACTGAAATGTCCCGCCTGAACGAAATCTCCGACAATCCCGGCGCCACCAAGGGCCGCATGCGCGTGGGCCGCGGCGTCGGCTCCGGCAAGGGCAAGACCTGCGGCCGCGGCGTGAAGGGTCAGAAGTCGCGCGGCGGCGTCTCGATCAACGGCTTCGAAGGCGGACAGATGCCTGTCCACATGCGCGCGCCGAAGCGCGGCTTCAACAGCCTCAACCGTGCGCGCTACGCGGAAGTGAACCTCGGTCGCCTGCAGAAGGCGATCGACGCCGGCAAGATCGACGCGAAGAAAGACGTGGATGAAGCGGCGCTGGTCGCCGCCGGCCTCGTCCGTCGTGTGCGTGACGGCGTGCGCCTCCTTGCACAAGGCGACATCAAGACCAAAGTGAAGGTCGTCGTCACGGGCGCCACCCCCTCCGCCATCGCGGCCGTCGAGAAGGCGGGCGGTTCGGTCACCGTGACGAAGCCGGTCGTCGCCGACGCAGCGACGGCCTGACGACCTTTCTCCATAGCCTTTAGCAAGGCGACGGGAGAGGGGCGGGCTTCGTGAGGACCGGCGCTGCAGAGAGGTGAGTCTTTTCGCCTCACTTTGTCCCCGGCCACTCGCCTAGCTCGCGTATCGGCCCCTATAGGGGACGTCATTCGAGTCTGGAGCACCCATGGCCTCCGCCGCCGAGCAGCTTGCCCAAAACATCAACTTCTCGGCTTTCGCGAAAGCGACGGAACTCCAGAAGCGCATCTGGTTCACCGTCCTCGCGCTGATCGTCTGCCGGATCGGCACCTTCATCCCGATCCCGGGCATCGACCCCGCGGGCTACGCGGCGGCGTTCCAGTCGCAATCGGGCGGCATCCTTGGGATGTTCAACGTGTTCTCCGGCGGCGCCGTGGAACGCATGGCCATCTTCGCGCTGAACGTGATGCCGTACATTTCGGCGTCCATCATCATCCAGCTTCTGTCGACCGCTTCGCCCTCGCTCGAGCGGCTGAAGAAGGAAGGCGAAGCAGGGCGCAAGCAGCTCAACCAGTACACCCGCTACCTTACGCTCGTTCTGGCGATCATGCAGTCCTACGGCATCTCGATCGGCCTGCAGGGCTCGCAGGGCATCGTCACCGATCCCGGCATCTTTTTCACGATCTCGACGGTCATCACGCTGACCGGCGGGACGATGTTCCTGATGTGGCTCGGTGAGCAGATCACCGCGCGCGGCATCGGCAACGGCATTTCGCTGATCATCTTCGTGGGCATCGTCGCCGGCGCGCCGACGGCCATGTGGCAGATGCTCGAACTCGGCAAGAACGGCTCGCTGTCGATCTTCGCCATCTTCGCCATTGTCGCCGTGCTGCTGGCGGCGGTCGTGTTCGTCGTGTTCATCGAACGCTCGCAGCGTCGCCTCGTGATCCAGTATCCGAAGCGCCAGGTCGGCAATCGCATGTTCATGGGCGAAAGCTCGTTCCTGCCGCTGAAGATCAACACCGCCGGCGTCATTCCGCCGATCTTCGCGTCCTCGCTCCTGCTGCTGCCGTCGACGCTGGCGACCTTCGTCGGCCAGAGCGCGAACGCGCCGCAGTGGGTGCAGTCCGTCGTGGCCGCGCTCGGCTACGGCACGCCGTTGCACATGGCGCTCTACGCGTTCGGCATCATCTTCTTCTGCTTTTTCTACACGTCGATCGTGTTCAATCCGGACGAGACCGCCGACAATCTCCGCAAGTACGGCGGGTTCCTGCCCGGCATCCGTCCCGGCAAGCCCACGGCGCAATATCTGGACTATGTCCTCACCCGCCTGACGGTCATCGGCGCGATCTACATCACGCTGGTCTGTCTGCTGCCGGAAGTGCTGATCTCGTACCTGCAGGTGCCGTTCTACCTCGGGGGCACGTCCATGCTGATCGTGGTCTCGGTGACCATGGATACCGTGACCCAGATCCAATCCCACTTGCTTGCGCACCAGTATGAGGGTCTCATCAAGAAGACCAAATTGCGGGGCGGAAAAAAGTGAACCTCATCCTCTTCGGTCCGCCCGGGGCCGGAAAGGGCACACAGGCCAAGCGTCTCGTGGACAGACGCGGCTATGTGCAGCTCTCGACAGGCGACATGCTCCGCGCGGCCAAGGCCAGCGGGTCCGAACTCGGCCAGCGGGTCGCGGCGATCATGGACTCGGGCTCCCTCGTCTCCGACGCCATCGTTATTGAACTGATCGAGGACGCGCTGGAACGCCACAAGGGCGCGCCGGGCTTCATCTTCGACGGCTTCCCGAGGACAATCGCCCAGGCCGAAGCGCTCGATTCCATACTCGCCGCGCGCGGGCAGGTGATCGATCTGGTGCTGCGCCTAGAGGTCAACGAAGCCGCCCTGATCGCGCGCATCACCAAACGCTTCGAGGAACAGGGCCGCGCCGACGACAACCCCGATTCCTTCAAGAGCCGCCTCAAGGCCTACTCAGACCAGACGGCGCCGCTCGTCCCGTATTATCAGGGGCAGGGCAAGATGATCGGCGTGGACGGCATGGCCGACATGGACGCCGTCAGCGCATCCGTCGCGGGCGCCATCGACGCCACGACGCGCAAACGCTGAGCGTCTTCCGCCTGCATTGATCCCCCGAAAGCGGCATGTAGAGTGCCGCAAAACACGGGCGCAACCGATGCGCCATCGGGGAAACGTCTCATGAAACTCGTTCTGCGCGTGCTCGCCGGCCTGGCGGGGCTTCTCGGCATCTTCATCGCGCTGGCAACCTGGGCCAACCCGGCCGGCCCGCCTGCCACGCTTGGTCTTGAAGGCGTCGGCGGCCTTGGCGAGGCGACGATCCGCGCGGATGTCGCCGGCTTCTTCGGGACCTTCGGCATTCTTGCCCTCGCCGGCGCCGTGCGCGGCGAGGCACGCCTTTTCACGGCGCCGCTGCTGCTGATCGGCCTCGCCCTCGCCGGTCGCGCGCTCACCGTCGTGATGTCCGGCTACGAGCCGGCCATGGCGCAGCCGATGATCATCGAGGTGGGGCTTCTGGCGGTCTTTGCAGCCGGACGGTTTCTGCTCGGAGCGCGTGCCTGATCGCACCGCCTCCCTAGCCCTGAGAATCAGCCGTCTGCAGCTTCCACAATCTCGCAAATGGCTTTCTTCACGCCCTCTGCAGACGACGCAATCATGGGTGGCGTCGTCAGGATGGCTTCGACTGATACGGCGCTGCCTTCAGGCTTTAAGATCATGCTTAGCGGCATCTGTTTGCTGCCGCCGGGAATGTCTTGAACCGCCGTGACCGTGCCGATGTCACGGTCGGCGCGAATGTCTTTCCAGTGACCATCGGTCGCGAGCGCGCGCGCGATATTCACGACCGCAGCTTGAACTGTGACGCCCGCTGCTGTGGCCTGCGTTTTCCAGCGCCGCCCGCGCATGAAGCTGCCCTCGGTTGTCAGGTTTGCGCTGCAAGCTGCGGACATCGCCTGGGTTGTAGCCGCGCGCGCAGGTTGTGCGGCGGCGAACTCAGGTCCTGCGACCGTGCAAACGGACAGCGCGAGCGCCGCCAAGATTCCACTGTCGTTTCATGGTCTAACCCCTCCCAAGGATCGGCGCGCACCCTCAAGTTGTGTCTTGGGTGGCTTTGCGCCTGAAAGTATGGGTAGAGCTGACCCATACTTGGGTCAATCGATTTGCACGCTGCCGCCAAAATTGGCGGTTGGTGATGATTGAGAACGAGCGGATGTGAACCTTCGCCTTCGGACGCTTGGTGTTCCGCTCCCATTGAGGCCTTCCGCGACAATTTCGCGCAAATGGGGCGCCCAGCCCGGCTAACGGACGGTTGACGACGCGAAGTCGGGCGCTATAAGTCCCGCTCTTCGCCAGAGTTCGCTCTCGCCCAGCCCCGGAAATCGGGGGTGGACGGCGTATTGTTTATATTCTGAGGACCTCCGATGGCCCGTATCGCCGGCGTCAACATCCCGACCCAGAAGCGCGTCGAAATCGCGCTGCAGTACATCCATGGCATCGGCCAGGCCTACGCCAAGGAAATCTGCGCGAAGGTCGGCCTCGCGGCCGAGCGCCGCGTGAACCAGCTCACCGACGCCGAAGTCCTGCAGATCCGCGAAGCGATCGACAAGGACTACACGGTCGAAGGCGACCTCCGTCGCGAAGTCGCCACCAACATCAAGCGCCTGATGGATCTCGGCTGCTACCGTGGCCTGCGCCACCGTCGCGGCCTGCCGGTTCGCGGCCAACGCACCCACACCAACGCCCGCACCCGCAAGGGACCCTCTAAGCCGATCGCCGGCAAGAAGCAGGCGACAAAGAAGTAAGATCGGGAACACGGACAGATGGCCAAGGAAGCAAAGCGCGTCAAAAAAAGCGAGCGCAAGAACATCGCCTCTGGCGTTGCGCACGTGAACGCGTCCTTCAACAACACCATGATCACCATCGCCGACGCGCAAGGCAACACGATCTCGTGGTCGTCCGCCGGCACGATGGGGTTCAAGGGCTCGCGCAAGTCGACGCCGTATGCGGCGCAGGTTGCGGCGGAAGACGCAGGCCGCAAGGCCATGGAGCACGGCATGCGCACCGTCGAGGTGAACGTGTCGGGTCCGGGGTCGGGTCGGGAATCAGCGCTCCGCGCGCTGCAGGCCGTCGGCTTCACCGTGACCTCGATCCGCGACGTGACGCCGATCCCGCACAACGGTTGCCGTCCGCCCAAGCGCCGTCGCGTCTGAGCACCTATATTGACGGCGGGCGCGCCCGAAGACGGCGCGCTTTTCCCATTTCTCCCTCCCCGGGGCACACATGTCGATTGAAAAGAACTGGCAAGAGCTGATCCGACCGAAGAAGCCGGTCGTCGAGCACAGCTACGATCCCAAGCGTCGCGCCACGCTGATCGCCGAACCGCTCGAGCGCGGCTTCGGCATGACGCTCGGCAATGCGCTGCGTCGCGTGCTGCTCTCCTCGCTGCAGGGCGCAGCGATCACGGCCGTCCAGATCGACGGGGTCGTGCACGAATTCTCGCCAATCCAGGGCGTCCGCGAGGACGTGGTGGATATCGTCCTCAACCTGAAGCAGGTCGCCATCAAGATGCGCGGCGAGGGCCCCAAGCGCCTGATGCTGAAGGGCACGGGCCCGGGCGAAGTCACCGCCAAGGACATCCAGGTCACCGGCGACATCGAAATCCTCAACCCCGACCACGTGATCTGCACGCTGGACGAGGGCGCGCAGCTGCGCATGGAACTGACCGTCAACGCCGGCAAGGGCTACGTCGCCGCCGAGAAGAACCGTCCCGATGACGCGCCGATCGGCCTCATCGCGGTCGACAGCCTCTACTCGCCGGTCAAGCGCGTCGCGTATCGCGTCGACAACACCCGCGAAGGCCAGGTTCTCGACTACGACAAGCTGATCATCGAAGTCGAAACCAACGGCGCGCTGCGTCCGGAAGATGCGATCGCGTACGCCGCGCGCATCCTGCAGGACCAGCTCCAGGTGTTCATCACCTTCGAAGAGCCGAAGAAGGCCATGGCGTCGGCTGACAAGCCGGACCTGCCGTTCAACCCGTCGCTTCTCAAGAAGGTCGACGAACTCGAACTGTCGGTACGCTCGGCCAACTGCCTGAAGAACGACAACATCGTCTACATCGGCGACCTCATCCAGAAGTCGGAAGCGGAAATGCTCCGCACGCCGAACTTCGGCCGGAAGTCGCTGAACGAGATCAAGGAAGTGCTTTCGGGCATGGGCCTGCATCTCGGGATGGCGGTCGAGAACTGGCCGCCGGAAAACATCGAAGACCTCGCCAAGAAATACGAAGACAACGTCTAAAGACCTCCAACAGGACCTGCAGTCATGCGCCACGGCGTCGCCCTCAAGAAGCTCAACCGCACTGCGGCTCACCGCACGGCGATGTTCGCCAACATGGCGGCGGCACTGATCAAGCACGAGCAGATCGTGACCACACTGCCGAAGGCGAAAGCACTTCGTCCGGTCGTGGAAAAGCTCGTCACGCTCGCCAAACGCGGCGATCTGCACGCGCGCCGGCTGGCTGCTTCGCGCATCCGTGACGAGGACATGACCAAGAAGCTCTTCGACACGCTCGGCCCCCGCTACAAGGCGCGTGGCGGCGGCTACATCCGCATCATGAAGGCGGGCTTCCGCCATGGCGACAACGCGCCGGTGGCGGTGATCGAATTCGTGGACCGCGACGAGAGCGCCAAGGGCGTCAACAGCGGCCCGAAGATCGAACGTCACGCCTACGACGAATAGAAAGCGAACCGTCTCCCAGACGTCGCTGGAAAGCCCCGCCTCCGCAAGGAGCGGGGCTTTTCGTTGTTGCGCATTTTCCGTTGTCACGCGACGTCGTACAACTCCATGCGAATGACCATGCCGGTACAGACCGGCACGACGGGAGGATTTCTTGGTGACGCAAAATGAACAGGTGATCCTCGATTTCTGTGCAGCCTGGTCGCGGCTCGATGTGGAGGCATTGCTCGAGTACTTCTGCGAGGATGGCGTCTATCACAACATGCCGATGTTGCCGGTCGCGGGAAAGGCTGCACTCCGCCCGTTCATCGGCGCTTTTCTCAAGGGATGGACCTCCACCGCGTGGGAGGTGATCAACATCACCTCTGCCGGAGATGTCGTCATCGCCGAACGCGTGGACCGTACAATGGTCGGCGACAAGGCGGTTAACCTGCCGTGCTGCGGGGTATTCGAGATGCGCGACGGTCGAATCAGCGTGTGGCGCGATTACTTTGATATGGGCACGTACACGCGTGCGCTCGCCAGCTAGTGCAGCTTCGTCAGGCGCCCGTCCGCGGCTTCACCGCGAAATCCATCGCGAAGCCGCCGTCGATATAGCGCGAGACGCGCGCATACTGCGCGCCCACCTTCACCCAGGCTCCGATAAGCGGACGCGGGCGAGCGGTGCGCACGGCGATCCCGACGAGCGAGAAGTCGATGATCTCACACAGCAGTTTCGCGCCGTCCTCCAGTTCGATCTCGGTCATGCCCGCGCCGTCATGGCGGATGTTGCGGCGGTCTTCGCTGACGCCTGCGCCGGGATTGGCGAGCACGGTGAGCTGCTCGGCGATGCGCTCGCGCTTGTGCACGCTGGCGTCGAACTTCACGGCGAAGGTGTTGACTTCGAGCAGGCGTACGACCTGCGATTTCACGCGGCCGATGTCCTTCAGGTAGATGATGATCTCTTCGCCGGCATAGGCGGGGGCGGGCGAGGCGATGCGGGCGTCGCCGGGCGAGATGTCGAGGGTCCGGCAGTCGTGCTCGATGCCGCTCGGCTCCATCAGGCGGCCGCCAATGATCAGGTCGAGGCGGCGGAAGCGGCGCCGGTCCGGCGCCTCCCGGCGGGCAAGTTGCATCATCGCGTGCGCGCGGGCGAGATTGGCGGCCAAGGGTCGTCTCCGATCGGAACGACCGACCATCCGCCCGCCGTGGTGAAGAAAAAGTTTACGATGACGAACAGTGACGCCTGCGTCACGTATTGCGCCGCGCGCCGGGCTTCGGCAGCATCGCCGCAACGAAACTCAAGGGAGGCGCCCGTGGCCGACACGCAACGCGCGGATTACGTCATCATCGGCGGCGGCAGCGCCGGCTGCACGCTCGCGGCGCGGCTGAGCGAGGACGGCGCGGCGACGGTGGCCCTGTTGGAAGCGGGGCCTCGGGACACGAGCCTGCTGGTGCGGATGCCGGCGGGCGCGGGGCGTCTCATCCCCACCAAGAACGAGCACAACTGGGGCTTCTGGACAGAGCCGCAGGCCCATCTGAACAACCGCAAGCTCTTCTGGCCGCGCGGGCGGGGTCTCGGCGGCTCCAGCTCCATCAACGGCATGATCTACATCCGCGGCCACGCCCGCGATTACGATCAGTGGCGCCAGATGGGCCTTACCGGCTGGGGCTACCGCGACGTGCTGCCGTATTTCCGGCGTTCGGAATCCTACGAGACGGGCGCCGATCCGTGGCATGGCGGCGCCGGCCCGCTGCACGTCTCGCGGCCAGCCTCGCACAACCCGCTCTACAAGGCCTTCGTCCAGGCCGGCGCAGCGGCCGGCCATCCGGTCACGCGCGACTTCAACGGCCATCAGCAGGAAGGCTTCGGTCCCTACCAACTCACCATCAAGGACGGCGAACGCTGGAGCGCGTCGTTTGCGTATCTGCGCCCCGCGCTCGAGCGGCCCAACCTCACGGTGATCCCCGAGGCGTATGCCACGCGCATCATCATCGAGAAGGGCCGCGCGATCGGCGTCGAATATGCGGGCGGCCCCGGCAAGCCGGTGCAGAAAATCTACGCCGACAAGGAAGTGCTGCTCGCGGCCGGCGCGGTGCAGAGCCCGCAGATCCTGCAGCTCTCCGGCGTCGGAGATCCGGCGCTCCTCGCCAAGCACAACATCGCCGTGCACGCGCCGCTCACCGAGGTGGGCCGCAACATGCAGGACCACCTCGACGTCTGCGTCATCAACGAATGCACCAAACCGATCACCGCGTACTCCGCGCAGAAGGGCTTCAACCAGATCAAGACCGGCCTCAACTACATCACGCGCAAGCAGGGGCCGGGGCGGCAGAACTTCCTCGAAAGCGGCGCTTTCCTGAAGTCGCGCAAGGAACTCGATCGTCCCGATCTGCAGCTGCACCTGGTCGCCGCGATCATGATCGACCACGGCAATACGCGCGTGGAGAAGGACGGCTTCACCATCCACGCCTGTCAGCTGCGTCCCGAAAGCCTCGGCACGATCACGCTGAAAAGCACGGATCCGTTCGCCGAACCCGCGATCGATCCCAACTATCTCGCCACCGATCTCGATCTGCGCACCATGCGCGAGGCGGTGAAGATTTCCCGCGATGTCGCGAACCAGAAGCCGCTCGAATTCTTGCGCGGCGCCGAAATCCGTCCGGGGCTCGACGTGAAGACCGACGCCGAGATCGACGCCTGGATCCGCCAGACCGCCGAGACGATCTATCACCCCGTCGGTACCTGCCGCATGGGCGCCGACGATCGCGCCGTCGTGGACGAGACGCTCAAGGTGCGCGGCATCGAAGGGCTGCGCGTCGTAGATGCGTCGGTGATGCCCACGCTCGTCGGCGGCAACACCAATGCGCCGACCATCATGGTCGCGGAAAAGGCGTCCGACATGATCCTCGGACGGAAGCCGCTGCCGCCGGAAGACGCAACCATCGCCGAGGACGCTGAACGCGCGGCCTGAGGCTCTATGATCGCCGCTTCGATTCGGAGCCGATGATGTCCAAACCTGTCTATGCGCGCCTGCGCGCCTACCTCGCCGGTCTCGAAGGCGATCCCGCAACGCTGACCTTCGAGACGATCGAAGAGATCGTCGGCGGCGATCTGCCGGACGGCGCGCGCTCGGACGAGGACTGGTGGTCCAACGAGCCCGGCAAGATCATGAGCCGTCACGCCGAAGGTTGGCTGGACGCGGGGTACGTGGTCGCGGACGTCGATCTCGATCGCGGCGTGGCCCGGTTCGAGGAGGATTGACCCGAATTTGCAAATTGGTCGCACCTTCATTTAACGTGCGATCTTGTGATTGAGAAGTATTCGCATTAGCAATCCCTTCGGCTCGAGAACGAGCGACTGAGGGGAGTTTTCACGTGGCCAAGATCAGCCGTCCGTTGTCCTTGCGGGACGAACTGCGGGCGTATGCCGCGATCGCCGCGGTCGCCACGACCGGTCTGGGGTTTGCCGTGCCGGCCAACGCCGAAGACGCAAGCGACCCGCCGCGCGAGACCGAAACGGTCGTGGTCACCGCCACCCGGCCTGAACAGAATCCCTACGCCGATCCCGAAGCGCCTTACCGCATCCTCCGCTCGGCGAGCGGCCTGCTGACCGAGGAGCTCCAGGATGTGCCGAAGGCGATCACGGTCATCCCGGACACGGTGATCGACGATCTCGGCGCCACCAGCTTCCGCGATCTCTTCCGCGCGCAGCCGGGCGTGACGCTCGGCACCGGGGAGGGCGGCAACGCTTTCGGCGGCCGCATCTTCATCCGTGGCTTCGATGCCCGCAACGACGTGTACGTCGATGGCGTGCGTGATCCCGGCGTCGGCTCGCGCGAAGTGTTCGCGGTGCAGCAGATCGAAGTGCTGCGCGGCCCGAGCGGCGCATTCGGCGGTCGCGGCACGACGGGCGGGTCCGTCAGCCTCGTCACCAAGCAACCCGGTGAAGGCAGCTGGGGCGACGCGGAGGTCACGGTCGGCACGGATGACACGCGCCGCATGACCGTCGACGTCAACCGCGAGATCACCGACGACCTCGCGATCCGCTTCAACGGCATGTACCACGAGTCCGGCGTCGCGGGACGCGACTACGTGTTCAACAACCGCTGGGGCTGGGCGCTCGCGGTCGCCTACACGCCGACCGATGACCTGCGCATCGGTTTCGACGCCTATCACATGGCGAGCGACTACCTGCCTGACTGGGGCCATCCGTATGACACGGTAAATAACGAGCCGTTCAACGTGCGCCGCGAAAACTACTATGGTGTCCTGGCGCGCGACTTCGGCGAAGCCTTCGCAGACGTCTATACGGCCTCGATCGACTATAGCTTCAGCGACAACGCAAAAATTCACTCGATCCTGCGCTACGGCCAGAGCAAGAACGCCTACACGGCGTCAGCGCCCGAGCAGCCCAACACGACGCTCGGCACCGTCGGCGCCAACGCCAAGCGCCGTGACGCGCTGACCGACTACTGGGCGCACCAGACAAGTCTGACGCTTCAATTCGCCACCGGCGGCATCGAACACGCGTTGGTCGTCGGCTACGATCTCTCCAAGGAAGAAGTGCTGAACCGTACGCGCGCCTTCACCGAATGCGCGACGCTGCCGTGCACCGGAACCGCGGCCAATCCGCGTCTCGATCTCTACAATCCGGATCCGACGATCCCGTTCGGCCGCGCCACAGCGGTGACGGGGCGCCCGATCATCACCACTGAAACGGCGGCCATCTACGCCATCGACACGCTCAAGTTCTCGCCGCAGTGGGAAGCCTTGTTCGGCGTGCGCGCGGACCGTTATTCGGCCGACACGACGGGACTGACGCCGACGCGCTCGTCAGAGAGCGAATACGTCAACTGGCACGCGGGCGTGTCCTACAAGCCGTTCGACTATTCGACGTTGTATGTGAGCTATGGTTCGTCCTCAAACCCACCGTGCGAACAGCTCGACGCCTTCGCGCTCGACTACGGCGGCTGCGACCAGCGCGTCGTGACGCTCGATCCCGTGCGCAACACCTCCCTCGAAGCTGGCGCGAAGTTCACGCTGTTCGGCCACCTCAACGCCAACGCCGCGCTGTTCCAGATCGAACGCACCGGGGTGGCGGTGCAGAACGGCGCCGCCATCGGCGAGCAGGACCAGGAAGTGATCGGCATCGAGCTGACGCTGGCCGGCGCCATCACGGAGCGCTGGAGTGTCTTCGGCGGCCTGTCGGCGTTCGACACCGAAGTCACGGCGAGCCCCGTGGCGGCGCAGGTGGGCGGCAAATTCCCGAACGTGTCGGAGACGAGCTTCACGCTCACGTCCCGCCACCAGATCACCGATCGCCTGCACTTCGGCGGCACCGCCACCTACGGCAGCGAAAAGTACGGCGGGTCCATCACCGCAGGCTCGACGAAGGTTTCCGGCTACACGCGCTACGATCTCTTTGGCGGCTTTGAGATCAGCTAGAATGTCGAAATCTCGTTCAACGTGCTCAATCTGACGGACGAACTGTACTACGATGCGCTCTATCGCAGCGCGACGCCGTTCTCCTACATCGCCCCCGGGCGGTCCGCGCTGGTGACGCTCAACATCGATTTCTGAGGCCCGCCTTGCTTGTCTGCATTCCCGACGTGCTCGACAGGCAAACGGTGGCGGCGTTTCGCGCACGGCTTGACGCCGCCCACTGGATCGATGGTCGCGCGACGGCGGGCGTGCAGTCCGCCGCCGCCAAGCGCAACACGCAGCTCCCCGAAGACGCGCCGCTGACGCGCGAACTCGGGGACAAGGTGCTCGACGCGCTCGCCGGCAACGCGCTGTTTCTCTCCGCCGCCTTGCCACTGAAGATCTTTCCGCCGCTCTTCAATCGCTACGAGGCGGGCGACGGCTTCGACGCGCACGTGGACAACGCCATCCGCGCCGTGAAGGGCGCGCCGGTGCGCGTCCGCACCGATCTTTCTTGTACGCTCTTTCTCAGCGAACCCGACGAATATGAGGGCGGCGAGCTCGTCATCGAAACGAACTTCGGCGGGCAGACGGTGAAGCTGGAAGCGGGATCGCTCGTGGTCTACCCGGCCTCGAGCCTGCACCGTGTTTCGCCGATCACGCGCGGTCGGCGCGTGGCGTCTTTCTTCTGGTTGCAGAGCATGGTGCGCGACGAGGGCGAGCTATAGCCGAATCTTGGTGACGCGCTGACGGATCAAGCGGCGGCGACTTCGGCTTGAGAATTGAGCGACGCTGCTGTTTCCTCGATGCCGTCTTTGAATTTTATCCCATAGATCACCTTTGGCAAGAAGCTGGTTCCGTCAAGGCGT
>Ga0163152_10002287_pt1 | contig 27754 bp, 23 predicted proteins | sample OliLakLV19MP8IB2_FD_148635 | JGI IMG/M metagenome (GOLD analysis project Ga0163152, IMG submission 148635) | Freshwater microbial mat bacterial communities from Lake Vanda, McMurdo Dry Valleys, Antarctica - Oligotrophic Lake LV.19.MP8.IB-2 | ecosystem: Environmental > Aquatic > Freshwater >...
GGATGGCGGCTCCCCGGAAATTCAAAACGACCTTGGACTGGCTTACCAGATGATAGGTCAACATGAGCAGGCAGTAAAAGCCTTCGAACGAGCACTGGCGCTAGAGCCCCGATTGACGGAAGCGGCAATCAACCTCAGCAATGCCTACTCGACGAATGGCCGGACCCAGGACGCGGCTCAGGTCTTATCGCAAGCAATTGCCAGCAATCCGGGCAATGCTAAAGCCCACAACAACCTGGGCACACTGTTCTCGATGGAAAGTAAGTGGGGAGCGGCTTTGTACGAATTCCAGAAGGCCGTAGCTCTTTCGCCGAGCATGCCTTCGGCGCATTACGGACTGGGCTCGGTATTGCTTCAGACTAAAAGCTACATGCCGGCTGTTCGTGAATTTAAGCAAGCTTTGGCATTGAATCCCAACTTCACAGAAGCACAGACTAAAATTGAAGAGGCCTACCGCAAGGCAGGAATGGCACAGGCACTTTAGTCAGTTTCCATGGAACGCATTTTTCTCATAGGTCCTCCTGGAGCCGGCAAGACAGCCTGTGGTCAGGCTTTGGCCGAGAAACTCGGTTGCCAATTCTTCGACACAGACCAATTGATCGAACAAGCTGAGTCTCGCAAACTTTCTCATATTTTTTCCACAGATGGCGAGGCGCACTTTCGACTACTTGAAAGCCGGCTCTTGGACGAGTTGGACTCGATGAAACTAGCAGGGCAGAAGGTTGTATTCGCTACAGGTGGCGGACTGCCTGTTTACAACGACAACCTCCGACGGCTCAAGCGCCTCGGTAATGTGATTGCTCTTTACGCAGATTTATCAGTGTTGATAGAGCGTGTAAAATCCAACGCAGACCGCCCACTGCTCGTTTACCGGGAAGCAGGGGAAGCTGACAAGCAGCTACGAAATCGGTTGTCTGATCTTCTTGAACAAAGGTCATCCGTGTATGCTCAAGCGGGGTATAAAATTGACACATCTTGTCTAAAGCCAGACGAAGTTGCCGATGAGATAGTTAGAATTTTGTACGAAAACTAAGCCGCTCGGTCATTTGCAGACGAAGGAGTTCGCATTGTCAGTCACCCAGGAAGAACTGATGTTTCTCCAATCGCAATTGGAAGGGCTCGAATCAATTTTTCTCGAACTAATTCCCTTCGGCGTCGAGTTAAAGCGCCAACAGGTGCAGGACTACTATGAAAAGCGCTTCGAGCAAGCAACCAAACCAACTGCCAACGTGGCAGAAACAGAGCTTAAGCGACAATTCAATACCAAAGCAAATAATGTCCGGAACCTGGTAGATAGCGCTGAATCCCTTGGCGATGCGGGGAACAAGCTGAATCTCATTCGTGCAGCTGCAACCTTGCCAGACGAGCGCAGCAAGCCGTTGAAGGCCAATGTTGGTCCCTTTTGCCACCAGCTTCTTTATGAAAGCAGAGTCGATCCTGCCAACTTTGAAGCCATTCAAGCCAGTAGCGAACTAGGGCACGTTGAGGCACGGGTGCTGCTTGGTTCAGTAATGTTCCTGATTGCAGAAGAAGTTGATTTCGCCGAAAGCACACTACCGGTGAAAGACTTGCTCCAAAAGCTGATCAAACTTGCCGGCTCCCGCGGCTTGCTTGCTCGAAACGATCCGTTTTTGATCGAGGCACAGTGCGCTTTAGAAGCGATGAACGACGAAACGTGAAATGAAAATTCTCATTTTGCACGGCCCAAATCTCAATATGCTCGGACTGCGAGAGCCCGGTGTATATGGGTCAGCAACGCTCAGCGACATCGACAGCAGTATTCGGAATGTTGCCGAGGAACTGGCGTTGGACGTCGACATACTGCAGTCAAATATAGAAGGCGAATTACTGACGGCGATTCAAAAAGCACCTGATAGCCGAATTGACGGCATCGTGATCAATCCAGCAGCATATACACATACATCAATCGCCCTTCGCGATGCACTCCTGGCTATCAATCTGCCATTTATCGAAGTACATATTTCGAACACGTTTGCCCGTGAGAACTTTCGCCACCACTCATATCTATCTGATATCGCATCTGGCGTAATAATTGGGTTTGGACCAGTTGGTTACCTGCATGCATTACGCGCATTGCATCAACTACTCAAGGTTACACATGCGGCAAACGCTGATTCTGCGCCGTCCGACACAGCCTGAGAGTCTTGTAAAAGAATATTCATTGTCCGGTTCCCAGCCCGGAACCGCGATCTACTATAGTATTGGCCAAGAATATGGAGTTCCTGATGACAATATTTGCCGGAATCACCAGCAGCAAAACCATCGCACTTGCGTTTGCAGCAATGGGATCGCTAATGATGTTCGGCGCGCCGGCACTTGCCGACGATGAAGTGGTCAAGGAACCAGCCAAAGACGCAGATTCTAAGGTTGCAGCCGACGTAGGCAAGAAGTCGTATAAAGACGAAGCCGTACGCCATTATAATCGCGGTCATGATCTGCATAAACAGGGCTTCTTCAATCAAGCTGTCGCCGAGTACAAAGCCGCTCTCACGGCTGACGAACGTATGGAAGAAGCCCATACAAACCTTGGACTAATTTACGCCGCACAGAAGAATTACGGTAAAGCGATGGACGCTTTCAAGAAATCGCTGGTGCTCAATCCAAATCGCACCAACGCTTTAAACGGCTTAGGTACTGTACTTTACGCCAAGAATCGCCTACCAGAAGCGATGGAACAGTGGAAGAAAGCTGTAGAGATTGATCCCAATTTTGCATCGGCACACTTCAACATGGGCAATGCTCTCGAGAATGAAAAAGACTTCAAAGGGGCAATTGAAGCGTATGTAAGCGCAATTTCCATCAGCCCATCATTGGCAGATGCATACTATCGCATCGGAAGCATATACGCCAAGCAGAAACACCCCGCTCAAGCAAAACTCTTGCTGACACGCGCCATCGACTTGCAGCCAGCGGCAGAATTTGTGCGAGAGGCCAAGAAAACCATCGCTTCGTTAGATAGCGAATACAGCAATCGGGCCGCTGATGAACCGGAAGTCAAAATGAACATCATGGCTCCGCCCACGGGTCCGTCAAGCGGCGGTTAAGCCTAAAAATGAGCGCTGCCACCGATTCGAAGAAACAAACCATCGCAAACCTCATCGGCGGAAATATCGTCGACGACGGCGACAGAGTTGCAGTCTGCATTAAAGGGCTTGTGGACGGATTTCCGGCCACGATGGAAGCAATCTATGCTGGTTGGCCCTTTGGCGTTGTCTATACGCTCGAGACTACCGTCCTGACAGACCAATTGCAGCCACAGGCGGATGGACGGATTACGATCTACCCACGGGTAGGCCGCGGCATGGCTAGCTTTTTCACGAAGCTATTTCTCTTCGAATCCAGCGGCCTGTCAGTGGGCGATAAAGGTCTGGAGAAGATTTTCAATTTCTCTTATGAAGAGCGAGAAGTAGCCGAGCGCTTTATCCACTACCCCGGTATCCGCGAGCTGCTAATCGGCCTGGAGAATGTCTCTAAATTTTCGGAATTAGTTGTGCGCCCAGGCGTTGGCATTTACTTGGCCCAGCCTGGATGTTTTGATTCTCTGGAGTTCGATGTGTGCCGCAACACGTTTCAAACCCTCGGAGCCATTGGCAAGGTGCTGTTCGAGGCTTTCTAAGTGCTACACTGAACTGAGATTCTGAGACTCGGAAAAGCATGGTCCAAGCGAGAAATCAAACTGACACACTGTTCGTCATTCGAAGCAGCCAGCGTAAACGCGCAATTAAGATCAGCGTGTGCGTATTAGCTTTGGCTGGTCTTGCTGTCGGTGCCTGGTTCGGTTGGCAAACATACACCACAGCAAACAAACCGTCCATTGATCCGCGCAACATACGCGAAGTCAAACGTGGATCTATCGATGTTCACATAAGCAGTACAGGAACCATTCGCCCTTATAACCAGGTTAAGTTGAGTCCCAAATACACAGGGCTGCTGCGAAATCTATATGTTCAACAAGGCGATAAAGTCACGGCCGGGCAAGTCGTTGCCGAGATGGACGACAGTAACCTGCTGGGCCAGGTGCAGGCAGCAGAAGCAGCCTTCCAGGCAGCAAAAGCTAACTACGAGAAAGCTTTGCACGGCAGCCGCCCCCAAGAACTGATCGATTCTGACGCCCAGCTGCGTAAAGCCAAAGCAATGGTGCATGGAGCCACGATGGCCTGCAACCGCAGCAGAGCTGACGTCAAGGCGATGGAAGCAGCGGTTGTGCGCGATGAAACCAATGCTAAAAGGCTGGCAGTGCTCGCCAAGCAAGGGGCAATCTCAGATCAGGATCGTCTCAATGCCGAGACCCAGGCGCAAGTTAGCAATGCCCAACTGGATCGCGCACGACAGGATCTAAAACAGACTGAATTTGCTTTAGCGCAAGCAATGAATGACTCGGAAAGCGCCACACAAAAATTGAGCATGGTCAAGGAAGGCCTGCGCATGGAGGATGTACGCGCCTCGCAACAGTCCATGTTGCAAGCCGCGGGCAATTTGCACTTTATCCAGAGTCAAATGAATGATACGAAAATTCGCGCACCGTTTGCTGGAGTGGTGGCACAAAAATATGCCGACGTCGGTGCAATTGTGACACCGACAACAGCAAGCGCGACCAATTCAGCCACATCCAGCTCAATCCTCTCCTTAGCCGGCCGGCTTGAACTGGTCGCATCGGTTTCAGAAACTGATATAGAAAACATTGAAAACGGACAACCCGTCGTGATCACAGCAAGCGCATATCCAACCATGATGTTCCACGGGCACGTAACGCTTGTGGCACCGGAGGCCATTGTGACGCAGAACGTCACCAGCTTCGAAGTGCACTCAGCAATCGACGATGACCCCGGGCATCGGCTCCTTTCCGGCATGAACGTGAACGCCGAATTCTCGGCAGGCAAAAAGAACGGCGTGCTGATAATTCCTACGGTGAGCGTGGTCAGCAAACGAGGCAAAACTGGTGTTTTCGTACCAGGCAAAGACAATGCACCACAGTTCAAGCCCGTAAAAATTGGCACCACAACGGATAGTTCAACAATAGTCGTAGAAGGGCTCAAAGAAGGCGACAAGATCATGGTCGGTCTCACCAAAGAGCAGCTGCTTGAGCAAGGTTATACCGAAAAGAACATCTTCAGCTCCGGCAACAGTGGTGGCAGCGGCGGAGGCAAACCAGACATGCCGCGCGGTCTAAAAAACAAACTGTAAATCTATGAACCTACTTGATCTGGTTAAGCTGGCATGGAAAAGTATCGTATCGAATCGGATGCGTAGTGGTCTTGCAGTCCTTGGAATTATTATCGGCATTGCGGCGGTCATTGCATTGCTGGCAATCGGGCAAGGCGCAAAAATCGAAACTGATAAGCAAATCCAGACTCTCGGAACGAATCTAATCTTCGTTCGCTCCGGAGCTGCCGCAGCAGGCCATGTGTCAATGGGAACTGGCTCATCGAACACACTGACCTGGGAGGACGCAAACGCGCTGGCCAAAATTTGCCCTGCCATAGAACAGGTGGTGCCTGGCCTTCAGGGTCCACAACAGGTACAGTTCGGCAATTTCAATACCAACACTACAATTTGCGGCGTCACCGCGAATTATCCTTTTGTGCGTAGCTTCTATCCGAAGACCGGTAGATTCTTCAACGAAGCTGACATGGACAAGAACGCCCGCGTTTGCTGTTTAGGAGAAACGGTTGCCGAGACTCTGTTTGGAGATGAAGATCCAATTGGAAAAACAGTGTTGATCAAAAGTGAGTGGTTCAAGGTAATCGCCGTCATGGAACATAAAGGTGCTTCCATGTTTTCCGACCAAGACGATCAAGTATTCATCCCTCTGTCCACCGGCATGTACCGAATGTTTGGCTACAAACCGGCGCGCGGAAGGACCGTCGCATTCATTATGGTGCAACCAAAAAGCGCTGATGATGTACTGCCTGCTGTCTTTCAAATCACAAATGTCTTGCGCTTGCGGCACAAGATTCGTCCGCCTGCAAACGATGATTTCATGCTTCGCACCCAAGCAGAACTAATGCAAACTGCAGACTCGATAACTACGGTCTTCACCATGCTCTTGGGCTCCACTGCGGGAATTTCGCTTCTGGTTGGAGGTATCGGCATCATGAACATTATGCTGGTGTCCGTTACCGAAAGAACGCGCGAAATCGGCATCAGAAAGGCGATTGGCGCGCGACATGGCGACATTCTCTGGCAGTTTGTCATCGAGGCGATGGTACTGTCGTTTACCGGCGGGATAGTCGGAATTCTACTTGGAATAGGCGCATCACATGCGGTGGCATATTTCGCAAAATGGACAACTGTTGTAACACCAAGCTCAGTAATGCTTTCGTTCGGAGTTTCGATTGTAATCGGCATGTTCTTCGGAATTTATCCTGCGCGTCAGGCGGCGCGCCTAAATCCTATCGATGCTCTGCGGGCTGACTAACTTTAAGAAGCGAAACGATCAGCGACCGCAAACCCACATCTGCATCTGGTTCCCCATCGGCATCTTCAATGGTCACGTAGCCGGAGGCACCTAGTACGGAAGCCATCGTCTTGGCGTTCGTCTCCATGTCCGGATGCAATTCCGTCGGTAAAATACGCACGACAACAAATGGTCTGCGGGCGTATCGAGGTTCTTTTCTGACCACTTTCAGCAGTTCCATCATTCGACAATCGTCAAAGTGAATCCCGGCAATTACACCGTCAAAATCCACATTTTCAACTAGCCGCGATGCGGCTGTTAAGTTGTGCACCATGACGAGATCATGTGTCGTCGACAGGAGACGCTTAATGTGCTCGGCGCCCTCGGGCACGTCGGCAACCAAGATTAACGACCGGGATTCCATAGCTAACGTCCATCACACCGTTGCCTATAGTAATACTACAAGACTCGTTACTGTGACGACAGAAACCGATAAAACATTGCAAATTCATATTCGTTCAATTGTCACTCAAACCTTGGCTGGTGACGAGTCTGACACTATCACGCCATCCTTAAGTCGGATCAGCCGCTTCGCATGTGCGGCGATATCTGATTCGTGAGTAACCAGCACGATTGTCATTCCCTGATGATGAAGGTCTTTCAAGAGATTCATGATGTCAGTTGAGGTATGGCTATCCAACGCGCCGGTTGGCTCATCTGCAAGAAGAAGCGCTGGTCGATTGATCAGTGCACGAGCTATGGAAACGCGTTGTTGTTGTCCGCCGGACAGCTGATTTGGTCTGTGACCCATGCGGTCAGCCAGACCGACCAGCCCCAGAGATTGCTCGGCACGCAATTTGCGTTCACCAGCTGGAACACTGGCGTAAACCAGCGGGAGCGCGACGTTCTCCAGAGCGCTCATCCTTGGCAAGAGATTGAACTGCTGGAAAACAAAGCCGATTTTTCGATTTCTGATTTCGGCAAGCCCATCTTCCGTCAGCGACTGGACCGGCTCCCCGTCGAGCACATATTCACCGGAGGTAGGCCGGTCGAGGCAACCGATTATGTTCATGAGCGTGGATTTGCCGGAGCCTGAAGAGCCCATGATGGCAACGTATTCGCCGGATTCAATTGTCAGCGAGACGCCCTGCAGAGCCAAAACGGGCTCATTTCCTAGGATATAACTGCGGACTATGTTGCGAAGTGAGATCATGAATGCCAGTTTAAACCGAATTCGGCGTCGTCGCTCATGCGTGCACCGCGGCGCTGTTCGGGAGAAAGCCTTTGTGCAGCAGCACTTTGCAGCCTTTGATTTTTGAGATAATATAGTATATAAATGAAGGTCTGTTCTATATTGAGGGTTTTGACATGACAGAAGCTACCTCTACCGCCACAGATGTGCTGAGCGTAACAGCCGAAGCGGCAGCTGAAGTAAAGAAATTACTGGCCAACGAGCCTGATAAGTCCGGACTTCGCGTCGAAGTTCGCGGCGGCGGATGCTCAGGAATGTCTTATGGCATGATTTTCGATAATCCGACCGAAACAGATCACGTCATCGAAACCGAAGGCGTAAAAGTCATGGTTGACCCCAAAAGCGCAATCTACATCAAGGGCACCGTCCTGCATTTCGAAGGCGGTCTTGAAGGACGAGGCTTCACAATCAAGAATCCAAACGCAAAAGGATCTTGCGGCTGCGGTTCTTCATTCAACGTATAAATAGCTTCAATCGAGCGGCGGAAGCGCCGCTCGATTCTTATGTTCACACTTATGACACCGACCCAAGAGTTACTGGCTCTCAGGCAGAGAGGCGGTTTTCGCGAACTTAGTAATCATTCGCTGATCGAACTCAGCGGTGCCGAAGCTGCAAAATTCTTGCAAGCGCGATTAAGTAATGACGTGTTCGCCCTGCAGGTAGGACAAGGTCAAATGTCAGCGCTGCTTGATCGCAAAGCGCACATCATTGCTTATTTCAGCTTGCACAGGTTGACCGACAACCAATTCCTTATGCTTATTGAGAGCAGCCAAACTGCTACGGTGTTGAAGGACCTGGAAACATATCATTTCCAAGAAAAAGTTGATTACACAACCTTGGAGTGCAAACTCTGGTCCGTCCAAGGTGGAACAGCACCGTTATTAGTGCCGAATTTACCCGAACTTGGGATTCAAAAGCTTGAGCCTACAGGCGACATACTCATTCGCCGCTCGCTGACCGGCGATATCGGCTATGTGCTGGCGTTCCTGCAGAATGCCGACGCTGAAATCTCCAAGTATGAAGAACAGTCGAGAGCACTGGATATGGTGCCCTTGGGCGACGAAGCACTCAACATCGCTCGTATCGAAGCAGGATTGCCAGTGTGGACCGTGGACTTCGACAGCGAAAATCTGTTGCCCGAGACAGGCCTGGAAAATGTAGCTGCTAGTTACGCGAAGGGATGCTATCAGGGACAAGAAGTGTTAGCTCGCATTCGCACTTATGGTGCGCCTCGACGCGGTTTAGTAGGACTGGCTTTCGATGGCAATCAATCCTTATCCTGGCCGTTGAACACAGCGATTAAAATCGGTGCCGAAGAAATCGGTACGATCAAAAGCAACGCCTTTTCACCAACGTTGCAGCGGACAATTGCTCTAGTTTATGTTCAACGTGAGTACCGCGTCCCGGATAAGACTTTGTCGCTGAACATAGACGACAAGGAGTATAGAGCAACAGTTGTAGCCCTGCCATTTTATTCCAGCAGTGATCGGCGAGCACAAGCTCGGGCAATTTACGACAAAGCGCTGTTCGAGTTCACTTCCGGCAGCGAATTGAAAGCTATCGATCAGTTGCGCGAAGTGCTGCGCCTGGATCCGCTCTTTTCCGACGCCTATGAAGCTCTAGGTGTTGCCCTTTCACGACATGATCAATTGGATGAAGCCATTACGTTGATGAAGCAGCTCAAGCGACTGGAGCCGGAGTCAGTGATGGCACATGCGAACCTTTCTGTGTTCTACATGCAGAAAGGCGATAAGGATGCGGCGGAAGAAGAAAAAGCGCAAGCGATGAGCATCCGCATGGCGCAGGCCGCCAAAGACTATACTGTTCAACAGACGCAGGAAGCAGACCTTAAGAAGCGGAAGGAAGAAGCGGCGCAGCGAATGGAGATGTTCCGGCAAGTGCTCGGCATAGACCCTGACGACTTCCTGGCGAATGCCGGAATGGGCAGTGCTTATGTGGATTTAGAGCGATACGACCAAGCCATTCCATTTCTACAAAAGGCATTAGCTGCAAGAAAAAATCACACAGTGGCTTATGTTTCGTTGGCGCAGGCATTTGAAAAATTGGAACAGTTCGACAAAGCGATTGAAACCTATCAGCAAGGAATCGCAGTTGCAGCGCAGAAGGGTGACATAACCCCGATGAAAGACATGCAGGCGCAGCTGCAACGACTCACCGCCAAACCAGCTTAAAAGCTGCGGGAAGATTTTTAACCTTTTCAGCACGACGAACCAATCTATATTCAAGCGCAACACAAAAGATGTATTTTCGAATCGGATTACCGACCGAAAATACATCTTTTGCATAGCCACTGAGCGCAAACTCCAACGGTCGCATTATTTGTGATGATGCTCGACAATGCACTCACAAGGCGAATCGGTAAAACCTATCCGATTGACCAATGCAGCAAGAGGAAATTACCGTGGAGCATCCCAACAAAACGCATTTTCGGACATATTGGAAAATCGCTGATCGCATTTATCGCGATCAGTCGTCAGGCGATGTCCTTTGCCGAGTCGAACTGTGCAAGGACAGCGAGCAGAAGGCAACACCTAAAGTTTATGAAGTAGGAATTTCAAAAGAAGCAGTCGAAGAAGCAGGTATCGACTGGCGCGATCTGGCGATGGTCAATCCGATTGTGATTGGTGCAGCAAGGGCCTTGACTCAAGCGTGGACAAAGCAATTTCCAAACTTGCTGTTGTTGCAATTCGCCCAGTTTGGTCCAAACGAAAAGCACAAGCGTCTACTAACAAACGAAGATCGGAATGTTGGGAAAGATTGTCTGACCCTGGCATCGCTTATCGAGCACGTTGCAAGCGGCAGTTGGGCCGACAGGCACGCTTTTGCAGAAACGATTGCGGAGCAGCCTGTCGAATATCCAATCGAATTCGCGCACAATCCTCAGATCATCGTGCCAAATTTCGTGCAATAGTCTGCAAATCATGGAAGAAACTCAAAGGCGCTTAGCATTAACTAAGCGCCTTTGAGTTTCTTCTTGGCCTACCTCGTTGATCTGGCGACTCGAATTAGGGCACAGTGCAGGTTATTTTTCCATCGCTTTAATAGCTGCTTCAATGCCGAGGAGGGCCGCTCCTTTAACACTTTGCGATTGAAGGGCGTTATCTTCGACTCCCTTTGATATCTGCTTGAGCGCCGATGAGGCTGCTCCTCCCCCTCCCTCGGAATGACCACCTTCATTCTTGACCAGTTCTGCCAACTGCTTCAATGCCGAAGTGGGCGGTGTCTCAAATAGCTGCGTCAAGCCCGATGAAAGCGCTCCCTCAGTTCGTTTGCCATGGCCACTTTTCCCTGGACTCTGTTGCGCTGCGGATTCCTGCACAATACTGCGACCCGGTCCCCCCAAGAATACTTCCGGCAGCTCACAATTAAAATCATCATGCTTCAGCTCGTAATCAAGCCTTTTGAACTCATTGTTCTGTCCGGACAAGTCTTCCCGTTCGGACAAATTTCCGACATTGGCTGCAATGTCGATTCTGTCGTTCGTGTTGAGGACGTCTTTTGTCTGTTCAATGTTGGTGCCCATTTCGTTTTCTCCATTAGGTATTGCTGACACAAAATCGGTGAATAGTCGACGACCGGATAACCATTTTTCCGCCGCCCCACTGCCCTGGTTGATGAAAACTACAATAGACATCGGAAATGACAGGACGATAACAGTCCAGGGCAAGACACAAATTCCTACCTATGGTTCGAAAACGTCGCCTAGCCAAACTTCCCGGGGTATATAAGAGAATGGGAATTTATGTCGTCGCCTAAAATAGCCCTTGAGGGGCAACTGATAGACGGGCGGTTCCAAATTATTGGGACAATAGCCGAGGGCGGCTTCGGTGCCATCTATTTAGCTAGACAGCTTGGTTTCGAGCGCGATGTTGCTGTTAAATTCCTGCACAACCACCTGATCGATGAATCCGACTCCGTAGCTCGCTTTGAGCGAGAAGCCAAAGCTTTATCCAGCCTGAGTCACAAGAACTTGGTGGCTTGCTATGCGTACGGTACCTGGCTGAATCGATTGCCTTATGCCGTGTTTGAGCTGGTCAACGGTAAGACGCTCAAGCAGCGACTGGCAGTTGAACATCGGATTCCCTGGCAAGAAGCTTTCTCCATTGGAATCGACGTTTGCAGTGCGCTGTCTGCAGCGCATGGTGCAGGAATCATTCACCGCGACTTAAAGCCAGAAAATATCATGGTGGCGAGTGACGGCACGGTCAAAGTGTTGGATTTCGGACTTGTGCACATCGACGGACAGCAATTGACTCAGACCGGAGCGTTAGTGGGCAGTCTAATGTATATGAGCCCGGAACAAGCTGCCGGCAAGATTGCCATTCCAGAGTCCGATATTTATTCGCTTGCATGCGTAATCTATGAAGCCATCTGTGGTCAACCGCCGCTATTGTCCGACAACCCGATGGGCCTTTTGCATAAACACCGGACGGAGCACCCGCAGCCGTTATCTAATACCGTGAAGGATATACCAGATTGCGTTGAGAATGTCCTTTCCGGCGCCATGACAAAAGATTCTGCGGACAGATATCCTGATGCGGCCACATTTGCCCATGAGTTGAAAAAAGCGCTGGATGGAGGATCTTCTGCTGGCAATCCTTTCTCTTTTGTCCCTAGCAGGAAGCGTCCACCTACCTTGCGAATTGTTGGCCTTACTGGAATTACAATTACCGCGGCTGCGACGATTCTGCTTGTCCTCATTGGAGTGATTGGAGCGTTGTTATCAGGGGATAACCTGCCAAAGCTGATCATCTTCACAGCAACCTTTGACAGACCATCTCAGCGCGCCCCATATCTGGAGCAAAGCGGAGATTGGCTCAGGTCGTGTAATGCCAGAGAATCAGCTAAGCTAGTGTATTCGGCGGCGGCAACTAATAGTGTGGATCCCATTGGTCGCATACGCCGTCTGGACAAACTGGCGAAACTGCTTGGAATCGGAGCGCAGCATCAGGAAAATGAATCAGTGTTGCTTCAAAGTATCAGTGCTCTAAACGCCTTGCCCACTAAGTTGCCGCTTTCCGAACAAGATGGCAACGTTCTTGTTTCTGCTGTTACGACTGATGAGGCGTTGCTGGATCTTTCTCGAAGCAGCAAAGTAAAATGGGAATTAGAGCTAGCTATAGGGCGTATCGAAGTGCTCTTGTTGCAGAACGCGCGTTTTGTCCAGTGGATTTCCATGACAAATTTGAGGCAGAGACTAGGAGCCTTTGATCTGATCAGGGAAGCAGGCTTTGCCATGAAAAGCTCGACCATGCTAGAAACCATCAAACGGGCGGATTTAATGGATTTGTTTCTCGATAAACAAATTACTTGGATTGTCCGTGACAACGCGCGAATTCCTGAACGGCTCAAAAAACAGTATATGGATTTTCTGCTACAACTAAAATCCGGCCAACAAACACAAGGAAAGCCTGGTCTGCCAATTATGATGCGCGTATTTCCATGGATTTCCATGCTCGGGAAAGCCGATCAGCAGAGATTTTTTCCCATTATCTGCGAACAGACTGACACATCAGATCATTGGAACGACTTTGCGGCTTTCGCCCCATTCGTTGGCAATGACTACAAATCGAACAGTGACGATGCTTACCACCAATCAGCAAAGTATATTCATGCCTGCGCAATGTACAAATCTGAAAAAACCGAACTTGCATTCAACGAATGTTGCCGCCTGCTACTTACCACAGCTTTGGGAGAGCTGCATAACAAGTGCATACGACTGGCCGTTGCTTGTGTGCCAGCAGCTGAATATTCAAGCCCGAGCTCCGGCGAGAAATTAACACGCCTGGCAGACCTGATTCGTGTGCGGTCTGGTGGCAAGGTTTGCATGGAAGTTGAAAGCGCGATTATCCGCTCATTGCTCGCGCAAGGAAAAACTCAAGCAGCAATTTCGGCACTGCGAACAAATATCCTCTCCTCGAAGACGCCGATGAACAACGTGCTCTGCTTTTGTTCGTTGTTGGATAACACTCTTTTACGCTCCAACAGGCCTGCGGAAAACTCTTTCCAGAAATATATATTGCCGAAGCTATCTAATTTGAGCAGATCTCAGCGCAACCCATCTCTAATAGCTATCTGCGCAACTAGCGTCGCGGATGGAAGCTGGAAGGACATAGCTGCGCTCGAGCCGCTAATCAATAGCGATTGGCAGGCGGGTGATGATGCCGCTTATCGCGAGTCTGCTATGTTCATTCGCGCTTGTTCTTCTTATGTTTCAGGAAAATCTGATCAGTCCTTCGAACAAAGTTGCCAGCTTGTCAAAACGGCATCAAATCCTGTGCTTCTCGACAATTGTTTACGCCTTGCACTTATGACACTTCCAGATCCAACAACGAGCACTGCTGCTAATACCAACGAAAAGCTAGCCTACCTCGTTGCCTTCATGGAACCCAACAAAGAGCGCATTTATTCGTATCGCCTCATAGACATTTATCAGAGGCAATTCAGGTCGTTGCAGGCAGATAATCAACTTTCACAGGCAGTGGTCGTCCTGCGAAAAATCGTCAAAACCTTAACGACGACTTCGACACCGGACAGCAGTTTGTTCTTTTTTTCTGCTTTTCTGGAGGATGCTCTTAAGCAGGCACAAATGCCCCCGGAAGACTCTATCAGGAAGCGAGTGATTCCTTTGATTTCACGCTTGAACAAAACTGAGCAGGTCGCACTACTATCATCGATTTGTGCAAGCTACGAAGTAATGGATCACTTGAGTGACATAGCGGCACTCAAGCCTTTGATCGGCGAACATTGGCAACAAAGTGATGATGCCGAGTATCGCCAGACTGCTACTTTCATTGAAACATGCTCTTTGTATGATGCGGGGAAATATGATCAAGCCTTCAACCTGTGTTGCAAGCTGGTCAAAACGGCATCAAATCCTCTGCTCGACAATGGCATACGCCTTGCACTTCTGGCAGTTTCCGATCCAACAACTAGCACTGCTGGTGGTACCACCAAAAAGCTGGGCTATCTAGCGGGCTTAATAGAAGCCAATAAGAAGCACGTGTCAGGCGATCGCATCGTGGTAGTTTACGACAGGCAATTCAGGTCGTTGCAGGCAGATAATCAATTTCCACAGGCAGTGGGCGTCCTGCGAAAAATCGTCAAAACGTTGACGACGACTTCGTGTTCAGACGTCCGTTTATATTTGTACTATGCATTTCTGGAAGATGGTCTTAAGCAGGCAAAAATGCCTCCACAAGACTCTGTCAAGAAGATAGTGACTCCGTGGCTTTCAAGATTGAGCAGATCTGAGCGGACCGCAGTTCTAACAGAAATTTGCGGACCCTATGCAACAGAAGATCGCTGGAGCGATATAGCTGCTCTTGAATTACTGCTAAGCGAAAAAAGCCTACCCGACGATGATGCCGTCTATCGCCAGTCGACTAGTTTTATTCAAGCGTGCTCATTCTATCTTTCAGGACAATATGAGAAAGCCTTCGACCAGTCTTGCCAACTGATCACAACTGCATCAGGTCCTCTTCTCAAGAATTGCCTATACCTGTCCTTGGAGGCAATTGGCAAAGCCAAATACCCCAGCAATATCGAGAACGTAAAGTTCGCTCAGTTAGTTGCACTCATAGAAGCGCGCCAGCCGGAGCTGCAACCCTGTCCCGTGATTGATCAAACAATCAACACCCTGATCGAGAAGAAAAACTTTCCCCTTGCACTTCGTCTGCTGAGGAAAATCATCTCCGGCGGGGCTCTAGATTCTGCCCCAGCCACCTATCCGTTATTTCCCTATTATTCTTTGCTGGAATACTGCCTTAACGAGACCAAAATGCCTGCCGAAAATTCTATTCAGAGATATGCGATTCCATACATATCCAGATTAAGCAGAAGTGACCGAATAACGGTCTTGAACAAAATCTGCGCAGTAATCGTCCGACGCGATGGTTGGCAGGATTTAGCTGCTCTGGAACCGCTGGTACGAGAGGGATGGAAAGAAGGCGACGGCGAGGTCTATCGTCAGTCTATTATGTTCATTCAGGCCTGCTCACTTTATGCGTCAGGGAAACCGGAGCAAGCTCTGGAAAACTGTTGGCGGCTGATTGAGACTACCCGTGGTGGCCTGCTGATCAATTGCCTCCAGCTGTCGGTGTCAGCAATTGCCAGTGCCAGGTATCCAGGCAAAATCGCCAACCAACAATTTGCTCGTATTGAACGACTGGTGGAACTCAGCAAAAAAACGCGTCCTATAGTTGCGCTCTGGTCTGCCCGGATCAAAAACTCGATTGCCAATCAGCAACTATATTTGCAAAGACCATAAGACGCAAACGCGCTTTATTCTAAGGCACTATCGCTTTCAATGCTCTGATGATTGGTGCGTGAAAAACGTTGAAAGCGACGTTCACTGTTTTGTTCGCGTTACCTTGACTGTCGCTTCACTCTTTTCGCGATCAGTAGTGTTGAGCTTGTAGGCTAGGTTCAGTTCCGTACCGGTTTTCTTGTTCACCATAGTGAGAACACCGTCATTGCCGAATTTTGATTCCTTTGTAGTGAAGCCCTCGCCTTTTAGCATGTCTTCGAGATATCTCAGAATGACTTCGTGCTGGACTTTGCGATCTCGTACAATCTCCTCTTTGAACACTTTTGCAAATTCCGGGTCGCTGAGGTTGGGTAAGGTTTTGCACAAATTTTCGAAAGCGCTATGTGTTTCTGGCCCAATCAGCGGCTCTCCTTTAGGGCTTCCGTATTGGAGGTCAACTAACTTCCGAAATTTCTCAATGGTCACTGGGGAGACATCCGATGATTTCTCATCGCGGACAGGCAGGAGACGATCATCCTTATCTAAACCGGTGATCTGCATTTTCTCCAGAATATAACTACCTTCACTCGATCCATATCTGTCGGCGGCCTGCAAGCGTTCAGAAGATAGCTTCATGGAAAGATCAGAGATTGCATTTTCGGTACGACTTTCGGACTTGGTGTTGATGTTTTCATTACCACCATCAATAGCCATGATAGACCTCCCAAGCGCTAGCTCTAACGCCCCAGTTAATTCCCGTCGCCTTGCCTCTTTCGCTCTCTCGTCCTGCAACGAATGGTCGAGTGATAAAGCACTCTATCTGCAACCGGTTAAGATTCCGTGACATGCCTATTCAATGCGTCTTTCATAATCCCTCGTGGCCGATGAAGCTAACAGAAACATCTCAATGACAGGCAACGAACTGCCGAGTCAATTCACTTACTTTTTCTTGGATTTCTCGATGTATTCGATGTAATTATCCTGAGCTACCTGGATTATCTGCTTCACGACTTTCTTCAGATCCGCTTCTGGTTGTCTCTGGTCTTTGCCAGAGCTTGCAGAGTATGTCCACGCTGTTTGATCGCCATTTTCGTCAATCGTAATGCCCACACCTTCTTCGAAGTCGCTGGTGTTCCTTGTGAGCTTGCCGTAGAGTTCCAAAGACTTTCCGTTGTATGAGACTTTGATGCCCGTGGTTGCAAGAATGGATTTAATGAGTTCGCCTTCAGCGTCGGTGTTTCCATCCTTTCTAAACTTGTCGAACATTTCTTTCAATTCAGCGGGCTTCCCAGCCAGAATAGCGGCCATCGGTTGCAGATCCTTAGGTAGGAGCCGTTCAGACCTAATTGAGTCCGGACGAGATTCAAGAGTGCGCTTTGCTTCGCCAGTGTCATTAAAGTTAAATGTCAGTGAAGGCAAGCTTGGGTGAGGACGCTCGCTTCTGCTAGGCCCCGTTGGCTTCTCCTTGGACATGAGCGCGAGTAAATTCCACTCAGATGGTATTTGAAACTCACGCAATTCAGGACGATCGGAGATCCAAACATCCGGAGTCATGTCATTTTTTCTCTGTTCAAAGTTAGTGCCCATATCTTTTTTCTCCAAAAGTTCTCGCTGATACGAAATTGATGAATGGGCTAAAGTCGATGACTAGATCCCTGCCGTCCCTTTGCCCTGGTCGATGTTGGCTAGAATAAACGGCGGAAATGACAAGACGATAACAAAATGCGCGCTGAAAGCGAGTTTCCTCCTCTAGCTTGGTGGGTCTGGTGAAATCTATGCCGGTATATGAAAGCATGAGGAATTATGTCGTCGTCTAGACTGGCCCTGGATGGGCAAATAATTGACGAACGCTGCAGAAATCATCTTAAGGCTGACCAAAATTTCTGGACAGCATGCGGTGTCCGGCTCGTTTCCTTCAGTGAATGATCCGATAGCCAACGCCGCGCACATTTTCGATCAGCGACGGTTTCCCGGGCTCATCGATTTTGTTGCGCAATCGTTTGACGGTGGTTACCACAGTATCAGGCAAAGATTCGCTGTCTGAGCGCCAGACCTTTTCCAGCAGTTGATCTGTACTGAAAAATTGCCCATCGTGTCGCATGAGAAATTGCAACAAGGCAAACTCTTTTGGTAACAACCGCACTTCCTCTCCATTCTTATAAACGCGATAGCTATGACAGTGCAAGGTGATATCTTTGGCGGTTATTGTTTGCTCAACAATATCGCGCGGACGTCGCAATAAGGCATCAATACGCGCTGTTAATTCGCGCATGCTAAATGGTTTGGTTAGATAATCGTCGGCACCCGCTTCAAAACCGGTTTCCTTATCTGCAATCTCGCTTTTGGAAGTCAGCATCAGGATAGGGGCCAGTCCCTGCTTCAATCGATACGAACGAAGAATGTCAACGCCCTCACCGTCCGGTAAATTCCAATCAAGGATGACAATTTCGTAGTCGGACACAGCCAAGCGATCCAACGCCCCGGCTTTATCGAAAGCAGTCTCGACAGTATGGTGTTTACCGAGTAGGCAATCGACCACAGATCGAGAAATATCTTGATCGTCCTCAACTACCAGAATCTTGGCCATCGGCTTCTCAGAAGTAGGTGTCAACAACGACTCTACCACCGCCGGACCGAGGTTAAACCGCAAAATGCCAATTGCCTCTGGAATACAGGCATTCGATGCTATAAACTCCCCCTAATGAGAAATGACGATCAGCAGCCACCAATCACTGTCGGGAATAGCCACGCGACCCAGGGTATTGACGGAAATGAATTCCATCTCTTGAAGTCCTGGCACCTGGCCACGTTGAGGGAGCATGCCACTGAGCTGCCCCAAAATCTCACACCGGCTGCTTTGATTAACGCAGACAAGCAGCAGATCGAGCGACTCATAATTTCCGGCGCTCAGGCAGCGCCTCAAACGGGTAGCTTCACTTCGCCAGCTCGAAAGGCAGGGATACTCTGGTCGTTCGCTTCATCGCTAGGCGCAGCCTTTTTAGCCGCTTATTTTCGCAGCCAAGCAGAACATTACTCATCCTTTTCGACAATGGCCGTGCTGAGCTCATTGATTTCGCTTGTTGCAACCGGGATCGGTTGCGCGCTTACATATAAGTGCCTGAAGGTACTCGATGCCGTAGGGAGTTCTCTTTCCACTGTCACATCCAAGGACTTGAACTCCTACGATAAGCTGCCGGCGATCGCCGCGGAAGTGGTGCAAGAGCGGAACGAACACGTCGGCGGTGAAAACCTTATAGTGGAGGCATCGGCCGATTTGTTGTGTTGCTTTGATTCAAACGGGCGCGTGCGGGCGGCCAACAAAGGAGCAATGCGAATTCTTGGCAGGCAAGCTGAAGAACTGATCGGATGTGACCTGGTGGCACTAATTCTGGCCGACGACAGGCAAGGCTTCCATAATGCCCTGAAGCGAGCACAAGACGGTCAAAGAATCACCCACCTGGAAATGCGCGTTCTATCTAAGTATAAACAAGCCGTCGACTTGAGATTTTCTATAAGCTGGTCTGCCAAAAACAAGCTATTTTTCGCACAAGGGCAAGATATAACCAGCGAAAAAACACTGGAGCGCGCTCGAATTGAATTTGTATCTACAATGGCTCACGACATTAAGATCCCACTTACGTCGGTCCTGCTCGGCCTGCAATTCCTTGTTGAAAGCAGCGAACTGTTCGACGCTAAACAGGAACAAACCGTTGTGCGCGCCGAAAGTAACCTTGAGCGGCTTATCGGGTTGATCGATGAGCTGCTTGAATACGAACGCAGCACGCAATCAGGCGAAATGCCCCTGCGGTACAGTTCTGTTTCACTATGCGAAATGATCGATGATGCACTGGACGCAGTAGCATCACAAGCAGAAAAAAAACAAATCAAGCTGACGAAAATCGCAACGGATGTGATTATTGCTGCAGACGAAGGCAAACTACAAAGAGTAATCGTCAATTTGCTTTCCAACGCAGTTAAGTTTTCTCCGGCCAATACTGAGGTAATTCTCAAAGCCGAGCTCCAGGCAAACACTGTCGAAATACACGTATCTGACAGCGGGCCAGGCATACCAGAGGATTACAGACAACTGATTTTTGAACGCTATGAGCGTTTGCCGATCAGTGAAGAGATTGAAGGTACCGGACTCGGACTGTCAATTTGCAGGGCCATCATTGAGGCGCATGGAGGACTAATCGGAGTGTCCGGCAGCGCCACAGGCGGTAGCGACTTTTGGTTCAACCTACCAATTAAGCCAGATCAAGAGCGAGCCAATGCCGTAATTTTGACCTAGGGCTAGACCGTCAGTCGAAATTTACTACGCACAATTGGACTTACTGCCCACAACTATCCCAAATTGCCTTGAACAGCTCGATCTGCAGATTGATGACGCTTTTGTTGTTGAGCAGAATCGCATCCATGGGCGGAACTAATTGGTGAAAAACCACATGATGTGGCGTGATGATCAAATTAGTTGTCACTGCCACGGTAGCAGGCAAAATCCGAAAGTGGCCAGCACCTTGACGGTCCAAATCTTTTCGCCGCAGAGCCGCTTTAGACGGTGTGCTGAGGACATGAAGGCGAATGTTCTTGCTTTCTCTGCGCCTCACAAACGAGGCAAAGAATTTGGCATCCAAAGATTCCCACATCGCTAAATCGGTCACAACATAGTAAGGGTCGTTCGACTTCATTGACTCCAACAACTCTTCGTAAAGGCCCTTGGTAGCCGCAAGTCCTTGATATTGCCGTATGACGGCACCACCGCCGGACATATTGAACCTCGCGGCCAAATCCGGCATTACATCGTCTAACAGTGTGAGCTTATTTGCTACAACAGACCGCAGCGCTGATGGTGGTGATGCCACGTATCGGGTCCTGAAACCTCGAACTTCGACAGTCACCAACCCTTTATGGCGCAGCGATCCGAGAACAGAGTATACAGTCGTTCTCTTTACGCCCGCTAAGTTACTAATTTTGAGAATACTGGTAGGTCCCAAAGTCAGCGCAGCCAGATAGACATGCGACTCCTTCTCGTCGAGTCCGATGTCGCTAAGGACTCTAAGTAGCTTATCGTTAGAAAGTGTCGGAATTTTCGACATCCTCCTGAACGCCAAACAGCCATGCCCATGGTACACACTTCTAAGTTTACGACAAATACGACTAATATGTCGACAACAATTAGGATTGCTCTGGGCTGGCATCGAATGGAGAACAAACGATGCCTAAATTTGATTTGCATGTCGCTACCGAACCAATGGTTTCGACTTCCGTGGAAACAGCACTTCTTGCGCTGGGCTTGTATCATGATGAGCTCCTTGAGCGTCATGTCAATTTCCATGGAAATGTTGCTTTCAGCGCTTGCCCACTGATTGGGCTGCACATGACCAAGAAGTACGACGACCTTTCTGCAGCTGAGGCTCCCGTTCAACTAGCAAATGATCTCGAAGCCGTACGTATCCTTCTTGAGAAGCATGGTGCCATCGGATACGCTCATGGAGAAGTGACCAACGACAATTGCGACGTAACAATCATTGGCGAGGGCATTTGCTCTGAGCTTCCCCTGTGGCCAGTAAAGAAGTTTGAACCGGCTCACTCAATACTGAACAAGAAGTGGGACATTCACGTTGCTATTCCAACTGATGCTTTGACCGATAACATCACCAGAGTCATGGAAGCAAGTGGCATGTATTCGATTGATCTTGCCAAAACGAGATCCGGTCAACGCAAGATCTTTCGCATCTACACTATCCAGGGTGTGTCGAGTCCTGTTGATGGCGCCAGACTGTTTCGCGTGCTAAGTACCTGGTTTCGACAAGCTGGGATAGCCCGGGTAGAAATAAAGCAAGAAACCTACACCGGCATGGTCCGGGTTGGTGAAACCGCCATTGTGCCACCGACCATCAATCGAGTTGAGTTCATCGAGGTCTTGGCACCACAGTTGTTAACGGTTCTTGGAAGAGTTTGAAGAATGCTGCTCGATCCTCCGGTCCAAGCTGCCGCCAGTAGGCAGCCAGAGAACATGGTTCGCAGCTGGCTTTCGGCAGCTGACTGAGAACTAAAGGCAGGCACGAACAATGAGCAAACCTTAGGAGCGCTCGCGCATGCGAACGAACTCGGCCAATATTAAGGCACCAGCAGTGATTGATACCATAATCGTGCTTAAGGCATTGATCTCGGGGCTAACACCGAATTTCACAGAGCTGTAAATCCACAAGGGGAGAGTCGTATCACCTACTCCGGCTGTAAATTGGGTGATGACAAAATCGTCCAGCGACAAAACGAAAGCAAGAAGACTACCGGAGATTATTCCCGGAGCCAATAGCGGCAGAGTCACTTTCATGAACGCCACTGTCGGTGTTGCTCCAAGATCCTGAGCGGCCTCTTCCAGCCGCGAATCCATTCCCTGCAGGCGTCCCATCACAACCAAAATAATATAGGCAACGCAAAATACTATGTGCGAAACGATGATCGTAAGCAGGCTCAAACGCACGGACAATGCAACAAACAGTGTCAATGCCGACACAGCCATGGCTATTTCCGGCACGATCACAGGCAGCATTGTTATGCCGCGATAGAATTCGCTTCCGGCAAACTTCATCCTTGCCAGTGCAACTGCCGCCAGCGTTCCCATCACAGCAGAAACTGCAACCGATATACTGGCGACAACCAGACTATTCTGCAAAGCGTGCAGCAGCTCCTCGTTGGCGAACAACTGCTGGTACCACTTCAATGTGAACCCCGTCCAGCTAACCGCCAGGCGCGATTCGTTAAAACTGTACAAAATAACAATGGCAATCGGCGCGTAGAGAAACGCGTAAACGAAAAGCGCAATTGTTCTAGTCACCATAATTTAGATCCCGGCACAATGCTTGTTCTATCGTAGGGGAGGGGCTTGACCCCGGCACAATGCTTGTTTTGTCGTAGGGGAGGGGCTTGACCCCGGCACAATGCTTGTTTTGTCGTAGGGGAGGGGCTTGACCCCTCCCTCCAACCTTGTTTAACCAAGTGCTTCAGCGCAGGGCGGACAAAGATCCGCATATCGTTTGTCATCACCGATTTGCGTGTTGAATTTTCGGCAGCGCGGACATTTAGTTCCTGATGCCTGCAGCACTTGCACGGTCACACCATTCTCGGCAATGAAGGCCAGTGCATCGGCTGTCTGGCTTGGTGCAGCATTCACGACCTCAGCTTGAGATGTGAGGAAAAATGGCGCTAAATCAGCACCTAGAGAACTGAGCTTTTTAGCAAGATCTGGATTGTCCAGGTGAACACCCACCTGCGCCTCCAGGGATGAACCGATTTTTTTGGATCCACGAGCTTGTTCCAATGCCTTGTTGACGACATAGCGAACAGCAATAAGGTCACGCCAGAAGTCTGCGATTTCCTGTTTCTGATAGGACGGATTTGCTTTCGGGAAGTTCGTCAGCAGAACGCTTTCTTCATTACCGCGCAATGCTTCCGGCATAGCTTGCCAGATGTCTTCCGCCATGTGCGGCGTCACCGGCACAAGCAAACGAACCAGAACTTGCAACGCTTCATTCAGCACCGTCTGTATGCCACGGCGTGTCAGGGACTTGGTGCCGCCCGTATACAACTGGTCTTTGGCAATATCCAGATAGAAACTGGACAGATCAACGTTGCAGAAATTTTGCAGCAGTTGGTAGTACTTGAAAAACTCGTATCGATCGAAGTCCGCTGTTACGTCCCTTACCAGCTCCTGCAGACGATGAAGTATATACTTCTCAAGTCCACCCAGTTGTTCGTAAGGAACTGCGTCCTTACTTGGATCGAAATCATTCAAGTTACCGAGCAAGAAGCGCGCAGTGTTGCGCAATTTTCGATACACGTCAGAAAGTTGAGCCAGTGCACCCTTACCGATAGGAATATCATCGGTATAGTTGACAGATGCCACCCAGAGACGCAGAACATCTGCACCGTACTGCTTGATCACGTCATCCGGATCGACCACGTTACCAACGGATTTGGACATCTTTCGTCCATTTTCATCGACCACGAAACCGTGCGTCAATACGGTCTTGTACGGAGCACGCCCGTGAACAGCGACGCTAGTCAGCAGCGAAGATTGGAACCAGCCGCGATGCTGGTCGCTTCCTTCAAGATAGAGCTCGCAAGGTGTGCCACCGAGTTCATCGGCCCTCTGGTCAAGAACAGCAGCATGAGTGACGCCGGAATCAAACCAAACATCCATGATGTCGGTTTCCTTTACGAAGCCTTTATTCTCTTTGCAATAAGGACATTTGAAATTCTCACCAACGAAGAAATCCGCATCATGCTCCCACCAGGCATCTGAACCTTCGGCACTGAAAGCATTAGCAACATTCTCAATTGTCTCGGTTGTCACAACAGGTTTGGTGCAGGCGTTACAGTAGACGACAGGAATCGGAACTCCCCATGCCCGTTGCCTGCTGATGCACCAATCGGAACGTCGTTCCACCATTGCAAATATGCGATTGCGACCTGAAGCAGGAAGCCATTCGACCTTATCAATGGCCTCTAATGCTTGTTTCCGGAATCCGTCAACTGAGGCGAACCATTGTTCCGTGGCACGGAAGATCAACGGCTTCTTGCACCGCCAGCAGTGCGGATAGCTGTGACTGTAGCTGGTGTGTTTGAGCAGCTTCCCGATTTCCATAAGGTAGTCGACAATGAGTAAATTGGACTTGTCGAAGCGCATTCCCGCCCACTGCCCAGCCTCTTCAGTAAAGATACCGCGAGTATCCACCGGGTTCAAAACACCGACCTTATAGCGAGCGCCAAGCTCAAAGTCTTCCGGTCCGTGCCCAGGAGCAGTGTGAACTGCGCCGGTTCCTGTGTCTGCCGTTACGTGCTCGCCGACCATTACCAGGCTGTTTCGATCGGCAAAAGGATGGCGCGCATTTGTTAGCTCAAGTTCCTTACCTTTAACGCGAGCAAGCTCGGTTAAAGACGATTCTTCCCATCCAAGGTTCGCGGACACCTGGCTACGCAAAGCCTCCGCGATGATAACCACACTATCGTCGGCGGTTTTCAAAAACACGTATTCGAAATCAGGATGCAGAGCAACACCAAGGTTTGCCGGCAATGTCCAGGGAGTTGTTGTCCAGATGACGAACGCCAAATCTTTGACGTTGCGCACTGCGGCGGGCATCTTGTCTCGCGAGTCATCTGCCACGGGAAACTTGACGTAAACCGATTCGGACTTGTGGTCGGCATATTCCACTTCTGCTTCAGCCAAGGCCGTTTCGCAATTGGGGCACCATTGAACTGATTTCAGACCCTTGTAGAGATATCCGGCTTCAGCCATCTTGCCGAAAACGCGAATTTGCGTGGCTTCAAATTTGGGGTCCAAAGTGACGTACGGTTGCTCCCAGTTACCCCATACGCCCAAACGGCGAAAGTTTGCCTCTTGTCCTTTCAGGTTGCTCAAGGCAAAGTCGCGGCAGCGGCGGCGCAATTCGACCGGTGTCAATGCGGCGCGCCCTCCCTTAACCTCTTTCAGAACTGCGGTTTCAATCGGTAAACCGTGGCTGTCATAGCCCGGGACATAAGGGGAATAGAAACCCTGCTGTGCTTTGTACTTAGTGACAATGTCCTTGAGAATCTTGTTAAGCGCGGTGCCAATATGGATCTTGGCCGAGCTCAAATACGGCGGACCATCATGCAAGACGAACTTGTGCAACTTGTCTCTTTGCCCAAGGTTCTTTTCGTAAATCTTGCGCTCGTCCCAAAAGGCCTGGAACTCAATTTCCCGAACGGCGCTATTTGCCTTCATCGGGAAATCGGTTTGGGGCAAGTTTACGGCGTACTTTTCCTTGGTTGGGCTGTCGTTCATTTGATTCGACCTTACAGTTCGGATAATTACAAAAAAACCAGCGACTCAGCGCTGGCGTCACAACGAGGAACACTGCGCCAGCGACCCTATCTGCAAATAATAATGACGAGGCAAACTAGCTTCGCGTTTGCTAAGTAGCTCATCTGACAGTCTCCAGTCCCACATTGCTTGACAATGACAAGTAGTCACTTTCACTCCTGCACCTACAAGGTACTTAATGGCAGCAGATGAGTCAACAAGCCCCTTGCATCGGTTAATGATTATATATAAGTTCAATGCCTGCTACCTGCTGGCCCGGGAGCGCCGGCATCTTGCTGGCTGCGTCATGTACGCGGGCGGCCCGCGTACATGACGCAGCCGGGCACGGCAGGTCAAAACACATTCCCAAACCGTATGGACCTAATAGTTTCCATTTCATCCAAGGCCGACAATTTTTAGTACACTACAGCGGTCGCACGGAGAATCCTCTTGGACCATTTACGGGAAATCGCTTTCAAAGCCGCTCGAAAGGCTGGAGCCATTCTGCGCAGCCGCATCGGAAATATCGGAAACATAGACTACAAGAGCGCTTTTAATATAGTCACCGACGTCGACAAAGAAGCTGAACGCAATATCATCGAGATTCTCAACGAACATTTCCCAAACGACCAGATATTGGCTGAAGAGTCCGGAGTCCACGAAGCCAGGTCATCCAGGCGCTGGATTATTGACCCGCTGGATGGCACAACAAACTATTCTCACGGATACCCTTTCTTTTGCGTGTCCATCGGCTACGAAGATGCCGGTGAGCCGTTAATGGGTGTTGTCTATAACCCGATCGCAGACGAGATGTTCTGGGCCCAAAAGGGCGGTGGCGCTTATCTCAACGACACGAAGATAAAAGTGAGCAGCCACACCGGAGTTGCCACTAGCCTCCTAGCAACGGGTTTTCCGGCTGACACCAAAACCGTGAAGCACAGCAATATCGAGCAATTCGCCCGGGTGACCGAGCGCAGCCTTGGCGTCAGACGTGACGGTTCAGCGGCTTTAGACCTGTGCTTTGTCGCTTGCGGCAGACTGGAGGGATTTTGGGAGTTGAAACTGGCGCCCTGGGATCTGGCTGCAGGCACTGTAATCATCCGCGAAGCAGGTGGTCTGGTGACAAACTTAACTGGCGGTGCCTTTGACATTTGCTCAGGCCACGTGCTGGCAACAAATGGATTGATTCACAGCGAGTTAAAAGACGTCCTGGCGTTTGGCGATGTCCTTACAGAAGATGGCACCGCCTCAAACAAAGACGTCGCACGGAAGTAAGAACGAGGGAACACACGTGACGGAAAGACTTTCAGTTTGCTTCATTTGGCACATGCACCAGCCACTGTATAAAGACCGCCTGACTGGCATGTATCTTATGCCATGGGTGCGTTTGCATGGAATCAAAGACTACGTCGACATGCCTTTGATTCTGGAAGACTATCCGAACATCAGACAGACATTTAATCTGGTTCCATCGCTGCTGGAGCAGCTGAACGACTACGCAAACGGCGCCATCGACGAACAGATCGTACTGACCTGCAAGGACAACAGCCAATACACAGCAGCAGACAAAATCGCCATCCTTCGCGAGTCGTTTCACTGCAACCTCAATCGACAAATCAAAACGCACGCGCCATATTACGAGCTCTACTTAAAACGCGAGCGTTTTCTGAAAAAAGGTCGCACGCTGGGAACTATGATCGATGAATTTTCGCCGGAGGAATATTCCGATCTGGCGACATGGTTCAACCTGGCCTGGTTCGATCCCTACTGGGTAAAAAACAACGCCGAATTGAAGGCCTATTACGTGCAGGCCCGCAATTTCACACTTGAACAACGCGCGCGGTTGATCGAAATTGAAAGAGATTTGATTCGGCAGACAATACCTGTGTATAAGCGCTTGCAAGAGAAAGGGCAAATTGAAGTCACGACAACACCGTACTATCACCCGATTCTCCCGCTGCTAATTGA